>Ga0326727_10003737_pt1 | contig 47878 bp, 40 predicted proteins | sample MB2enrmetagenome_FD_207643 | JGI IMG/M metagenome (GOLD analysis project Ga0326727, IMG submission 207643) | Lab enriched peat soil microbial communities from McLean, Ithaca, NY, United States - MB29MY | ecosystem: Environmental > Terrestrial > Soil > Wetlands > Peat | place: USA: New York... | reverse complement strand
CGGCGACCGCGAACGGATCCGGCTGTGGGCCAGCCAGCACGCGCTGGAGCAGCTCCGGCTCAGCCTGCTGGAGCGCACTTAGCTCGGGTTGTCATAGATTTCGTCTAATCGCCCGCAACCATCCCTTGGCCTTGGTAGACTCTAGGTCGTGTTAAGAAGGCACGTGCATCGCTCATGAATCCGTCTTCCCATCCCTGGATCGCCTCCATCTCGATTGCCTATCTGCTGGGGTCGATTCCCTTCGGCTATCTGCTGGTCCGCATCTTCCACGACCAGGACATTCGGGAGAAGGGAAGCGGCAACATCGGCGCGACGAACGTGGCCCGCTGGGGAGGCAAGGGCCTGGGCATCGCTACGCTGCTGCTCGACGTTGGCAAGGCCTACGCCGGGGTGGTTATCGCCCGCCACATAGCCACCGCCGCCGGCGTTCCGGCCGTCTATGACGTGGAGGTTGCCGCAGCGGTCGCCGCCGTGGTGGGCCACATCTTTCCCGTCTGGCTGGGATTTCGCGGAGGCAAGGGCGTGGCCTGCGCGCTGGGCGTCTTCCTCGCGCTCACCTGGCCCGCAGGCGTAGCGACCTTCCTGGTCTTTCTGGCGGTCTTTTCGCTCAGCCGCTACGTTTCGCTGGCATCGATCGTGGCGGCGGCGACGTTTCCTCTGTTCGGCTTCCATTTTGTACAGTCGCGCACGCCCGTGGTGATCTTCGGCTTTATCCTCATCCCCCTGCTGATCATCGTCAAGCACCACGAAAACATCCGGCGGCTACTGAACGGCACCGAGAGCCGCTTCGGATCGAAACCCGGGGCCGCATCTGGACCCACCAAGCGAAAGGCGGATGCATGAGCCGGATTGCGATTCTGGGCGCGGGTGCGTGGGGCACAGCGCTCTCCATCTCGTTGGCGCGGCGCGGGGGTCATTCGATCGCCCTGTGGTCGTATCTGCCCGAACTCGCCGACCAGATCAAGGAGACCGGGGAGAATGTGCCGTTCCTGCCGGGCTGCACCGTGCCCGCCGACGTGCTGGTGACGTCTGACCTCCCGACCGCGGTCACCGAGGCGGACCTGGTCGTCTGCGTCACTCCGTCCGAGCACCTGCGCGGCACCTTCAGCCAGGTGGCGCCGCTATTGACCCGCGACCAGATCGTGGTCAGCGCCACCAAGGGGCTGGAGGAGACCAGCCTGCTGCGTATGTCGCAGGTGATCGCCTCGCTGACCGGTAACGCCTGCGGAGTGCTCAGCGGCCCATCCTTTGCGGCTGAGGTCGCCGCCGGAGCGCCCACTGCCATCGTCGCTGCGTCGGCTGTGTCCGGGGTGGCGCAGATTATCCAACGCGAGTTCAGTTCGCCCACCCTGCGGCTTTACACCAACGACGATGTTGCCGGAGTGGAACTGGGCGGGGCGCTGAAGAACGTAATTGCCCTGGCCGCGGGCGTCGTACACGGCCTCGACCTCGGCTACAACCCCTCCGCCGCCTTGATCACCCGCGGCATCGCGGAGATCACGCGGCTGGCTGTGGCCTGTGGTGGCCGCCGGCAGACCCTGGCCGGATTGTCCGGCGTCGGCGACCTGGTGCTCACCTGCACCGGCTCACTCTCGCGCAATCGCACCGTAGGCGCCGAGCTTGGCAAGGGACGGCAGCTCGCCGACATTCTGAAGGGCCTGGAAGGGAAGGTCGCCGAGGGCGTCCGCAGCACCTCCGCCGCGCTGGGCCTGGCTGCGCGCTACGGCGTCGAGATGCCCATCACCGAGCAAATGGACGCAGTCCTGCACCGAGGCAAAAGCCCGAAGGATGCGATCCGCGAACTAATGACCCGGCCCGGTCGCGACGAGTAAAGCCAGCTCTTCAGCCCTGCGCTTCCATCTCGTCCAGTTCGGCGAAGACCTCACGCAAGGGGATGCGAATCTCGGTCCCGGCGATAGCCAGTTCGCTCGGCACCGGTTGCAGCCCTCCGTTCGCCAGCGCCTCATAGGCTCGGCGGCGGCGCGGATCGACCACCCAGACCGACGGCACGCCCATGGCAAGGTAGTCTTCGACTCGTTCCTGGATGTCGCTCATACGGTCGTCGCGAGAGAGGATCTCGATGCACAGCAGCGGCGGCGCGATGAGAATATCCATGGAAGGATCGCCGAGCGGGACGAGGCAGACATCAGGTATGCGGAATCGGTTCGGCAAGACTTGCAGGCGTTGCTCCGAGAGCGCTCGGGTGCCCCATTGCGCGGCGTGCAGTCGGAAGATATATGAGAAAAACACTTGGATTCTTGCGTGCGGCTGTTCGCCCATGTTGCGCTCCCTCGTCTCGCCATCGATCCAGTCGCGGTCAGGGCGGTAGCTGGTGCTCAAGTACTCTTCAAGCGGGACTAAGACCGGGGTGGAAGTCGCCATGAGATACACCTCGCTGATTGCCATACTAATCCAACCTCATCCGCTAAACTAGAAGAGCATGGCTTTCTCTCTCTTTGGCAAGCGCAGGCCCGATTCTGAGGCGGAAGGACCGCGCCAAGACCTGAACCTCCCCGACGAGTCGACTCCTGTAGCCGATCTGGTTCCTGCCAAGCGCGGCTTCTTCGACCGCATGAAGCAGGCCGTCACGCGCACCCGCGACTCGTTCTCGGAGTCGATCGGCTCGGTACTGGCCCTTACCCGCGAGATCGACGAGGCCTCCCTCGCCGAACTGGAGACCGTCCTGCTGGCTGCTGACATCGGCGGCCCCACCGCGCGCACCATCATTGAGAATCTGCGCCAGCGCGGCCTGCGCCAGGGAATCGAAGGTGGGGAAGAATTGAAGCGCCTGCTCAAGATTGAGCTGAAGCAGGTGCTCGATGCGGTCTCCACCCCGGACGTGACGCCTGCGGCTCCGCCTGAAGTCATCATGATGGTGGGCGTCAACGGTACCGGCAAAACCACCACCACCGGCAAGCTGGCTGCCTTCTATCGTGGCCAGGGCCGCACTGTGCTGCTCTGCGCGGCGGACACCTTTCGCGCCGCTGCGATCGAGCAGCTTGAGGTCTGGGCCGCCCGCTCCGACGTGCCCATCATCAAGACCAAGACCGGCGGCGACCCATCGGCTGCGCTCTTCGACGCCTGCACCGCGGCCAAAGCCCGCGGGACCGACGTGCTGATCGTCGACACCGCCGGCCGCCTGCACACCAAGACCGACTTGATGAAGGAGCTGGACAAGATGCGCCGCACCGCCGAGCGGCTGGTCCCAGGCGCGCCTCACCAGACCCTGCTGGTGATGGACGCGACCACCGGCCAAAACGGGCTGCAGCAGGCCCGCCTCTTTACCGAGGCCGCGCGTGTCACGGGCATTGTGCTGACGAAACTCGACGGCACCGCCAAGGGAGGCATCGTGCTCGCCATCGCCACCGAACTTGGCCTGCCCGTCAAGTACGTCGGCGTCGGGGAGAAGATGGAAGACATCCTGCCCTTCGACAGCGCCGCCTTCGTCGACTCCATGGTGAAGTAGGATTCTCTCTGCCGTGGGCTGATTGCCGCTAGCGGACAGACTGGTTACTTAGATGTGTAGTTTTCGCCGGAGGGGCGCAACGGGCGTTCAGCACAATCTCGACGTTGAACATATGCGCTGCGCGCTCGATCTGGCGCAGGCGACCGTCGGGCTGGCCTCGCCCAATCCCCAGGTTGGCTGCGTGCTGGTGCGTGACGGCAAAATCGTCGGCCAGGGCGCGCATCTCTACGACCACTTCGACCACGCCGAGATCGTCGCCCTCAAGCAGGCTGGCGCGCAGGCTCGCGGAGCAACTGCCTACGTCACCCTGGAGCCTTGCAGCCATCATGGCCGGACCGGCCCCTGTGCCGATGCGTTGATCGCGGCCGGTGTCAGTCGCGTCGTGGCCGCAACAGTCGATCCGAATCCGCAGGTCAGCGGGCAGGGAATCGCGCGGCTGCGGGCCGCGGGCGTCGAGGTCGAGGTGGGCTTGCTCCAGCAAGATGCACGCCAGCTCAACGACGCCTTCGCCAATTTCATCCGCACTGGCAGGCCGCTGGTTACGCTGAAAGCTGCTCTCTCCGCCGATGGCAAGCTCGCTCCGCCTAACTCCATGCGAACAACCCGCCAGCCGCACTGGCTCACCGGCCCCGAGGCGCGCGCCGAAGTCCAGCGCATGAGGCACGCCGCAGACGCGGTCCTCACCGGCATCGGCACCGTGCTGGCCGACGATCCCGCGCTCACCGACCGCACCGGCCTGCCGCGCCGCCGTCCGCTGCTTCGCGTCGTGCTGGACTCGCAACTGCGCACCCCACTCGACTCACAACTTGCGCGCTCTGGAAACGGCGACGTCCTGATTCTCTGCGCCCCCCACGCCAACCCTCAGCGCGCTGCCGCGCTTCAGGCTGGGGGCGTCGAAGTCGAACGAATCACGGTCCGTGACAGCCTCCTCGACCTGAATGCAGTCCTTGATTCACTCGGCGCGCGCAAGATCCTCAGCCTGCTGCTCGAATGCGGCTCCCAACTCAACGGCGCATTCCTCGCGCAGAATCTCGTCGACAAGGTAGTCCTCTTCCAATCCCCCTCCGGACTCGGCGAGCATGCTGTTCCATTCGCCGCCTCCTTTGGTCCCCACTCCGCGCTCGAACAGTCCCTTAGATCAGTGTCCCGCCAAGCCTTCGGTTCGGACATTGCCGTCAGCGGCGTGCTCCACGATCCTTGGGACGGGCTCGGGGATGAGCTAGGCTAAGAGCATGTTCACCGGCATCATCGAAACCACCGGCGAGGTCGTCGCCTTCACCCCGACCGCCGGCACGGCGCGCCTGACCATCGCCGCTCCCTCGGTCGCCGCCCGCCTGCGCAAGGGCGACAGCGTTGCCGTCAGCGGAGTCTGCCTTACCGCGCTCGAGATTGAGCCCAACGCATCGCCCCCTCGATTCTCCGCAGACCTGGCGGCGGAGACGATCGCCCGCACCACCCTCTCGCGGCTTGGCGCTGGCTCGCTGGTAAATCTCGAACTGCCCACCCCCTCCGGCTCACCGCTGGGTGGGCACGTGGTGCAGGGCCACGTGGATGGGGCTGGCACACTGCTTGCGCTCGACCCCATATCCCCGCAGGCCCACGCCGCCGGACTGCCCACGGACTGGGTGCTGCGTCTGCGCCTCCCGCCAGCGCTCACTCGCTATGTGGTAGAGAAGGGATCGATCGCGGTGGAAGGCATCAGCCTCACCGTCGCCGGTATCGCGGACGACGAGATTTGGATCGCTATTCTGCCGCATACGTACGCGGCTACCAACCTGCACACGCTCACGCCCGGGATGCCCATGAACATCGAGGTGGACGTGATGGCCAAGTACGCGGAAAGCCGGCAGCAAGCGGAGCCACGCAAGCGCGAACTCACCGTCGAGGCCTTGTTGGCCAACGGCTACTGAACTTCAAGGAGAGGAGTCCAGATATTTCCATCGCGCCTGATCCATCTTCGAACTCGACCGCAAACCTCGCCCGTTGGAATTCGCTCGACGCGGAGGCCGCGGAGCGCGAGGTTCTTCCCTGCTGCGGCTCACGCGCATGGGCAACTGAGCTGGCCGCGCGCAGGCCATACTCGACCGCAGATCAGTTGTTCGAGGAGTCCGACTGGATATGGGCAGGCCTGGCGGAGCGCGATTGGCGCGAGGCCTTTGAGAGTCATCCCCGCATCGGCCAGCAACACGCCGGCGGCGCCACGGCGCAATCCCTCTCCTGGTCGTCGGTCGAGCAGCGCGCCGCGATGTCCGGCATCGCCCCTGGCGACTCCGTCAGGCTTGCCCTCGCCGAGCGAAACCGGCAGTATGAAGAGAGGTTCGGACGCATCTTTATGGTGTGCGCCGCGGGCAAAAGCGCAGCCGAGATTCTCGCCCTGCTGGACGCGCGCATGAGCAACACCGCAGCCGATGAGTTGCTCGAAGCCGCCGAGCAGCAGCGTCAGATCACGCAGCTTCGCCTGCGCCGTTGGCTGGGAGTCGAATAGCAATGGGCATCTCCACCCACATCCTCGATACCGCGCTGGGTCGTCCCGCCGCCGAGGTCCCGGTCGCTCTGTCCGTCCTGCGTGACCGGCAGTGGCTGGAGCTTTCGCAGAGCCAGACCGACGCGGATGGCCGCTGCTACCAGCTTCTGCCCGAGGGCGCCGAGTTCGAGCCAGGCCTCTATCGCATTCGCTTCGAGACCGCCGCCTACTACGAGTCCCAGCGCCTCCCCGGCCTCTATCCCTATGTGGAGATCGCCTTTGCAGTGCGCGACTCAGAGCAGCATTACCACATCCCGCTGTTACTGACCGCAAACGGTTACACAACTTACCGTGGAAGTTGACGGGCGAGATTTTTGTAACCAGAAAGAGAACGAATGATCGAGCTCGCTGAAAATCGCTACGGAAAATCTCGCGTCCGCTTGATGAAGGTGACGCGCTGCCCGCAGGGTAACAACCTGCGCGAGTGGACCGTGCAGGTGCTGCTGACCGGCGACTTCGACTCCGCACACTGCGCCGGCGATAACGGCAAGATACTGCCCACCGACACCATGAAGAACACGGTCTACTCGGTGGCGCGCCGCTCCGCCGCAACCTCGATGGAGGACTACGCGAAAGAGTTGATCGACTTCCTGCTCAAGCGGAATCCGCAGGTGTCCTCGGCTGCGGTCGCCATCGAAGCCGCCTCGTGGAAGCGCCTCACCGTCGACGGCGAGCCCCACCCCACAAGCTTTATGCGCGGCTCCGGCGAGTTGCAGACCGCCAGCGTCTCGCGCACGAAAGAAGGCGCATTTAAAATTTCCTCCGGCTTCAAGAATCTCGTCGTCATGAAGACGGCGAATTCCGGCTTCGAGGGTTACATCGTCGATGACCTGACCACGCTCCAGCCCACCAACGACCGCCTCTTCTGCACCGCCGTCACCGCCGAGTGGCGCTACGCCTCCGCCGCACTCGACTTCGATGCCACCCGCGCCGCGTTGCGTGAGACCATGCTGAAGACCTTCGCCGAACACCAGAGCAAATCAGTCCAGGAGACGCTCTACGCAATGGGCAGTGGCGCGCTGGAACACGTCGCCGAGGTCGATCAGATCGACCTCATCATGCCCAACAAACATTGCCTGCTGGTCGATCTTGCCCGATTCGGTCAGGACAATCCAAACGAGATCTTCGTGCCTACCGACGAGCCCGCCGGCCACATTGAGGCGCGCATCATCCGCAAGGAATAGCGACAGCCCCATACAACCGGAGTGAATATCGTTGAAGCTGATCTTCATCTATGGCTTGCCGGCAACGGGAAAGCTCACCGTCGCGCAGGAGCTGGCGGAGATTACCGGCTACAAACTCTTCCACAATCATCTCGCCCTCGATCTTCTGCTATCCGTCTTCGAATTCGGCAGCGTGCCCTTCGTCGAGCTGCGAGAGCAGATCTGGCTGTCTGTCTTCGAGCAGTCATGCCGCAGTAACCTGCCCGGCTTGATCTTCACCTTTGCCCCGGAGCCAACCGTGCGCCCCGATTTCATTCCTCAAACGGTGGCCACGATAGAAGCCAACGGCGGCGAGGTTTTCTTTATTGAGCTCACCTGCCCGATGTCAGAGTTGAAGCTGCGAATGGCCAATCCCTCCCGCCGGCAATTTGGCAAGCTGACCTCAGTCGCGCTCTTCGACCAGCTTGTGTTAGAAGGCGCCTTCGATGCCTCCCACATGCCCAAGCCGATCCTCTCCATCGATACCAACTGCCGTGCCCCTCGACAAGCAGCATCCCAAATTGTGCAGGCACTGGACCTCCATGCGCTAAATTAAGAGGCTGTATCGGCAATCGGCCGTCAACATCGTTACGAAGGTTGGATTTCCTTGAATGCAGCTACCGCATTGCGTGCTCATAGCATCATCGACCGCTGCCGCGAGCTTGCGCTCTGCACCGAGGTCGAGGGCCAGATCACGCGCACCTTTCTTACACCCTCCATGCACCGAGTCCACGCGCTACTGCGCGGTTGGATGCAGGCCGCTGGCATGCAGGTGCGCGTCGATCCCGCCGGCAATCTGCGCGGGGTCCTGACCGCACCTGGTCGCCATGCGCCGCGCCTCCTCATCGGCTCGCACCTGGATACAGTCGGCAATGCAGGTGCCTTCGATGGCGTGCTCGGCGTAGTGCTTGGCGTGGCCTTGGTTGAAGAGATAGCCGCAACGTCATCCGCCAACCAGCAGCTTCCGTTTACCATTGAAGTGATCGGCTTCTCTGAAGAAGAAGGCGTACGCTTCGCCAAGCCGTTTCTGGGCAGCCTTGCGCTGATCGGCGAACTGGATGAGGCGACCCTCGCGCGGACGGATCCCGACGGTGTCAGCGTTGCCGAGTCGATTCGCCAGTTTGGGCTCGACCCAGCGGAGCTCCCTGCCGCCGTCGTCGACCTGGCTGCCTTCGGCTATCTCGAGTTCCACATTGAGCAGGGGCCGGTGCTGGTGAGTGAAGGCCACTCGCTCGGTATGGTCGATGGCGTCGCCGGCCAGACCCGCATGCAACTCGTCTTTACCGGCCAAGCCGGGCATGCGGGTGCGATGCCCATGGGCCCGCTGCGGCGCGATGCGTTGGCCGCCGCAGCGCAGTGGGTGGTCGAGGTGGAACGGTATGCAAACCATTGCCCCGGCCTGGTTGCGACCGTGGGCAGGCTGGAGACCCGCACCGGCGCAAGCAACGTCATCGCCGGCGACGCCACCGCCACGCTCGATGTTCGCCACGCACGGGATGCAGTGCGCCACGCTGCGGTCCAGCACTATCTCGACTACGCCCACGCCGCCGGCGCAGCGCGCGGCGTCAGCGTCGCCCACACCAGTTTGCTCGACCAGGACGCCGTCCCCATGGACGCCTCGCTAACCGCGCTGCTGGCGGATGCAGCCTTCCGCGCGACTGGCCGCACCGCCCGTGTTATCACCAGTGGGGCCGGCCACGACGCCATGATCGTTGCTCGCCGCGTGCCCTCCGCGATGCTCTTTCTGCGCTCGCCCGGAGGACTCAGCCACCATCCCGACGAAAACGTCCTGCCTCAGGACGTCGAGGCCGCCCTCGCTGCTGGGTTGGAGTTCCTTCGAAGCTTGCGCGATGATAAGACGATGCTCGCACGGATGATTGGCCGCGAGCCTGAAGGCAACTATGCATAATCTGGGCCATACCCGCAGCACCAGTCAGCGCGACCACCTGCTGCACACGCCGGACACCTTCGTGCGCACGCCTATGCCCGGGCTGCTCGGAGGCGCGGCCGTGGTCCACATCTCACCCGCAGCCGGAGCGGCCTTCACCCAGTACACAGCGGAACTCGATCCCGGCGGTTCGCTTGGTACCACGTCTGCCCAGCGCTTTGTCTATGTGCTCAGCGGCGCTGTCGAGATCTTCGCCGCCGGCAGCTCTCACTCACTCTCGCCCGGCGGCTACGTCTATATCCCGCCTGGCCTGGATCACAAGCTCACCGCAGATTCCGCCACTCGCCTCGCCATCATTGAAAAACTCTACGAGCCGCTCGCGGACGCAACGGGCCCCGGCCTGCTCATCGGCTCCGAACCAACCGTCCCCTCCGCTGCGCTGCTCGGCGATGCCGATCTACAGGTGCGTGTCCTGCTACCCCATCAACCGGCGTTCGACTTCGCGGTCAACACCATGACCTACCAACCCGGCGCATCGCTCAGCATGGTCGAGGTCCATGTCATGGAGCATGGCTTGCTGATGCTGGAAGGTGGCGGCATCTATCGCCTCGGTGATGCGTGGTATTCGGTCACCGCGGGAGACTTCATTTGGATGGCGCCCTTCTGTCCGCAGTGGTTCGGCGCACTTGGCAAGCAGCCCGCCAAGTACCTCATCTACAAAGATTGGAACCGGCACCCATAGTCGTCATGAGGTCCAGCGTGCAGCATGATCAACACAATTCCGCCGCCCGCGCCGTTGCCATCGATGCGACGCGGCTGCTCAGTGAGTTGCACACGCTTGCCGGCTTTACCTCGGCCGAACCCTTCGCCGATGGCACCGCCGTCACTCGCATCGTATTCACCCCCGACGATCTGCGCGCGCGCGCGTGGCTCAAGCGGTTGGCGGAGGCCGAAGGTCTTGCCATTCATGAAGACGCAGTGGGCAACACCTTCTTGCGTTGGGCAGGCGCCGAGCCTGATCTTCCCGCCGTTGCCACCGGCTCGCATATCGACGCCATCCCCCACGCGGGAATGTACGATGGCACCGTCGGCGTGCTGGGTGGCCTGGAGGCCATCCGCGCGCTCAAACGCAGCGGCTTGCGCCCGCGCCGATCCATCGAATTGGTCCTACTCACTTCCGAGGAGCCCACCCGTTTCGGCATCGGTTGCCTGGGCAGCCGTCTCATCTCCGGCGCGCTGGGCCCTGAGCAAGCCGATGCGCTCCACGGCGTGCAGCGTGGCGCCGAGGACGAAACCCTGGCCCAGGTCCGTGCCGCTGCCGGCTTCCCCGGATCGCTCGCCAGCGTCCGTCTGCCTCAGGGCCACTATCATGCGTGGGTTGAGCTGCACATCGAACAAGGGCCGCTGCTGGAGCGCGAAGGCCTGCCCATCGGCATCGTCACCGCGATTGCCGCGCCCGCCGGCTATCGCTTCACCATCGAGGGCTTGGGTGGCCATGCCGGTGCATTGCTGATGCCCGACCGCCGCGACGCTCTGTGCGCTGCTGCGGAGCTGGTCCTCTTTATCGAGAAGCACACCCTCGCCACCGGTGCAATCGACTCCGTCGCCACGGTGGGCACTTGCGACGTGTACCCCGGCGCGGTCAACAGCGTGCCCAGCCGTGTCACCCTGCAACTCGACATCCGCGACACCGATCCTGCGCGCCGCGAGGGTGTGATGCAGGCTATCCGCAGCGATGTGGAAGCCATTCGCACCCGTCGCCAAGTCCGCATCGCCGAATCGCTGGTCAATGCCGACGATCCCGCCACCTGCTCAACGCATGTCATTGGAGTCCTCGACGAGGTGTGCCGCGGCTATGGCATCCAACCTAAGCATATGGTTAGCCGCGCCTACCACGACTCACTCTTCATGGCGCGCATCGCACCCATTGCCATGATCTTCATCCCGTGCCGCGCGGGTGTCAGCCACCGGCCCGATGAGTACGCAGCGCCCGCTGACATCGCACTGGGCGCGCGCATACTTGTCTCCGCTCTTGGTAAGCTGGCCTCGGAGTAGAGTTGCATGCCCATTCAATCCCTCAATCCCGCCAACGGCACGTTGCTGCGTAGTTTCACACCGCTCACCAGCGAGGCGCTGCTGCAGAAGATCGGCCTTGCCGAGAGCGCATTCATCCGCTACGCCGACGTGCCGCTCAGCCACCGCGCGCTGTGCATGCGCAAACTGGCCAACCTGCTGGAAGACGAGGTCGCCGACCTAGCTGCGCTGATCACAGCCGAGATGGGTAAGCCGATCTCGCAGGCGCGCGCCGAGATTGCTAAGTGCGCCATCGTCTGCCGCTACTACGCCGAACATGCCGCCCGCATCCTCGCGCCGGAGCCGATCGACATCGGGTCGAGCGACGCCTATGTGCGCCTGGACCCGCTCGGCATCGTGCTCGCCGTCATGCCGTGGAACTTCCCCTTCTGGCAGGTCTTTCGCTTCCTCGCGCCGGCGCTGATGGCGGGCAATGTCGGCCTGCTCAAGCACGCCTCGAATGTGCCCCAGTGCGCCCTCGCCATCGAAGCGCTGGTGCGCCGCGCCGGCTTTCCCCGCGGCGTATTCCAAACGCTGCTCATCCAGGCCAGCCAGGTGGAGATGGTGCTCGCCGACGAGCGCGTGGCCGCGGTCACCCTCACCGGAAGCGAGTCGGCCGGCAAAGCTATTGCTGCCCAGGCTGGCTGGCTGATCAAGAAGTCGGTGCTGGAGCTCGGCGGCAGCGATCCCTTCATCGTGATGCCCTCTGCCGACCTCGATCTCGCTGTAGCCGCAGCCGCGCGCGCCCGCTGCATCAACAGTGGCCAGTCCTGCATTGCAGCCAAGCGCTTCCTCGTCGCCGACGCCATCTACGAGGACTTTGAAGCCCGCTTCGTCCTCGCGATGGATGCGATGAAGGTCGGCAACCCCAGCCTCGAGGAGACAGAGATCGGCCCGCTCGCCACCGTCGCGCTGCTCGACGAACTCGATGCTCAGGTCAAGGCTGCCATCCAGGCCGGCGCGCGCCTGCTTACCGGCGGAGAGTGCATGGTCGGCACGGGCAACTACTACGAGCCTACGGTGCTCGCCGATGTGCCGCGCGACACGGCAGTCTACCGCGAGGAGATCTTCGGGCCCGTGGCCCTGCTCTTCCGCGTGCGCGACATTGAAGAGGCCATTGCCGTGGCCAACGACACGCCCTTTGGCCTGGGCGCGTCGGTGTGGACTAACAGCAGCTCGGAGCAGAGGCGCTTCGCCGCCGGCCTGCAATGCGGTGCTGTCTTCGTCAATGCGCCCGTGGCCAGCGACCCGCGCCTACCCTTTGGGGGCATCAAGCATTCCGGCTATGGGCGCGAACTCTCCGCAGCAGGTATGCGCGAGTTCCTCAACGTCAAGACCGTGGTGGTCGCCGAGCCGGTGGCTGCCAAACGGGCCGAGCCCGAAGCGGTCGTCAACTCAGCCGCGCCCATGCCGCCTGGGAGCGCTTCACTGCCCTTCCGCGATTTTCTGGAGGAGCGGGTCAGGCCCGCAAAGTAAGCTCTGCTTCAGATCCGCGCACTCCGCAACCAAAAGGGCGCGACCGGTTTTTGGCCACGCCCTTTGATTTCTGGAAGCTGCTTTAGAAGTTGAAGTTCGCCGTGAACGTAATGCGCCGTATTGAGGTTGCCCCCCCAGCGCCGCCGCCGCCGAAGCCGCCCGCTATCGACGTTACTTTGCCAAAGTAGGTATTCGACAGGCTGCTCACCGGCGTCGAGTAGGGAACTTCGTTGAACAGGTTCAGGATCTGCATGCCCAGCGACAGGTTGTACTTGCGCCCGGTGTTGGAACCGCGTCCTCCGCCAAAGCCACCGCCACCGCCGCCTCCACCGCCGCGTCCGCCGCCGCCACCGCCGCCGCCAAATCCGCCGCCACCACCGCCAAATCCGCCGCCGCCGCGTCCGCCGCCACCGCCCGGTCCGCCAGGGCCGCCCGGTCCGCCGGGGCCACCCGGTCCGCCAGCGGCCTGTTGCTGCGCAGCGCGGCGGGCCTGGGCCGCCAGGGCCGCCTCTGTCTTGGGACCAAAGCCAAAGGTCCTGGAGAACCGCAGGTTGAAGCTTACGCTATTCGGTCCGGTGCAGAAGTTGACCGGAATCTCCTGGTAGCTCTCGCCGGCGCTGAAGGTCGTACCCGGTAGTCCGGGAGGGGTGAAGTTGTTCGAATTGACGCAATTCTTGAAGTTCGACGGAACTGGTCCATTCGCGAAGCCCGGGCGATCATCCGTCACCCCGTCATCGTTGTTGTCTACGCCGGTCGTAATGTTGTAGGGCCGGCCGGAGTTCACGGACATGATTGGACTGGCCGTGATCAGGAAGGGCAGGGGAACCGATCCCAGCAACTGCATCTGGCTGCGCCCCACATAGCCCGCCCGCCCGTAATCCGCGGAGGAACTGTATGGATTGGTGATGCCGCTGGTGTTGGTGTTTGCCCAGTTCGCGGAATAGAAGCCCGTGATGCTGGTGCCCTTCGGCGTCTGGATCCGCACGCTGGTGGTGATCTGGTTCTGCCGGAAGATGCCCTCTGACTGGCTGCAGCTGATGTAGCCCGACGGGCTCCCCAGTGTCTTCTCGTAAGACTGCTCGTCAGCCGACAGCACACAGGAGGATGGGATCACTCCATTAATCGGGAACGTGCGCGAGAGGAACTGGTGTACGCCGCGCCCATTCTGGTAGGTCACCGTGACGCTGGTGTACTTGCCCACCTTCTGTTCCAGCGTCGCCGCGGCGTTTATGGTGTATGGAGCGCGTATGCCGGTATCCACTACGGGAAGCTGAACTCGCGAGGCGGAGCCCGGCGTACCCGGAACCGTCTTGCACCCGTTGGTGTACAGGTTGTTCGGCCCAAGCGTGCATGTCGAACCCGGGTTCAGGTATAGCGTGCTCAGCTGATTTAATGGGTCACCGGCGTACCAGCCGGCAATGCTGCCTTCACTGTAGCGGTCATAGAAGATGCCAAACCCGCCGCGCAGCACGGTAAGGGTGGGCGCCCCGTTCTTGCGCGGAATGCCATATGCAATCGACATGCGCGGGGCAAAGTCGTGGGTGCTGTTGATGAAGTTCTGCACCTCCATCCGTATGCCGTAACTGATGGTCAGGTTGTCCCTGGCCTTCCAGTCGTCCTCCAGGTAGAAGCCGCCGTCAGTCTCTCTCGCGCTGATCGTTGGGTTGATAATCTGGGTCAGTGAAAACTGGTAGGGAATGCCGCACTGGTAGGAAGGATAGAGCGGATAATACTGAACCGGCGAAGTATTCGGGATGGGCAGCATATTCGACGCCAAACACGGAGTCGTGGCATTCGAGATGCAGTTGGCCTTTTGGTTTGTCGTCGCGTTCGGGTCGACGCAGGGATCCAGCAGGTACGAATACTGGATCGACCCGTTCTGCGTTGTGCTCGATATGTTGGTGCCCTCGTCGGTGCGCAACCGGCCGCCAAACCGGATGAAGTTCTTGGTCAGTTGGATTGACGTATAGTTCTGCACCTCGATGTGGGTCGACGTTCCACTGCTGGGACCGGCGTGGCTGCCGTTGTCAGTAAAGCCGCCGCTCACCGAAACCGTGGTGTTCGCATTCACGGGAGTCGAGCTGCTCGTATCACGCTCAAACTCGAATCGCGTCTCGTTGATGACCCGGTTGCTCAACAGTTGTGTATCGCTGATCTGGATGGTGTTGTCGGCGCTTTTCGAAGAACTCGCCTGGGTGGTCAGCGAGCTGCCTCCGCCCGGGTTTGTGCTTGTGCCGGTCTCATACGAGTAGCGCGCCGTGAGCGTATTCTTCGTGCCGATCATGGTGTCAAAGCGCGGATTAATCTCCCAGCGCGTTGCCGGGGCGGTCACTGCGCGAGCGCTCTCGGGATACGAGTATGCGCCGCACGTCTGGCCGTTCAACGTCAGGACGCCTGGGGGACACACCCCCGTCTGGGTCGGGCCGGTGGTGTAAATCGCCGTAGGATTGATGAGGTTGTTGTTGACGATGTCGCGATAGGTCCCGTTCAGCGTAAACGACATGCCCGGCCGGATCGGCCCGGTCACATTGCCGGTATAAAACAGCTGGTGATAATCCGGCTGCTGGTTGGCGGAGCCGAGGAACGGCGTCGAGGTATTGAAGATCTTGTCCTGGCCCTGGATACTTCCGCCGCCATGGAACTTGTCCGTCCCGGGCTTGGTGATGATCTCGATGCGACCGTATCCGGCCCGGTCGTACTGCGCGGAGAATGGGTTCTGGTTGATGCGGATCGCCAGAATCGAGGACTTGGGAGGCAGTTGGCCGCCGGTGAATCCGTCGATGTAGATCTGTCCGCCGTTCGGCCCCATCGCGGGACCGGCCAGCGCCTCCAGCTCGGCCTGCAGCTCATCGGGATCGTCGGAGAGCGCATTCAACGCGTCCCCGCTGATCACGGTGGCGCTCTGGTTGCTCTCCGGGTCCACGCTCAGCTGCACCGTGTCCGCCCTGACGTTGACCTGCTGCTGCTGCTCTTGCAGCGCCATGCTGACGTCGACATTGAGGTTCGCGCCCGTGGTCACGTTGATCGCCTGCTTGGTAAAGTTGGCGAAGCCGGGCGACACCACGGTCAGTGTGTAGGTGCCCGCCGCCACGCCCCGGAACGAATAGGTGCCGTCGCTCTTCGAGGTGGTGTTCTGCGCCTTGCCCGAACTCGACGTCAGAGTCACCGTGGCGCCCGGAATCAACGCATCATCGGGGTCCACGACCATGCCATGTACGGTGGCGCCCGCGGGCGCCGCCTGCTGCGCCATCGCGGCAAATGGCAGCGAAGCAATCAGAGAAAACAAGAGGACCGCTAAACCTTTTCGAAGAGACATCCCGACTCCTAAGTAACGACTGGAACAACTGGGTTCACGCAAGGGTCTGCAGGGCATCATTCAGCCCCCCCGCCCCCGCCTACGCTCATGGACAAACTCATGCCGCCATTGGGGTTTGCATCCAGGATCGGATCAACCCCGGTAAGCACCGTAATCGCCGTAAAGACGCTTGCGCCAGGCGCCGGCTCGGTAGCCACGATCATCACCGCGTCTCCTTTATGCAGGTCGGCGATTTTAGCCGTGGGCAGCCGTGCAATCATCTGCGAGAGATCCGCCCCGGCGGAGCGCCGCGCATCCGCGCCCCCTCCGCCATATCCGCCTCCGCCCGCTGCTGCGCCACCGCGTCCCCCACCGGCGCCGCCGCGTCCCCCACCCGCGCCGCCAGTGCTCTGCTGCGCAAACCGGGTCGCCATCTGCGCTGGTAAATTGCGAATATCGGAGTTCGCCGTCACATCGACGGTTACCACCTTCTTCATGGCCAGGTCCTTCATTGTGATCTTCCCGGTCGCGGGATCGATACTGGCAATCTGGCCCGACAGGTTCTCAAACGAGCCGAAGACGACCTCCTCCGCCTGCATGGAGGCGCCGTCCGCCGACTTGGTTCCGCGTGCCTGCAACTGGTCCTTGACCTGGATCTGGGCCAGGGTCGCGGGCTTGGCGTCCTCGTACTTCACGGAGTCGTTCGCGAACCGCTTGTACTCGGTCTTGCCGGAGGTATTAATCACAATCTTCTTGGCGCCGGAGGTCAGCGTGATCGTGCCTGCGGCAGGATCGACCGCGCTGACGATGCCGCCCGTCCCCCGCGCCCTCCAGTCCGCCTGCTGCGCGGCCTGCATCTGCGCAATGTCGGAGGACTTCATCACTACTACCCGCACCGCGGTCAAAGTGCCTGGGGCATCTCCCGCCTTGCCCGTCGCCAGCACCCGGTCTCCCAGGGCAATATCGCTGAATTGGCTGGGCTTCGCGGTCTTCAGGTCGTGGCTGTCTACCGTGGTTTGGATCACCTTCGCATCGCCGGGAACGCTCACCGCGATGGTCTGCTTCTGGTCCGTCAGCAGCGTCACCGTCGTGCCTTCAATCGACTTGACGGTGCCAAGCTGGCTCACCGAAGCGGTCGCCGCGGGCGCCTGAGCCTGGATTGCGACGCCGGGAAACATCGCAACCGCCAGAAGCAAGAAGAATCCAACGCTCAACCCAAGCTTGAGTGGAAGCGATTTGTTCCAAGCTGCCATCTGCATCCTCTTCTCAGTCTGTCTGCGGAAGCATCCCCCGAACCAGGCCGCATCGAACCGTCGACTCCATGCGCTGGATCAGAATTCCACTGGCGTTGGGAGAAATTCGTCTACCTAAGGAGACGAAACCGTCTTCCAAAAGTTTCGCACTGAGCCAAGATTGCCTGCATTTACAACAACCTGCAAGCAACGAAAATAAGGCGAAACGGAAGACGCACCAAATGTAGAGAGTTAACGGCTGCAATCGAAATCAGGGTACCCCCAGTTTACCCCATCACCGCTCTCTTCCCAGCGTCAAAAACACCGCTCTGCAAGTCCGATACTCAAATCGAACAAGTCTTCGGTAAGATGGCACCCAGCGCCCCATCATCCATACGGCTGCCTCTCCCCCCAACCCGCACGCACAGCAAACCCGGTGAACGGAACCAAATGAAACCTGCCGAAGGACGTAAGCGAGTCATCATCGAAGAGATTCAACCCCAGGTCGATTGCGGCCGCTACCCGGTGCGCCGCATTCTCGGCGATGTCGTGCCCATCTCCGCCGCCATCTTCTCCGATGGCCACGACCACGTTGCCGCGCGGCTGCTCTACAAGCACGAGAGCGAACGCTTCTGGCGCTCCACCCCGATGACCGCGCTGCCCAATGACATGTGGTCGGCCAGCTTCTCCGTCGACCAGCTCGGCGCCTGGGTCTATACCATCCAGGCCTGGGTCGATCACTTCGACACCTGGTGCGCCGACCTCAGGAAGCGGCTTGCCGCCCAGCCCGACCCTGCCAGCCCCGACCCCGCGAAGCGCGACCTGCCGCCGCAGGACATTCCGCTCGCCTTTACCATCGGCGCGCTGCTGCTGGACCAGATCGCCGGCCACGCCAAAGGCTCGGATGCCCACCAACTGAAGACGGCCGCCACTTCGCTACGCCAGTTGGCGGAGCAGAAGCTCGCGGTGTATGAGTATCCGCTGTCGCCGCAGATCGAAGAGCTGGCGGCGCGCCATCCTGATCTCAGCTTCGCCTCGGTCGCCCACCAGGAGCTGCACCTCTGGGTCGATCGTGAGCGCGCCCGCTTCTCCAGTTGGTACGAGCTCTTTCCCCGTTCCACCTCTCCCGACCCCACCCGCCACGGCACCTTCGCCGACGTCGAGCTGCTTCTGCCCGAGATCGCCGCCATGGGCTTTGACATCCTCTACATGCCGCCCATCCACCCCATCGGCACCGCCTTCCGCAAGGGCCCCAACAACACCGCCTCCACCCACCCCGACGACGAAGGCAGCCCCTGGGCCATCGGCAACGCGCACATTGGCGCGCCCAACGGAGGCGGTCACAAGGACATCCATCCCAAGCTCGGGACCTTCGCCGACTTCGACCGCCTGGTCGAGACGGCCCATAGCTACGGCATGGAGATCGCGTTGGACATCGCCTTCCAGGTCTCCCCCGACCATCCCTGGGTCACCCAGCATCCGGACTGGTTCAACCATCGCCCCGACGGCACCATCCAGTACGCCGAGAACCCGCCCAAGAAGTATCAGGACATCTATCCGCTCAACTTCGAATCACCCGACTGGCGCGGCCTGTGGGACGAACTCCGCTCCGTCTTCCAGTTCTGGATCGACCGCGGCGTCCGCGTCTTCCGCGTCGACAACCCGCACACCAAGGCCTTCCCCTTCTGGGAGTGGTGCATCGCCGACCTGCAGCGCGAAACACCCGACGTGATCTTCCTCTCGGAGGCCTTCACCCGTCCGCACGTCATGTACTCGCTCGCCAAGTGCGGCTTCACTCAGTCCTATACCTACTTCACCTGGCGCACCGAAAAGTCCGAACTGCAGGCCTACTTCGAGGAGATTACCAAGCCGCCCGTCTCCGACTTCTTCACTCCCAATGTCTGGCCCAACACCCCGGACATCCTGCACGCCTCGCTGCAGACCGGCGGTCGCGCGGCCTTTATGCAGCGTCTTATCCTAGCCACTACGCTGGCCTCCAGCTACGGCATGTACGGCCCCGCCTTCGAGCTGGGCGAGAACGTCCCCATCCGCCCCGGCAGTGAGGAGTATCTCCACAGTGAGAAGTACCAGATCCGCCGCTGGGACCGCTCGTCCCCCTCTTCGCTGGCGCCGCTCATTACCCGGCTCAACCGCATCCGCCGCACCAATCCCGCGCTGCAGAGCGACCTCTCGCTGCACTTCCACACCGTCGACAATCCTCAGATCATCGCCTACTCCAAATCCGCGCCGGCGCGAGCCGCCGCGCCCGGCGAACCCGCCGAGCCGCCCGACGTCATCCTGGTCGCCGTCAACCTCGATCCCCACAACGAGCAGGCCGGCTGGATCGACCTCGACCTCAAACGCCTCGGCATCGCCCACGACGAAACCTTCGACGTCGAAGACTTGCTCACCGGCATCCATTACCAGTGGCATGATCGCTCCAACTACGTCGCCCTCCGCCCCCAGGTTATGCCCGCTCACGTCTTCCGCGTCACCCGCATCCCGCAGCACCCATGAACCAAGCGCAGTCGCGCGGCCTTGTCTTTCAACTAACTACTCACAACTAACAACTTAGAATCCCTGGCCATACTCCGCCGCAATCATCCCCGCCTCGGGATCGGTGTTGCCCGGCGGCGGCAGGATCCACGGCGCCGCAAACCCATACAGCGCCACGCCCCCAAAGCAGACCAGCGGCACCAGATACCCCAGCGCCATGCTTCCCGTCAGGTCCGCGATCTTGCCCAGCAGCAGCGGAAACAACGCGCCGCCCACAATTGCCATCACCAGCATCGAGCCGCCCAGCTTGGTATTCTCGCCCAGGCCCTTCAGCCCCAGCGCAAAGATGGTCGGGAACATGATCGACAGGAAGAAGCTTCCGCCTACAATCGCCCACGCGCCCAGCATCCCCGGATGCGTCACCGCGATCGCCATCAGAGCCACATTCGCCGCGCCGTAGATGCCCAGCAGCTTGCTCGGCGAGATAAACTTCATCAGCGGCGTCGAAGCGAACCGCCCCACCAGCATCGCCACCAGCGAATAGATGATGTAGTCGGCAGCGGTCTTCTCGGTCACCGGCGTGTACGCCTTCATGTAAAAGATGATGTTGCTCCACATGCTGATCTGGCCGCCGACATTCAGCATGTTGGCCGCGACCGCAAACCATAGCTGACGATAGTGCAGCAGCGCCTTGAAGCTCCCATGTCCTCCGCTTTCGCCCTCGTGCTCGCTCATGATCGTGGGAAACCGCATCTGCGACATCGCAAACGCAAACAACAGCACTACCCCGCCGAACGCGATATAAGTCGGCACCACCCGCATAATCTCGCCATGCAGATACGCGTTGTACGTTCCCGCCGCCTTCTCCGCTGCCACCTGCGCGGGCGTCAGTTCCACCCCGCTCAGGATGAACTTGCGCCCCACCCACACTCCCAGGATCGTCCCCGGTGGATTGAACGACTGCGCGAAGTTCAGCCGCCGCTCGCTGGTTGGCGGAGGCCCGAACTGCGCGACAAAAGGATTGCATGCCGTCTCCAGCACCGACAGCCCGCATCCCACCGTGTACAGTGCCACCAGGAACGGCGGATACTTGCCAATCAGCGCCGCCGGCCAGAACAGCACCAGCCCCACGCCAAACAGGCAAAGCCCCATCAGCATGCCCGTCTTGTAGCCCCAGCGCCGCATCACCAGCGCCGCCGGGATGGCCATGCAGAAGTAGCCGGTAAAGTTCGCCGTCGAAACCAGCTGTGCCTCGAACTTCGACAGCTCGAAAGACTTCTTGAACTGCTGCACCAGAATATCGGTCAGGTTGTTCGACATGCCCCACAGAAAGAACAGCACCAGCACCATCACAAACAGCGCCATCTGCCCCACTGGAAACACTGCCACGCCCTTGCTGTTCTCCGCCGTCCCACCGCCTGCCGATGTCGAAACCTGCATCCTTGCTCCTGTCCGTTGAGCTCGATCTGAATCGCACCGATGATACCAGCCTCCACCAACCACTTGGTACGCTCCGTTTCGATCCGTAGTCGGTCCTTCGTTTTGAATCGGTGCTGGCCGGTGTCCATCGGTGTTAAGCCTTGTCCTTCCCTGCCACAACCTCCCGCGCAGAGTAGACTGACAGGAGCCTAACTTTTTCTCCGCAAGGGAGTCCGTACTACATGCCGATTTCGTTTCACCGGTTTATCTTTGCTGGAACCCGATCTGTCTTTGCTGGAACCGGCCAGCTCGTCCCAGTTCTTCTGCTGAGCCTGCTCAGCCTCTCAGCAGCGCAAGCGATCGGTCAGGATGCCGCCGTCCCCCTCACCCCGGTGCAGAAGCAGTTCAGCCGCATCGACTTCTTCATCGGCGCGGCCGGCAGCATCACCAGCAGCGTCTCCGGCATCGAGAAGCGCGACGCCAATACCACCCACACCAATCTCACCATCGGCGCCAGCAGCACGGTGGGCGAACTCTTCACCCTGCGCTACATCGCCAAGCCGCTGCTCGGCTTCGAGTTCAACTTCGGCAACGCCCGCTTCACCCAGAACTACACCTTCGTCCCGCTGCCTTCCTCGAACATCACCTTCAGCGGCGCCCAGACCGGCGTCCACGAGCTCACCCTTGGCTACGTCGCCCACCTGCCCTATCACCCACTGGGCGTGCAGCCCTACCTCGGGGCCGGCGGCGGGACCATGCGCTTCAAGCCCACCCCCGGCGGTGGCGAAGGCCTGCCCGAGCAGTACCGCGCCGCGTACTACTACAACCTCGGCGTCGACGACACCTTCGCCTCCAACCACCTCGGTGTCCGCCTGGGCTTCCGCCAGCTCATCTACCTCGCTCCCGACTTCCTGCAGAACTACCTCACCATCACCCGCCGCGTGCGCACCTCCGAACCCACCTTCGGCTTCTACGTCCGCTTCTAGCTACGGCCGCGTCCCCAGATTGCTGCTCCCATCCGCCGTCGGTGTCGCAGGCAGCCCCGCCACAATTGGCGTAATCACCGGCGTCGCGGCGCCCACAAACTCGACGACGAAGCCAACCCCCAGCCAACTCGTAACCCACACATCGCCGGAGCCGTCGACGGCAATACCCCCTCCCCCCCGCGTCTCGCCCAAACTGGGGCCGATGTAGCCGTTCGCTCCGGAAAGAAACGTCCCCGAACTGGAAAGTTCGACCACGCCAAGCTGGGTCGTCGCTTGATAATTATTCGCCACCCAAACGTTGCCGGAGCCATCGATGGACAGCGCCTGCGGATAACTCAGGCCTCCACCGGTGAAGCCGACAGTCCCCGAAAGGCTCGTGCCCGAATTAGATAGCTTGGTTACGCTGCCACCAAAGGATAAGGGGGCCGTGCCTATAATCCAGAAATTTAGAATCCAGGCATCGCCAGACCCATCGATGGCAATATCCCAGGGCGAATCCAAACCGCCGCCAGTAAAACCCGAAGCGCCGGAAAGGAAGGAGCCGGCAGGGGAAACCTTGGCCACACTGTTACCGCTGTAGCTCGTAACCCAGGCGTCGCCTGAGCCGTCGATGGCGACGGAACCCGCACCATCCAGCCCGCCACCCGTAAACCCGTTCGCCCCCGAGAGCACAGATCCCGTCGGGGAGAGCAAGGTAATGCTGTTGCTTGTGCTGTTGACAGTCCACGCATTACCAGATCCGGCGATAGCGACTCCCGACCCTCCGTAACCGCTGGCCCCTGGAAGGACGTAACCGTTGGTCCCCGAAAGAATCGACCCCGAATTGGAGAACTCTGTGACCGTGTTGTCATAGGAGTTTGAGATCCATGCGTCGCCGGAATCGTCAATGGCAATGATCTCGGGCACATCCAACCCCCCCCGCGTATAGGGGCCATAACCATAGTCGGAAAGCACGGCGCCAGAACTAGAGAATTCGGTTACACCGCTAGGAAGGAGGGCATCGGCGATCCAAGCATTGCCGGAACCGTCAATGGCGATGCCCCAGGCATGATTCACCCCGCCGCTAGTAAGAACCAGTGCAACCGTTAAATCATTCGGCGCGCTCGTCAGCCCCGGCGCAAACGATGGATTCGCCGCCGCCAGCCCGTACAAGCTAGCCACATTCGCGCCCGGATGGTGCGCGATGCTGATCGCCGCCATTGCGGTGTCTGGCGCCGTCGCGCTGGAACCGCCCAACCCAGTATCCGTGAACAACGTGGAACATGCACCCGATCCTATGCCATTGGTATTCACACAGCTCGCCAGCACATTCGCCAGCGTATTGATCTCCGCCTGGGGGACTGTACCATTGCCGGCTGGGGTCGTCGCTAGCGCCGTGCCCGTCGCGAGGTTCACCAGATTGCCCGCATTCGCAAAGGCATTCGCGACGCCAATTTGCGCCAGGGCCGTCCCTGAACTCGACACGTGGGTCGCATCCGTCGCAAATCCGGCTAGCGCGTAGGCCGCCGCTACGGTTGAAACCTCATTTACGGTCACGCTGATCGCCGGACTCGAACTGCTCGGGCAACTCCCAAGCGCGGCCATCAGCCCTGCGGCGGAGTTCACTCCGGAACCCGTGTTCCCACCCAGCGAGTACAGATAAAGCTGCTGCCCGCTGCTGCACGCATAGTCGCCTGTCAGGCTGAACTGGCCATTCGCCCCGGTCGTCACGTAGTAGTCGCCGTTGGTCGCCCCGCCGCTCGTATCCTGGGTCGTTCCTGGCTCTGCTGCCCCTACGACCGAAACAGACGGAATGACCGACGCGTTCGTGCTCGACGATGAACTGCTTTCATATCCCGTGGTGTTCGCCGCCAGCAGATAAACATGCGCCCCAACAACAGGCTGCGATCCGCTCGAAACGATGCCCGTCAACGCCGCGCCCGGCAGCGGCGCGATCGGCTGGGTCACCGTCGAAACGATAGGACCGCCACCCCCGCAGCCCACCAACCCCAACAAACCGCACACCAGAACAATCAGACCCGCCCGCATAAAGCTCTCCAGGGAATTCGCCACCCATGCTATCCCATTGCCTCATGGTTGCAACAAAAGATTCAGCCAAAATGCGGCCGCCCCTCGCTCGATTTACAATCGCATCGGCTGCCAAACGTCTTCCAGCCGGAAAGCTGTCGCCCATGCCAGACCTGAACTTCCCCCTGATCATCGCTGTTGTCATCATCCTGCTGTACGTCCTCAACTCCATCAAGATCCTCAAGGAGTACGAGCGCGGCGTCGTCTTCCGGCTCGGCCGGGTCCGCCACGATGCCATGGGCCCCGGCATCATTCTGGTCTTCCGCCCCATCGACCAGATCGTCCGCGTCAGCCTGCGCCAGGAGGCCATGGAGGTCCCCTCGCAGGACATCATCACCCGCGACAACGTCACCCTCAAGGTCAACGCCGTCATCACCCTGCGCGTGGTCGATCCGGTCAAGGCGGTCATCGAGGTCTCCAACTACGTCTATCAGACCTCGCAGTTCGCCCAGACCACTCTGCGCTCCGTGCTTGGTGAGGTCGACCTCGACGAGCTGCTCGCCCACCGCGACCGCCTCAACCAGCGCATCCAGACCATCATCGACGGCCACACCGCGCCCTTCGGCCTGAAGGTGGTCTCGGTCGAGGTCAAGCAGGTCGACATGCCGGAGAACATGCTGCGCGCCATGGCCAAGCAGGCCGAAGCCGAACGCGAGCGCCGCGCCAAGATCATCCACGCCGAGGGCGAGTTCAACGCCGCCGCCAAGCTGGTCGAAGCCGCCGCGCTGATGGCCACCCAGCCCATGACCCTGCAGCTGCGCTACCTGCAAACCCTCACCGAGATCGGCGTCGAGAAGAACACCACCATCGTCTTCCCGCTGCCCATGGAACTCATCACCCTGTTCAACAAGACCGCTGCCGTCGCCTCACCCATCGCCGCGCCCGCCATCGAGCGAAAGGAGTGACTGTGAATCATCTGCTCGACGATGACGATGCCGATCCGCCGGGCCGCGGCTACGCCCGCCAGCGTCAGTCCAGCCCGGCCGATTCCGATGCCGACCGCGAGATATCGCTCGGCACTCCGGCCCTCCTCGGCATCTTCTTCGCGCTGGCCCTGGTCTGCGCCTGCTTCTTCGGCTTCGGCTATACCATGGGGCGCAAGTCCGCGCAGTCCGCCAACGTCGACACCGCGGCCGCCAACCCGTCCGACGCCACCTCCAGCATTAGCTCGCCCAAGCCCGCTGCCGGCAGCTTCTTCAGCCAGCCCTCCGCACCCGCCCCGCAACCCGCGCAGGACGTGTCCGCCTCGCCGCCCGCCCAGACCGAGACCGCCTCCAGCGCCTCTGCCCCCACGCTCACCCCAGCCAGAAACGCTGTCAGCCCGGCTGACGCCATGATCGTGGGCGACAAACCAGCCGCCCCACAACACGCGACGGCCGCCCCCCAACCAACAACGAACAACCTGCAACCTGCAACTTCCTTCGTGGTGCAGATCGCCGCCGTCTCCAGTCAGGACGTCGCCGACATCCTCACCTCATCGCTGGAGAAGAAGGGCTACACCGTTGCCGTCCGCCACGAGCCCCAGGACAAGCTCCTCCACGTCCAGATCGGTCCCTTCCCGGACAAAAAGCAAGCCATCGCCATGCAGCAGCGCGTCCTCGCCGACGGCTTCAACGCCATCGTCAAGTAGGACTAGGTTCGAGGTTCAAGGTTCAAGGTATTATTTTCCGGAGCCTGGGCTTGGCAGCTAGATCGGTTTCATCTCCTCCGGAAGCGCCTCTGCAATTGCCGCATGCACTGCGGCCATCAACTCATCTCGCGTTGCAAACGCCGCTGGATCGATCGCCTCCAGGAACTCCACCTTCGCCGTCCCCGGCGTCACCGCCATGCTGCCCTTGCGCATCATCGTCTGCGTTCCGGAGATTGCAATCGGCACCACCGGCGCGCCCGTCTCCATCGCCAGATAAAACGGCCCGCGCTTGAACGCTGCCAGCCGTCCATCCGGCGACCGCGTCCCCTCGGCAAAGATCAAGATGTTCAGCCCTGACTTGAGCGCTGCCGCGGCCGCTGCCACGCTTGCCTGCGCCGCATCGCGCCGGCTGCCCCGCTCCACCGGAACGAACTTCGCCATGCGCATCGCCGTCCCCAGGATCGGGATCCGCATCAGGCTCTTCTTCAGCAGCACCGAACACTGCCCGGGCAGCACCGGGATCAGCACCGGCGGGTCCAGGTTCGACACGTGGTTCGAAATGAAGATGCAGCTCGTCCCCGCGGGCACATGCTCCCGGCCCGTCACCTTCACCCGGATGCCCCCAACCCGCAGCCCCAGCGGCACAATTCCCCGCACCACGATGCGGTACAGCCGCCGCACATTGCCCGCCATCAGCGAGTAGGGTATCCCGATGATCCCCGCCAGCCCACCCAGCGTCACGTACACGAACACCATCTTCAATAGCGAAAACATCTATTCGCAGAATACCGCAAGCGGTAGTTGTGCCGTCATCCTGAGCGAAGCGCGACGCGCGCAGTCGAAGGACCCCGTAGAGGATCGCCTGCCTCAGTGTCCTGCATCGTCTCCAACACAACCTCGGCGACCGCACTTCCCGCTAAAACAACAAAAGAGGCTGGGATCGCTCCCAGCCCCTGCTCTCATCCAATCCTCGAACCTCGAACCTCGAACCTCGAACCCCGAACCCCGAACCTCGAACCTCGAACCTCGAACCTCTGCTATGCGTTGGCGACCGCGGACGTCTCTGCCTCCGCCGCCGCTGCTGCCGCTGCTTCCTTTTCGGCCTTCTCCGCCTTGCGCGCTGCAATGGAGTTCTGCCCCAGCTCATCCGCGAGCTTCTCCGTGGTGAACGACTCAATCACATCGCCCACGCGGATGTCTTTGAAGCCGGCGAGATCGATGCCGCACTCCACGCCCTGGCGCACCTCGGACACGTCGTCCTTGAAGCGCTTCAGCGAGCCGATCTTGCCGCGCCACACCTCTATGCCCTCGCGCATCACCCGCACCTGAGCGGTGCGTGTGATCAGGCCGTCGGTCACGCGGCAACCCGCAATCTGTCCGACCTTGGTGATCTTGAAGACGTTGAGCACCTCGGCCTTGCCCGCGTAGTTCTCCTTGAAGACGGGGTCGAGCAGTCCATACATCGCCTTTTCGATCTCGTCGCGCAGCTCGTAGATGATCGAGTGCAGCCGGATCTCCACGTTCTCGCGCTCCGCAACCTCCGTCGACTTGCGGTCAGGCCGCACGTTGAACCCGATGATGACCGCGTTCGACGCCGACGCCAGCAGCACGTCCGACTCCGTGATCGCGCCCACCCCCGAGTGCAGCACCCGCACCCGCACCTTCTCCGTCGACATCCGCTGCAGGTCCTCGGCGATCACCTCCACCGATCCCTGCACGTCGCCCTTCACAATCAGGTTCAGGTCCTTCATGCCGGCGTGCTTGATCTGCTCCGCCAAGCCTTCCAGCGAAACCCGCGAGCTCTTCGCCAGTTGTGCCTCGCGCTCCTTCATCTTGCGGTACTGCGCAATGCCCTTGGCCTTGTCGCGGTCCGCCATCACCAGGAAGGTGTCGCCCGCGTCCGGCATTCCTTCCAGTCCCAGGATCTCCACCGGCGTCGACGGCCCGGCTTCGATGATCGGTCGTCCACGGTCGTCGAACATCGCCCGGATCTTGCCGAACGTATTGCCGACAATGTAGCTGTCGCCTGTCTTCAGCGTTCCGTTCTGCACCAGCACCGACGCTACCGCGCCGCGTCCACGGTCCAGCTTGGCCTCGATCACCGTACCCACCGCCGGACGGTCCGGAACCGCCTTCAGGTCGCCGATATCCGCCACCAGGCAGATCATCTCCAGCAGCAGGTCCAGGTTGGTCCGCTTCTTCGCCGAAACATCCACAAACACCGTCGACCCGCCCCACGCCTCGGGCTGCAACCCGCGGTCGGCGAGCTGCTGCTTCACGCGGTCCGGCTGCGCCTCCGGCTTGTCGATCTTGTTCACCGCCACGATGATCGGCACATTCGCCGCCTTCGCGTGGTCGATCGCCTCCAGCGTCTGCGGCATCACGCCGTCGTCCGCTGCCACGACGACGACGACGATATCCGTGATCTTGGCGCCGCGTGCGCGCATCCGGGTAAACGCCTCGTGGCCCGGCGTATCCAGGAACACGATCTCGCGCCCATACGCCGGCGAATCCGGCTTGGTGATCTTCACCTTGTACGCGCCAATGTGCTGGGTAATGCCGCCGGCCTCGCCTGCCGCAACATCGGTCGAGCGGATCGCATCCAGCAATGATGTCTTGCCGTGGTCGACATGGCCCATCACCGTCACCACCGGCGAGCGCGTAATCTCCACCATCCCCGAGGTGTCTTCCAGGAAGCCCTCGATGGCCTCGTTCTCCAACTGCTCTTCGACCGAGATCACCTGCGCGTCCGCGCCGAACTGGCGCGCCACATCCTTTACCAGCTCGCCGTCCAGGGACTGGTTCACCGTGACGAAGACGCCCTTCATCAGGAGCGTCGCAATCAGGTCCTTGCCGCGCACATCCAGCTTTTCGGCCAGGTCCTTGACGCTGATCCCCTCGGTCACCGTGATCGTCTTGGTGATCGGCAGCGGCTCGCGCGACAGCATCGCACCGCCATAGCGCGGCGGCGGCTGGAAGCCCTTCATCGGGCCTTCCTTCACCTTCTCGTAGCGCTGGCCTCCACGCCGTTGTCCAGGCCGCGCTGCCGGCCGCATTCCGGTCGGCGATTCGCCCGGTCCCGGCGCAACTCCCAACCCGCCAGGGCGCGCTCCCATGCCTGGACGCGCTCCGCCCGGTGCAAAGCCCGGCCGCCCGCCCGGACCCGCGGGCCCACCCGGGGCGCCCGTCGGGAATGTGCGCGTCGGATGCATGGGACGCCTCGCGCCCGGGGCCATGGTGGAAGGCCGCGAACCGGGAGCACCCGGAGCCCCCCCTGGCCGTGGCCGCTCGAAGATAGGACGGCCTCGTTGGATCCCGCCCGCAGCGCCCGCGGGCGCTGAATAGATCGGCCGGGGCCCGGTCTGCGGCATCACCACGCGGCGAGGCGCGGGAGCTGCAGGGGCTGGCGCTGCTGCGGCCGGCTCTGGGCCCGCGCCATCTGCCTTGGGCTCCAACGCAGGAGCTGATACAGTTTCGGGCGAGGTTACGGACACAGCGGTAGCCTCAACCACCGGTGCAGCTACTGCTGGGGCAGCTGCCGGCGCGGCAGCCGGAGCAATCTCCACCGCCGCGGCTGGTGGGGCTGCGGGCGGAACCGCCCTGACCGGCGCAGGTGGCGCTACGGTGGGAGCCTGCGCAGAAGTCTCACGCGGCGCAGTCGTCTGTGTTGTTGCCGAATGCGCCGTTGGCTGCGCGCTCGCCTGCGAGGGCGGGGGAGCAACCACCACCGGCGGACGCGCAATCACCGGGCCTACCGGGGGCTTGCTCGCAATCGCCGGAGGCGGAGGGGTCACGATTGCCGCCTGTTGCCTGGGCTGCGGGACCACCATGCGCCGGGCCGGAACCGCCGCCGGTGCTGTCGGTGCCGCAACCGGAGCGCTTGCCGCAGGGACAGGCTTGGCTGCCACGGGTGCTGCTGCGCTGGTCGCCGGCGCATGCGCAGCCACTGCCGCCGGACGCGGCGGATGGCTCCGCGCCTCAGCCTCGGCCTGCCGCCGCGCCAGGATCGCCTTCATCGCATCGCCTGGCTTGGAAATGTGGGAGAGGTCGAAAGCCGGCTTGGCTTCTACCGCCGGCTTCGCCACCGCGCCGCCGCGCCGGTTCTTGAAGTAGTTGCGCACCTTTTCGGCCTCGTCGGCCTCAATCGAACTGGAGTGCGTCTTCGGCTCGGTCACGCCAACCGCCGTCAGAGCGTCCAGAATGGACCTGCTCTTGACTTCCAGCTCCCGTGCGAGATCGTTGATTCGAACTTTGCTCATCCGTCCCTTTTCGTTTCCTCTGCGGCCTTAACTGTTCATATCAGCCTCGAAGTTTGAATTCATGCCAACCCTATTATCCCTGAAACCGCGACGCCCCAAACCATCCATCGCGACCCAGGCAATCCGTTTGCGTGCGTGACTGAACGTACTAGCCACGGTCTTGCTCATCGCTGTCGATGCCCTCGTCGGATACTTCCTGGCTCTCGTTCACCAAACCATCCACCTCGTCGTTCGCCAGCTCGATCTTCTCTTCGCGTGCATCCGCGTCGCTCAGCGCGTCGCTCTCCGACGCCGTCTCCTCTGCGTCCACCACGTCCTCGGTCGAGACGCCGTGGACCTGCTTCACCGTCCCTGCCTCGCTCGCATCCTGCACCAGAATCTCCTCCGGAGTCTTATCGCCCGAACTCTCTTCCGATCCCTCCAGCGCAGCCTGCTCTGCTGTCTCCGTCGGTTCGTGCTCCGCAACCACCGGCCGCTCCTCGCCCTCTTCGTACTGGCCGAAGTAGTGCCGCACCGCCACCGAAATCTTCTCCAGCGTCTTCTCGCCGATGCCCGGAATCTCTTCCAACTGCTCCGGCGTCATGTCCGCCAGCTCCTCCACCGTGGTAATGCCCGCAGCGATCAGCTTCTCCAGGATCGACTCGCCCAGCTCCGTGATCTGTTCCACCGGAGTCGTCGGTCCGCCTCCCATCGACTGCATCTGCTGCTCGACCTCCTGGCGCTTCTCTTCCTCGCTCTTGATGTCGATCTTCCAGCCCAGCAGCTTCGCCGCCAGACGTACGTTCTGCCCCTTCTTGCCGATCGCCAGCGACAACTGCGTGTCGTCCACGATCACCTCGATCTGCTTGTCCGCCAGGTCCACAATCGACACCCGGCTCACCTTCGCCGGCTGCAGCGCCTTCTCCGCAAACGTGGTGATCTCTTCCGAAAACTCAATGATGTCGATCTTCTCGCCGCGCAGCTCGCGAATGATCGACTGCACCCGCATCCCCTTCATGCCCACGCACGCGCCCACCGGATCAACATCCTTGTCGCGGCTCATCACCGCGATCTTGGTCCGCTCACCCGCCTCGCGCGCAATGGCGCGGATCGTCACCGTCCCGTCGTAGATCTCCGGCACCTCGCTCTGGAACAGGTTCTGCACCAACCCCGGCGCCGCGCGGCTCACAATCACCTGCGGCCCCTTGGCCGCGCGGTCCACCCGCAGCAGCACCACGCGCACCCGCTCGCCCACCGCAAACTGCTCCAGCCGGCTCTGCTCGCGCTTCGGCATCCGCGCTTCTGCCTTGCCCAGATCAAAGATCACGTCCATCGGCTCCAGCCGCTTCACCGTCGCGTTCAGCACCTCGCCGGCGCGGTGGTTGTACTCCAGAAATACGGTGTCCCGCTCCGCCTCGCGGACCTTTTGAAAGATCACCTGCTTCGCCATCTGCGCCGCAATCCGGCCCAGCGGGCTGGTGTCCTTGTAGAAGCGCAGCTCGCCGCCGACCTCCACCTCGGGCGCCAAAGCGCGCGCCTGCTCCAGCGTCATCTGGTTGATCTCGTCCTCAACCTGCTCCGGCCCCTCAACCACCGTCTTGAACACGTACGCGCGAATCTCGCCCGTCTCTTTGTCCATCTCGGCGCGCATGTTCTCCTGGGTCTTGTAGTACTTCCTCGTCGCCAGCGCGATCGCGTCTTCCACCGCGCCCACCACCACCGCGGGCTCAATGCCTTTATCCCGGCTCAACGTCTCGATCGACTGATACAGAACACTCGCCATACTCTTCACTCACCTTCAACTTCTTTTTCGTTTGTATTCCGCAACCCAGCGGAGGAACCTGCTTCGCTTACCACTCACTACTCGCTCTCACTTACGACTCGCCCACCAGATTCGCCTTCTCCACGTTCTTCAACTCAATCTCAATGGGCTCGGCTACCGGCGTTTTCTTCGCCTTGCCCTTCTGCTTCACCGCCGCCACATCCATCTTCAGCACGCCATCCGCAAATCCGGTCATTCGCCCCGTCCACACCCGGCTGTCCTTCACCGGCGTAAACGTCTTCACCTTAATCAAGCTGCCCGCGAACCGCTCAAACTCCTCCGCCCGCGTCAGCTTCCGTTCCAGTCCCGGCGACGAGACCTCCAGCGTGTACTCACTTCCGGGCACCACATCCTCTACATCCAGCAGCGTGCCAAAGTCCGTGGCAAACGCCGCGCAATCCTCATGGGTCACGCCCGAGAGCAACTCCACCGGAACGCCTTTGGGTACATCCGCCTCTTCACCCGCCGCAACCCGTTCCGCCAGCCGCTTGCGCTCGACCGCGTCCTTCTCCACAAACACCCGCAGCGTCCTCGACTTGCCGCCGCCGCCGAACTCCAAATCCACAATCTCCAGATGGTGGGATGCGGCAACCCGCTCCGCCAGCCGCCGAATTTCGTCCATCTGCAATGCCATAAACCTAAGCCTGTGGTTCTGAGCGGAGTCAAGAATCCCCCGCATTTCGCTGACTTGCTAACTCGCTGACCTGCCGCCTTGCCGGCTAGCTGACCCGCTCATTCGCAGCTTTTTATTTAGAGCAACAAAAAGTGGGCTTCCGCCCACTCATTCCCTCCGCCATTTCCGAGCCATCTCCGGTGTGCCGGTTGAGACTCGTCGCCGGTGCGCACACGGCTCCTTACTGAACAGCGGAACAAACTTGCCACCTTAGAATACCTCCTTTTAGCCCGAAACTCAAATCCGAGTCCCGCTGCGCTACACTTCTCCCCTGAGCCGACCACCATGCCCCGAACCTTAGCCGCCGCTCTCCTCCTCCTCGCCGCTGCCTCCACCCTCGCCCAGACTCCAGCCCAAACCACCCCCACCCTCCCCACCTTCGATGTCGCCTCCGTCCGGCCTAGTAGTTCCGGAGTCTCCCAGCACACCAACGTCCCCCTCGACTCCGGCAACGTCTACGGCACCATCAGCGCCGACGACGCCCGCACCGCTGCCGGCGGCCTCCTCATCGCCACCCACCAGGCGCTCTGGCGCTACATCTCCTTCGCCTACAAGCTCTCCGGGACCCAGGAACTGGCTCTCCGCTTCAGCATCTTCTCTGGCGTACCCAAATCCGGCGCACCCTTCTGGGTCACCGGCTCGTTCGACGCCTCACCGGAGTTCTTCGACATCTCCGCCCGCGCTCCAGCCGATACTTCAATCGACCAGATGCGCCTCATGATGCAGGCCCTGCTCGCCGACCGCTTCCACCTCGTCACCCACCTCCAGACCGCCGACGCCCCCGTCTTTGCGCTAACCCTCGTCCATCCCGGCATCACGGGCCCCCATCTCCAGCCCCATCCCGCGTCAGACACTTGTGCCGCCGCCACGCCTCCAAGCGACCAGCCCTCCGCGCCCAGGCCCCAGGTTGCCCCCTCCTCCATCGGCGATCTCCCACCCGCCTGCGGCGTCATCGCCCACGTTCCATCCTCCGCGCCCGGCCAGCACATGGGTGGCCGCGCCATCTCGCTGGCCCTCTTTGCCACCTCGGTCCCGACTATGACCGGACTCGCCGCAACCCCCCACCCCGTCGTCGACCAGACCGGCCTCACCGGCCTCTACGACTTCACCCTGACCTGGATCCACGACCCCTCCGGAGACGACGCCACCTCCGACAACATCGCCAACTTCCACGAAGCCCTCAAATCCCAGCTTGGCCTCGAACTCAAATCCTCCCACGCCCCCCTCAGCTTCATTATCGTCGACCACGTCGACCACCCCTCCGAGAACTGAGTGGGATCGAGACAGAGAGCCGTCATCATGAGCGGAGGCGCTCGTGGTTTCATCGCGAGTGGCGAAGTCGAAATGCCATCCAGATTGTCAGGCCGATATCATTGATCATCTCGGGCGGCAGTTTAATCCCTCGGCCCATGCTCCATGTTTGTGACACTCCAAAAACTGTCACAATCCCTCACCCGCGTCGCCACCCATCATTTCTCCTCAATTCAGCGCCGGAGGAACGAGCCCATGGCCCACCGAATCATCCGCACCCTGCCGATAGTCCTCGCCCTCACTCTTCTCTCCCAAACCCACGCCGTCGCCCAGGGCCTGCCCACGCCGTCGCGGGCACCGTCCGGAGGGAAGCTCTTCATCACCACAATGGCCCAGCCCACGCATCGTATCGCCTGCCGCGTCAAGTCCTTCACAACCGATCAGCTCGACTGCAAAGGCCCATTCGGCATAACCCGCATCCACAAGTCCAAGGACCTCGCTGCAATTATTCAACCTGGCTACCATGCCTCAGTACCCCTGTGCTTTCTCGCCGTTGCAAGTGCGGGCGCCACCCTAGTCACCGGCGCCGTCTTTCTGGCCTCTATCACCGTGATCGGAGCTGTCCCGGTAGCCATCGCCGGAGGCATCCTTCTTCTGATGGCACCGCTCGCCGCCGCCGACGCAACCGACGGCGACGACTCCGACCAACTCCTATACCTCGCCCCCGGCCAGCAACTCTGTGTGAAGCTACACTGAAGCTGCGCTCCGCCCAAGGTATAAACTTCAAGCATGGCCACCGCGCCCGCCCAACTCGACATCCGCGTCACCGAGGAGAAGATCCTCGCCGCAATCGACCGCATCGTCGCAGCCGCCGACCCCATCCAGATCATCGCCTTCGGCTCCCGCGCCCGCGGCGACTTCCGCCCCAACAGCGACCTCGACCTCGCCGTCATCGTCGACCACCTCGATCCTCAGGCAAAGCGTCCCGTCACCAGTGGAAGTCTCGGCGGGATACTCATGCCCGTCGATCTCCTGGTCTTCGACATCGCGGGCCACGAGCGAATGCGTTACTCCCTGTGCAGCGTCAACAACGAGATCGACCTGCATGGCGTGGTGCTGTATAACCGTGAGCATGGACGCCCAGATCGAGCTGCTGTCGCACGCCTCGTTGGACGATGAAACCGTCCTGCCGCTTCCCGTTCCCGACCGCGTCTTCGGCTTTCATGCACAGCAAGCCGTCGAAAAGCTGCTGAAGATGCTGATCCTCGCTCACCGGCAGCGACACGAATTCACCCACAGCATTCGAACTCTGCGCGACGCTGCAGAACTCCTCGGGGAGACCCTGCCTCCCCTTCCGTTCCCTATCGTCGAGCTGACCGATTTTGCAGCGGAATTCCGCTACGGTGCACCCAGAGTCCTCACTTCCGCCGAGCGAGATCAAATCCGCGAAACCGTCCAGATCCTCCGCGACTTCGTCAACGCCCGACTCAAGGCATTCAATGCTTGACCGCCCTCGGTTGATTCCGCTGCCTTCCCTTGTGACCAGCGCTCATTCCCTGCCCTCGAACCTCGCAGCTTGGACCTTGCCGAATTTGCTCTGACACCCGCATCCTCCTACAATCAACCAAACCCGCCAACTTCCACCCCTGCCCCAACCAATCACCACTAGCAGACAATCTGCAACAGGCAACCCGCAACTATGATTACCACCCCGATCCCGGAAGCCCTCACCTTCGATGACGTCCTGCTCGTGCCCTCCTACAGCGAGGTCGTCCCCACCCAGGTCAACACCCAGACCCAGCTCACCCGCCGCATTACGCTGACCACCCCGCTGATGTCGGCCGCCATGGACACCGTCACGGAGTCGCGCCTGGCTATCGCCATGGCCCAGCAGGGCGGCATGGGCGTGGTCCACCGCAATCTCTCCATCCAGCAGCAGGCCGGCGAGATCGACAAGGTCAAGCGCTCGGAATCCGGAATGATCGTCGACCCGGTCACCATCTCGCCGGAGCAGCCTATCTCCGACGCGCTCGAGCTGATGCGCCGCTTCAAAATCTCCGGCGTCCCGGTCACCCGCAAAGGCCGCCTGGTCGGCATCCTCACCAACCGCGACCTGCGCTTCGTCTCCCGCACCGACATTCCCATCGACGACGTGATGACCAAGCAAAATCTCATCACCGTCCCGGTCGGCACCACGCTGGAGCAGGCGGAAGACATCCTCCACCAGCACCGTGTCGAAAAGCTCCTGGTCGTCAACGACGACTACGAGCTCAAGGGCCTCATCACCGTCAAGGACATCCAGAAGAAGCTGAAGTATCCCAACTCCTCCAAGGATGAGAAGGGCCGCCTGCGCGTGGCCGGAGCGATCGGCGCCACCGGAGACTTCCTCGAGCGAGCCGCCGAACTCATTGCCATGCGCGTCGATGCGCTGGCCATCGACTCCGCGCACGGTCACTCGTCGCGCGTGCTCCAGGCCATCACCGAGGTCAAGAAGCGTTTCCCCGACACTGACCTGCTCGCCGGCAACGTTGCCACCTACGACGGCGCGATGGCCCTGATCGACGCCGGCGCGGACGCGGTCAAGGTGGGCATCGGCCCCGGTTCCATCTGCACCACGCGCATGGTCACCGGAGCAGGAATGCCGCAGATCACCGCTATTGCAGAGGCTGCGCGCGCCGCCTCCAAGGCAGGCATCCCCATCATCGCCGACGGCGGCATCAAGTATTCAGGGGACCTGACCAAGGCCATCGCCGCCGGCGCCAATGTGGTCATGATCGGCTCGCTCTTCGCCGGGGTCGACGAGTCACCCGGCGAGACCATCCTCTATCAGGGCCGTTCCTTCAAGGCCTACCGCGGCATGGGTTCGTTGAGCGCCATGGCCCAGGGCTCGGGCGAGCGCTACTTTCAGAGCGCGGACGATATGACCGAAGCCGCCAGCGCCGAACGCACCTCGGTCACTGCCCGTGAGTCGAACGGCTCCAACCGCCTGGCAAAGTTTGTTCCCGAGGGCATCGAAGGTCGCGTGCCTCACCGCGGGCCGCTGGAAGCGATGGTCTACCAGTTGGTCGGCGGGCTGCGCTCCGGCATGGGCTACCTGGGTTGTGGCACCATTCCCGAGCTCCAGGAAAATGCGCGCTTCATTCGCATCTCCAACGCCGGCTTGCGCGAATCGCACGTCCACGACGTCATCATCACCCGCGAGGCCCCCAACTACCACGCGGAATAAACTCCGTTCGCTGCATGAATCGGGAAAATCCACTAGCCTAGGTAGATGCGCCCGGTCTTCTTCTACAAGCCATTGCACCGGTCGCCGCGCGACGATAGAGGATGGCGCTGGTGGTTCAGCGTCTGGACTCCGGTCGTGCTCGCAATCGCTGTTATCTGCTGCGAGTCCACGACTACCTTCTCCTCGCAGAACACCAGTAGTTGGCTGCGGCCGATCATTCAGCACCTCTTCGGTCCCATGAGCGACGCCGCCTGGGATACCTTCCACCACTACCTGCGTAAGACCGGTCACTTCGTGGGATACGGCACGGTCGGCTTCACCTTCCTCCGCGCATGGCTGTATACGCTTGACCGGCGCGGGCCGCAGGCGCTGCCTTCGTGGCGCGTGGAGTCGTCGGTCCTGGCCATCTTCTCGACCGCAATCGTCGCCGGCTGCGACGAGTTTCATCAGACGTTTCTACCCGGCCGCACCGGAGCGCCCGCCGATGTGCTGCTGGATACCTGCGGCGCCTGCGTACTATGCCTTTTGGTCTGGTTGATCTGCTGGAGAAAGCCAGCCCAGCGACTGGAAGATTGAGACAGGACGCTCAACGCCGCTTGTGCAGAGTGTCCATCGCCATTGCATCGAAGCGGTGCCGGAGAAAGAACCCAAACCGCTCGTAGAGCCTGACTGCCTCGTGGTTGGCTTCGGTCACGGTGAGCGTGATGGCCTGGAAGCCGCCGCGCGCCAGGCTCTCCGCGCTCCTACTTAACAGCGCGAGGCCAAGCCCACGCCCGCGGTACGCCGGCGCGATGCACAGTTGCGTGATGTGGGCAATATCCGCAGCCACGCGAGAGCACAGTACGATGCCCACCAACGCGCCGCCTCGCCGCTCGCGCAGCGCCCAGGAGTAGTTGGGCTCAAAGACACCGCATCCCGGGAACCGGATGATGTTATGCAGAAAACGCAGCGACCCATGCAGTGAGCGGTACTGGTCGTTGATCTGCGCATCGGCGTGGCCCACATAGCACGCGTAGATCAGTTCTCCCGCGGCCTGGTAGTCCTGCGGGTTCCACAGTGACAGCTCCAACTCCGGCGGAACGCCACGCACAGCGATCTCCGCCGCTTCCGTTCGACCGCCCAGATCGCACTCCAGAAACAGGCGCGGATAGACGGTGAACTCCGGTCCGGCAAAGAGGTCGGCAAACTCGCCGGCATCGAACAGCAGGAGCTGCGACTCCACGCGCTCCACCGCGGGCGAGTGGCGCAGCATCTCCAGCACATGCACCAGCAGCACTCGGGTTACTTCAGGGGCGCCCATGGTCCTGTGGCCGGTGGCAAAGCCATCACCGATGACGGCTTTGCGTCCCTCGTAGACGCAGAAGGTGTAACCGCACACCCGCCCCTGGTCGAGTGCCACAAAACCGTGCAGGATTCGCGATTCAAGATACTGCAGCAGCAGCTCGGTCGAGCTTCTGTAGTCCCAGCGCAGACGCTCTCGCCACAGGTCTGCCTCACGCTCCAGCAGCGGTCGCAGTTGGCGCGCGGAGAAGTGGCGCAGGTCCAGAATTTCGATTTGCGAGGCGACCGGCAAGCTGGACATATTGACCTTAGGATCCGGCGAAGGTGTTCGATCCAAAATACCTGTAGAGGTTTACATGCGTCGAGCCTTATCGCACGCCGCAGGTGCAGGGGCGATTACCGAGCTACTGTTTGGGATACACCTTATACACCGCGAGACCCTGCGATTCGTACAGAAACAGCGGCTCGTAGATCCGGCCGGCCAGCCACGACTCCAGTTTGCCTGTCTCGTTGGTCGGGATCACCAGCAGATGCGTCTCGCCGGGAATGTCGACGCCGCCGCTGCAATTCTCCTCGTTCAGGCGGGGCTTGTTGGAGGGTTCGCAGTAATCGATGGGCTGCTGGTTGCGATAGAAGTAAAGTCCATACACCATGTCACGGCGGACATCCTGGAAGGCAACCGCGCGCACATCCGGGGCCTGCTGCTGCATCTCGCGCGCCAGCGGCCTGGCTGAGTAGTTCAGGTCGAGGTCTTTGCCGTGGAAGCCCAGCAGGAACACCATCGCGGCCAGCACCGGAAACAGCGTGGCGTTGCGGACGTGGGCGATGCCTCCGATGCGGATGGTCTGCACTACGGAGAAAAGCACCAGAATAGCCGCCGCGCCGGCGCACAAGAGCCAGCTTAGCGGGGGCACAAGCGTGTCATACACCATGTGCTGTGGGGCCAGCACGATGACAAACGCCACCAAGGCGCAGACCCCGGCGTGCGACCATAACAGCCACTTTGGAAGCCCGACTTTGCGGATGCGGTTCAGGTAGTCGCCAGTAAGGATGGTCAGCGGCGGGATCGACGGCAGAATGTACCCAGGCAACTTCGATTTGGAGAAGGTGAAGAAGATGATGGGGAAGAGGGCCCAGAGCACCAGAAACTCCGGGAACGCATCTCCGGCGCGGGGGTGACCGAGGTAGCGTTTCGGATTGAAGCGCACCTTCCATTCGGCGATGGACGCCTTCATTGCCTCCACCAGCGCGCGCGATGCGATCACCGTCCAGGGCATCAGGCCTACCAGTAAAACCGCAAAGTAGTACCAGAATGGCTGATGGTGCTGGTAAAGATCAGTCGCGAAGCGCCTGAGGTTGTGCTGGACGATGAACTGCTCGACGAAGGTCGGGTTCTCGCGTTGCACCGCGATGTACCAGGGCAGAACCATCACCAGGTAGAGCAGAATTCCGGGCCACCAGATAGTGCGCCGAAGCACGGCCCACTCCCGGCGCAGGCCGAGAAAGAGCAGGATGATACCGAACGCCAGAAACGGGGCGACCGGCCCCTTGGCGAGTGTGGCTGCGGCGCCGAAGAAGTACAAGTCGAAGAGCCAGAACTTCAGTCCTGTCTCATACCACGCATACCAGCCGAGCATTCCGACGCAGAATGGAGCGGCCAGCTGCATGTCCGTCGAGGCGCCGCGCGCGAAGCCGATGATAGCCACGCACGAAGCGGTGATCAGCGCCGCATCGAGCTGGCCTCCGGGCCGGAAGCGGCGCATGTGCAGGAAGATCATTGCGATCAGCAGAAAGGTCGCGGAGGATGACGGTAGACGCGCCGTCCAATCCGACACGCCGAACTCCTTGAAGAAGCTCATCGCGCGCCAATAATAGAGCGCGGGCTTCTCCAGCCAGGGATGGCCGTAGAGGATCGGCGTCACCGTCCCGCCATCCAGACAGCGCAACGAGTTCTGGATGTCCTTCAAGCGCAGGCTGCGCGGAACGACTTTAGCGTCATAACGATGGCAGACCTGCGAGTGGGCTTCCAGCATCTCGCGCGCGATCTGCGCATAGCGCGGCTCATCGGCCCCAACCAGCCCGACCTGGTCGCCGCCGAAGATGGGGACTAGTCCATACAGCAGCAGGAAGGCGGAGGTCACCAGCAGGACCGCAACCTCCCAGGGCGAATCGCCGCAGATGCTGTGAAACTTGGCGCGGGCCCAGGCTACGACCGCGTTGGGCTTGCTTGCGCCGGAGGCGGCGGATTGTGGAGATTCAGCCAAAATATCCATCGGTGACCGGACTGGAACGGTGCGACCGTGAGCCAGACAAGGCTACCAGAGTCCGCGTTAAGGTTGTGCAAGACCTCGGTTGAGTCAGGGACGCGGCTCCTCGAAGCTGGGAGCTGGAGAGGCGGCTTCGGCTGCAGCCTTCTCCTCGCGCTTCTTGTCGCGCTTGCGCATCCGGTCGAGCAGCTCATCCATGCGTCCGGTCAGTCGCTCGGAGCGGTCGATAGCGAAGGTAAGTTCAGGCACATGGCGCACGCCCATGCGGTCGCGAAGCTGGGAACGAATGTAAGCGCGCGCGGTCATCAGGCCAGCCAGCGTGGATTCCTCTTCCGCTTCGCTGCCGTGGACGGCGACAAACACGCGGGCGCTCTTGCCGCCGGGCGCGAGCACCACTTCGGTGACGTAGCTGGGAGCGATGCGGGGGTCGGAGAGCTCACCTTCGAGCATGGAACCGATCTCTTCGGAGAAGGTGCTGGCGACGCGGTTGCGGTGGTAAGTTCGTGCGCGATGTTCAGGCATAAGGCGTCTGCAATCGATTCATCCAACGTTCAAGGATACCAAATCCGCGCCGCCGTCATTGCCACCGTCATTCGTCAAGCATTTCGACCCAGGAGTCGGCGATCTCCGCGCCCAGGGTGTTGCAAAGGCGGTTCAGGGCATCGTCGATCTCGCGCATCTGGCCGGTAAGATAGTCGGTCGAGCCGGAGATGGCGACCATCCCGAGCGTGGCGCGGTTCCACAGGCTGCCGTCATCCAGCTCGGCGATGGAGACGTTGAAGCCGTGACGCAGCTTGTCCTTCAGCGAGCGCACCACCTGGCGGCGGTCCTTGAGCGACTGCGCGTGCGGGATAGACAGTTCGACGGTGAGCTTGGCGATCGGCATCCGACTCCTGTTGTTTTGAGCGCGGTGATTCGGGATCACACTGCTTGCTGAGATTACATCCATTGGCGGGCGGTGCGAAGATGGTTGGGGTAAGGGTGGAGGCGGGATGATCTCGCAGGCGTACTGCACAGCGGCGACACCGATGGGCGCGAACCTGGTCTCCGAGCAGGGGTTCGCGGATGTTGGCGCGACGTTTCGCGCGTGGGCGCCGCGGGCGCGCGCGGTCTATGTGGAGGGGGTCTTCGGCGGGGTGGGACGCTGGGGGCAGGATCCCAGCCTGTTGCTGGTGAAGGACGAGAACGGCTACTGGTCGGGGTATGTGGCGGAGGCGCGCGAGGGCGACAGCTACCGCTTCTATGTGGTGGGAGAGGGATCGAGCGGGTACAAGCGCGACCCGTATGCGCGAGAGCTGGCGAACGATCCGGCGGCGCCGTTTCCGGTGTGCCCGGCGGTGATCCGGGCGGCCAGCGAGTATCCGTGGCACGATGCGGGGTTTCGCACTCCGGACTACTCGGACATGGTGGTGTACCAACTGCATATTGGGACTTATGCACCGGCGGGGCCGGGGTGGGCTTCGACGTTTCTCGACGTGGCGACCAAGATTGAGCATCTGGTGGCGCTGGGGGTGAATGTGGTGCAGCCGCTGCCGGTGTATGAGATGGAGGACTCGCCGTCGCTCGGTTATCCGGGGCTGGGGTATCAGGGGGCTGACTTGTTCTCGCCGGCGCTGGATTATGTGGTGTACCACGAAAAGAAGCCGGTCCCTTATCTGCCGACCATCAACCGGCTGCTGGCGGCCAAGGGGTTTGCGCCGATGACGCTGCACCAACTGAGGCCCGGGGTTGCGCAGCTGAAGGCAATGGTGGACCTGCTGCATGTGTACGGGATTGCGGTGGTGTTCGATGTGGTGCACAACCATGCGGGCGGTTGGGGGCGGACGTACAAGGTGCCGGAGTCGGTTGCGCCGGGCGGAGTGCTTCACGGGGACGACCAGAGTATCTACTTCTGGGACCGCGCGAAGACGGCTGGGGCGGATGGGAGCTACGACAACAATCAGAGCCTGTACTTCACCGACCAGGGATTTGTGGGCGGCCTGGCGTTTGCGCTGTGGAATGCGGATGTGCGGGGTTTTCTGCATAACAACACCCTGTACCACGTGAAGGAGTTGCACGCGGACGGGTTTCGCTACGACGAGATATCCATGCTGCTGGCGATGAACCGGGCGAGCGGATGGGAGTTCTGCAAAGAGGGGACGACAGTGGTGCGCGCGGCGAATCCGCGGGTGTTGCAGAACGCCGAGTATTGGCCGGGAGAGTTTGGCGCGCCTGCTCCGCTGATGGTAGAGAGCGTGGACAACGGCGGGCTGGGCTGCGATACGGTGCAGCACGATGGGCTGCGGGAGGCGGTCCGGACGGCGGTGGAGCAGGCGGCCATGGGCGTGGGCGCGTGCGTGGAGATGAGCGGAATCGCGCGGGCGCTGTGGCCGGCGGGGTTCGCACATTCATGGCAGACGGTGCCGTGCGTGGAGAACCACGACATTGTGAAGCTGGGCGAAAAGCCGCGCATCCCGGCGCTGGCGGACGGCTCGAATCATCGGAGCTGGTATGCGCGCAGCCGGACTCGCGTTGCCATGGCGCTGCTGCTGACCGCGCCGGGGATTCCGCAGCTGTTTATGGGGCAGGAGTTTCTGGAGGACAAACAGTGGTGCCCGGACCCACGGACCGAGGCGCACCTGATCTGGTGGGGCGGGCTGGAGCGCGGTGCGGATGGGAAGATGGTGGACCCGGCGATGGGCGACCACCTGCGGTTTACCCAGGACGTAGTGCGGCTCCGCTGCCGGCAGCCCGCGCTGCGCGGCGAAGGACTGAATGTCTTCTACGCCAGCGACGCGGACCGGGTGATCGCGTTTCAGCGCTGGGTGCAGGGGGTGGGGCAGGACGTAGTCGTGGTGGCGACGCTGAGCGAATCGACATGGTGGAACTACCGGGTGGGGTTTCCCAGCGCGGGCAGGTGGGTGGAGGTGTTCAACAGCGATGCGTACGACAGTTGCATTGCCAATGGCGTGAGCGTGAACCCGATGGTCGCGGGCAACAAGGGAGGGGTGTACGCGGAGTGGGTCCCGATGCACGGACTCGCAGCGAGCGCGAGCGTGGTAATCCCGGCAAATGGGGTGGTGGTGTTTGTGAAGGGCTAGCAGGTTGCAGGGTGTCAGTTGCAGGTTGAAAGTTACGGCGTGATTAGGTCGTGCCCAGATGAGAGGGGATCTGAGTGGGAAGATGGGAGTCCTTCGGCAAGCAAGAGGATTGGGTTATGACGAACGGCTGCAGGATTTCTCTCTCCGGTTCCGTGCGAGGCTATGTTTTGCTGGTGACCTTCCTGGCCGCGGCCGAGTGCTGCGCCATTGCGCAGGGGAATGCGCCGGGTCACCCTCTCGACAAACAGATAGCCACTCCAGCCGCAGCTTCGACAGCGGACGGATCACCGTCGTTTGATGTTGTTTCGATAAAGCCAAGTAACATGAATACTCAAATTGTGGGCAGTTTTGGGTATTGGAAGGATACTTATCGAGCCGAGGGATGGTCTCTTGAGAGTATTATTCTAGGCGCATATCTCTCACCCACGATGAGGCGAATAGTCCGGGTTGGCGGGATGCCGCCGTGGATGCGAAGCGAGCGATTCGATATCGTCGCCAAAGTGGATGAAGATACCGCAATACGGCTTCAATCGGCGACGAAGGAGCACACTGAAGTGATCCTTCAGTCAATGGTGCAAAAGATGTTAGCCGACCGGTTCGGTCTAATTGTCCACCGCGCTCCGGTAGAGGTCCAAGGCTACGCCCTTACCGTTGCCAAGAAAGGCTCTAAGTTAACACAATCGCAGCCAAGCGACGCGGTTCCACAGGACTTTAGGAATATGAGCGACGGAGGTAAGGCGCGTATGGTGAGTAAACCAGGATCCCAGCCGGAGATCGATTACTTTCATATTTCTACTTCTTCGCTTGCCGAGCAATTGTCGTTAATGCGCAACGTGCTCATTGTCGATCAGACCGGCCTAAAAGGGACCTACAACTTCTCTTTGCTGCCTTTGGAAGAAAGTCCAGTTGCGGGAGATGAAAGCAGGCAAGGCGATGCCCGCCTGGAAAACACGATTCCCTGGGACCTTGGACGCCTGGGACTGCAGTTGAAGCCAATCAAAGTGAAGACGGAAACAATTGTGATCGATTCGATCCATCACCCCTCGCCGAACTAACTGCTATGGCTCGGGGTGTCGAGGGAAAAATAAGAAGTACCAAGCGTGGTTCATTCGCGGACGGGCGGGTTTCAACTCGCGGGGTGGGATGTCAGACTAAGTTGCAGTGAGCCAGGTTCAAGGCGCAACGCGCCAGGGGCCAGCCATGCGAGACCGACGCGCGGGGACGGAGAAGCGTGCCGGCGCACATCATTTTTTCTGGGAGTAAATGCCATGTCCGAGCACGCAGACGATCTCCGCATTCAGTATCAGGAGGACGCGCCACGCGGCGCCCGCATCAAGGTGATCGGGGTGGGTGGCGGAGGCAACAATGCCGTCAACCGCATGATCGCGGCGGGGGTCGAAGGGGTCGAGTTCATCTCGGCCAACACTGACGTGCAGGCGCTGCAGTTGTCGAACGCGCCGGTGAAGTTGCAGCTTGGGGTGAAGCTGACCAGCGGGCTGGGCGCGGGCGCGAATCCGGACATCGGGCGGCGAGCGGCGCTGGAGGATTCGGACAAGATCATTGAGGCGCTGGAAGGCGCGGACATGGTGTTTGTGACCGCGGGGCTGGGCGGAGGGACGGGCACCGGCGCGGCGCCGGTGATTGCCAGTCTGGCCAGCGAGATGGGCGCGCTGACGGTGGCGGTGGTGACGCGGCCGTTCGCGTTCGAGGGCAAGCGGCGGGCGATGCAGGCCGAGCGTGGCATGCAGGAGTTGCTGGAGTCGGTCGACACGCTGATCGTGATCCCCAATGAGAAGCTGCTGGCGGTGGCCAAGGACGCGGGCTTCTTTGAGAGCTTCCGCATTGCCGACGATGTGCTGCGCCAGGGGGTGCAGGGCATCTCGGACATTATTACGATTCCCGGGGTGATCAATCGCGACTTCGCCGATGTGAAGACGACCATGGCGGGGATGGGCTACGCAGTGATGGGCACGGCGACCGGCCGGGGCGAGAACCGCGCGATGGATGCGGCGGTGGCGGCGATGGCCAGCCCGCTGCTGGAGGCGGGCGCGATCGACGGGGCGCGCGGCATCCTGATCAACATTACGGGATCGAGCAACCTGAAGCTGAGCGAAGTGAATGAAGCGTCGACCATCATTCAGAACGCGGCGCATGAGGACTGCAACATCATCTTTGGCGCGGTGCAGGACGAGCGCATGGGCGACGAGGTGAAGATCACGGTGATCGCGACCGGCTTCAAGCAGGAGATGCCGGAGCGGCGGGCGCGGATGCTGGCGGAGTCGACGCTGCCAGGCGCGGATTACCAGGTGCCCATCCGGATGCAGAGTGGGGCGCAGAATGGACGGAGCGCGGGCGTGCGCGCGAGCGAGACGGCGCCGATGTTTGCCAGCGAGGAACAGGAGAGCAAACACTCGCTGATGCAGCGTGCGATCCGGACGGCGCAACACAATGCGGCGCTGCTGCGGGGTGATCTGGATGGATCGGCGGAGGAGGATGCGCTTGCGGGCGAGGCAGAGGAGCGGCAGGCGGACGAGATGCCGGAGACCGATTGGGTGTCGGTGTGGAGCGAGCGGGCGGAGGCGCCTGGCGTCGAGGCCCAAGCGAGTTCGGAGCGCGGCGAGGAGATTGGGCAGGCAGTCGAGGACAGCGCGCATGAGCCGGAGCTGGTTCCGGTGTCGGCGAGTGTCTTCGACGACGAATTCTTCCGCGCCGGTTATGTCCGCGGCCAGCCAGAGGCGAGTGGAACGGCGGAGCCAGTGTGCGCGGCCAAGAGCTTTGCCGTCGCGGGTGGGGGCCAGGCTGAGGCCGACGAGCTGGATATTCCCGCATTCCTGCGTCGCAGCCGATGAATCCCGCAGCGGGAAATGCGCGGCAGGTTACTCAAGAGTTGTGTAGGTTACGGGCCCGCTCCCGTAGAATAGGCCAAGCAGGCCCGACGGCAGAGTGGATGGGTGGGTCGCAGGGGTAACGGGCCGGGTTGGGCTGGGAGACCACTAGCACCTCGGAGCCATAGCCGGGCAGCCGGTGAAGGTGTGGAATGGGATTGGGAAGGCTTGTAGCGGGCGCACGAACAGACGGTTGGGATTGGGAGATGCAGCGTAGATGGCCCTGAGATTCAATTGGAAGACGGCAATCCTGGTCTGGCTCGCAGCCGCGGCGTTGAGCGGCGTTGCGGTGTGCGCAGCGCAGACGGCTTCGGCGCCCACTAAGACCGCGGTAAAGCATAAGGCGGGGACGTCGAGCAAGGTTGCCGCGAAGGGTACTGCATCCAGGACGGCTGCGGCAAAGAAGACTGCTGTTGCTGCAAAGACAAAGACGACGGTTGCTTCCAGGACAACGACGGCGGCCAGGTCGCGCACTGCTTCCCATAGCACGGCGCGGACGGCGACGGCTGCGACCCGGAACCGCACAGCGACGGCTAGCGCAAGGGGCGGGGCAAGCCGCGGGACGACTATCAGCGCGCGCGCGGTGCTGGCGGTGCGGAGAACGCGGCGCGGCTCGTACGAGCGATTCACGGCCAGCTCATTTACTGACAATCTGACCCTGGGCGATGTGACCGCGGGCGAGGACCCGGTGGTCCGCGCGGCGGCCATCGACGCGCTGGGCAACATGAACGGGACGGCCCTGGCGATCGATCCGTCGAGCGGGCGCATTCTGGCGATGGTGAACCAGAAGCTGGCGCTCTCCAGCGGCGCGGAGCCGTGTTCGACCATCAAGCTGTCGGTAGCGCTGGCGGCGCTGGATGAAGGCCTGATCACGCGGGATACGCCGGTGAACCTGGGCGGCCACTACTCGCTGAACCTGACCAAGGCGTTGGCCCTGTCGATCAATCCATACTTTGAGACCCTGGGCCGGATGCTGGGCTTCGAGCGGGTGAAGCACTACGCGAATATGTTCGGTCTGGGCGAGCTGGCGGGGTACAACATCGAGGGCGAGCAGTTGGGTGTTTATCCCGACACCGAGCTGCCGGCGGCGCAGGGCGGGGTGGGGCGGATGTGCTCGTTCGGCGAGAGCATCTCGATGACGCCGCTGCAGCTGGGCGCTCTGGTATCGGCGATTGCCAACGGCGGCACGCTGTATTACTTGCAGCATCCGCAGACGCCGGAAGATATTGCCAACTTCGTGCCCAAGGTGAAGCGCATCCTGGATATTGCGCCGCTGATTCCGGAGATGCGCGATGGCATGGAAGGCGCGGTGGACTATGGGACGGCGCGCTCGCTGCGGGTCAACTTCCACGAGTTTCCGGTGCTGGGCAAGACCGGGACCTGCTCCGACAACGGGACGCG
>Ga0326727_10003736_pt1 | contig 47891 bp, 36 predicted proteins | sample MB2enrmetagenome_FD_207643 | JGI IMG/M metagenome (GOLD analysis project Ga0326727, IMG submission 207643) | Lab enriched peat soil microbial communities from McLean, Ithaca, NY, United States - MB29MY | ecosystem: Environmental > Terrestrial > Soil > Wetlands > Peat | place: USA: New York... | reverse complement strand
CGCGGCGCGACGACGGTGCTGGTCTGCTTCAACCCATTCTTGCAGATTCCGCGGGCGCTGCGACCGGCAATTGTCATCGCCCCCAACCTGGGAGCGGAGCTGCTGACCGGCTCGACGCGGCTGAAGGCGGGGACGGCGACGAAGCTGCTGTTGAACCTGTTCACGACGCTGGCGATGGTGCGCCTGGGCAAGGTGCGGAGCAACCTGATGGTGGAGCTCGACCCGGGGAATGTGAAGTTGCGGGACCGCGCGGTGCGGATTGTGCGGGACTTGACCCGAGCAGACTACGCTACGGCGCAGAGGGCGCTGGAGCGCAGCGGGTGGGTCGTCAAAAAGGCAGTCGGGCGGTTAAGTCGGAGACGGTCGCCTGGAGTTTGGGAAATTTGCCGTTGAGATAGGCGGCGGTGAGGAACCGCGCCAGGGCGGAGACCAGCGCGAGCAGCAGGGCGCTAATGACGTAGAGCCCAAAGGCGTGCGCGGGGTCGGGCTCCATCATCCTTGGGACGCCATGATACAACACCGCGAAGGACAGGATGATGCCAATGCCCCAAGCGACCCAGGGCGATACCCCGGTGAACGCGTCGAACAAGCGAAGCAGGAAGAGGGGACTCAGGCTGTAGGCGACGGTCGTGAAGGTCTGGGTATATGTGTACCGGCCATGAAAGGTCTCGCCGATTGATTTCACGAGGCTGGCGCCTAGGAACACCACTGTTAGCGACAGGACTAATTGCGCGGTTTCGACGACCAGGGCTTCGCTGACGGAGAACTTCTTGAGGCGCTGGACTTCCGCCTGCCCTTTGCCCCAGAGACCGGGGCTCTGGTCCTGCCATTTGCCCCAATGAGTGAGCCCATACGCTTCGCACGCCGAGGTGATCAGGAGCAGTGGCAGGAGGAAAGCCAGCAGAAGGGAAACCATACCGCGCTGGGCGCGGAAAATCCCCTCCCACGTCGCGATCGGATCAAAAATCAAGAGCAGCGCTTTAAACATCCGGCGGAAGTGTTAGCGGCAAGGTCCCTGGGTGACAATAAAATAGCTTCCGTGCACTCTTGACTCATTGACACCTGGCGCGTGGTTATGTTCAGTCGGCGGAGGGCGCCCACCCCTGGGCGCAGGAGGCTGCAGCCCGGCCAGCACGGTGTAAAGTTCGGATGCCCCACTCCTGGTGGAGGGAGCGGCCCCGGCGGACGGGCGCGCCCTGGTCCAGGTTTATTCGCTTCCATTGGCGCGCGGCAGGTGATTAACTCGGCGCAATGAAAGTTGATCTAAGCATCTGGGACAAGCTGACCCGGGTGGTGATCTTCCTGCTGTTTTTGGCGGGCATCCTCCTGGTGGCGTTCTGGTATCTGCCCCTCATCAAGGAGAACGAAAACTACCGCAGGGAGATACTGCGGCTGGATACCCTAATCCAGAAGGAGGAGGAAACCGGCAAGCAACTGCGGGCCTCGATTGACGCCTTGCGCCGCGATCCCAAGGCGGTGGAACGATTGGCGCGGGCAAGATTGGGCTACGCCAAGCCCGGTGAGATCGTTGTCCGCTTCGAAGAGCCGGCGACCAACAACACCTCGCGGAGATGAGGGGCTTGACCACGATGTAAGGCGCAGGACGCGCTTCCCTGAATGGCCTTGTCGCTCGGTGAGCGGTTCAGCGATGTCCGTCAGCTAACCGCAATCCGTTCGCAAGCCGACGGGGGGCGGGTTCAAGAAGGCCGTCTTGAAATCGGGATTGGTCAACCGGCGTGCTCGTTCCGCATCGGTTTCAGCCAGCAAGTCATGAACGGATTCGAGGAGGACCGCTAGATCCAAGGGCTTTTCCATGAGGGCATCCACCCCGAGGTCAGCCGCTTGCCGATATTGATTGGGCCGGGCGGTGATGACGTTGACGGGAGGCATGGGATGAGCGGCGTTCATCAGGCGAAGAGCAGCCCAGCCATCTCTATCCGGCATGTTTAGATCAAGGAGCACAAGGTCAGGCGGGTCGGAGGCAAACTTGGCCACCGCCTGTCGGACACTCTTTGCCAAGGTGACTCGGTAGTGCTCCGACGCCAGAACGCGCCCCAGTATTTCGCGGACACCAGGGTCGTCATCCGCGAGCAGGACTTGCTTCGTTAACCGGTCAGTTTCGGGAGGGCTCTCGACATCCGGCCAGCCGGGGAAATCCTCGGCCTGGGATCGCCACCCTGGCCGATGGAAGGTGAATCTGTCATTGGCATGGATTGGGTTCATACTCGCATTCGGCAGAACGGGCGGCCCGGTTTCGTGCTGCGGAACCGTGAGGCCGAGGCTTGCTATTCCCCCCGGACCAGCCGACGCTCTGGCGTGCTGCTGGAGCAATAGCGTTAGGCGTGCCACGCCTTGCATGGTTCATGCGTGTGCTTGTTTCCGATAATTCTGGCGCGTAAATGAACCGAGCGCCTGGCTTTTGTGGCTAGCCGGTAAGCTCGGCGGAATAGTTGCTAACCACCTGATGATGAAGAATCGCGTCCGACGGAGAATGACCGGCCTCATCGCCGCCATCGTGCTGGTGGGGTTGGGCATCAGTCTTTTGACCGTGAAATTGCAGTGGCAGGCGCGGGAGTTGAACAGGGAATTAGACCAGGTGCGCTCCGAAAGCTATAACATCGCCGACCGGTTCGCGGACTTCCTGCGCCAATTGAACGAATCGCTATATCATTACGGGCGGTCACATGTGCTACCGGATGTTGCCGCCTTCACCAAGACCAGCCAAGAGCTGGATCTCTGGATTCAAGGACAGAAGTCTCAACTGACCAGCGAGCGGGAAAGAGCGATCATGCAGCGGATTGATTTCGCCTATCACGACTACTTGCGGGTCGCCACGGGACTGCTGAAACGGCTGGAAGCCATCGGCGAGGCGAGCGCGACGGTGGATGAATACACCGACCTGAGGACGGAGTCGCAACGGCTGTTCCAACTCGGGCAGAGCCTCGGCCGGGCGCACCTCGCGTCCAGAGACCAAGTGATGGAGAGGGTGGGCGTCGTGACGGCGCAGTTCCGCGCCCTGGTTCTGGTATCGCTCGGATTGCTGTTCGTGTTTGCGCTGGCGCTGGGCGTGGTGGTTTATCGCGACATGATTGTGCCGCTGCGCGTGAAGCTGGTGGAAAGCGAGAGCCTGCGCGAGCGCCAGGAGAAGCTGGCTTCGCTGGGCCTGCTCGCGGCCGGTGTCGCGCATGAAATCCGCAACCCGCTGACGGCGATCAAAGGCGCAGTGTTTCTCCAGCAGAAGAAGTTCCAGCCGGATTCAAAAGAATACGCCGACGCAAAGGTCGTCGAACGCGAGATTCTGCGGCTCGAACGCATCGTGAACGATTTCCTTCTCTTCGCGCATCCAGGCGATTCCAAGCTCGCGCGCATTACCGCGGACGCGCCATTGCGGGAAGTTCACGCTCTCCTCGCACCGCAATTGGCCAAAGGCGGCATCCAGCTCGTCCTGGCGGACGTGCGGCCGCTCCCGATTGATGCGGATGAAGAGCAGATCAAGCAGGTGTTGATCAACCTCGTCCGCAACGCCGCGGAGGCCATCGAACAGAACGGGGTGGTAAAACTGCGCGCCCGCGCCGACCGGAAACGGCTCGGCCATGAGGAAACCAGCGTTGTCATTCTGGAAGTGGAGGACAATGGGAGAGGGATTCCGGCGGAAGTCCAAGAGCGGCTGTTCGATCCATTCTTCACGACCAAAGACGCCGGGACGGGACTTGGCCTGTCCATCGCGGCGCGCATCGTTCAAAGTCATGGCGGCCTGCTGGAGTATCAGACGGCGCCGGGCCTCGGCACGACCTTCGGGGTTGTTTTGCCAGCGCCGGTCGGTCAGACTGACCCGCGTGCGGACTGAACCGACCAAGATTCTCCTGATCGAAGACGATCCCGGCATCGCCGACACCCTGCGGCAGGCGCTGGCCCAGGAAGGTTACCGAGTCGCTGTAGAGGAGCGCGGCGACACCGGACTTGCGCGCGCCGCTGAAGGAGCATTCCACGTTGTCATAGCCGACCTTAAAGTGCCCGGGATTAGCGGGCTGGAGATCGTGCGGCAACTGCATGCGACGCAACCGCGGCTGCCGATCATCCTGGTCACCGCTTACGGCACGACCGAGACCGCCATCGAGGCGATGAAATGCGGGGCTTATGACTATCTGCTCAAGCCATTTGATTTCCCGCAGATGCTAGACCTGGTCAGCAAAGCAGCCGACAGCAGCCGGCGCATGTCCGAGCCGGTAGCACTGGGCAAAGCGAGCGCCAGCGAGGATGCACTCATCGGTCGAAGCGCGGCCATGCAGTCCATCTATAAGGAGATTGGCCGTGTGGCCTCCAAGCAGGTCAATGTCCTCGTCCGGGGCGAGACCGGCACCGGCAAAGAGTTGATCGCCCGCGCCCTTTACCAGCACAGCGACCGCGCCAAAGCTCCATTCATTACCATCAACTGCGCGGCAATACCGGAGACGCTGCTGGAAAGCGAGCTGTTCGGCCACGAACGGGGCGCCTTCACTGGTGCAGACGCGCGGCGCATAGGCCGCTTCGAACAAGCCGATCACGGCACGATCTTTCTCGACGAGATCGGCGATATAACGCTCGGCACGCAGGCAAAGCTCTTGCGGGTGCTCCAGGAGAAGACCTTACAGCGGCTCGGGGGCAAGGAGACCATCCCTGTGGACGTGCGGGTCATCGCGGCGACCCATCGGGACCTGGAGGCCGCCATTCGCGAGAGGCAGTTTCGCGAGGACCTCTACTACCGGTTGAACGTGGTGGTGATCACGTTGCCTTCGCTGCGGGATCGGCGCGAAGATATTCCGGAACTGGCGCGCTATTTTCTGGGAAAGCACGGAGCCGAGCTAGGCAATGCCAACCCGTCTATTCACGCGGAGGCGGTTGACTTCCTCCAGGCACAATCCTGGCCTGGCAACGTACGGGAGCTCGAGAACCTAGTGCGGAAGGCCCTCCTGGCGGCGCAAGGCTATACGATCAACCTCGACCACGTCCGCGCCGCGCTGACCAGGAGCGGCAGTGCGGGGTATTCCGCCGCTCGTCCGGTCGGCGAATACATCGAGGAAGTGCTGGCCGCGGCGCGGCGCGAAGAACTCTCCGACGCTTACGCCCGAGTGATCGAGGCTACGGAGCGGGAGCTTTTTGCTCGCGCGATCCAGCAAGCCCGGGGCAATCAAGCCAAAGCGGCGCGGTGGCTGGGCATCACACGCATTACCATGCGTGCGAAACTTATTCATTTCGGACTTCATCAGGGGAAGGACGCGGACCAAGGCGCTTAAAGACGGCTTGCCCGGAGATCAATTGGGTGACTGCGCCGAGGCCCATTCGGCCCCATCGGAAGCGACTGCTCGGCGTCGAACATGGTTAGCAGCTAGCCCGCCGGGCATACTGATTAGCCACAAGGGCAAGGCACTCTCCTGGGTTCGCCAGCGAGCTCACCGGGAACAAGCGGGGGCAAGAGCCACGCGACGCGTGGCACAGCCATTGCTAAAACAACCAACGAAATGATTGCGTGCCCAGAGAGATCAGGCAGGAGGAGGAAGTTGTGAAAACTGCATGCACTCCAACGAAGAACCAAAGAACAAAAACGTAAGCAAAATGAAATCCTGTTCATTCATCAAGGCAGGCGTAGTAATGACATTGTGCGCCACGACAAGCCTCAGCCTGGCACAGACTCCAGAACCCATTCCGCAGTGGCACACCAACGCGCCGCCCTCGGTGCAAATTGTGACGCCCGGAGAGGGAGAGACCTTCCTGCTGGGGCAAAAGATCCAAATCTGCGCATTGTCGCAGAACTTCACCGATGCGGTGGCACAAGTGGAGTTTTTCGCCGGCACGAACCATTTGGGGGTCGTGACCAACAGACCCTTCGGCGCGGGCGGTTTTTCGTCTGGCGGGCTACCAGAGGAGTTTGCCTGCATTGTCTGGACTAACGCGGCCCCGGGCCTTTACGCACTGACGGCGGCGGCTACTGATTTGGCGGGGAATTCTGTTACGTCTGCTCCGGTGGACATCAGCGTGGTGACGAACCTGCCACCGCTGGTGAGCATCGTTAAGCCCGCCAATGGCGCCGAGATTCTGGGCCCGACCAACGTCACCCTGATCGCCTCGGCTTTCGATCCGGATGGGACGGTGACCAGCGTGGAGTTTTTCGCGGACCCCAACAGTCTGGGCGTGGTAACGAATCCCCCGGTCATTTGGGTGACCAACCGGCTCGGGGTGTTCCCGATACGGCAGACCTCGTATTCGCTGACGTGGAGCAACGTGGCGCCGGGCGCGTACAGCCTGACGGCCGTAGCGACCGACAATGGAGGGGCAATGACCACGTCGGTCGCCGTGGACATCACGGTCGTGACGAACCTGCCGCCGGTGGTGAAGGTAGTGAGTCCGGATGATGGCGCGAGGTTCTATTCTCCGGCCAACATAAGCCTTGACGCGGCCGCGAAGGACCCGGACGGGATGGTTACCCAGGTGGAATTCTTCCAAGGCACGACCAATCTGGGAGTGGTGACCAACGGCGTTACGATGACCAATGAGCTGGGCAAGGTCCAGACGTTGTATGGCCTTACATGGAGCAACGTGCCGCCGGGGGCCTACACGCTGACAGCCGTGGCCACGGATAATGGCGGGGCCTCCAGCACCTCTGCTCCGGTCGAGGTAACGGTCGTTGCCCCGCCGCCGCCGTTAGTGAGGATCGTCAACCCGAGGAACGGCGAGAGGTTCCGGGCACCGGCCAATATGTACATTGCTACCGTGGCGCGGTATTTCACCAAGCCGATCGCCACCGTGCAGTTTCTAGCTGGCACGAATATCCTGGGTGTGGCGACGAATTCATCGTGGCCGACGTTTCATTGGACAAATGTGCCGCCGGGCGACTATGTGCTGACAACGGTGGCAACCGACACCGGCGGCACGACCGCGACCTCCGCGCCTGTCAACATAATGGTTTTGACCAATTGGCCGCACATGCCGACCATTCTAAGGCCGCTGACCGGGGACACGACAAGAGGGGCGTTTAAGCCGTAGCCGGCGCAGGAAGTTATCTGCCGGCTGGGCTGACAGACGAACGAGCGGCGCGTCGGCGCCGCTCGTTCATTTTTCGGCGATCAACCTTGGCCCGCCGCTCCAGCTCCCGGAGTCCCGCCGCCCTCCGCTACACGGTCATAATCTCTTTTTCCTTGTTGGCGACGTGGGTGTCGAGCTTGGCGATGTATTCGTCGGTTAGCTTCTGCAATTCCTTCTCGGCGTGCTTGACCTCGTCCTCCGTGATGCCGCTGTCGTGGCCGTGTTTCTTCACTTGCTCCATAGCGTCGCGCCGGACGTGACGGATCGCCACGCGGCCATCTTCGGCCATCTTGCGGACAATCTTGACGAACTCCTGGCGCCGTTCTTCGCTCAGTTCGGGAAAGAACAGGCGAATGGCCTTGCCCTGAATGGACGGTGTGAGACCGAGGTTGCTCTTGAGAATCGCCTTCTCGATGGGGTGCAGCGAATTCACGTCCCACGGCTGGATCGTCAGGGTTCGCGGCTCGGGCGTGGTGATGCCGGCCAGCTCGCGGATCCGCATCTGCGCGCCATAGACTTCCACCATGATGTTCTCGACCAGCGCAGGCGAGGCCTTGCCGGTACGGACGCCAGCAAACTCGTTTACGACCACTTGTTCCGTCTTGCTCATCTTATCTTCCGCCTCGAGTAGAAAGTCGTCCAGTGTCATAGGAGCGAAGGCTAGCAAAAGGCGGTCAGCGTGTATAGAGGCAAGTTAGGGCCTGCGCCAAATAGTCCACGGCGGCCCTTCGTGTTCGTTTTCGTCCTCGTCCTGTTGGTCGTTTCGTCCGAGGTTGGCAATTATGATTACGAGGACGAATCGCGGCCCGGCGGTTCAAAGGGGCGCTCACATTTCGGCCATCAACCGCTTCTCGGCTGCCTCGTTGCCGAGTTTGTGGCGGAGCCGCATGACGGATACGCCGACGACCGGCGGATAGGCCTGGTCGGCCTTCATACGGGGCTCGACGTATTCGATGACCTCGAAGAGGAGGCGGTTAGCCGCGTTATAGTCCAGGCCGGTGAGCCGCTGGATGTATCGGGTCGAACGGTCAATGAGCTTCAGGTTGCTGGGCACCACCCAGATCATGTAATTGCCCATGACCCGGCCCAGGCGCACCATGGTGCAGGTCGAAAGCGCGTTGAGCAGCATCTTGAGGCCCGCACGCGTGACCCCGTCCAGCAGGAAGCCGGTGTTTGGGACGGGCGCGAGCACAGTCACGCACTGTGAATCCCATTTGGCGATGAAGTCGCTCATCTCCTTGAGAGACTCTTTGCGCCCGACAACGATCACGCCGATTTGGGCCCCCGCTTTCTGCGCGGCTTCGAGTTGCCGGCGATGGAAGCCATCGGGCGAGAGCAGCGACACTTTCTCGGCCTCGGACACAATGCCCACCGCGCTGTCGCCTGTGCCCAGCGGGCGGTGCTTCAGGCCATCCAGACCCACCTTGAACCGCATCAACTCGGCCGCGCTGATCTTGCGGACGATCTCGTAGGTGCGCGGCAATTTGTCGGCGGGCACGAGGGCGCGCACTTCCTCCTCAGCCCACTCGACGCACTTCGGCCAGCGCTTGATGATCCGCTCCCACGCCCTGGGAGTGTCAGGGCAGGGCAGGAAGAGGAATGACCATGACTCAGCGGCGGTGGTGTCGTCGAATTTGCGGAACGGCGGCGAGCAATAGGTCGGCGAACGCTCGGTGGTGTCCGTCAGCACATCAATCCCGAAGTGGTCGGCGAAGTAGTTGTTCTTGTGGCCGGCGCGGTAAACCGATTCTTCGAGGGACACGGCATTGGCGAGCTGTGACCGGAGCTCCGGGGTCATCAGGTTGGCGTGAATCGCCTCCAGGTACTTGAGGAACTCGGCAGGGACGGAGGCTGAGTCGAGCGCGCCGGGGCCCTTCGGCTCCAGTACCTTCATCAGGTCCCGCAGCACCATCTCCAGCACGGTCAGCAGGACGCAGAGCTGGATGGTGGTGGCCTGCATGCGCGTCGAGCCGGTGATGGACATCGGGCCGGTCGTCAGGTTGATCTTCTCGATGCGCGGTTCCTGGATAACTTCTCGGCTCCGCTTGACGTGTTTGCAAAGGATGTCATCGGGATTGTTATAGACGAAATAGACCCTCGCCCCGACTTCCAGCCCCTTCCATGCCGTGCCGATGACGAAGGAGGTTTCGCCGCCTTCAGTGATCGCGAACACAACGTCCTTGGACGAGACGCCAAGGTCCCCGATTTGCTTCTTGCCGAACTCAGTGAAGTCCTCGAAGCCTTCCACCGATTTGATTAGGGCGAAGTCTCCACCGGCCATGACGCTGAGCGCGCGGTCCTCCAAGTCCTGTGGGGCGGGGGAGCACCTGAAGCCGCGCGCGCGCTGCTGCTGCCAGAAATTGCGCCAGATGGATACGACTTGAATGCTCAGGCGCCCGGTTGAGCCGCAACCGGTAAAGAACACCTTCCCGCCATCCTGCAAGGCGCACAGCACGGTTTCCTTAATACGCTGCGCCCGGCCGGACTTGGCAAACTCCCGATATTTGCGGACCACGTCGCCATCGGCCTCGAAGAGCAGCCCCAGAGCCGCGCTTACGTCGCGCTTGGCGGTTTCACTGAGGTTAGCGGTGACCGGGTGGGAAGACTCGGTCGTCAGGACGCCGAGCTGGAATTGATCGCTGATTTTGAGGAATTCTTCGGAGCGTTGGTTGGATGCTTCGCTCATTGGGGGGTAAGTCTCTAGGTCGTTTTCAGCCACGCGCAGCCGGTGGCGCGGGGCAAGTCAGTCTAAGTCGGCGGGCAACTCGGCCAAAGCGATCGCAGCGAGGGCGCTGTGCCGGGCACCCTGGGGCAGGAGCTCGCTGCGCAAGAGCTCAATCTGGTAGGCTGTCCATTGGCCGAAAAGCCGGTCAGCCATGCCGGCCGCCGCGTTCCCCAAGGCTTCCGCCTCGAGCTGCTTAATACCCTTGATGCGGGCCAGCGTGACGTGACCGGTAAAGCGATCTTCCTTCTCCTGGGTTGTGAAGCCCTCCGTGGCGGCCTCGACCGCCTGTTGCAGCCGTGGCAACTGTTCCTCCTGATCCTGCACGCCGACCCAGGCCACCCGCGGATAGCGCAGGTCCGGGAAGAAGCCAACCCGTTCGGCGCGCAAATGCAGCGGGCCGAATCCGCGGCACGCCGTGCGGATTGCCTCGCCCAAGGCTTCAACGCGGGCAGGCTCGACGGCTCCCAGGAAGCGGAGCGTCAGGTGGAATTGCTCGCGCCGGGCCCAGCGGACGCTGCGTTCCGGCAACACGCGACGCAACTCTGCCTGCGCTGCTTCCATCTTCGCTTTGACGCCTTCGGGTATCGCCACGGCGACGAAGAGTCGGAACTGCTGGGTATCGGGCATAGGTTCAGGGCATCGGCTCGCCGCGGGCTGCGATGAGGAGGTGGTACCATTCCTCGCGCGTCAACTCTAGGTCGGCGGCTTTGACGGATTCGCGGATGCGGTCGGGGTTGATGCTGCCAATGATGGGCATGATCCTTGCCGGGTGCTTGAGAAGCCAGGCCAAGGCCACCGTGGTGCGGCTGGCGCCGCGCGCTTTGGCGACGGCCTCTACGGCCGGCAGGAATCCTTCAGGCCGATAGGTTTTCTGGGAGGGCAGCAGGCGATTGGCGCCGTCGCCGATGAGTCCGGCGGCCAGGGGGCTCCAGGCCATCGGCGTCATTCGCTCAATCAGGCATTGATCCAGTGTGCCATCGGTGAACGCATCCAATTTGGCGAGGCTGATCTCAATCTGGTGCGCCACCAGCGGCATCGGACAGGCCGCTTGGAGTGCCGTGACAAGGGTGGGACGAAAATTGCTCACGCCGAAATAACGAACCTTGCCCGCAGCCTTGAGCTGGGCAAAGGCCTGAGCAACCTCTTCGGGATCGGCCAGGAAATCCGGCCGATGCAGCAGGTAAAGGTCAATGGTCTCGATGCCCAGCCGCCAGAGGGACTGCTCGCAGGCGCTGATGAGGTACGACGCGGAGAAGTCGTAGCGCCCCGGCGAGTCGGGCTGCGAGTCGCCGACAGGGCGAATGCCGCCTTTGGTGACAATCACAACCTGGTCGCGCATGCCTGAGACTTCCTTGAGCACCTGGCCCAGAATGCGTTCGGCCTCGCCGGCGCAGTAAATGTCCGCGTTATCGAACAGAGTGTAGCCCGTCTCGTACGCGCTGATCACCGCCCGTCGCCCCGCCGCCCGCCTCGCGTCAGTGACGTCGGCCGGGTTCCAGGATCCGGCTACCCGCCAGCAACCGTAGGCCAAGCGGCTGCCTCGGAGCAGGCCAACCCCAACAGGAATGGTTTGCATGATGTTCTGACTCCCGGCGAGGCTAAGGCGGGAGTTCATCCTAGGCAACAGCAAAGCCTAGCTCCTGGCTGGGATAGGGTGGAGCCGCCCTCGTCGTCGCGCCAAGAGAACCATCCAAAGCCCGACGCGGAAGCCTCTGTAACCATAAGGGGTTGGCAGGGAAACTGCGGCTTAGCGGGAAAGGGATCAGTGATGGCGAGAAACGCGTTGGAGTAGTGCAGACCTTCGGCCTGCAGCCGTCCGCTAACCCCCAGGTTACCGGGTCCGGCGGGTAATCCCGATAAGCCAGAGGCTCGTCGAGATGGTCAGAAGCTGGAACCTTGCACCACCACGCGAATAGTCACGCTCGCGCCACCTGACCCGTTTCGAGACAAACGCACAGAATATGGGACAGATTTGGCGATTGGTTCAGAAGCTCTGGAGGAACCGAGCCTGCCGTGTATCGGTCGCGGCAGCCTTCGCGGTGGTCGTGGGCGTGGGCGCTGGCCGCGCATTTATTGGCTCGGTGTATGTGGTGGAGGGCATGAGCATGGACCCTTCCTATCCGGCGGGCACCCACCTTTACGGGGCGCCGATCTCAACGCCTGTGGAACGGGGGGATGTTGTCCTCCTCGACGACGGCAAAGAGGATTACGCGGTGAAGCGCGTCATAGGGTTGCCGGGGGAAACGGTCCAAATATGGCGCGGACGGGTCTTTATCAACCGGCAGTTGCTGGTAGAGCCATATCTCGCCAAGCACATTTACACTTGCCCCGTGGAGCCGACGCATCGGGGGGCGACGTTCATATTGGGAGAGCGACAATACTTCGTGATGGGCGATAACCGCCCTTGCAGCGCCGACAGCCGCAGCTATGGCCCCGTGGAACGGAAGCAGATCAAGCGACGCGTGCTGCTGCCGCAGGACTTCGTCTGCGCGTACCTTGCCCCGTACACACTGCCGGACTACGGAAAAACCCTGATCCGGCCCCTGCCGGCCCGAACCGGCCACATGGCAGCCCACCCGTAGGCCAAGGCGCGGCGAACGGTTTCCTGGCAGGGTGCGCTTCGCGGCCCCGTGCAGCGCAGCGCGAGTTCACTGGCTCGCGGCTCTTTCCGGCGGCGTATTCGTAGGAGCCGGTGGGACGGTGGTTTCCGGCGGCTCACCCAGTTTGGCACGCAAGACGGCGCGCACTTCCGGCGGCTCACCCTCTTGGGGATCGAGCATGCGCCGCCGCACTTCCTGATCAATCTCCTCAAAGGGCTCCAAGCCAATCGCGGCGAGCCGTTCCCTGGGAAGGTCGCTTTGGTAACTTAGCCAGACCTGGCGCGCCAGCAACTTGAACCCGGCGGCCGGAGCGTCCTGGTTGAGGACCATGTTCCGGTAGGAGTTGACCAGCAGCCCCTCGATAACCCCCTTGGTGCGATCGTGCCCCCCGCTGTCGCTTACGTCGCCCTGCACGCGCGCCACGGCATACTGGTCGAGCGTCAGCGTGGACGGTAAGGAATTGGGTTTGTTGTCGAGGATCGGCTTGCTCGGGTACTTGTCGGCCAAGTACTTAAACCACCGCGCTGCGTCAGCCAGCCGATTATACTCGTAGAGGAAGTAAACGGCGTCGCGCAGGAAATTCCGGTGCGCTTTCTCGATGTGGTCGCGGTTCTTCGCGTCCTCCTTGGCGGCCTCCTCGTAGGCAAAGTTCACCTTGGGAATGATTTCCAGGTTGGGCGCGAACTCGAAGGCGTTCGCAAATGGGTTCGTCACCAGCCGCCCGCGCTGGAAGCTCAGCAGCATGGATTGATAGATCACGCGCCGCAGCGTGATCAGGTCGTCCTCCTTGATCTTCGTCGGGTTCTCCGCCGCCTTCTTTAACCCCAGCGCCGCCCAATAAATCGCGTGCGCCTCCGGCAGGCGCCACTCCAACGGCCCGTATTCCTCGTCCACCTGTTTCATGAACTCAGGGTCCATCTTGTACGTCTCGCGCAGCAGGCGGGCGCGCTCCTTTTGGTCCTCGGTCTGGGGATGGATTAGTTCATCCAGGTTCGGTTTCTTCTTGGCGAAGACCCTGGCCATCTCTTTGGACCACTGCTCCTTGTAGTACATGCTCGCGTCATCGAGGTTCTGGCCGATCTTGTGTTGGAAGAACCACGCCAGTTCGCGGTAGATGAGCGTCTCGTTCGGGTTGTAGCGCAAGCCGTCGTCGCGCAACAGTTCGAGGCCCGCCTTGACCCAGCGCCAACGGTCCGGATACTGGCCGGGACTGTTCTCTTTGAACTTGACGGAGATGTTGTAAGCCATGTTCCAGGCCTCCACCAGCCACACCTGCACGAAGTGCGGCTCGAGCTTCGTGATCCAGTCCGCCAATTGGGCCATCTCGAAGAACTTGTCTTCGTCCTGCAGGTCGGTGGCCCGCATCCAGAGCGCATTGGATATCAGTCCGCGAAAGCCGCCCAGCGCGACGGTCGTGAAGGCGAGCACGGGCGGCGCATTTTCCAGCGGCTGCACGCGCGTCAGGCCGAGCTGATCCCGATCGCGGTTGAGCGACTGTTGCACCAAGCCGGCGCCAAGCAGCAGCCCGCCCACCAGCACGACCAGGAGCATGGTTCTTAGGCGGCCGTTCATTGGCCCTGGGCCGTCGCCAGTTCACGGCGGCTGAAAGCGATGATGCCGGCCAGCCCGAGGGGGCCGCCGAGCAGCACCAAGATTTGCCCGAAGGCCCGGGCCAACTGTCCCCAGGTCACGCTCCGGCCAGTGCTCAGGGAGTCAATGGGCGAAAAGTTCTTCGCCAGGCTGATGAGCTCAAGCACCGCCCGAAAGACCGGGATGGCGACGTAATCCACCACGGAATGCCCGTAATGACCGGTTTCCGCATTGTACCCCATCAACGTGCCCTCCGACACCGCACTGGAGATGGTCCCGCTCGTGAACGCCAGTCCCAGCACGGACAACGAAAGGAAGGCAGCAACCGGGAAGGAAAGAAAGCTCGCTGCCGTGAGCCCGAGTGTGGCCATCAAGGCCATCCAGCAGAAGATGATGCCCAACCCGCGGAGGAAGTTCAGCCCGAAGCCGCCCTGGCGGTAGAGCACCTCCAGCCCGTCCTCCAGGGGGAACAGGAGGGCGATATTGTTCACGTTGACGAAGCGAACGGTGAGCACGCCCTTGTCGTCGTAATAGGCCGGGGCCTCGAACTCGTGAAAGGTGTCTGGGGCCAGGCTGACGACTTCTGTTTGCCACAAAGGAGTCCGCCGCGGCTCGCCGACCCGCAACAGGCCGTCGAAGGTGCCGGACGGCGTTCGATCCGCAGAGTTGAACTTGAGGCGCAAGTGGATCGGTTGGCCGCGCGCCAGGTTCTTAGCCGATCCCAAGTCCACCTTCCAGGGGTGCTCCCAGCCCACGGGGACGACTTGGTACTCCGCTTTGACTTCTTCCAGGATTTGCTTCCGGGCGTCGGCGATATTGGCTTTGATGCCGGGATTCTTTTGCAGGCGTTCCCGGAGCACCTGGTCGGTCTCGGCCTGGATTTCCTTGTCGAAAGTGGCGGGCTTCACCGAGCCGCGCGCCACGAGCACTTCGTCGCGCAGGATCTTCTGCTCGGCGGCGGGCAGCCGCGTCGCGCGCCATTGCAGCAAGCCATAGACACTGGCGCCGGACAAGGCCAGCAACGCGGCGTTGAGCGACATGATTCCCAGCCATTTGCCCAGCCAGATTTGCCACCGGGCGATCGGCTTGACGGCGACGACCTGCAAGGTGCAATCCTCGATGTCTCGTGCCAGGGTGCCGCACGCCAGCCAAAGGGTGGAAAGCCCGAGCAGAGCGGTGATGGTGGTCAGGGTGTAGGTCAGCACGATTTGCGTGAACCCGCGCGCCGTCCCGTCGTCCTTGATCAAGAGCGGCAGGCCCACGACGGCCCCGAGCAACAACACGGTCACGACCAGGAACAGCCGGAACCGGAAGGCAGCCTTCCAGGTCAGCCCGGCGATGGCAAGCAACGGTTGCATGAACTCAGCCGTCCTTCTTTTTCACTAGCGACGCCAGTTTCTCATCGGCTTTGCGCAACTCCTCCTTGCTGGCCGGGCTGGCCGCCGCGGGCGCTGCCGCCGGCTTGGGCGCGACGGGCTCCGCCGGTTTCGTCAAGGCCTCCAGCTTTTGCTGGCTCCGCGTATCAACCGGTGGCGGAGCCGGGGCGGTGGCCGGCGCAGCGGGTTGGGGCGCGGCGAGCCGTTCCAGAATTCTGTCGGACGCCGGCTTGGCTTCCCCCTCGCCGCGCAAGTAAGCGGCGACCCGGGCGCCGGACATGGCGCCGGAGGTTTCAGCGGCGGCTTGCCGGGCGCTCTGCACTACCTGGAGAAAGTAGCGCTCCAGGTTCTGCGTCGGCGTGTCAATTTTGACCTTGTCCTCGGCCACGTCCTTGCGAATGAAGGCCAGCACGCGCTCCAAGGTCTCGCGGGACAGCGCCGGAGTGGTGATCTGAATCGCGTCGGGTGTGGCCAACAGGTCCCTCAACGTGCCCATCGCCTGGACTTTGCCCCCGTAATAGATAACCACCCGGTCGCACACGTCTTCGACGTCCGCCAGCAAATGGCTGCTCAGGATCACCGTCTTCCCGCGATGCGCCAGCGCGACGATCAAGTCCTTCACCTCGCGGCAGCCGATGGGATCGAGACCGGAGGTCGGCTCGTCGAGGATGACCAGATCCGGATCGTTAATCAGCGCCTGTGCCAGGCCAATGCGGCGCTGCATGCCCTTCGAGAACTCGCCCACCGCCCGCAACCGGGTCTGGCTTAAGCCGACCATTTCGAGCAACTGCTCCGTCCGGCCCTTGCGGTCGGTCCGGGGCAGGCGGAAGAGGTTGCCGAAGAAATCCAGTGTCTCATGCGAGTCAAGGTAGCGGTACAGATAGGACTCCTCGGGCAGGTAGCCGATGCGCGACTTGGTGGCGACGTGCCGGGGTGAATGGCCAAAGACCTCGATATACCCTTTCGTCGGGTACAGCAAGCCCAGCATCAACTTTACCGTGGTGGACTTGCCGGAGCCGTTGGGCCCGAGCAGGCCGAACACCTCGCCTTGCCGCACCTCGAAGTCAACGTTGTCCACAGCCCTCGCTTTGGGCCGGCCCCAGAAATCCTTGAACACCTTCGTCAGGCCGCGAACGGAAACGACCACCTCGCCGTCGGGACGCGGGGTGATGTCACTTGGGGTCATGCTCATTCAAGTTGCTTTCGGAGATCGGATCGCGGGCTTTCGCCCGGCTCCGGTATTGGGGCGGTGGTCTCGCCTGTCAGGAGAGCGTCTTTCCCTCGGCCACAGCAATGCGGGCCAGATGCCCGCCCCACTATCGGAATAATCGCGCTCAGGGTCTTGCTCACGCCAACTTGGGCGCCAACTCCGCTTTGGGGGTCGGTGCGGCCGGACGTTCCTGCTTGGGCGGCGCCGGTTCCGGCTGATAATGCTCCAACTCCTCGCCCTTGCGCACGAGCCGGGCGCTGTTGAATACGACGATCAGCGACCCAGCGGTGTGCATCGCCGCTGCCATCACCGGCAGCACATAGCCCAGGGCCGAGAGGGTCATGCCTCCGATGATGAAGGCCACGCCGAACAGGAAGTTCTGGTTAATGACCAGGCGCGTGCTGCGGGAGAGCTTCACCAGGAACGGCAGCCGCCGCAGGTCGTTGTTCATCAGGGCGATCGTGGCGCTGTGAATGGCCACTTCGCTGCCCGCCGCGCCCATGGCGATGCCGATGTCGCCAGCGGCCAGCGCCGGCGCGTCATTCACGCCGTCCCCGACCACGGCCACCTTGTAGCCCTTGGCTTTGACGCCACGGACGAACTCGACCTTGTTCTGCGGCAGGCACTCGCCCTTGGCTTCCTCGCAGCCGATTTCCCGCGCCACGCGCGTGGCCACCGGCTGGCGGTCGCCCGAGATCATCGCGATGCGTCGCACGCCGCTGGCCTTCAGTTCCACCAGCGACTCGCGCGCGTCCGCGCGGGTTTGGTCCTGCAAACCGACCCAGCCGATGCACCGGCCATCCCGGGCCACAAAGATCAGGCTCCAGCCTTCGGTTTCGTTCAGGTCCACCGACTTCAGGAAATCTTCCTGCACGCCATTGTCGCGCAGCCACTCGGCCCGGCCGACCAGCACCTGAGCGCCGCCCACCTCGGCTTTCACGCCGCGGCCGGCGGTCTCGGCAAAGTCCTTTGGTTCCGCCAGCGGCACGCCGGCTTCGCCGGCCAATTGGGTCAGCGCCTTGGCGGTGGGATGATTGCTGTATCGCTCCGCCGAGGCGGCGATGCGCAGTAAATCGGCGGGGGTGACCCCGTTGAGGGGAGCCAGGCGGCTGACCGCCAGCTCGCCAGTCGTCAGCGTGCCCGTCTTGTCGAAGATGAAGGCGTTGATCTTGGCCGCCAGCTCGAGGTCGGCGACGTTCTTGATCAGGATGCCCAGGCGCGCGGCGGCGGACAGAGCGGCGACCATCGCCGTCGGGGTGGCCAGGATGAAAGCGCAGGGGCAACTGAAGATGATCACCGAGATGACATTGTCCAGCCTGCGGGTGAAGGCCCAGACCAGCGCAGCGATGACCAGCACCAGCGGCGTGTAGAAGCCCATATACTGGTCCACAATCTTCATGATCGGCAGCTTGGTCTTCTCCGCTGCCAAAATCAGCTCACGCACGCGGCCCAGCGTGGTGTCGGTGCCCGCCCGGGTCACTCTGATCTCCAAGACGCCGGTCAGGTTTTGCGTGCCGGCGAATACTTCATCACCCGGCTTCTTGTCCGCGGGCAGCGATTCACCGGTGATCGTAGCCTGGTTGAACGAACCCTGGCCGTTGACGATGACGCCGTCCGCCGCCACGTTATCGCCGGGGCGGATGCGGATGACGTCGCCAATCGCCAGGTCTTTGGCGGCGACCTCCTCTTCCCCTTGCGGCGTGATGCGGCGGGCTTTCGTGGGGGTGAGCTTGATGAGGTGCTCGATCGAGGCGCGCGCCCCTTCGGCGGTGCGCGTTTCGATGATCTCGCCCATCAGCATGAAGAAGGCGACCACCCCGGCCGTCTTGTATTCGCCGCTGGCAAACGCAGCGAGGACGGCGATGGCGACCAGCTCGTTGATGCTCAGAACCCCGGTGCGGATGTCCTTAATGGCGGTCCAGACAATTGGATAGCCGAGGATGAGGGCGCCGATCAAGCCGCTGGCGCTGGCGACCGTGTGGCCCTGCTGGAACAGCCAGTCCACGAGGAAGGCGTTCAGCACGAATACGACACCGACCAGCGTCTGCCAGAGCCGCACGGGCGCGTGCTCGTGGTCATGGCCGCAGGTCGCGCACGCTTCATCGTGCTCATGCTGGCTTAAAAGAGAAGTAACTTGCATGATTCTAAAGACTCTTACGGTTTCGCTTCTTCCGTCTTCGGTTTCGGCAGTTCACGGTTTAACAATAGCCGCAGTTCTCTGGGTTTGCCATCGGCGCTCTCGGCCAGGAAGATTTTATCCAGCACGTTGGTTAGGACCTTGCCCAGGGTTTCCGTCAGGCGCTGCTGCTCGAACAAGGCGGGATGCCGCTGGTATTGGGGCAGAATCTCCTGGAATCGTTCCGCCTGCGCGGCCACGTCGCTGACTAGCCGCGCGCGGTCGGACTGCGCCAGGTTGATAAGCGATTCGGCGTCGGCGCCGGCCTTGTTGGTGACCTGGTTCTCATAGCTGCGCGCCTCGTTGAGCACTTTGCTACGCATCACTTCGGCCTTGAGGACGCTGGCGAACGCATCCTTCAACTGCCGCGGCGGGACGCTCGCGATGGCGCATTGCTCGACAGTGATGCCCAGCTCCTGCTTGTCCACCAACTGCATCGCGCGCCGGCGCACCTCCTCCTGGAACCCGGCCACGTCGCGGGTCAGAATGTCGTCCACCTTGAAACTGGCAGCGGCGTGAAGCAACGCGTTGTCCAGGAGGCTCTGCACGGTGTTTGACGCATTGACAAAGCTGAACACATAGCGGATCGGGTCCGTGATGCGGTAGGTCAGGGTGGCGCGGCTATGAATGATGTTGTCATCGGCGGTCAGGACGTAGCCATCAGCGATGGGATTGAGCGTGCCGCCCGTCGGCGGCTCGATGCCCGCCAGCATCTGCTCGGGCGTCACTGCGTACCAGCCCACTGTCGAGCTCACTTGCTGCAGGCCGCCAATCGAAACCTTGATGTGCTCGTCAATGGGATACGGGAACGACCAGTGCAGCCCCGGCAGGAGCAGCGCTTTCTCCCCCTGGCCCTGCGCCTTGCCGAAACGCAGGATGATCGCCCGTTGCTCCGGCCCGACGGTGAACAGGCCCGAGGCGAGAAACACCAGTGCCAGCAGCACCATCACGACCTTAACGATCGTAAAGCTGCTGCGCAGCGCTTCGGCCAGCGCCTGCGAGCCGGCGTCTACCGGGGTCTCCGGCGGCAGGGCGGGTTCGGGCGGTCCGTTTTGGGGATGGTCGTGGTCGTTCATTGCCGGCTCACTTGGAAGGCGTGTTGGTCGAAACGCCCCGGAACAGGTCAAACGGCGGCGTGTGCTGGTCGAAGATCAGAGTGGACCGTTCCTTGAGGGAATCTTCCAGCGCGGAGAGGCGGAAGATGAAGCTGGCCAGGTCCGGATTCTGCTGGAAGACCTTCAATGATTTGGCCGCCTCGGCCTCGCCCTGACCCTTAATCGCAGTCGCCTGCCCCTGGGCGTCGGCGAGCACCTCCGCCGCCTTGCGCTCGGCATCCGAATGGATCCGTTGCGCCTCGGCCTCGCCTTCATACTGCGACCGGTCCGCCAGCACCTTTCGCTCCGAGGTCATGCGGTCGAACACCGATTGGCTGACGCTTTCCGGGAGTTGGAGCCGCTTGATGCCGAGAAATTCGATCTCGAGCCCGAAGTTGTTGGTCTGGAGCTGCGACCGAATGACGGCCAGGATTTCATTCTCAATGGCGACGAAGCTGGCCCCATTGTCGGTGGTGGACAGGAAGTCGGCCAGGGGATGCTTGCTTACGACCGCTGTCTTGGCGTTGCCCAGCCACTGGTCCAGGAGCCCCTCCGCGGCCCCGATCGGGTTGGCGCTGCCGGCGAACCGCGGGAAGAATGCCGCCGGATCCGAGACTTTCCACCCGACATAGACCGAGGTTAGCAGGTTGAAACTGTCCCCCGTCAACCCTTCAGTGAGCCGGTCCTCGAAATTCTGCACGCGCTGGTCAAACCACCAGACCTTTTGGATCGGCCACGGCCACTTCAGATACGCCCCCGGCTGGGTGATGGGCCGGGTCGGCTTGCCGAACGTCGTGACGACAGCAACTTCGGATTGGCGGACCTGGAAGACAAAGAGCAACAGGCCGAAGACGATGATCAGCAGGAGGCCGATAATGAGAGTCAGTGGATTGCGTTTCATGGCGATTATTTGGATTTGGGTGCAGGCACGCTCAAGTTGAGCAGGCTCTGCGCGATAGATTCCTGCAGGTCGAACTGCAGCACGTCGTACGTGTTAGTAGTCAGCAGAATGTACTTGCGCGCGTTGGCGGTGGCCCGGGCGAAGGTCTGCAGATACGTCCGCTCCGGATACACCGACGGCGCGGCTTCAAAGGCGGGAATCTGGTTGGTAAAGAGGGCGGCCTGGGCCAGCGCGCCGATCTCGCGCGCCGTGCGCTCGGCACTGGCCTTGTTCAGAATATTCGTGGCCTGCGCCCCGGACAGCGCATTGGTGCGAATGCCGTCGGCGCGAGCCGCCAGGATCTTCGCCTGCTTCGTCTGCGTGGCCGCGATGACTTTTTCGAATTCCGGCGCCACCTTGACCGGCGGATGCAGGTCACCCAGGTCCACCGAGATAATTCGGGCACCCAACTTGTATTCGTTGGCCGCCGCCTGGATGCGGTCCCGAAGCGTCTGCACCGCCTCCTGCCGCCCCTGGGACATGATCTCATTCATGTCCACGCCCACCAGGTAGCGCACCACCTCGCGCGTCCCCAGGTCCGCCAGCAGTCGCGGCGCGTCCGCATTCGTATAAGCCCACTCCAGCAGGTTCGTTATCTGGAACTGCACTGGCACGCTCACCGTGAGCAGGTTCACCGGCGGGGTCCGTTTGCCCGTACCTTCGTTAGTGGTTTCCTGCGAAATCTGGACGCGCCCCGCCACGACGAAATTCGTTTCCCCCCTGTGGCCTTGGCCCCACAACACATACTTCTCCTTCTCCTGCCCCGACTCCTGGGCGGAGCCGACCGTGAACGTCTGAATCTGTTCGGTGCGGTAGCGATAAACCCGGTCAATCGGCCACGGCCACGTCAGATGCGCCCCGGGGCCGAGCGGCGAGCGGCTCTCGACCAGCTTGCCGAAATGTTCGAGCAGTCCTTCCTCCCCCGCCTCGATGAAAACGACGCTGGTGGAGAGCACCAACGCGCCCACCTGCAGCAGCAGCAGCCACCCCAACGCCCGTTCGAAGAAGCGATAAAACCATGTCTCCGAGACCTTGAACCCGAACTGGTAATCCAGCGCCTGGGCGGCCGTGGTAACCAGGCCTTCCGGCTGCCCGAGCAGGCCGACCAACCGGCTCTCATATAGCGGCCGCTCGACCTTTCCCTTGACCCGCGGCCGGTAAATCTCCAGCACCAACTGGATCAGGGTCTCCAGCGCCACCAACCCCAGCAACACGCACAGGGCGTGCGCGACGTAGAAATCCAATTTCGGAAAACCAGCCCAGACGCCGACCATGCCCAGCGCCACTGCCAGGCACAAAAAGGCGTTCAGGAGCAAATAACTGGCGCCGGGCCGCAATAGACGGTGACGTTCCAGCCGCGCGATGGTGGCCGAGAACCGGCCCAGCAGGAACAGCAGCAGGAAGAACACGCCAAACAACGCGGACCCGGTGATGGGCTGCTTGACTTCGGGCACCGTCGTGCTGAGCGACAGCCAGCGCCACAGCAACCAGGTCCCGCCGGCCTGCAAGAGGAACAAGAGCACCGTGAACGCCGGCACGAAGAAACGCTCGAACTGCTCGCGCGAGCGCTGCGCCGGGAACACCTCGGCGTCCTGCGCTTCGAACAGCGCCGAGCCGCCGTGCGTCTTGGCCAGCTCGTCCAGTTCCAGTTTCTCCAGCCGCTCGCGGTCCTCCAGCCGCATTTGGAACCAGCTCACGGCAGCCACCAGGAGGCCGATGCCCAGGAACAAGATGTCCACCTGGCCCGCCAGCGAGTTGGCGTAGCGCGCCACCGTCAGGCCCCCGACGCCCACCACCAGCAGGGCCAACAGGTTAATCAGCCCATTCTTTTGTATGCTTCGTTCCATGCGAAATTAACTCAGTTCCCGTTCCTGAAACAGCAGGATGGCCGCCGCCAACGCCGCGCCCACATAAGCGGCCACATAGACAAAGGCCTTGCCCACATAAGCCCAGGGGACGGTGCTCTTGGCCTCGGCCAAGGCATCTGCCAGCCAGAAAAGCTGCCAATTCGGCGTTATCGTGTAAAGCACGGACGCCCACCACGCCCCGCCCATGCCCGCCCGCTGCAACCGCGCCTGGTCCTCGGCGCTGATCTTTTCCCGCTCCCCCGGCTCCAGCTTTCCGTTCTTGTCCTGGTCGTACTTGCTCACAATTTCCTTCAGCAGCGCCTTCTGCTTCTCCGACCAGCGTGAGCTGTTGACTTCCTCCGCCAGGTCGTGCCGCCAGATCGGCTCGGCCCGCCGGCCAAACAGGTAGTCGGACATAAGGCCCAGCAGGAAAAGCGCGGAACAGATCGCCAGGGTGGGAATCATGTCGAAGCGCGTCGAGCAGGCCAGCGCCAGCGCCGCCAGAATCCACAGCGCGAACAAAATCAGCACCGCCGCCGGGATCAGCCGCCAGTCCACTGTGCCCGGTTGACCCACGGTTTGCTTTTGGCTGGTGAACTGAAAAATAACAAACGCCGCCAACGTGACCGTGACCAGCAACGCGAACACGGCGTTGCTGACAAAGGGCCGCCCGAGAAAGAAATTGCTAAACCCACCCAGCGCGTAGGCAGCCACGACTCCGGCGGAGAAGACGCCGATCGCCGCCAGGTCGGTCTGGCCGTAGGCGTCGAAGGCCATGCGGCTGGCGATGAGCGCTGCGACCAAATTCACATACGTCAGCAGCGCCAGGGCGACGATCAGGCCGGCGAATTTGGCCACCAGGAACTGCGCCCGGCCCACTGGCTTCGACAGCACCGCCAGGGCCGTCCCCGTGCGAATTTCGCGCGCCAGCGACGCCGAAGCGCTCAAGACGGCCCCGAACAGGCCAGCCAGCAGCATCACCGCCAGCGTGCTGTTCTTGACCAGCTTGGGCTCATCCCCGAACGCGAAATAGTACGGCGTCGCCAGGAAGATCTCAAAAGCCGCCGAGCTGGTCATCAGCAGCAGGAAGACCGGCTGCCGGACCAATTCCATGAACGCGTTCGCTGCAATGGTGATGAACTGTCGCATCTATTCGGTGCAGTCTTTTAATTTAAGAAACGCTCGCACTAAAGCAAACTGTTAATCGAACTGTGCGCAGGCTGCCGTAAATCCCGCCGGAAGAAAACTGTGCGTCTGCGGGCACACCTGGTCGGTTGGGGGCACAGGGCTAGAGGGACATAGATGGACATGGAGAGGCGCCCGAGCTAATGCTTGGATGCGTATGAAACCGGTCCCGCTGCTCTTTGCTTGCCTGGTCCTCGCTTGCGGCGCCTCCCGCGCTGAGCCGACTCGGGCTTCTTCTGCCGCAAACCCGTATGCCAAGTGGGAACATGGCCCATCCCATGACTCCAATTTCTTCCCTCTTGCCGTCTGGCTGCAGGACCCGCGTAACGCCGGCCAATACCGCGCTGCCGGCATTAACACTTACGTGGGGCTCTGGGAGGGGCCGACGGAAAGCCAGCTCACGGCCCTGAAAGCGACAGGCATGAAGTTGATCTGCGACCAGAACGCTACAGCCCGCGGACATCTCGACGACCCAACAATTATAGGCTGGATGCACGGGGACGAGCCCGACAATGCCCAGTCGCTCGGTGAATCGAAAGGCTATGGCCCACCGATTCCCGCAAAGACCATCGTCCAGGATTATCAGAAGATCCGGGCGGCCGATCCGTCGCGTCCGGTCATGCTGAACCTCGGCCAGGGCGTGGCCTGGGATGGATATTATGGCCGCGGCGTGCGTACCAATCACCCCGAAGACTACCCGGAATACCTAGCCGGCTGCGACATCGTCTCATTCGACATCTACCCCGTCGCCCACTCCCACCCCCAGGTCGCTGGCCACCTATGGTTTGTGGCCCAGGGTGTGGAACGGCTGGTGAAATGGGGCGCCGGCCAAAAGGTAGTCTGGAATTGCATCGAGTGCACCCACATTCAGAGTAAGAGCAAAGCCACCCCCAGTCAGGTCCGGAGCGAGGTCTGGATGTCGCTCATCCACGGTTCAATGGGCCTGGTCTACTTCGTTCACGAATGGCAGCCCAAATTCGATGAGGCCGCCCTGCTCCGTGACCCGGAGATGCTGCGCGAGGTTACAGCGATCAACCGCCAGATCACCGAGCTGGCGCCGGTGCTCAATAGCCCAACCGTGCGCGACACAGTCCAAGTGTCGTCCTCAGACCCGCAGGTCCCGGTCGCCGTGATGCTTAAGCAGCATGAAGGCGCCTCGTACCTCTTCGCGGTGGCGATGCGGAACGGAGACACGACTGCCACTTTAACGCTCAAAGGCCTCGCCGGAGATAAGACCGTAGAAGTGCTGGGCGAAGAACGCAGCTTAAGCGCCCGCAACGGGGCCTTCAGCGACTCCTTCAAATCGTGGGTAGTTCACTGTTACCGCATCAAATAGGTCGGCGAGCCCCGCGCCGGGCTGCGCCCTCCCACGTATTTCTCATCATTTCGGCCCGCTGCCCAAGCCGGATGGCGTCGCTGGCGTAACAGCCTCGGCGATCTCCACCACCAACGGGCTTCTCGGAGCGATGCTCAGCGACAGTTGGAGTCCGTCAACGACCCGTGTGGCCCGCGCGCCCGAAACCGGGGGCTCGCCTTCGCCCAGGGCCAGGTCGGCTGCCTTGAGCACGACCGTCCTGTCCACCGGCTTATCGCTCATATTGAACGCCACGAGCACTCCTCCTGGCCGGTTGGCCAGCACGTGCAGGTGGGTCCACTCATCGAGGCCGATAAACCGGCCCCGCACCAGCCAATCCCGCAGGCGCCCGTATTGCCCCATCGCCTTGAGATAGGCCTGCCAGCGGGGTTCGTTGACCTGCTTGGAATCAAGCCCTTTCTTGCCGCCGATCCCCAGGTGCCGGATCGTCGAGGCGTACCACCAGAAGCCCAGGCAGGCGTCATTGTCGTACTCCGCGGTGATGTGGTCGTAGAGCGGGATGTCGCAGGCGAGGTTGTAATAGTAGAGGCACAGGGCGCGGCCCGACAGGAGGTCTTCGATGGGCCGCCACATGAACTCGAAGCCCCAGTTCTCCTCGTAGGAACCCTTTCGCCGCGAGGCATCGAGCGTCTGGTCGAAGTAGATCGGCAGATACCGGACGCCCCAGGGCCAGACCGGATCATGCGCCTCGACCAGGATGCCGGGCACGCGCTGCTTGAGCTGGTGGATCAGGCCGTACACCGCCCGCACGTGCCCTTCCGGGGTTGACGGCACCGGGTGTCCGTGATTGGGGCAGTAACATGGCCCCCGCCAGTCGAACTCATCGAACATCATGAACCGCATGCCTTGCCCGGCAATGCGCTCGAGCCGGGCGAGCTTCTCCTTCTGCCAGGCAGGGTTCTGAGTGCATGCCTCCCAGAACGCGGTCTGTTCACACGGCGTGGTCTCAGGCGCCGGGGTTCGGCGGCGAGGCGGCTTCTCCCAGGGACGGGGGGTAGCCTCATAGACCTCGATTTCGTCGAAACGCACATTGCCGCCTTGCGAAGCGGCCACCTCGACGCGAATGATGCGGGCCTCCTGCGGGGCAAAGGTGAACGTTGTCGTCTGGCGGATCGGCGGCGCGCTTCTCTCCGCCACGACTCGCCAACCGCTGCCGGTTGCACCCGGTTGCTCGGCGAGCATGATGCGCACAGCCGTGGCGGCGCGATCCCCGAAGTGCGGCGAGTGCTCGCTGCCGATCCGCACCTTATCAATTCGCTGGACCGAGCCGAGGTCAATCTGCGCCCAAGACGGCTCGCCGCCCGAGATCCAACTGGCGCTGTTGCCGTACCAGCCGTCGTTCAAGTGCTCGACCTTGTGGATGGCATAGCCTGGCAACACCGACGACGCCTCCGCCCGGGCCTCCGGCAGCAGGGCCAGGTTGCGCGAGCCGCGCTCATCCTTGTCCGGGACCGGCTCGGGCGCCGCCGGCCGGTTGAGGCATGGCCGCTCGTATGGCTGGGCTTTCGCCGTTGGTTGGATGTACCAGTCGCGCGGAAACTCATCGCGGTAAACCCGGCAAATCGTACGGAATCCGAGCCCCAGCGCGTATTGGTTGCGCAGTTCCTGGACCAGGCTCGACACCGTTCCTAGCCGGTCTTCGCTCCACAGGCTTGTGCCTTCGCACACTTCCCAGCCGGGATCCAGGTACAGGAGCTTGGCCCCGATGGCGGCCGCCTTCTCCGCCTCGCCCAGCAAGGCCTGCCGCGTGTAATGCTTCGCCAATGCCGGCACGTCGGAGTGGTACCAGCCAACATCGAACAGTTCGTTCCAATTGACCGGCGGATCGTAACTCGCCGTCAGTCCGTGCCCCTGGTCGTTGAGCAGCCTCCGAAAGCGTTCGTAGCCAGCCGGCCAGCCTCCCTCGACAAAGAGGTAAAAGGTGCTGCCCAGGGATACAGCCTGCCCGGGCGCGAGCGACCGCATGGACTCAGGTTCGCTGTACAATCCGGCGCCCGATCCCCCTAGAATCAGGCTCGGCGTCGGGCCGCCTTCCCATTCGAGCATCGAGAATTCGATGTCCGCCTGGTTATACTTGGCGACGAGCAGCCCCGTCCGGCCATCGGTCAGGATCCAACCTTCCGAACGAAGCCGCCCGCGATTCGAGTCCACCACCGGCAGCCGGGGCACCGCGGGATCGTTCTCCCAGTCAGAGTTGCTCCCCTTGCCAGCAGCGATTTCCTCCAGGCTCCAGTCGTGCAGTTGCCCATCCGCCTGCCGACGGAACGGGACAGCCACCGCGCGTAACTCACCGCGGGCGTCGCGTGGCCGCCGCAGGCCGAACCGATAATCTTCAATCTCCAAACGCTCCGAACCCGTGTTCACCACTCGGATTTGCTCGAGGAATCCGTCCTTCCCTGGCAGAACCGTGAGGTCGTGGGTCAGTTCGATCTCCGCCGACCTGGCGGTCACAATGACGTGCTCCCGGCTTTTGAACGTGATTACTGCACGAGGCTGGAGGATTCTTCCATTCTTCAACTCTAAGCGGTAGCAGGCCCCGCCGCCGGCGTACTCAATCCCCTGCGAGTCCTTCAATGAGATCGCCACGCCGCTGCTCTGCTCGCGCGCCTCCACTGTCAACCGCCCCGCGTCCAGGCGGGCCGGGTCCTCAGCGGTGATTGGCTTGGCCGACTGGCTGGCCGCACCAGCGATGCAGGTCGCAAAGATAGCCTGCCCAACTGCGAGCAAGAACACGTTCGTCAGCAGACTGCTCCTACGCATCCCCGATTCTTATCTGGTTCGGTTTCATTCTCAATCAGAACTTTCTATAGGCTTTGCGGCCGCCTTTGGGTAAACTCTCGGAACAGGCGCAACACAAGGCCGTGAGCCGGGGGAAGGTCAGAGCTTGGATCGCCTGGTTGAGAATTTGGCTGAACAGACATGACTCCACGTCAGGTCAACGATCGCAAAACGCTTTAAGCAGAGGCCGTCTTTCGGGCGGAGGCCTACTCGCTGCCCTGGCCGCAATCGCCGATCAACGGTAAGGCTTTTGGGAGGCAGGCGGTGAGGTGAAAGGCTGAAGGGTGGCTTTGACGAGGTTGAACCGGTCGTGGGCGTTAATGCCCCGTTTTGCGCCGTCGCCATAGACGCTGAAAATGCTCCAGAGCGTCAAGCCGTCGGCGCTTATCCATTTCTGGGGGAACCCGCACGTCAGCCCTTCGCCCTCCGTCCCCATGTCACCCCAGCGCTCGTAATAGGCGATAGTGGTCCAGGGTCCCCAGGGGTTGGGCGCGTCGAATACTCCAAGCTGACCCGGCCCAACATGAAAGCAGATCAGCAGAAAACGCCTTAATCCGGGAACAAAGACCACCGCGCCGGGCGACACGCCGTTGGGGTCGGCGAAGACCGGCTGTGCCTGGGCGATGTCGGGCACCCACATCGTTTGCCCGGCTTCATCACTTTTGTAAAAGAACTCGTAGGCCGCGCGCTGGCGCAGCCTGTTCCCGGGCGCCCGGGCCAAATAGAGCCGGTTGCCGCTGCCCCTGCCCACGGATTGCCTGGGTCCAAGAATATAGACGTAGCCCGCCAACGGCGCAGGCACGCCGGTGTAATCGCTTCCAAAGGCGAGAAACTTCGCCGGCTGAAAACTTCCTTCGCCCCTGGCAAAGAGCCAATCGGCTTTGATCCAGGTGGCTCCGTTATTGGTGGACCAGGCCAGCACGTGGTTCACATCGGGTCAGGGGCCGTACTCCGGGTTCACGGTGGCATAAGTCTCCCAATGCCAGGCAATGCTTTGGAGCACCTGGCTGTGAGGAAAGGGAGGCTCGGTCGAAGCCGAAGCGCCAAATGTAACCGAGGTCAACAGCAGCCAGGCCAAAAGTGGGCTCTTCATGATATGAACTTTCTCTATCAGTTTACCCTGTATAGGTCCACAAAAGGTGTTACTGGAGTGACAAGCCGCTTCCGCCATCCCAGATCGCTCGCGCATGCCGGATCTTCGTTTCCATCGTTGCGTTCCTTAAATGGCTCCCGGCTTCTTATGCCGGGCCTCAGGAAAGAAGCAGAAGAACGAAGGAAACGCAGAATCCAGGACCCAGACCGATGCGCCATGAGGCGGGTGGTCGTTTTGGCGGAGGCCGCCGAAGACCTGGAGGAGGCAGAGGGCTCTTAAGATGCGCGGGAAGCCGGGATTGGCACTCAGAGCATCGGTCAATCGCCTTGAAGCCGTGCCCGAGATCGAGTAGGATTCGGCGCATGATAGCGTTGATCGAACAGCACCGCGCCGCGCTGGCCGCCTTGTGCCGCCGATTTAAGGTGCGGCGCCTCGACCTGTTTGGCTCTGCCGCCAAAGGCACATTCGATCCGCAATCCAGCGACCTGGATTTCCTCGTGTCCCTCGACGACGCCTCGCCCGCCGACTACACGGACAACTACTTCGGGTTGGCCAACGAGCTGGAGCGACTGCTTCAGCGGCGGGTGGACCTGGTCACTGAGCGCTCCGTGCGGAACCCCTATTTCCGCCAGGTCATCGAGGCAACTCGCCAGCCCGTCTATGAGGGCTGAGGAAAAGAAGCTTCTTCTCGACGTGTCGGAGGCCTGCCTGAGCATCGAGCAACGGTGCGCCGGACACACGTTTGAACAATACACCGCCGACCGCTGGTTCCGCCGCGCGGTGGAACGCGAGTTTGAGATCATCGGAGAAGCCTTGAACCGGCTCGACCGTTTGGCTCCCGTCGTTGCCTCCCGCATCACGTCCCTCCGGCACATCGTGGATTTCCGCAACCGCATCATCCATGGTTGCGATTCGGTGGACGACGTGATTGTTTGGCGCACGGTTCAACACCATCTACCGACGCTCAAGGCCGAAGTCGAGGGGTTGCTCGGGGAGGAATGATCGGCCTCCGGCGAGCGGTCCGGGTCCTCGGTGACCCACTTCCCCGTGGGTGATTTTCGCTTGCGACTGCGGCAGGCGTGGACATAATCGCCGCCGATGGATGCGACCGGTTAAATCCCTATGTCCCTCGAAACCACACTCGCCGACATCATCGCGCGTCTGCGCCAAGGCCGGTTTCCGAACGAACAGCCCATCTCCCAAGGCATCGTCTTGCTGCTCCAGGAATTGGGCTGGGACATCCAAACCGCCTATGACGCCGGTTACCCGGAATGACTAGCCAATTGAATTGGTTTCTTGTACAGGAATCGTGTGCATGACGGGTTGAACACGTTTTCGCCTGCACGGCTCGGCGGGTGCGAGATCACGCCCTGTCCCGACACGTGGAGCAAGAGTGTTGTCTATTCTGAGTCCACACTCCATCAGATTGCGCCGTTCATCGGAAAGCTGAAATCCTCAATCGCCCGCGATTTGGTGCAGCGATTCAGTCGTGAGGGCCAGACGGTTTACGACCCCTTCTCCGGTGCCGGAACTATCGGCTTGGAAGCGTGGACTCTGGGTCGGAATGTGCTGGTTAACGACCTCAGCCCATACGCTTCGTTGCTCGCGAGGGCCAAGCTTTATTCGCCAGCCAGTTTGGGCCGGGCATTGAAAAGGCTCGAAGCGGTGGGAGCGGAAGCAGCGACCCATCTTCCCAGCGTCAGCATCGAGGAGGTCCCCGCTTGGGTCGCAGAGTTTTTTCACCCGGACACCGCTCGTGAAATCCTTGCATGGGTTAGAGCGCTCAGATACCAAGGGGATGATTTTCTGCTCGCGGCACTGCTCGGCATCCTGCATCACCAGAGACCAGGCTTCCTGTCTTATCCAAGCAGCCATACGGTTCCATACCTTCGCCGAAATCTGTTCCCGCGCTACAGGTTCCCCGAACTCTACGCGTATCGTTCGGTAAGGGATAGGCTCGAAAAGAAAGTGCGCAGGATATTCAAGCGTGTTCCGGAGCTGGATCGGACCTTGACTCGTCGTTGTTTCCAGCGGGATGCGTCGGCCTTCGTTCCACCGCTCCCGGTAGACGTCATCATAACGAGCCCTCCATACATGCAGCAGTTAGACTACGGTCGCGACAACCGGCTCCGCCTTTGGTTCCTTGGAGTTGAAAACTGGCAAGCGCTCGACAGGCAAGTGTCTCCCAGTGAGGATGTGTTCTTGCAGGTCATGTTTAAATGCTTTGAAACCTGGAAGCACATGCTCAACAAGCGCAAACACTGCATCTTGGTCTTGGGTGACACTTTTTCGCGGCGCTTGCGCCGCCGCATTCCTTCAGTAGTCGCTGAAATTGCCGCCTCAAAGGTAGGCGGTTATGAACTCGTTTCTCAGACGACGAGTGCAATCCCGAAAAAAAGAAGGGTGCGTCGTGATTACTGCGGGAACCATTCCGAAACGGTATTGGTCTTGAGACGAAAGTAACACTTAGCTCCCATGCCTGCTGCCCCCAAAGACAAGTTTATCGGCCTCGAGCCAATTAAGGGATATTTTCTGACCCATCGTCTTGGCGAAGGCAAAATCGGAACCGTTTACCTCGCCGAACGTACGGGGCTTGTACATAAGCTGGCCTGCAAAATCATCAGAGAGGGAGGTTTGAAGCAAGGTTGGGAGAGGGAATTGGAAAAAGTCTTGCAACTGAGCGGTGTTGACAACGTTGTGCAATACCACTCGCACGATTCAGCGTTTGGTCAAGACCACAGGCCTTACTCGTACGTCATGTTCGATTACATTGATGGCGACAACCTGAACGCCTTTGAGGAGAAGCACTCCGAGGAAGTGGACATGGCCTTCATCGAGTCACTGTTGAGCACCATCTTGAACGTCCTTTTCGCCTGCAAGTCCCAAAATATTTTCCACGGTGACCTTCACGCCGGCAACGTTCTTATTGCCAAGCCGGATCCGCGCGTGAGGAATGGCCGCCGCAAGGTTTTTGTTTCCGATTTCGGCTATGGCGGTTCCCACAACGCGATCGCCCCGAAGGACGACTTTCAGGGATTGGCGAACATTCTAGGGGATCTACTGCGGCGGCTCAAGCAAGAGGATCTCAATGCCCGTGATCGGGCAATGCACGAGAAACTTGTGGTTTTCACTTCAAAGCGGCTGCGCGACGCATCGCGGACGAAGGATTCCGACCCCGATGCCCTCATTCGTGAATACGACGAGCTGCGCCAGGCCGCTGAACGCGAATCGGCCGCCGGTGCGCGAGACGATGCTCCGCGGACTCCCGCAGACTATCTGTGGGCTGAAGCCATGGGGTATCGCCGCGAAGAGTGGAAGCAACTGTTCGTCCCTGAGTTTTTGGCTGCGAATGACCTGCTTGCCAAGAACAACACAATCCTGACCGGCGCTCGAGGTTGCGGGAAAACGATGTCCTTCCGTCGGCTCACGAAGTTGATGGACATAATCGTTGGTGAGCCGTCAGGTGTGGTTGGAGCAGATCAGTTTGTTGGTTTTTACCTCAACTGTCGGGATTTGGTTGATGCATTCCCTTGGCTACCGAAAAAGCTCGAACCCGGCGGCGAACAGCAGTTGGTTCACTTCTTCCACGTGGCGTGGCTCAGTGAGGCGTGCAAGACGTTGGCTCGGGTGGATCTGGAGGGAAACGAAAACTACGAATGGTTGGACGCCTTTATGATTTCACAGTTTGGCTCCCAGTACTCACCGGCCACAGCAGGCAGCCCGATCTTGCCCCACGCCCGTTCGTTTCTCGAACGGGAAAAGGAACGATGCCGGACTACCCGGATTAACTCGGCAAAGGGCGTGACCAAGTGGCCTCTGGCGAGATTTGATTTTCTCGACCGACTGCAATCCCAATTTGAAAAGCACGTGGGGTGGGTCGGGTCGTTGCCCCTGTATCTTTTCCTGGATGATTATACGATTCCCATCGTTCTACCAACCCTTCAAGTGGTCCTGAATCCGATAATCTTCAAACGCAGGAGCCAGATATTCTTCAAGGTATCAACTGAATCGGCGAATAGCTTCCTGCCGATTGGAACGAATAAGAAGGCTTTGGAAGTGCATCACGATTTTGCTCTGCTCGATCTGGCGACGGAAAGCCTTCATCAAAAAGAAGACGAGAAGATCAAACTGCTGGACAGAATTTTCACTCCGCGCGTAGGCCGCTACTATCCATTTACCGGCCACAACTTCGGTCTGGCTGATGTTTTGGGAAAAACGCCCTATTCCAACAACCAGTTGGCTTGGTATCTCCGAGACCCCAAAGCCCATCCTTTACCCAGCGGCCTCAAGCGCCTTCTATACTGCGGCCTCGACGTTTTTATAGGGATGTGGGCCAGCGACATTCGGATCATGGTGGAGATGTTCGCGGACATGATCCGTGAGGCCAACGGAAGAATTACCCCCAAGCAGCCCCAGATTCCTGATGATGTGCAGGATCGCTGTTTCAGGTTCCAGGGCAGCGAATTCCTTACATTTGCACAATCTGTCAGAGATCCGGATCTCATGCGCTGCGGTTCCCAAAAACGCCTCCGTGGTGAAGAATATGGGAATCACCTGAAGAATATCGTGGAAGCATTCGTCAATGTGTCACGATTCGAGTTGAATTCAGGCAAGCTCATCGACAACCAAGGGACCCTCAATCCAAGGCAGGCTTTTCGTTTGGAGATACTGGACTCTTTTGAGGTTTCAGAGAAGCTACGCCGTTATCATGACGGGCTCGTGCGGTACCATATCTTTCTCCAGGATTGGCGTGGCAAGAGCCAGCGCGGAATGCTTACGCCAAGGCTCTACCTCAATCGAATCCTTCTGCCGTACGTGACTCTAACCTTTTCCAGCCACGATCACATCCGACTCAGCAACGCAGAGTTTAACCTGCTTTTGGAGAAGCCCACAGAATTCTTGTCCTTCTGGAAAAGAAAGAAGGACGGCAAGGGCGAGGAAAATCTCGAATTCTCACTGGACTAAAAATGCACATTGCCGAAGCCCTTCCCCAGTTGACGAAGACTGCTGTTCTGCGTGGTGGCCTTAAGCGAGCGTTCATCGCGGCGTACGGGTTTGAAAAGCGTTGCCTGGGATGGTGTCGCTGCCAATCTCCCAGGGAGAAACCATTGTCGGAAGCGCTCGTGTTCAAGTACGTCCATCCCAAAGGTCCGAATAAGATCGAAACCCTTCGAAACCTTCTGGCTGGCCTCGGGGTCAAGAAGCCCAATGACATTCCTTTCGACTATGACACCCCACAGGAAATCGAGGACCGACTCGAACGGAGTCTTGGAGACGTTAGTGCTGACGAAATCGTCCTCGACATCTCGGGGATGACAAAGATTCTGATTCTGCTTACGCTCTGCAAGCTCCAGCATTTCACTGGCGCCGTACGGGTCATCTACGCGGAAGCGGAGGACTACTGTCCCAGCAGAAAGCAATTCCACGCGGTCAAGGGAAAGATGGCGGCTACCGCGAAGTTTCCGAGCCGAGGATGTGAGGATCTGATCCGTTTGCGATGCCTTTCGAGCATTCGGATGCAAGGACAGCCCGTAACGTTGGTTGCCTTCACTTCGTTCAATGAGAAGTTAGTCTCCCACATGCTTGGCCACATGAGCCCACATCGGCTGTTGCTCATAAACGGTCGGCCACCCCGCGAGGACTACAAGTGGCGCGAGGAGGCCACGCAGTATATCCACCAGAAATATGTGCAGGAATACGCGAATGACAATCCGCTAGACGGTGCCGGGCTTCTCGCGCGAGTAGCGTCAACGCTTGACTACCGGGAAACCCTGGGGGCTTTGAATCGCATCTATTCAACTCATGGGATCCACGAGCGGATTGTCTGCGCTGCAACGGGCAGCAAGATGCAAACAGTCGGACTCTTCCTGGCGAAGATGCTGCACTCCGATATCTCAGTGGAGTATCCGACCCCGGATAGTTATTTTGTCAAGGGCATGAGCACGGGCGTTCGGCAGGTGCATGAACTGATTCTGCCGAACTACAGTGGATTTCTCGACATGCTGGGACGAACAAGGGGAACCACATGGAATGCTGAATTGGATCGGGCGGACGAATTGGCGGTAACGCGGTGATGCCGGGACGAAGGCGGGAGACGCCTGAAGACCATTTGCGATCAGCAAGGCGATGCGATTACGGCTGCGCGCCTTTGAAGGACCGCGCGCCACGCCGACCATCGACGACGGCCTGGTGGTCGCCGTCGGCTAATGGGGCGAGATGGCTCGCCTTGGAGCGGCCAACGACTTCCCGCCTCGACTCGCTGCGCGGTACCGTGACCGGAACCTGCCGCCAGTTGATCGAAAGGCAGTTGTCAGGAGTCAGTCGCCGTGGTCAGCTTTTCCGCGGGCGGTAGCGCCCGGCTGATTCGGCCAAGGCCATTGTGAGTTGGGCTTCCTTGACGGCCTCTTGTGGATAATCGCTCGAATCGAATTCAAGGTCGTCACCCTCGAAGGTTGGATAGAGCGCGGCCAGTTTCGGGATGGATGCCTCTGCGAGGCGGAAGTAATCCTTGTCAATCTCGATTCCGGCGGACCGGTAACCGACGGCTTCGGCGGCGGCGACGGTTGAGCCGGAACCCATGAACGGGTCGAGCACGGTGCCCTCGCCCAGGGGCAGGAGCGCCCGTGCGATGATGCGCATGAAATGCTGGGGCTTCAGGCAGGGGTGGTCGGATATGGCGGTTTCACGTCTCGGGGTGCGGCCGCTGGGGATGACTTCCGGGAACGGTTTGTCCAGGGAGAGGCGCCGCAAGCCACCGGTCTTCCACTTCCGCAGGTTTTCGGCGACGGTCTTTTCCCCGAGCGGTTTGCGGAAGAGCATCCAGGGTTCGTAAGCGCCCTTGGGGGTGACGCACACCTCCGGGAATTCCTTCTCGGCATTCTTGGGGCGGTCGCCGCCGCGAAAGCCGAAGTATAGCCGCATGATGGCCGGACGAACCTCGTAACCGGCTTCGGCCATCGCTCCCTGGACATGGTGTTGGAGGATGGGATGGCCGGCGACACAAACATGCGCACCCGGCACGAGCGCATTGAGGAGCAGCTTTCCCCAGTCGCGGAAGAATGCCCGCAGGTTGAGCTTCTCCTCGTCGGTCAGGACGGTGAAGCGAGGCAGGGGATCACGCTTGTGTCCGCCGATGGTGGGCGGCAGGCGCCAGACGCCGCCTCGTCCGTTGCGCAGCTTGGACAGTTCCTTTTCCGAGAATTCGATCAGGCCGTAAGGGGGGTCAGTGCAGACGGCGTGAATGGTCTGCGGCGGACAGGCGCGCAGCCAGTCAAAGCAGTCTGCCCGGCATATTTGGTACTTGTGCATCGCGCGCCAAGTTTCAACTATAGTCGAAAGACAATCAAGTTCCTTTTTGTTACCAACTATAATTGAAATGGATGCCAAGACGATTCTTGGGAGTTTCGTGCGCCGCCTCCGCGAGCAGAAAGGCCTGACCCAGGATGAACTGGCCGCGCGTACCGGCATCACCTACCAGTACTTGTCCGGTCTGGAAAATGGGCGTGAGAACTTCTCCATCGGCATCCTCGAATCGCTGGGCAAAGCGCTGGATTGCCCGCTGCCACACCTTGTAGCGGGCGCTTTCGCCAGCCCATCGGTGACCGCGCTGGTCGAAGTCAACCCCGACTATTTTCGCCCACAAGTGCCGCTTCCCCCTGGCCTCAAGACTGTTCATCTGCAACGCGCGATGAATGAGGCCCAACGGATTGTCTCGCTGATTAACGCGAACCTTTTGGCCACCGGCGCGAAGCCGTTGCCGGAGTACATTCAGGGCAACAACTTCAGTGGTCTGGTCTCCAACATCCTCTGCGACGCGATTCACGAGAATTCGCCCTTCAAACACAATTCCGACCAGGCATACCCGGACCTGATCAATCCCAAGGTTGTCGAGAAGGGCAAGCCCGCTGGTTTGGAGGTCAAGTCCACCATTCAAATCGGCAAGGGCGGGGAGAGCCACAACGGGCACTCCGGTTGGCATCTGGTGGCGTGCTTCGCGATTGATCAAGGGACGGGCAACATCCGCTTCGTACATATCATGCTTGCCGTGCTCAACGGCCACAACCAACCGGAGCCAGATTGGGTTTACGTGGGCAGCAAGGTGAACGTTGATACCGGCAGTCGCCGAACCGAGACGTACAACACAACTTTGATCGGCACGACGAAGTTACGGGATGGCTCAGTTTACGTCGACCCCACCGCGATCAACTTCAAGCGCTGGCGACAGAGCCGGCGCGGCCCTACACCGTCTTTTTCGATCTTCACCCAACCGTAAGTTAGATCGCACGCCCGTCATGGTTCGGCGCGATGTTTTAGCGGGCGCTTTCGATGGTCGGGCTGCACTACGGAGAAGCCGGGGGATTTGGCGCGTGGGTGACGGCTCCATCGGCTGGAGGCTGAGTTGGATAAGCCTGGCTGATCGAAAACGGGGTTTTGTGGGGGGTCTATGGTACTAGGGTATGTCCAGGGTGGTACCAGACCTCCTCCAGACCACCCCCGGGGAGGCGCGGGAGGCGAGTTGTATTCGGAAGGCTTATGGAAAACACCGATGTTCGACCTCCCAGAGCTGATTGCAAGAATGAGGAAGGGCCGCAAGAAGGCGCAGCAGGCGCAACAAAACGCCGGATTCCCGTGCCTCTGGCGTGTTTTGCGCCTTGTTGCGGCGAGTTTCCAGCAGCCCACTCCCGGCCTCAAACAGCCCGGCAAGGCCGCTTCAAGCTACCCCAAAGCCACATCAATGCGACATCAAAGCCATCTCAAAGCGTGTTGATAGCCAAGCGATAGGCACCCCAAAGCCACCCCAATGCGACCCCAAAGCCACTCTAAAGCCACCCTCGTGCGACCCTCATGCGACCCTCAAGCCACTCCAAAGCCACCACCCAGTGAAAGCAGAAAGTAGAAAGCAGAAAGCAGAAATGCGGACAAAGTCAGGTACAAGCCAAGCACAGGCCTGGAAGCCGGGCGGGAATCTGGCTATTTCCGGGCGCTGAACGCCTCGACCACGGCTTTGGCGACGGCGGGAATGATGTCGCGCTCGTTTGCGTGGTCCATGGTGAAGGTGACTAGAACGAACTTCGCGCCGTTGGGAAGCTCAACATAGGCGGCATCGTGGCGGCATTCGCTGGTCCAGCCGGCCTTGGACCAGAGCTTCGCGCCGGGCGGCAGGGCCAACGCGGTGTAGGCATGGGCCTGGTCGTTCTTGTTGCCGGAATCGAGGGAAGGGTCGCGCTTGAGCAGCTCCATCATTTCGGCGCAGCGTTTGGCGGAGACGGCCTTGCCGGTAACGATTTCGGTGAGCAGCCGGGCGGTGGCGTCAGTGGTGAGCCAGTTGCGGTGATTGGGCTTGGTCATTTGCACGGACTGCATCTCGCGGCCATAGGGGCCCTCGCACCACGGTTTGCGGTTGACGTTGATGTTCGTATAGCCGAGCGAGGCAAAGTAGCGGTTCACCGCGTTACGCTCGTAATACCAATCCTCCATCTCCTTCGGGGCCAGTTCGGGTCCGCTGGTGGTGCCGGTGAGCAAATCCACCAGGTAACCGGTTGCCTCGTTAAGGGACTCGACGATCATGTCGCGCATGGCGCGGCGAAGCTCCGCGGTGTCCTTGAGCTTGCCGTCCTCCAGCCAGCGGTGCACGGCGACCAGGTAAAAGAGCTTGATGACGCTCGCGGGATAGATTTGCTCCCCGCCGCGATAGCCGGCCTGCACCGGCTTCTCCGGGTCGCGCAAGTCCACAACCGTCACGGCGAGTTGGTTCGTGTCCAGTTTTTGTGGGGCGAACCGCTCGAGCGCGTCTTCCACGGCGCGGTCCACCACCGCCTGCAAACGGGGCGAGTGGGCGATTACGAGGCCGGGCTTCGTGGACCCGGCTGGCGTGTCCGTTTGCGCTGAAATCGTCTGCACGAGGGCGAGAGGTAGCAAAGCCAATGCGGCAAGGGGAGCGCGGATTGGCACAATCATGCCGCGAAGCTCTCAAGGTCCCTTTGCCCGGGCAAGCAAATGGAGGGGCGGATTCGCGTTCAACTCACCGGCGCGCTTGCCGTCATTGGCCGTCCATACCGCGACCCGGCCGGCGAAGTCGGTGGCGAACACGCGCTTGTCGTCGCAACTGAATGCGGTGCGGATGGGCAGGTCGCTGGAGAACTCGAAGCTGCGCACCTTGCCGCCGTTCGCGTTCCAAAGGGTCACGGCCAGGTCGCGGCCGCAGGTGACCAACTGGCCGTCGTGGGCGAAGTTCACGCACAGCGCGCCCGAGGAGTGCGCGGTCCAGCTTTTCATTTCGCGGCCTTCCTGCAGCTCCCAGAGCTTGACCGTGCCCTCTTCGCTGGAGGAGGCGAGGAGCTTGGAGTCGCCGCGCCAACTCAGCGCGGTGACGCCGGATTTATGGCCGGTAAGCGTGAACAGCTCTTGCGCGCTGTCCGGGTCCCATACACTGATGCCGCCGTTGCGGTCGGCCGAGGCAAGCATCTGGCCGTTGGGGCTGAAGGCCACGGCGGTGACCCAATCGGTGTGTTTCTTGATCTTGTGTTGGAGCTGGCCGGTCTTGGTGGACCAAATTTTGACCAGCCGGCTCGGACCGCCTAACGCGACTTGCGACTGGTCGGGACGGATGTCGGCCGCCAGAACCGTGTCGTAGTCATCGCCCAAGGTCAGGATGCGCTTGCCCGTGGGCACGTCCCACAGCACGACGCGGCCTGACTGCGCGCCGCGGCCCCCGCTGGCCAGCAGCACATGGCCGCTGCGGCTGAACTTCAAGTCAACCGGCTGGCCCTCGGTGAACGGCAGGATGCCGAGCGGCGCGAGTGTTTCGCCGTGGAACAGCAGCACCTGCTTTTGGCCGGCGACGGCGATGAGCGGCGCCCAGGGGCTGGCAGCCAGGCCGGTGATCGCGTTCATGCGGGCGGTGTGGACGACTGGTTCGAGGGGCAGGTCCTTTGGCATCGGCGGCGGGCCATCCGGCTTGCCGACGGTATCGGCTTTGAGCGTGAGGTCCACGGCGGGCGCGGCGGCGGCGATGGCCTTTCCAGTGGCGGTTTCGAGCAGGCCGCCCAGAATCCATTTCCTGAAGACCTCCAGATCCTTGTCCGCGAGCTTGGGCCGGTTGGGCGGCATGGTCGGTTCTTCGGCGTGGGTGATGGCCTTCCACAGCTTACTGGCATCCGGGTTGCCGGAGACCAGCACGGCGCCGGAGCCGCTGCCTTTGAGGGCGCCCAGGTAGCTGGTGAGTTCAAGGTCGGCTTTCTTCTTGTCGGCGTTGTGGCACTTGGAGCAGTTGGCCTCGACCAAGGGCAGGATGTGGTCCTGGTAGGTGATCTTGTCTTCGGCGGCGGCGGAGAGGATTAACAGCGAAGACGCGAAGACGGGAAGGAGGGAGGGCCGAATGCCGAAACCCGAAGGCCGAAAGAAGGCCGAAATCCGAAGGCCGAAGAAGACTGCGCGCTGTTGCCTACGACAATCGGACGGCCCAATTGGTAGCTCCCAAAACCCTGCGCTCGAGCGCTGGCGAGCGGCTACTTCGGATTTCGGGCTTCGGCCTTCTTTCGGGCTTCGGCCTTCGGCCTTCGGATTTCTGCCGTTCACCGCCGTCACGTGCCACTCCTTTCTAGTGGTTGAACACAAACTCCTTCGCATTGAGCAGCGACCAGAAGATGTCATTCAGCACTTGTTCGGGCTTCGCGCCGGGGGTGAAGAATTGGCTCAGCTTAGTTGCTTCCTGCTCAGCGGGCTTGCGGCTCAGGCAGCGGAGGTAGAGGTTCTCGATGACCTGCGCGGGCGTCTGCCCCTCCTGGAGCAACTTCTTGACCACACCGCCCTGTTCTATTTTGGACTGGAGCGTGTCGCCGTTGAGCAGGTGCAGCGCTTGCGACAGGTTCGGGTCAATCTTCACCTCACACGAGCAAACGGTCGTGCGCGTCGCCCGGCCGAAGGTGGTCAGGAAATACGTGGTATTGTTGCCGTCCGCGATATCCACCGCGCGCGCGCCCCGCGGCAGGCCGGGGAATTTGTCCTGCGTGCCGGTGACCTCGCTGATGCAGTCCAGCAACACCTCGGCGCGTAGGCGGCGGATGGGGGCTTTGCTGAAATTGCGGTCGTCCTGCGCGTTGGTGGCGTTCGCCTCGGTGCTGAGTTGGTAAGTTCGCGACGCGCAGATGTCGCGGATGAGGCTCTTGAAGTCGTAATGGTAGTCAACGAGCCGGGCGGCCAAGGCATCAAGCAGTTCCGGGTTGGAAGGCGGATTGCTGATACGCACGTCGTCCACCGGCTCGATGATGCCGCGGCCCAGGAAATGGCCCCAGATGATGTTCGCGACATTGCGTGCGAAATACGGGTTCTCCGGCGAAGTCAGCCAGCGGGCCAGCGCCTCGCGGCGGCTCTCACCCTTGATGTCCGGCACCGCGCCGCCGAGGAATTTCGGGCGCATGTCGGCGTGGGTGACCGGATGCTTCACCTCGCCGTCGTGGCGGTCGAAGATGACGGTTTCGCGCGGGTCGTCGCCCGGCTTGCGGCCAATCTGCGCGAAGAAGGCGGCAAAGCTGTAGTAGTCGTTGAGCGTCCAGCGGTCGAACGGGTGGTTGTGGCACTGGGCGCACTGGATGCGCATCCCCATGAAGACCTGCGCGGTGTTCTCGGCCATCTTCAGCGTGTCGGGCTCGATCTGGTAATAGGTGGCCGCCGCGTTGCGGAAGGTGCTGCCCGAGGCCGTGAGCAGGCTCTGCACAATGCGATCCAGCGGCGCGTTGGTCTGCATCTCGTCGCGCAGCCACTCGAAGTAGAGGAGCGCGCCCTTGGGATAGATCAGGTTGTCGCGCGAGCGGATTTCCAGCAACTCGGCCCATTTCATCACCCACAAGTCGGCGAATTCTTTGCGGCACAGCAGCCCGTCCACCAACCGGCCCCGCTTATTAGCGTCCCGGTCTTCAGTGAAGGCGCGCGTTTCCGCAGGCATCGGCAGCGTGCCCGTGAGGTCGAGATAGGCCCGGCGGATGAATGTGGCGTCGTCGCAGACCGCCGACGGGACCAACCGCAGCTTCTTGAGCTTGGCGAAGACCGCCTCGTCAATGTAGTTGCGCGGCGCGAGGTCCGGCCACGTGTATGGCAGGTCTTTGGGGATGACGATGATCTGCGCTCCGACGTTGAACTCGCCGAACCGGGCCTGGATGAACGCCTCGCCGCGCTGGCCGGCGGTGACGGTCCCGTCGTCGCCAGCCCGCGCAGTCCCCTCGTTATTGCTCAGGAACACTGCGAGCGGAGTCACATCCCGCTCCGTGCCGTTGGAGTACTGGGCGCGAACGATGAAGTGCTGGACGGCGTTGGAGCCTTCCAGGACGGCGGACTTGGGGAAGATGTCTATGCCGCGCAGTTTGGCGATGTTGGTCGGATCATTCGGCGCGCCGTCGGTAAGCCAGGCCACCAATGTCTGGTAGAGCCCGCTGTTGGTCCCGAAGCGCACGCCACCAGTGTGCTGCACCGCGCCGAGGCCTTTCCGCACAATCAGGCTCTCCTCGGGCAGGGCCAGGTTGACGCGCCGGCCAATCTGTTCGCGGGTGAGCCAGTAATAATCGCCATCCGGGTCGAAGCCGAAAAGGGAGAGGTGGAAGCCGTCCTTGCCGCGGGACGTGCCGTGGCAGGAGCCCTGGTTGCAGCCGGCTTTGGTGAACACCGGCATCACGTCGAGCTTAAAACTGATGGGCCCTTGCGTGGCGGAGTCGGTGATAGTGACCGGCACCATGAGTGTGTGGCCATCGAAGGTGACTTGCAGCTCCGTCTTGCCGTCCGCGAGCGGCACCACTGCGCCCTGCTTGAAGCGGGCGAGGCGCCGGTCGGCAATCATGCAGCGCGCCTGTGCAATGACGTCGCAGGTGACCCCGTCGGCGTAGCCAGCTTGCACCACGACGCGTTGGCGCGCCTGGGCGCCGCTCAGGTTGATGGCGGGAGGATAGCATTGGAGGTCGGAGACAGGCTCTTGGGTGCAGGACGGGAGCAGCAGGCAGAGAAGGAGGGCCGCCTTTCCAAACCCGAAGGCCGAAACCCGAAACCCGAAAGAAGGCCGAAATCCGAAAGCCGAAGGCGGCACTTGCCGATCCTGGAACGGGGCGGTCTTGGGGGCTAAGGCAGGCAGCCTGCAGCGCATTAGGTCGTTCTGCTGCCGTAGCTGCGAGAGCGCTGCTGGTTTCGGGCTTCGGGTTTCGGCCTTCTTTCGGGCTTCGGCCTTCGGGTTTCGGTTTTCCCCCGGCGCGCGCTTGCCCAGTGAAAGTTTCCAGCCCTGCATCACCCTCACCTCCTCATCCCCTCCGCCGCCGCAACCCCGGCCTCCGCTTTCTTCGGCGGCACCACTCGCAGGATTCCACCCTGGGCAATGGTATGCGCGATCACCCGCCCGTTTTGGGGCACGTCCAGGGCGCAAAATAGATTCCTGTACGATCCCGCCGGGCAGTTCGGGTCCACGCTAAGGTCAAACACGACCTCTTGGTCGTCCTTGGTTATGGTCTGCTCCGGCGCGCTGACTTTCTCCGGCAGGCCACACAGCCGGATGGTCGCCCTTCCCTCGAATGGTCTCGCCGGTTGCAGGTTCACTGTCAGCTTGCCCGGCTTGCCCGGGTTGACCCACAACGTCTCGATCTTTCCGGTCAGGAAAGGCGCCGCCACTTCGAGACTCGCCAGTTGCGAGGACACATACAGTTCGCCGCCCGCCACCGTCGCGTGGCCCAGCACGGCGATTTTCCAGGAGCGGACCTCGGCCCCGCCGCCCGCGTTGAGTTGGTAGAAGACATTGGTTGCCCCCTTGGGAATCGTCGCCTCGGGCTGCGAACTCACGTCCGGTGGATTCCAGACCATCCGCACCTCGATCGGCTCGTCGAATCCGTGCTCGCGCTCGGCGGCGATTTCCAGGCGCATCGAACCGGCCTGCACCAGCGGCACTTTCGGGTCCACGATAACCAGCTTAAACGGAGCCGGGCGGGTTACCGCGACGCACAGCTTGTCCACACTGGTGCCATAATACGCCGAGTTGTTCGGCCCCTCCACCAACTCGATGTCCTGGTGGAATTTGCCGACGACCTGGCTGGTCCCGTTGGTCCACGTTGCCGTGAGGTCGAGCAACTTGCCGCCGATGGGCGCATCCGGCGCGGCATCGAACACCAGCGGCATCGCGTCAATATTCGCGGCCATCCGATCAGCGTGCAGCGTCACGCCGGGAGGCAGACCTTCCGCGCCGAAAACCAGTTCCCCGCCGAAGTTGGCCCGCCTGGCCGAGATGAGGGTGGCGAACCGGTTGCCCCGCGGCACGGCAATGAACTGGCGCGACTGGGTGTCGTTGCGGGCAACCTCCGGAATCTTCACCGCCAGGTCCGGCGTCACGGGTGTAACCTCAATGCGATAGACATAGTCGGGGCCACCCTGTCCCAGCGTGTCGCGAACGCGCACGAAGTAATTGGTTGTCTCCGGGGGCGTGAACTTCAGCTCGCTGTCCGCCCCGGCGGCGTCGTCATTGGCCGCCAGGCTCCGCCCCTGCGCGTCAAAGACCTCCAGCACCGAATCCAGCGGGGAGCCGAGCCGGCGCGCATAAACGTTCACGTCCAATGCCACTCCCTTGGTCGCTGGGCAGCGAAACCAGTCCTCCTCGCCCTTTTGCGAAATGACGCCATTGAGTGCCAGCGGCGGCGGCAGGTCCGTAGCGGTCGCGTGCTCGCGGTCCTGGTTCGGCGAGGCCTCCAGTTCGTTCGGGAAGTCTGACACCCTAATCCAATTGGGCGAGGGCGCCGGGAGTCCATCAAGCTCCGCGAACACGCCGAATTTCTCTGACGGCCTTGGCGGCAGCTTCACTGGCTGCGTAAACTGGCCGGTGGCCTCGCTGAAGAAACGCAACGAGAGCGTCTCGCCGGCCTTGCCACCCAGAGGATAGACAGCGGTGGGCCGTGGGAAGGCCCCGATGTGCAGACGATAGTGGCAATCGTCATTGCCCCCGTAAGTGGCCTCACGGAGCCGCAGGAAATAGGTGCCGTCGGCAGGCACGATCAGGCTGACGAACGGGTCCTGCATGGCAAGCTGCGTGTCGTCCACATCCGCCAGCACCGTGCCATGGCTATCGAACACCGCCAGGCGCGGGTCGAAGAAAGTCCGGCCTAGGCGCATCCCCTCCACCTCCGCCGAAAGGCGGTCCCCCTGCCGCGCCTCAACCGCGAAGCAATCCACGTCTTCACTAGTGATGACACCTGTGACGGTCGTGTTGAGCGCCACCTTCTGCGCGTTAGTGACCTCGTTATTCGGTTCCTTCTCCGCGACCACGGGGCATGCCCCGACGAAGAAGGTGCGCAACTCGGTGAGGCCGGTCTCTGTCCTGATTCGCAAATGGTGTTCGCCCAACGGGCAATCAGGAGCGATTCTCAATTGTGCGGTGACAAGCTCGTTCTTCGCCGTGCTGAGCTTCAGCACCTCCAGCCCCGGCTCATACGAAATGACTTCTTCCGTATCCTGCAACCGATCGCCCTGGAAGCTGACTTCGAGCTGCGTGCCACGCTGCCCGCCGGTGGGCAGCACCGAGGCCAGATGCGGTGCCACCGCCCCCGCCTGAACCGCGGCGCCGAGGAGCACCGTTACTACAAACCCGCGACAGCGAGAACCTGGCGGCAAGCGAGGCGCGACGTATCTATGACTGCTCCCATTCAAGGTTCGACGTTCGAGGTTCAAGGTTCAATGTTCAGTATGCCTTTGTCTCCCCCTCAGGCTGGCCACCTCACGTCCCCCCCATCCTTAACCCGGCATCTTCACATTTCCTTTAGTTCCGCCCCCCCTACGCCAACACCCCTTTGGCAATCTCCCCGTCTTTAATGATCTTCACCGGGCGCGCGCCGGCCATCAGGGTCTTGTCCCAATCAATCCCCAGCAAATGGTAAACGGTCGCCGCATAGTCCGGCACCGTGAGCGGGTCGTCCTCCGGCTCGCTGCCCGTCGGGTCTGTCGCCCCGTGCACCGTGCCTTTCTTGATCCCGCCGCCGGCCATGACGATGCTGAATACCTTCGGATGGTGGTCCCGGCCGCCGACGCTGTTGATCTTGGGCGTCCGCCCGAACTCGGTCGTCACCAGCACCAGCGTCGAGTCGAGCATGCCCCGGTTCTCGAGGTCGCGGATGAGCGCGGCAAAGGCCTGGTCGAACGCCGGCATCTGGCTGCTCACGCCATGCTTAATGTTGTCGTGATGGTCCCAGCCGCCGTACGTCAGCGACACAAAGCGCACCCCCGATTCAACCAGCCGCCGGGCAAGCAGCATCCGCTGGCCCGCCTCATTGCGGCCATAATCGTCACGCAGGGGCGCCGGTTCCTTTTCGAGGTCGAATGCGGCGCGCGCCTTGTCCGAGCTGATCATCGCGTAAGCCCTCTGGTAGAACGCGTCCATCCCGTCCAGCGCATCGGATTTCTCCAGCGCGCTGAAATGCGCGTCCACTACCGCCCGCATCTGGCGCCGCTCCGCGAAGCGCTTGTCGTCCACGCCCCCGGGCAGGTTCAGATCCCGCACCTTGAACCCGCCGCTGGCCGGGTCGGCCCCCAGGCTGAACGGCCCGTAAGCCGAGCCAAGGAAGCCCGTGCCTGCGAACTCATTCGGTTGGCTCGGGATGCAGACATAGGGCGGCAGATCGTTGCGCGACCCGAGTTCATGCGACACGATGCTGCCGATGCTCGGGTACTGCACCGCCGGGCTGGGCCGCCAGCCCGTGAACATGTTGTGTGTCCCGCGCGCATGGTCCGCCTCGCCGTGCGTCATTGAACGTACCACGCAGAGCCGGTCCGCCACCTGCGCCGTCTTCTGGAGCGGCTCGGAGAAATAGACGCCCTCCAATTTCGTCTTCACCGTTCCCAAGGGGCCCCGGTACTCAATCGGCGCCAGGAGCTTCGGATCAAAGGACTCCTGCGCCGCGATGCCGCCCGGCAGAAAGATGTTGATGACCGACTGGGCGCCGGCCTTGCCGGAGGCCGACTCGGCCCTCACCTTCAGGACATCTCCCAGCGTCAACCCCAGGCTGCCCACGAGGCCGACGAACAGGAATTCGCGGCGGTTGGGGCGCCAAACATGCTCCGGGCTGTTGCAACAGGCATAACAGTTCGCATTCATAGAAACCCTTAACTAACGATTAAACAACACTTCTATATACCATTGCCACGAAGCAGGCTGAAATCAAGTGCCGCAGACTTTTACGTCTGCTGGGTGGTGCTCCGGAAGCGCTACCTGAGGGCTCGATCGGCGGGATGCGCAATCAAAATGAACCGCCTCGCGTCGTCACAACGAGTCCCCGAAAATGCAAAGCCGAACTACGCTCTTGAAGCGGAGTCTTACGAGCGGCTGAAGCGCCGCACGTTGGCGTTGCAGAAGAATATTCCCGGGTATGTGAAGGAGATTATCGAGCAGCACCTGAAAACCACGGCAGGAAGATGAGCCGGAGTTGGAAATGGGGTGGAGATGACCTGCACGAACTGGCGGGATTGAGGCCGAGGCCGACGCACAACGCGGTGTGCCCCCCGGCTCCTTGCCGGAAAGTATCAAAAGTGAGGACTTTCTCGGCCCAGGACGCCGGCCGGTCGTTCACGCCACCGTGTTTATGGTCGCACGCGCTGCGCGTCAGTCGCGAGTGATTACTATCGCCTGCCCCGGCGCGAGCGTGAGCGCGAGTTCACCGTCCCTGACTTCAGCACTTCCCGCAGACGTGATGGCGTCAACGGTCACGTTCGCAAGCCGGACAGTCTTTACCTCCGTCCAGTCTGTGGGGAGTTTCCAGACCTTGCGCGCGTAGCCGCCGCGGCTGAAGGCGACCAGAGTGGGCTCCTTCTTCCAGACCAGCGGCAGGCAACAATCAT
>Ga0326727_10003735_pt1 | contig 47906 bp, 35 predicted proteins | sample MB2enrmetagenome_FD_207643 | JGI IMG/M metagenome (GOLD analysis project Ga0326727, IMG submission 207643) | Lab enriched peat soil microbial communities from McLean, Ithaca, NY, United States - MB29MY | ecosystem: Environmental > Terrestrial > Soil > Wetlands > Peat | place: USA: New York... | reverse complement strand
GCGAATGCGAAAATAGGAAAAGTTAGCAAATCCCTGCCAGAAACGCCCGCTAAGGCCTGATTGCGGGGTTCGCTTGCGGCAGTCTATTAATTGTTTCCGAAGTCGCTGGGGAGACGGGGACAGACCTCGTTTCCCGGTTTTTCTTTGGGACCTCATGTCCCAAGCCTTCCAGACAGGAGTGCCTGTGTCACGGGCGATGGGGTGGCGGCTTTGCCGCCCCGCCTCTCGTACGGGCACGCCATGGCGTGCCCAGGCGTCGGCCCTGCAGCCTCAAATTGACTCATTTCGTCACCTGAAATTGCCGATAACCGAAGCGGGATAGTGTGGGCCGCGCGGTTGATGGTAAACGTGCACGGCTGTCCGCACTTCGCCCTGGGGTTTTGCCTTTTCTAGCCACTAACCACTAGCCACTGTTCTTATTCTCGGGTCATTTTCGATTGTCGATTGCCGATTTGCGATTGTCGGACGCGGCCCTGCCCGCGTTTCCGCCCTCCGGCCTCGACCCCGGACTTCGGACTCCGGACCCCGGACTGTCTCTCCGCCACTCGCCACTAGGCACTAGACACTGCTCTTGTAAAGTCAGGCGGAATGACGTCGGAAGGGTCAATATGCCTGAGAAAAAATCGGAAAACATGGTGTCTGTCCAGCTCTTCCCACGTCCCGCTTTTCCCAACGCGCAACGGATTGCGGCGGCATCCTGACTTCCCCGGTGCGTGTGTCAGCTCCCGTGCTGTTTGATCTCTTCAGACAAGGACTCAGCAAACCCTTCGGCATCGCTCTCCCTCACCAATTGTGGTTTGGAAGGCGACTTGTAGAGGATATTTTGTGCCTTAGTGAATGCCGTTTGCAGACTTGGGTCGCTCGGGGCACCTATCAGCAAATGAGGTTTGAATGCCTCGCCGCTTTCGGCCAAGTTTGTCAACCTGCCCATCCAGTTATTCGCCTTATCCAGAATTGAACTCGATCCCATGAGGTCGAACGATATAGGTTCGTACGCATGCCAGACCTCGTTTTTTCTGGCATGCTTGAACTCGTATTCGTAGTCTGGGGCAGTGATTCTCTTAGATTGGAGCCAGACGGTTACCTGCTTCTCTTCGAGGGGTTTTCTGAATACTGACCAGACTTGTTCATCGTCCCGGCTTGTGAGCTGGACACGTCCTGAGTATTTTTCAACGTACCGATCAAAGAGCTGCCGTAACGATTCGTCGGGATTGTCTGTAAGCCCCGCCCCAATCCTGGAGAATTGAAAACTGCTGTCATCATACGGCAAGACTTGTTTCAAAATCTGCTCGATGTCACTGGGCGGTTGGGCCAACGGCAGTTCCGTGTCTAATTTCCGGCCTATCCTTTTAAGTTCACCTTGTAAGTAATTTGCAACTTGGCGAAAGCGGTCGCCATCAACTTGGCCAAACATCTTAGATAGCCGGCCATAGTGAGGAGTGCAGACCGCGTTCAGGTATTTGGCCTGAGGAGCGTATACAGCGATTCCGACATTAGCAAACTCCCCTGTCACCGGATCGTGTACGTACCGAAGCACGCTAAACGTATATGGGATCTTCATATGAGCCTCCTGACGACCTGGTCGACAAAACTCTGGACATGGTTTCGAACTTCCTTGATGTGGGAGAGTACTTTGGGCAAATTCTCGTTTCTCCATTCCCTGGGTATTTCGGCCTCCATCAAATCAATCTTGGCGTCCGACAACGATCCGAGCGCCCCGGCGAATCGGTCGAGATTAATGGCGTTGCCCCTCAGGCTGTTATAGAAAACGTGCTGCTCCAGGAAATCGAGCCGTTCAAGATTCCAAGGAGGAGCTGGGACGTTCAGCGCGTAGAGAAATGAAAAGGCCGTATCGTGGTCAATAACAAATAACTGTTCCCCGACGCGCAGAAGATTAGGGTTGTCAAACCGCCGGTCAGGGTTTTGAGTTAACGCGTCAAAGGCAAAAACTTCTGCCGCTTGGGAGCGTATTGAAACTGAAAGCGGCTCATCCACAGGCGGAATTCCATAGCCGCCAACGAGCACCCTTGTGGCGAAATTTAACCCGCTGCTATTTCTAATCATCGCGGCCACCCTGCCTTCCCCAGAAGGGAGCAGTTGAGCGATAGCGGGATCAAGCTGAACGATTGCGGGTTCGGGTGCCGACAGGCCCAATTGCTGCGCCAAAAGGGAAGCAACCAGTTCGCACATAAGGCTGGTTACCCCACCATCCATCCCAGCTCTAAATTTTAGCACATACTCCCCGGCGGGGTTTCCGTTTAGGTCATTGCACTGGAATATGGCTGGTTTGGTTCGTCCCGACCCCATGGTGTGGTGGTAGGTGACAGCATCGAGATGCAGAACCAAGATTCCACCCTCTTTCTTGCGAGCTCAGTACCGCCCTCCAGGCCCAACACTGAAAGTCTTCTCAGGTTGTCACGTAGAGCGGCTTGTCAGGCGCCGAGTTGCAAAGCCATAGTGGTCGACCGAGGCGCCTGAAACGACTGCTGCATCCCCTCAACGACATTCTTGAGATTTCCGTCGAATTGCTAGTGGAGTTGCTCCGGGCAGCCACGCGTTGTCTTGATGCGACGTTAGACACACCGTCATTCTTTCTCTCGAAGCGTCTACTTCCAATTCCAGAGGGGATATAAGGGCCTGGCGAAGGCGAATTCTCTGGCGGGCGGATGAGTCCCAGGCAAGGGGACCACACGCAATGGCACTAATTCCGTGTCGACCATAATTTCATCCGCCTAATGCAGCCATCGAGATCATCACGGATTTGGTACACCCAGAACCGCATGACGTCCCATCCAAGCTCAAATAGTCGCTGATTTCTAATCTGATCCCGTCTGCATAGCTCGCCGTCCCAGTTCCGGTGATATCGTTCGCCATCTATTTCGACATCCAGTTTCCTGTGCCCATCCAATAACGCAAAATCAAGAGTGTACTTCTCCACATCGTATTGTGGAATCGGCCGTAAGCCACGAGCATACACGGCGCGATAGAATATTCTCTCCCATTCCGACACCCGTTCCGGGTGCGCAACTGGAGGATAGTCCGGACCGATAGTAACCCCTTCATGCTTTTCAAGTCCCGGGCTTTTGCCGAGGTTTTCCGTATACTTTGCGAAAGACACAAGATAGTCTATTCCCGAATTCAGGGCAGCCTGACGATCCCCCACTACAACCAACGCTGCTCGCGCACGGGTCACAGCAACATTGAACAAGTTTGGGTTGTTACGCAAGAAGATCATCGCTCCCTCCGGTGTCCTTGCCGAGACAACTGGCGAGAAAATGATCAGGTCCCTTTCGTCCCCTTGAAATCGATGCACGGTATCGACTAAGAACTCCATTGGAGCTATCCTTGGCCCCAGTGATTGATCTTGATACACGAGGTCTCGAATGCGGTTCGCCTGCGCGCGGAACGGGCTTACAACCCCAATTGTGCCAACGTAGCCTTGGTGGAGCACCAGTCGCTCAATTTCTTTGACGACGGCCTTGGCTTCTTCTTCGTTTAGCGCGCCGCCAGACGACGGCCTGACGACAGAGCCATTGACATTCAACCAGCGAACGGCAGGCCCAGCCTTATCCGGTGGCCGGAGGCAATCGTATTTCGTGGCTACCCGCAGACGTTTGTCATAGAAGTACTGATTCGAGAATTCGATAATGTCTGCATGGGACCGGTGATGATCGCGCAACTCGACTATATCTTCGCTGCGGCACAGCCCACTTGCTAAGTCAAAAAGAGAGTTGACAGAGTAAGCCCAGCCCACATCTCCCTCAACCAAGCGATAGTTAGCGAGTAATTGCCGGTCCTGCCCCTTTGGGAGGCTGCTGATATGCTGCAACTGCTTTGGATCGCCGATGATCACGGCCCTACGGGCACGGAAGAGGAGCGGAAGAGCTGAAGCAATGTCACATTGACTTGCTTCGTCGACTACTAATAGATCGAAGAATTCCGGCTCGAATGGAATGCGACCGCGGGCTGCCAAGGAGGTCACCGCCCAACATGGCAGAATCTTGGTGATCTTCGGGAATAGCGCGTGATAACGAGCGAATATCTGGCTACCGAGCTGCCTCCCCTCCTCGTTAGCAGCAACGATCAATTTGAGCAGGGCCCCGTACTCGCGAAGTACTTTGCGATCTTCATGACTCAGCCGTTTAGGCTGCAACCTCAGCCAAGCGTTCCAAAGCAGATCAGAAGTCTGAGCAAGTTCCTCCACGAGTTCGCGTTGTTCACGACTTACATCTTCCACTGGTTTGCTTGCGGTAAGCTCCGCCAAGTGATCGAAATACTGTCGAACCTTTCTCGCAGCTCTGATGCGCTCGTCAATTCTTTGGGGGATCGCCGTCCATTCTTCGATTGTTTCATCCGCGGGAGGAACCTGTGGCAAGTTAATCGCCAAGGCCCTTGCCACAGGCTGGAACGAGTACGCGGCATCGCCAAGTTGAGCATATCGCCTAGACTTCACGAGCCCCCAAATCACTCGGACGAACAAGCCTTGGCTTCGCCTGTCCGCTCTTTTTACAGCTGCACTGAATAGCTCTCCGGCTCTCAAACTGGACTCGTGGTCGAAAGTGCGAAACAACTCGAACACGTCACTCCCAACATCCTGCCGAATTAGCTCCACTGATTGTTCCAATCGGTCCACTTCGTTGCGTATACGAAGGGTAGCGGAAAGTTGCGTTTCAAGCGTCTGGAATCGCTGGCGTATGTTGTCGTGGAGAGCCAGGTAGTCCCGATAATTTTGTTCGTCCTCCTCTGAAGCAGAGGCAGCCAAAAGTGATATGAGATACTCCGACACCCGAGACTGAAATTCACCTGCTCCAAGGCGCAAGAGAACAGGCCGCGTACCTAAGGAGTTAATCCGGGTTTCGACCACATCTACCGCCTTGTTATTCTTGCTCGCAAACAGGACCGTCTTTCCTTGCCAAGCGGCGTTTATCAAGAGCGATGTGACGACCTGTGATTTGCCGGTCCCCGGTGGCCCAGTAATGACAGTTAACTGATTGTTCAACCCATTCAGAACGGCTTGGCGTTGTTCGCTGTTTAGCGGCAGCACCTCGAGCAATGCTTGTGCCTGCGAAGTCTCGACCTCGATTTGGTGTCCGCTCAACCAACTTCCGAGGGCTGTGCTGTGGTACTCGGTTTCGGATACCGCTTGAAGCTTCGCTAGTTCGGTCTCAAGGCCCTTTGTGTAAGGGGACCTCTCGGCACCAACCAAAACGGCGCGATTGTAAATGCCTCGCTCTCCGAGCTTAGAGATCGCCGGATCCTGTGCGAGATTGTATGGGTCTGGCTCCTCCCTCCAATCCCATTCTGGGCGTATTTCCCTCAACCGAGGAATCAGTTCCTCGATGTCAGGTGGTTCTGAGCCGGCGTTCGCCAACCCCAGGTCTTCGGAAAGCTGAACGATTTCCTCGACTATGCTCATGCCCCTATCAGCGGAAGACAGGGAACGAATAGCTTCAAAATTTATTTGCGGAGGCTCTGCCGCCAGGATTGGCTTGTTGAACTGCCGAGCTACGCCCTCTTCAAACCTAAAGAGGAAAATCGGCTGAACCAGGAATCCTTCCCACCCTTTCTTTGATCGAATTCGGGTTAGGCATACAGGGTAGCCGAGAACGGGATTCAGCCGGTTTCGATCCATCCTGATTCTGTTAGAAAGGCGTCGGGATCTCTCGTCTTCAAATATAGCGTCAACGTCGTCCGATACCTGCGGCAGCTTACTGAGCTCCGCATAATCTAAATTGCCGAATGAGCTGGAGGCGAAAACACTCAGGCCGCCTTGATCATCGCGACTAATACACTCGAGATAATAGCGGCAGAGATTGGCAAGTGGAGTGTCAAGTCTCTCCCCCTTGAGTGGGGTCGGCTGGGGGGAGGGCATCCCTTCCTTTGGCCACCATTTGTAAGAGTTGTCTTGAGTTACTCTGCCCCGCAAGGGCCCATATAGAATTGAGTTAACCGATTTCTTGTCGAGGTGGAGATGCTTTCCAATTTCGTACGCCTTTTTCCCCGGATTAGACTTGATGAAATTGAGAATATCCTCAGGAGTCGTCATCGTAATCTCTTTGGAGAGGTCTTACCGAGTTCTTGCCTCCACAATAGCCGTAAGTGTATACCACTCACTCTGATGTGTTCACCTTTTGCTAGGAGCGAAGCCGGCTTTAAGCAAACCGGAAATAATGCCGTTCGCGGCTGTTGGCCTAACCCACCAGCTACAGTCATCTCAACGGCGCCCGAGCAAATGAAGGCACAGTGTTCACCACGCTCCCGAATGCGTGTTTGAAAGTTTTTGTAGAGGTTGCGGCTAATCGGGTCACTCATTGTGCCAACAGCCAATGCGCCGCCGTCGGCGATGGAGTTAAATTCAGTCGGTTGCAAAAACCGAAACCGCTTTACCGGCATCTTAACAAGGGGATCGTTCAAGCCCTGAGCTGTGGACTGTTTTAGCCATTTATTCAAGAACTGGGCAAAGGTTTCCGCCATGATAGAGGGCCAAACCCCGGTGTTCGATCTGGGCTATCTCGGGTTGGAAGTATACAACGGCGAAAGCGTGACAGGCGCGATATTTCCTATTTGTTCGAGAGCATGGTTCGAGGCTTGACCTGACATTTTGAGCGTCAAGGTGGGGTGGATATCGTCCGCCGACGCTTTCCGGGGGGGCAAAAGGTTCCAGGTACCTTTTCTCCCTTTCGATCGTCTTCGCCGTGAAGATTGAAAAGCCGCGGAGGAGCGCGGAAGGGCGCGCACCTCCTCGCTACCTGCTTCCCGGTCAGCTTCAGATAGATAGCATCGGGACACAACTCGATCTCATCATTTTGCGAACTCAGCCCGCGCTGCCTGCATGAAGGCCTGCCGGCTCTTGGCGCCGTCGCCCGGGAAGCTGGCGTGCTGGACCATCCAGACCAGGATGAGGCCGTGGCGGGTATCGATGGTCATGTTGGTGGCGTAGGCGCCGCCGTGGCCGAACTCCCCGTCGCCCACCGTCCAGCCAAAGCCGTAGCTTTCCTTCCAGCCCGGCGGCGTTTGCCGGCTGGTCATCTGCCTCACCGCCGCCTCCGAGAGGTAACGCTTGCCGTCCAGTGTGCCGCCGTTCAAGATCATCCGGCAAAACCGCGCCACATCCGCGGCCGTGGAGAAGAGGCCGCCGGCGGGCATAGGCTGGCGAGTGCGGTCGGTGAGCGGGTATTGGAGCTGCGTAATGGTGGTCTCTTCCAGGCCGGTCTTAGCGGCGTTGGACTGGTAAGACTTGGCGAGGCGCCGCACCTGCCGCGCGTTGGGCCAGAACGTGGTGTCCTTCATTCCCAGAGGGTCGAACAGCCGCTGCTGCATGCATTGCTCGTAGGGCATTCCGCTCACCACCTCGATGATGCGGGCGGCGGTGTTAATTGCGGCGTTGGAATACTGGTACTTGCTATCGGGCTCGAAATCCAGGGGCAGCATGGCGTAACTGCGCACGCGCGCCGCGAGCGGCAGCACGTCCAGCGTGGGCTTTTCCAGCGGCGAACTGAACGGCAGCCCGCTGGTGTGGCTGAGCACGTTCTTGATGGTGATGGGGTGCGCAGGCCGCTTCAGCAGTTCGTGGTCCGCGTCCCGCTCCGCCCTCACCCATTGCCCTCTAAATTCCGGCAGGTACTTCTCCACCGGATCGTCCACGCTCACCTTGCCCTCGTCCACCAGCATCATCAGGGCAGTTGCGGTCAGGGGCTTGGACTGCGAGGCGATCCAGAACAGGGCGTCGGTGCGCAGGGGCTTGCGCCCGGCGATGTCCGCCCAGCCGATGGCTTCCAGGTCAAGCACGCGGTCGCGCGTGGCCACCAGCGTCACCGCGCCCGCCAGCGTGTGGGCGTCCACAAACGGCTGCAAGGCCGCGGCAAGCCCGTGCGGGGTTTCTGCCCGGCCGCGGCGCGCGAAACCTGCCCCCGCCATGGCCGCGAGCGCCGCCATCATAAAGGCCCAGGCAAGCGCTCGGGGCAGGGTTAGACCCATCCTCCCGAGGCGTCGGACGCGAACCTTCGTCTTCCTTGCCTCACGTTTCATCCTCATTCTCCTTGCCTCTACCACGCCAGCCTTCGAACCCCGGGCACGGCGTCGAAGTGACGGTCGCGGCTAAGCAGAGGCAGCCGATGCTGGCGGCATAACGCCGCAATCCAAACGTCGTTGGCAGGGATGGGCGTTCCGGCTCTCTTCAGTTCCGTGCGCACATCGCGGTAGGAGAGGGCGGTCTCTTCGTCAACGTCAAGAATTCGAAATGTCGACAGGTAGGCAGCGAGCCATTCTTCGTAGTGCTTCCGGTCACGGGAATGCGCGATGCCATACCGGTATTCGCCCAAGACAATCACGGGTATGGCGATTTGGGTGGCTTTGCGAAGGAGGGGCTCAAGCGCCGGTTCGCCCTCGGCCAAGGCCGAAAGTCCGTTGGTGTCCAGAATCACCGCCGGTCCTCGGGTTCAATTTGTTCAAATTCTCGTTCGATCCGCCGGTTAATCCTGGCCGTCTCCCGGCGCAAGTGCCGGAGCCTGCCAAAAGCTGCCATCCAGGGCTTGCCCCGGCCGTTCTCGGCCTGGAGTTTGTCGACGACGGCCTCGGAAACCAAGGCGCGAAACGGAATTCCCCGTTCCGCCGCCAGAGATTTGGCGCGCCGAAAAATGGCATCCGGAATTTCCAGAGTCGTCTTCAAGGCACTATTGTCCCATATTTATGGGAGAGGGTCAAGGAGGTAGCGCCGTGGGTGCTGTCCTAGTTTGGGCGTACCGCCGCCATCTTGGCGGCTCCGGTGCCGGCTGGAAGCCGGCGTTACGACCCAAGTTAGGCCAGTACCGTGCGGTGAGGGAAGGGGCGCAGGTAGTTGTGAGGGGGGACACAAGAGGGCGCTGCATCCGAATCTTTCTTGTTCTGATTCCATGGCCTCGTGTAACATGGTCAACTACCTAGTCGAACATTCCAGGCAATTCCCGGGAGAAACAGATCATGCCAGAGGTCAAGGTAGGCCTTCAGGATGTGGTGATCGCGGCGTCGGAGATTTGCGACATTGACGGAGAAAAAGGCACTCTCGTCTATCGCGGGTACGACATTCACGACCTTGCCGAGCACTCCACCTTTGAGGAAGTTGTCTATCTGCTCTGGTACGGCCGGCTCCCCAAAGCGGATGAGTTGGAGGAATTCGAGGGCCAACTGAGCGCCAACCGGTCCGTCCCACCGGAAATCCTGGACTTGCTGAAACGCCTCCCGCCGCAGCAGCACCCCATGGAGATCCTGCGCACAGCGGTATCAGCGTTATCGCTCTACGACCCTGAGGCGAACGATATGGCGGAGGAAGCGAACCGCCGCAAGGCGCTCCGCTTGACCGCACAAATGAGCACGCTGGTGGCGGCTTTCGGACGAATCCGGCAGGGGCGGGAGGCCCTCTCTCCGGTCCCCAAGTTGAACCACGCCGCGAACTTCCTCTACATGCTGAACGGCCAGATGCCCAATGAGGAGTCGGCGCGCTGGTTTGACGTCGCGCTGATGCTGCACGCCGACCACAGTTTCAACGCCTCCACTTTTGCCGCGCGAGTCACCGCCTCCACGCTTTCTGACCTGCACTCCGCCGTTACCTCCGGCATCGGGACGCTGAAGGGCCCGCTGCACGGCGGCGCCAACGAGCAGGTTATGAAGATGCTGCTGGAAATCCAAACCCCGGACCGCGTGGACGATTACATCCACAACCTCCTGGCGCAGAAGAAAAGGGTAATGGGATTCGGTCACCGCGTGTATCGCACCGAGGACCCGCGCGCCACCGTGCTGCGCAAGATGTCAGAAGCGCTCGGCGTCCGCGCCGGACAGACGCAGTGGTTTGAGATTTCCAAAAAGATAGAAGACCTGATGATCCGCGAGAAGAATATCAACGCCAACGTGGATTTCTATTCCGCCTCGGCTTACTACGTCCTGGGAATTCCTGTGGACCTCTACCCGCTGATCTTTGCCCTCAGCCGTATCTCCGGCTGGACCGCGCACGTCCTGGAACAATACGCCCACAACAAACTCATTCGCCCGCTGGCGGAATACACGGGACCCCGAAACCTGAAGTGGGTTCCTGCCGATCAGCGGGCGTAGCAGACCTCAACGGGAAGCTGTGAAGAAATTTGTTTGGGCCACGGATCAACACGGATTGGCACAGATAAGTCCTCTGTTTTGATCTGCGCCAATCCGTGCTAATCCGTGGCTTTGAATTTTTTCACACCTTCAGGCGGAGGTCTGCGATACGATTGCCGGAGGTTAATCCCATTTACATGAATCGCCGAGAGTTTTTGGCCAATTCGATATTGGCGCTAGGCATGTCGGGGAAAGGTTCGCAGGGCGCGAGCGGGAACACCGCAGGCCAGGCGCCTTCATTCCAGTTAAAGGTCGATCCCGCAAAAGTGCTGGGCGACATCCCACCTGACTTCATGGGGCTAGGGTATGAGATTTCTTCCGTGGCGAGGCAGGGGTTGCTGAGCGGGAGAAATCGTTCCTACGTGCAACTGGTCCGCGCGCTCGGGGCGCAGGGCGTGATACGGGTAGGCGGAAACACTTCGGATTATTCCGCGTACTCGTCCGAGGGTCAGGCGGTGTCAGCGCCGAAGGCGACGGTGGTCAATAAGGCGGTAATCGAGGACCTAGGGACGTTTCTGGAGGCCACCGGCTGGAAATTGATCTGGGGCCTCAATCTTGGGAGCGGCACGCCGCAGCAGGCAGTTGAGGAAGCGCAGGCGGTGGCTGCGGCCGTCAAGGAAAAGCTTCTGGCGCTGGAAATAGGCAACGAACCCGACCTCTTCGCCAAGGCGCATCGGCCGCAGGGCTACGAGTATGCACAGTTTCTCGAAGAGTATCGGCGCTACCGGGATGCGATTCGAGCGAAGTTGCCCCATGTTCCGTTTGCCGGGCCGGATGTTGCCCGCCAGACCGATTGGGTAACCCAGTTTGCCGCCGATGAAGGCCGGGACATCAAGCTGCTTACGCACCACTACTACGCGGAAGGGCCGCCGCAGAATCCCGCGAGTACCATGGAGAACCTGCTGAGGGGAAACGAGAGGCTGCCGCGAATCCTCGCTGAATGCCGGTCCGCTTCGCAGTCTGCAAATGTGCCGTATCGCATCTGCGAGACAAACTCCTGCTTTGGCGGGGGGAAGCCGGGGGTGAGCGATACGTTTGCTGCCGCGCTGTGGGGTTTGGACTTTCTCTTCACCCTCGCCTCCGCCGATTCGAGCGGGGTTAACTTGGAAACCGGGGTGAATCAACTCGGCCTTATCAGCTCGTATTCACCCCTCGGCGACGACGAGCACGGCAACTACTCCGCGAAGCCGCTCTACTACGCCATGCTGGCCTTTGCGCACGCAAGCCGGGGGCGGCGGGTGAATGTGCAGTACGACGCGGGCGACTTGAATGTGAAAGCATATGCGGTGCGGGGCGAGGACCAGCGCCTGACTGTGACTTTAATCAACAAGGAAGCGGCGCGGGACGTGGGAGTGAATATTGTCAGCACGCGGGCTTTCGCACATGGGGATTTGCTGCGGTTGGCCGCCCCGTCACTTGAAAGCAAGACAGGGGTGACGCTGGGGGGATCGGTAGTCGCTTCTGATGGCCAGTGGACGGCAAGTCGGCGCGAGCAATTAGCAACGCATGGCAATGAGTATGCGGTTTCAGTCCCCGCTGCGAGTGCGGCCGTTGTAACTTTCGCGGGCTAGCGCCGTTCAGCCGCATCTCCGGCTGGATGGCCCATGTACTTTTTCTGATTCTGCGATCTCTCCCCTGTTAACTGCCCTGCGAAACGCCAGTCAGGCATGTCTCTTCAATGAGACGGACGGCATTCTTTACGCCATTTTCCCTGGCTAATTGCTGGCCCAGCGAGGCGGCACGTTCCGCCATACCCGAGTCTCCGAGCACCTTCTCGATTTCTTTGGCCAACTTGCCCGCTGAGAGGCCCTTTCTGGTTAAAGTCTTGCCACCTGCGCCAAGTCGTTTCAACTCGTCCCCCCAGAAGAACTGGTCAGCCATGTGCGCCACCACGATGGAAGGCTGCCCCGCCAAGAGGCTTGACTGCGTTGTTCCGGCGCCACCATGGTGGACGATCGCGGCACACCTCGGAAAGACCATCACATAGGGTGAGCGCTTTACCTTGAAAACCCGCTCATCGGTGCCGAAGATCGAAAGGTCGTCCACCGGCAACTGGATGATGGCGCGGCAACCAACCTTCTTGATTGCTGCCGTCCATATATTCACAGTCTCGCGGATGTACCCGAGGTTGTTTAGCATCATGCTGCCAAACGTGATGTAGACAGGCGGGTCGCCCAGCGAGAGGAAATCGTCGAGACCCGCGGGGAGTTCTTCCCTCTGAGTATCCAAGGGTGTGTTCAGGAAGCCACATACCTGATGCCGCTTGTCCCAATCTTTGGGGGCATTACAAATGTGTGGACTTACAGCAATCAGGTTCAGCCGTTCGGACGCCCAGGTTTGCGCCATGACGTCGCGATCTGGCGGTAGACCTTCGCGCAAGCGTAAAGCGTTCACCCGCGGCAGGAAAATGCGGTTGATCATCTTCCGCACCAGCACCCATCCTAAAGGGTAAAACCACTTGCCGAGGTCGGGCAGGCCCGGTGGGCATATATACGCTGATGGCAGGCAGATATGCACCACGTTGAGGGTAGCCATGGGCACGCCCGCTTTTTCTGCGGCCACCCGGAGCGGATAAACAAAGAAATGCCCGATAACGGCGTCGTTGGCCGCACACAGCTCACGCGCCGCCACATACATTGCCTCCATCGCAGGGTCGAATCCATACTCCATGACCAACTTTGCCTGCTTGATGGGGTTTCCGGCAGAGATGATTTCACGCCAGACGGCCTCCACCTCCGCCGGTTCATGCATTTCGGGGTTGGGCACGGCGATGAGCTTGAAGCCATATTTATTGGCCACCGCGCTGTAATCCCGCCCAATGTTGTCCGTGACGGCAAGAGTGACCTCATGCCCCGCATCAACCAAGCCCGCCGCCAATGCCGTGAAGGGTCGAATGTCGCCCTCGCTGCCCCAAGTCTGTAGACCTATCTTCATTTCGTGAATCCTTTGGTTGTCGGTGGTCTGGTAAACGGGTAAATACAAGCCGCGCTCGGTGGTTTGCTTCCAGGGGACGGAACTTCCGATGGGCGCACCACTCCCCCCTTGCGGTGAATAGCGCAGGGCCGCCCCCGGGGGGGCGGCCCTCACGCCGCGGGAGGAGAAAACACTACTTGTCCGCGCGAATGGTTTTGAACTTATCCTGAAGCTTCTTGATTTCCGCCGACTGGTCTTTATTAGGCGTGTCTTTCAACAGCGCCAGAGCGGCTTTCACGGTCACGTCGCCTTCGTCGCAGAGGGCAATCAGTTTCTGGGGATCGCGCCCGTGATGGCGATCGAAGACGACGGCGCCATCGGCAAGTTCCTTGGAGAGGAAAACGGCGAAAGCGGCGCCCGGCAGTTTGGTGGAGCCGCCGGCAAGGACCTTGCGAGCTTTCGCCCGGTCGCCGGAAACCACATCAGCCAGCGCGTTATCAATGCCTTTGCGCAGAGCCTCCATCGAAGCGCTCTCTTGCTGGTCAGATTCGATCCAGCCACCTTCTTTAACGCGCGCCAACTCTTTTATATCGAGGGGGCCTTCGGTGGTGGGGAAGCTTGCGTCCAAGGTCAGTTCCTTGGGGATCGCCCCGTCCGGAGCGATCTGGTGCGCCGTCTCCGCCAGATTCAGCGCCGCCTTCGCGGCATTGGAGAGACCGTCGCTGTGCAAGCGGCGGTACTCGGTCTGGAAGCGCGGGTTCTTGGCTCGGTCAACACCTTTGCTGTAAGCCTCGGCCAATTCTTCGGCGGCTTTCAGTTCGCCCGTGTAAATCACGGCGCGGAGCACCCGCGCGCGGTCTGTGGAATCTTCGGGCGGCGTCGCAGTAGCCAGCTTATCGGTGAGATCCAACGCTTTTTCGATGTCGCCGCCTTGGAAGGCGACTTTCGCCCGGTCATAGGGACTGATCTGGGCGGTAGGCTGGGTAGGGCTGGACCCGCAGCTTACCAGAACCGCTCCGGCAAACACGATCAAAATGCATAAGCGAAGACATGAGGGAAATGAACGAAGTGAATGAAACATTGCGAGACCTCCTGGGGAGGGTAGCACTGCGCGCGGATGGCATTGCCACCGTGGGCCGGCGCGATGGATCCACGCCACTAGGTTTGCCAAGACCGCTGCTCAAGCGCGAGGGAGCTTAAGCCGAACAGCCGGCCTCGACGGCATAGCGGCGCAACTATAAGTCAAGCGGCGGGCGAATTCAATAGCAAGATTGCGGGGTTCGGCGATGACTTGCATTGAGGCGGACATGAAAATGTGCGAAGCACCTTGGACTGCGGCGGCTCGACGCCGCCTTTAAAACATGCCGAGGCCCAAAACCAAAGCGGCGTCGAGCCGCCGCAGTCCAAGGTGCTTCGCACATCCAATTTCATACCAGCGGATGGCGTCTTGTTCACCGAATCCAATTGTGTCGAACCTCACAGGAAATTCCCGGTTACAATGCTAAGCGCTTTCCTTCCGACATCGTGGGACAAGGCGGGAAAGCCGCATTCGAGGCCAATCTGTTGAGGGGGTGTTGCCGCTATGGAAAAAGTAACGCGCCGGGAGTTTCTGGGCACGGGAATTGCGGCTACCGCGGGAAGTGTGGCAGCGCGGGGAAGTTCCTCGCCGCCTTCCGCCCGTGCCGTCGACCGCCCGCCGAATGTTCTCCTCATCATGTCCGACCAGCACACGCCGAAGGCGCTGGGCGTGGCCGGCAATCTGGTGGCGCACACGCCGAACCTCGATGCCCTCGCCCGCAGCAGCGTGCGTTTTGACGATGCCTATTGCACGTTTCCAGTTTGCGTTAGCTCGCGGGCTTCACTTTTCTCCGGTCTGTACACACACCATCACCTGGCGTACAACAACGCGCAGCCGTGGCCGTTCCGATTTAAAACCCTCGCTCACCACCTGGGCCGCGCCGGTTACATGACGGGCACCATCGGCAAGATGCATTTCGTCGACGCGCAGACGCACGGGTTCGATTACAAGCTGGACTTCAACGATTGGCACCAATACCTGGGCCCCAAAAGCAAGCAGGTGGCGGAGGAAATCGGCGACCCCAATTCCGGCTCGGGGCTTCCCCAGATCGACGACTTGTGGCGGGACGCGGGCGATCCCTGGACGGGATACATCGAACGCGACAACCGGGAAGGCTATGCGTCGGTCGGCCGCCTCTCCGCGCTGGCGGAAGAAGATCACTTTGAGTCCTTCATCACTCGCGAGTCGATTCGCTTCTTGCGCAATCATGGGAAGGAGCAGCCGTTTTTCCTGGTCAGCTCCTACCTCAAGCCGCACGATCCCTTTACCCCCGTGGAGCGTTTCGCCCGGATGTTTCGCGCGCCCGACATGAAGCTTCCCGACACGTGGGGGAAAGTGGACCTGGCCGCGGTCCCGCAGGCGATTAAGAACCGGATCCAATACGATTGGGCGTACCCGGAATTGCGCTTTCCGGAAGTGGCGAAGTTGCACATCGCCTTGTATTACGCCAACGTGGCGCAGATGGACGACAACGTGGGCAAGCTTTTGCGGACGCTCACCGAACTCGGCCTGGATGAGAATACGATTGTTATTTACACGGCGGATCACGGCGAAATGCTGGGCGAACACGGACTGTGGGGGAAGTTCGTTTTCTATGAGTCCTCCGCGCGCGTGCCGCTTTTCTTCCGCGTTCCCGGCGTCACCACGGCCAACGCCCGCTGCGCCAACCCGGTCAGCCTGGTGCAAATGGTTCCCACCCTGCTTGACCTCTGCGGCGTGCCCATCCCCGCCGGCCTCGATGGCACAAGCTTCACGCGCTCCCTGCGTGAACCGGCCGCGGAGATTGACAGCACGGTGTTCTCGGAATTGGCGCTGAAATCCCCACACCCGGGTTCCATGATTCGCCAGGGCCGCTACAAATATTGCTACTACGTGGGTGACATGGATGAGCTCTACGATCTTCGCGACGACCCGGAGGAGATGAAGAACCTCGCGCCGCTTCCCGCCTATCGCCAGAAACGGGACGAACTCAAGAAGCAATTATTCGATTGGCACCACCCGGAAAAAGAGGTTGCGTAGGTTCGCAAGCGCTTACCGTGCCTTGATTTCAGTCCAGTATTGGTCGTACAGGGCGATGATGGGCCCGAGGTCGCGCATGAACTCGCATCGGTCGAGCGCCGCGGGATCGGGGAAGACGGCGGGGTTGGCGAGGAGCCACGGGTCAATTTCGTGGTGATCGTAGCGGCTCGGGGTGTTAAATCCGCAGTCATTCACGAAGCGGGCGGCCACCTCGGGTCGATGGGAGTAATTGATGAAATCCTCCGCCAGTTGCGGGTGCGGAGCGTGGCGCGGAATGCAGGTGGTGTCGACCCAAATCGTGCAGCCTTCCTTGGGAATCACGTACCGGATGTGCGGTTCGTCGCGCATAACGAAGGTCATGTTGCCGTTGTAGGCTTGGGCGATCCAGGCGTCGCCGGCGGCGAGGTCCAACTCAAAGTTGGAACTGTTATAACCCTTCACCAGAGGTTTTTGGCGCAGCAGCAGGTCGCGCGCCTGCCGGATCTGTGCAGGGTCGGTGGAATTCAGCGAGTAGCCGAGTTTCTTCAGCGCCACGCCAAAAACTTCGCGCATGTCGTCGAGCAGCAGGAAGTGCCCCGCCCAGCGCGGATCAAACAGCGCGTTCCAGCTATCGATATTCTCCTTCACCAAATCGGCGCGATACGCCAGCCCGGACGTCCCCCAAACGTAGGGCACCGAATATTCGTTGTGCGGGTCAAAGTGCAGCCCCAGGAAGCGCGGGTCCGTATTGGCCCAGGCGTTGGGCAGGCGCTGCCTTTCGAGCCTGGCCAGCAAACCCTGCCGCACCAGAATTTCCACCATGTAATCGCTCGGCACCACCACGTCGTAATCCACGTTGCCAGCCTGCAACTTGGTCAGCAACGCTTCATTCGAGTCATAAAGGTCGTAATTGACGTGGCAGTGATACTCGCGTTCGAAGCCGTGAATGACGCGCGGGGAGATGTAGGACGACCAGGTGTAAATGTTCAGTTGGGGCAGTTGCCCGCCCGCCTGCCAGGTGCGCGCCACCACCGGCGTGACCATCAGAAGGAAAATCGCGCCCGCGCTGGCCAGCGCCGTGCGCAACTTCATGGAACCACGCTCCAACCTTTGGGCCACCAGCACGAGCGGAATCGTGGTGATGAGGATGATGGTGGACATGGCGTTGATCTCCGGCGTGATGCCGCGCTTCAGCCGCGAGTAGATTTCCAGGGGCAGGGTAGTAGAGCGAACGCCGGCCACAAACGAAGTGATGAGGTAATCATCAAACGAGGTGGTGAAGACCAGCAGGGCGGCAGCAAGAATCGCCGGGGCAACAATAGGCAGCGTGACGCGAAAAAAAGTGGTCCACTCGTTCGCGCCCAGATCCAGCGCGGCCTCTTGCAGAGAGCGGTCCATCCCTGCCAGGCGCGCTCCCACCACGATAATCGCATAGGAAATGCAAAACGTGATGTGGGCGATAATGATGGTCCACAGGCTCAATTTCAGCGTCAACAGGCTGAAAAAAATGACGGTGGCGACGGCAATTACGATTTCCGGGATGACCAGGGGAAGATATACCACGCCGTCAAGTAGCGCTTTGGCGCGCCGGCGAGGGCGCGCAAAGACCAGCGCGGACATGGTCCCGAACACCACGCAGGCCAGAGTGACTCCCGCCGCCACGATCAGGCTGTTCTCCAGCGATTGAAAAATCTGTTCATCGCGCCACAGGACGGCGTACCACTCACCCGTGAAACCCATCCAGTGGGCGGAAAGCCGTGAGCGGTTGAAGGAATAAACCATCAACACAAAAATCGGCGCGTAAAGAAACAGGTAGACGGCGGTGGTGGTGACGGAAAGCCCCCAGCCGCCGCGGCGCGCGCCCGCCATCAGAGCATCTCCGTGTGTTCGCTCTTGCGCAAACCCGCCGCCACCAGCGCCAGCACCACAAAGGTCAACAGAAACGCCACCGCCGAGCCGAACGGCTGATCGCGCGCCACGGCAAACTGGTTCTGGATGAGGTTGCCGACCATCATGGTGCGGGCGCCACCCAGCAAATCCGGGGTGACGAAAGCGCCCACCGAAGCGATGAAAACCAGAATGGAGCCCGCCACCAGGCCCGGCGCGGAGAGCGGCAAAGTGACTCGCCAGAAAGTGGGCCACCACGGGGCGCCCAGGTCTTCGGCGGCTTCCAGCAGTGTGGGGTCCAATTTTTGCAGCACCGCATAAAGCGGCAGAATCATGAAGGGCAATTCGCCGTAGACCAACCCCAGCATCACCGCCAGGGGCGTGTAAAGCAGGCGCAAGGGTTCGTGGATCAGGTGCAAGGCCAGCAGGGAATTATTCACCACGCCTTCGCTGCGCAGGATGATCATCCAGGCGTAAGTGCGGATGAGGAAGCTGGTCCAAAAGGGTATGACCACCAGCATGAGGAGCGCGGACTTCCATCGCGTCGAAACGCGCAGCGCCAGCGTGTAGGCGACGGGATAACCCAGCAGCGCGCAGAGCGCCGTCGTAATCAAAGCCATCCAAAAGGATCTCCAGTAGACCTCCAGGTAGAGGGGTTGAAAGGCGCGCACATAATTGGCGAGGCCCAGGGTCCAATCGATGGTTCCATAAGGCGAGCGCCGCGCAAAGCTGACGGCCAGCAAGTAAGCCAGGGGAAGCAGAAAAAATCCCACCAGCCAGAACAAACTCCCCGTGAGGAGCGTCGCCGTGCGGTATTGCGGACGGCGGCGGAAGAACTGGAGGATCGTTTCCATGCCTGTGAAATGCCCCTGAGCAAGGACGAGGTTTTTCAATATTCTCTTGAGCAGTGTATCGCAAATGGGTTCTGGCGGTCTGCGGGTTTTTCTTCGGCGCGACGCCGGGAGCACGGAAGAACGGTTGGGTGTATCCTATTAACATGCGACCCAGCGGGGCGGCCACGAGGAAAACGTGCAGGGCGAAGTCTCTTCCCCTGTGGGCAGTTTTCGCCGCCTTTTTGCTGGTGAATATTCGCTTCGTGATGGCGCAGGCTCCCGCGCCGCAAGCCCCCGCCACTAAGCCGGACGTTCCCGCGGAATCCGCCTCGCCCACGGCGCAGGGTTACCTGAAGCAGGGCAACGACGCGGCCCGCCTGAATAAGTGGGACCAGGCGATTGCCGCATTTAAGCAGGCCCTGGGCCTCAGGCCGGGTTATGTGGAAGCGCACTACAATCTTGGCAATGCTTACGCCGCGGAGCAAAAAACCAACGAAGCACTGAAAGAGTATCGGGAAGTCCTGCGCCTGCGCCCGGACTTTCCCGGCGTCCACATGAACATGGGGGCGCTCGAGGAAGCGGACGGCCAGATTCCCGCGGCCGTCGCCGATTATCGCGACGAAGTGAGCGCACATCCCAACAACGTGGACGCGCATGTGAACCTCGCCAATGCCCTGACCCTGGACCGGAAATTCAGCGAGGCCGCCGAGGAGTACCGCGCGGCGCTGGCACTGGCGCCGCGTGATGCGCGGGTTCACCTGGCCCTGGCCGGGGCGCTGCTGCAATCCGGTGATGCTCCGGGAGCGGGCGCCGAGTATCGCCAGGCCATCGAATTGGATCCCCAGAATCCCGATGCTCATACCGGGCTGGCCGGCGCGCTGACCCAGGCCGGAGATTTTGCCGGTGGCATTAACGAGTATCGCACCGCCACCCGCCTGCGTCCCAACGACCCGGAAATCCACATGAGCCTGGCCGCCGCCCTGCACGCCACCGATGATTTGGCGCATGCCATCGAGGAGTACCGGGTGGCGGTGCAACTGCGCCCCAACCAGGTGGACTACCGCTATTCCCTGGCGCTGGCCTTGCGCGAGGCCGGTGATTATGGGGGCGCCATCCAGGAATTCCGCCGGGTCATCGGTTTGCGGCCGGACGACGCCTCCGCCCACGCGGAGCTTGCCGCCGCTTACCTCTCCGTCAGCGACCATCCTGCGGCGGTCAGCGAATACCACGAGGCGGTGCGCTTGCGGTCGGGCGACCCGGCGCTGCACGAGGCGCTGGGACTGGTCCTGCGCAAGACCGGCGATTTGGCGGAGTCGATTCGTGAGTTGCGCAAGGCCACGGAAATCTCTCCCGACGAGGCCGACTATCACCGCAACCTGGCGGAAGCGCTGCAGGCCTCCGGCGACGTCACGGGCTTTGTGCAGGAATACCGCGAGGAAGTGCGCCTGCGCCCCGACGACGCGGACGCCCATGCGCACCTTGCCAACGCCTATCAGGCTGCGAATGACCTGTCCAAATCATTTGCGGAATATCGCGTGGCGTTGGAACTTCAGCCGCAGAGCCCGGAATTTCATTTCCGTATCGCGCTGGTCCTGGAAGCCATGGGGAATCCCATCGAGGCGCGAACCCAGCTTGAGCAGGCGGTGCAACTGCGGCGAGACTATGCCGAAGCCCTGGTGGCTTTGGGCGATTTGCTGGCCAAGGAGAAAAACTTTGCCCTCGCCGTGCCCACTTACCGCGACGCCTTGCGTCTGCGCCCCGATGATCCCACCCTGCACGCCAGCCTGGCGGCAGCGTTGCGCGCCGCCGGCGACTCCGGGGACGCCGCCGCCGAGGATCAGGAAGCGGTGCGCCTGAATCCCACCGACGCCGCCTTTCAACGCGACCTGGGCAACAACCTGTATGGCAAGGGCGATTTTAAAGGTGCGGCCGAGGCTTATCGCACCAGCCTCTCGCACCATGAAGACCCGCAAACCGAGGAGAAGCTGGGACAGGCGCTGAGCCAGTTGGGGGATTGGCCCAACGCGGTGGCAGCTTTTCGCGCCGCGGTGAAAGCGCAACCCGAGTGGGGGGAAGCGCACATGAATCTCTCGAACGCGCTGGCTCGCCAGGACGACTTTGCGGGAGCCGCCGCCGAAGCGCAGGCGGTGCTGCGCGTCACTCCCAATCTTCCCGAGGCGCATTTCATTCTGGGCAATGACTGGGTTCATCTGGGTAAGATGGGGGACGCCATCCAGGAATACCAGGAGGCCTTGCTAAACAAGCCCGATTACGCCGACGCCCGCCTGGCCCTGGCCAATGCGCTGGACCAGCAGGGCAAACGGGACGAAGCCATTTCCGACTATCGCGATTACATTCGCGAGCGGCCGCAGGACTTCAGCGGTCACGCGGGCCTGGCCGACGCCCTGATGGCCAGGAAAGATGCGGAGGGCGCCCGGCACGAATACGAAGAAGCCATCCGCCTGCGGCCGGATAATGCCAACGCCCACTACAATCTCGCCCTGACACTGGAAGCCCTGGGCCAGTTCGCCAGTGCCCGCCAGGAGTTTGAAGCCTACCTGCAACTCGCCCCCAACGCTCCGGATGCCGAACAAGTCCGCAAGCATCTGAAGCAAATCGGGGCTGCGCAAAACAAGAAGTGAGTTGAGATTTGGACGGACCTCTTACAACCCCTCGCTGCTCGGATTGCGCAGAGCGCAGCTCTGCGAATCGGTAACCGCGAATCCACGGCAAAGCCCCAACCGCCCCGATGCATCGGGGCGCAATCCGGCGCCGATCTTCTCAGGGGGCTGTCGATCCAGCGGAATCCGCGCCATCGGTGAGCCAAGCGAGTGAGAACCGCGCGAAGGTGACCTTGTCTATGGAGCTGCGGTCGCCCCTTTCATAAAGGCAACCAATCTGCATGTCGTGGAGGACGGTCAAACAGGAGTAGCCCGAGGGGCCGGGGTTGAGAAGCTTGGCAACCGGCCACGTCTTGCCCTCGTCGTAGCTGAGCCGCACGGTCATCTTGATACGCTTATCCCGGGTCGCAGGGTTGGAAAACAGCAGGCGGTTCTTGCTGAACGCCGGGGATAGAGTGTAGCGAATCAGGCTCGCCTGGCACACCGGCTCAATCAGCGTCGGATCGCTGGTCACCGGCGACCAGGTCATTCCTTGGTCTTTGCTCAAAGCAATGCCGCGATGGCCTTTCTCACGGTAATTCCGGATATTGAGCATCAGCGTGCCGTCGGCGAGTTCCACGATTTGGTCTTCATCAGTCTTTCCCTCCGTCGAGCCACCCAGGAGCCAGGTTTTTCCGTGGTCGTCGCTAAAAATGACGTGGTCAGTGGACTCACTCCCGATCACATGATTGCAGGGGATAACCAGGCGCCCACTGCGCAACTGAATTCCCACGCCCGGCCCGGGGACGAAGCGGTTCCATCCCTTTCGATTCACCGACCGGGTGAGGTTGGCGGGGCCGGCCCAGGTGGCGCCCTCATCGTTACTGTGCATAAGCCACAGGTCGCTGATTCGGCCCGTGGCTCTGGCCACTTCCTCGTTGTTCTTGTATTTCTTGGTCGACGTCCGGACGAAGAACAGCCAGAGGGTCCCGGTGTCGCGATCCGCCACCACCGTGGGATTGTTGAGGGCGTTGGTCCCATCTCTTTTCACCACCTGCATGGGAGTCCAGGTGATGCCGCCGTCCAAACTCCGCCGCATAAGGATCTCGTTGTGGCCATGATCGGAGCTGCTGTCTTTGCGCCCCTCGACAAATGCCAGCAGCGTGCCCTGGGGGGTCGCGATTAACGCGGGGATTCGGTAGCTGTGATAACCGCCTTCACCACCAATGAACAGATCCGTTTGCGCGGGCTCGGGGATCGCCGGGCCTGACTGCTCTGCCTTTTGGCTCACGCTGCGGCTGGGAAACAGGAGCAGTGCTGCCAAGACACCAAGAGGAATGATCAAGAGATAAGAATGAGACCGGGTCTTGTTCACGATGTTTCACCTCGTCCATGGGACGTTATAACTGAAACTCCATCGCGGCCTGAGCAGGGTAACATGAATCTGCTGAATCTCTTAGATGGCGGCGTGAACGGGGATCTTGTGCAGAAGAGCAAAAATCCGCAGAGGTTCTGAGAAGCGAAACGCTGCGCTACGGTTGCTCAAGGCTTGTGTCGCGCCAGTTGGTATAACACCAGGTTAAGGCCCGGGATATCCTCGAAATCGTGCTGGTTCCGGGTTAACAGCCGGCAGGCGTGTTGCAAGGCCTGGCTGGCGAGCCAGAGGTCCTGCACGCGGTAGCGATGCTGTCGTCCGGCGGCCTTTATCTGCGCGGCAAGGCTGCCGAAAATACTTCCCGTCGCGCCATCGATCTGCAGAAGCGGCTTGCGTTCGAGCCGCCGGAGCGCGGCCAGCCGCTGCTGGCGGATTCCCGGGTCGGGGGCGATCTCCGCGCCAAAGCGCAGCTCGGCGAGAGTTACGGGAGAAATAAAAATCGGTTCGCCGTGGGTCAGCGCCTCCACGTCGGCGGGGGCGAGCGCGCCCCGCTCCACATCAATCCACACGCAGGTGTCCATCAAGAAGCCCATGGGTCGCGAATGCCCTTATCGAGCCGGTTTCCCTTCCACCGCCCCTTGCGGCTATCCGCCTCCCAGGCAGCGGCAGCGTTCTCCGGCAGGGTTCGATAGACGTCCGCCATGGCCTCCAGCGCGGATTGTTGCGCCGGACCGGGGAGGAGACGAGCAACCTGTTGGCGGTTCCTTTCGATGACGACACCTTCGCCCTCGATGACCAATCGATCCAATATGCGGCGTAGATTGCGTGCTAAGTGGGTTGCCGTAATCGTCTTCAATCATCCACCTCAATACGTAAAGTATGATTGGATCAGATTTTACCACAGTTCTGCATGAACGCAACCGGGTTGGCGAAATGATCCTGACCGGCTTGCGCCCCGATGCATCGGGGCGCAAGCCGGCCACCCGCCACAACCGGGCGCTATCGACGGAACAGCGTCAAACCTCCTCCGGCACCACGAAGGGCGCGCGGTAGCCGCGGTCGGCGTCGCGGAGCAACCGGTTGGCTTCGTCGTCGCCGATCACCTGTTCGGTTTCGGGATCGAAATTCAGCGTTCTCCCCAGGCGGTACGAAGCGTTGGCGAGGTGCATAAGCGTCGTGGAGATGTGGCCTTCCTCGATGGGCGCGTTGAGGTCTTCTTTCTTGCGGCTGCGCACGCAGTCGATGAAGTTGATGTAGTGGTGGCCGCCCTCGTGCCCGCTGGGGCCCGGCGTCTGTTCCTTTCCCAGCCAGGATTTGTAGGCATTTCCGGTGTCTTCATCGCCCATGGCCAGGTAACCCTGGGAGCCAAAGAAGATGTCGCCGATGGTGTTGTTATCTCCCTTGTCGCCGCCCATTTCCACGCTGCCGATGCCCGCCTCGCGATCCGATATCCAGTGGCGAACCTCAAACTCCAGCATCTTCCGCTTGCCGCCGGGCAAGTCATATTGGAAGGCGCAGTTCAAGGTGTTGGGCGTCTCCTGGTCGTCGTCGAACATGAAATGGCCGCCGATGGCCGAAATCTTGTTCGGGAACTTCACGCCCAAACCCCAGCGCGCCACGTCCACCTGGTGAACGCCCTGATTGCCCAGGTCGCCGTTTCCGTAATCCCAAAACCAGTGCCATTTGTAGTGGAAGCGATTTTCAGTGAAGGGGCGAAGGGGCGCCGGGCCGGTCCACAGATCGTAGTGAACGCCCTCGGGCACGGGCTTCTCCGGAGCGTGCCCGATGGTGTTGCGCGATTTGAAGCAAAGACCGCGCGCCAGGTAAACGTCACCGAGCAGGCCGTCGTGAATTTTCTGGATGGCCTCCCGGGCGGAGGGCGCGGAGCGGCTTTGCGTCCCGTGCTGCACAATCCGATTGTATTTCTGCGCGGCGCGCACAAGCTGGCGGCCTTCCCACCAATTGTGCGAGCAGGGTTTCTCCACGTACACATCCTTACCGGCCTGGCAAGCCCAGATTCCGATCAAGGAGTGCCAGTGATTGGGCGTGGCGATGGAGATGACATCGATGGATTTGTCGTCCAGCAGCTTGCGCACATCGGAGTAATAGACCGGAGGCTTGGGGACATTCCACTTCTGCATGTCCGCTTGGCGCTTCCTCCACACGTTCTCATCCACCTCGCACACCGCCGCGACTTCGACGTTGGGCGTGAGGAAAGCAAATTTGACGTGGTCAAACCCCCGGCCGCGCACTCCGCACACCGCCACGCGAACGCGGTCGTTGGCGCCCAGAACGCCGCGCGGGGAAGAGACGGCCAGCCCACCGCTTGCCGCTGCCAGGCTCAGCGCACCCTTCACTCCCGTGCCCAAGAATGCCCTTCGAGTGAAATCCGACCCTTTACTCATAAGGCCTCCTTTTTATGAATGCCTCACCAAAACGCATGTCGTAGGGGCTGGGCTTGCCCTGCCCTCGTTCCACACCACGGACAAACTACAAGGGCAGGGCAAGCCCAGCCCCTACGACACGCCCTCGGGAACTGCGGTTGTTTGTGGGGGCCGCCCAGCATTTCTCCTCCCTACGAGCCCGTGTTCATTGGCAAATACAGATTGACCACCGCACCTTCGATGGCCAGCAGTTTCGCCTTGGTCGCCCGGCCACCAAAGGCGGAGAATCCTCCGGGCTTGCCGCCGGCGGCAAGAACTCGATGACATGGAATGATGAGGGGGATGGGATTTCTGGCCAGAGCCCGCCCCACGGCCCGAGCGGCAGTTGGCTGGCCTAGGGCGTTGGCAAGGTCGGCGTAAGTGACAGTTTGTCCGACGGGGATTTGGCGGGCGGCTTCGCACACTTTTCGGACAAAAGGGCCTACGCCGCTCAAGTCCACCGGGACGTCTCGGAAATCCTGAAGAACCCCTTCGAGGTGATTGCATACCCTTTCATTGATATCAATAACTTGTAAAGGAATTTTTCGCGACTTGACCCCGCCGGAGCTCTGCACAATTCTCGATTCGGTCAACTCCACAGTGGCTTCCGGAAGTTGAAATGCGGTCACGGCATACGGAGTGTCGGTGCTCGGGTTTCCACTCCAGGCAATCGCGCACCAACCCAGAGGCGTCTCAAAGAGGCAATAGGCGGCTTGCGTCATGAGGTTCTCTCATCCTTGTGGTGAGCCGGATGGCCGAACTCACCGGCAGCTATCTTCCACCAAGATGGCGTGGACTTCGCGGGGGCCGTGCACGCCGTGGATCAGGATTTGCTCGATGTCGGCCGTCCGGCTGGTGCCGGTAATGAACACCACGGAGCGGCCGGCAGTGGGGCGGCCCGGAGAGTTCGAAATCGGGAGCTTGGCGAGAACTTCATCAAGCGAGCCCACCAACTGGCTCCGACGGTAGAGGGCAATGTGGATGGGCGGTGCCAGCGAGGCCACCTGAACTCTTTCCGTGGCGCTGCTCAAAACCAAGGTGCCGCTCTCCGCCAGCACAAAATCCACACCCGTGATGCCGGCCCCGGCGGCAAAACTGGCCTTGTTGAAATCAGGGAGGGAATCCACTTTCGCCACCCCCGAACCTGCAGCCCACGAGGTTACGAACTTATTGAGGGCGGTGAGCCGGTCAGCAATGCCCAATGCGGTAAGCAAAGGGTTCCCCGAAAGAGCAACGGCGTGCGTTTCCGCCAACACCAGGATCTTTTGGAAGACAGCCTCCAGTTCTTCCATGTTTGCCACGCGATAGGCGACTCCCCCCACTTTCTCCCATTCAGCCTCGAATTTATTCAGATAGCCTTCCGGCGCCGAGGGAGGCATGACCCCCGTAAGGTCGAGAGGCGGCAAGGGGGTCACCGGGGAGCCTGTTTCGGGTCGCCCCAGGGCCCTTCGGACACGTTCCAGCATTTCCGCGCGCGTGGTCATCATGAGGACCTCCGCCCATCACTTCCAACTCCAAACTTGCGGCGGCCATTATAGCACGGCGGCGTGCTTCCTCAACCCATTGAAAAATAAGGAAATATATATCCACGAAAAAACTTCAAAAAATTATGCAACCTTGGTATCATCTGGAACATCCGAATCCACGGGCAGACCTTAAATTGAAAGGTTCTCCTAGCACGATTTGGGAAGGACGAACGAGTATGCGTACAGTAGTAAAGTCTCCAAAAAAGGTATATCGAAGTCTCTTGCTGAAGAAGCGCGACGAGATTCTGGCTTCCACGCGGAGTGAACCCGAGGCTCTTTCTGCCAGTGTGCAGTCTCCTGATGCGGTGGAATTCGCCGTCAGGACCGTTGAGCAAGATGTCACGGTACTTACTGCCAATCTGCGCAGCCGGACGTTGAAGGAAATTGAGAGAGCGCTTGCACGTTGTGCCGGTGGAACTTACGGCGTGTGCGAAGCGTGTGGCGAAGATATTTCCCCCCTTCGCCTCAAGGCTATCCCCTGGGCACGGTACTGTGTCACCTGCCAGGAACTGCGCTCGCGGAACTAAGGGCTTCGTCTCCAAAATGCCAGCCGTGATCACTTTGCCGAGAGGGCAACTTCTCGGCAAGGTGGGCCTTTCGGCATCATCTTTGGCGTTCAACACCTCGCCGATGGCATGGGGACGTGTGCCTGCTCCATTTCAGAGGAAATTCTCCAAGATCCCACTCGGATGGGAGGCCCCTCGTCCCCTCTAATTCACGCGCGGAGAATAACTTACTCGTGGCGCGTTACATTTTCCGCAATTTCAAACCTCCCAGGTTCGAATCCCGCCCGCAACGCCGCATCGTGTGCCAGCAGTTGGATGTAAACGCTGTCCACCAGTGTTCCCAACCCCAGCCTCAGTGGCTCCACCCGAACCAACCGGACGTTTGTGGGGTCGTCAAAGGGCATATCGGTAAAGAGCAGCACCCGCCCGCTGGCTTTCCGAATGTCGCGGGCGAGTTTCAGAAGCAGCTTGCCGGTTTTTCCCTGGCGGGCAAAGAGGATGTAGCGATGGTTGGGGCTGATGATTTCCATTGGTCCGTGGCGGAATTGCGCCGCGCTGATGGGTTCGGCCGCCAGCCGCGCCACTTCCTTCAGCATCAGCGCTCCCTGGTAGGCGCTGGCAAGGTCGGCTCCGCGCGACATCAGCGCCACGTAAGATGGCCGATCGAAAAACTCCACGATGGACGGCATCAGAACTTCGTGGCGTTCCAGAATCTTCTCCTCGGCTTCCGCGGCGCGCATTACTTCCTGAGTAAGAGGACTGGGCGCCTTCCCTGCGATCGCAAACGCCAGGTACATGAGCACAGCCACCGAGCAGGTGTAAGTCTTGGTGCTGACGGCAAGCTGTTCGCCCGCCATCAACGGCAAAAGCAAGCTCGCGCGCTTGGCCAGGGGGCTGGCTTCCACATTCGTCACCGCCAGCACGCGTGCCTTGGCAGGCAAACTTTCCAGCAAGCGCAGCACCTCCGCGGTTTGGCCGGACTGTGAGACCACCACCAGCAACGTGTCGGCTCGCAAAACCTTCAGATGGTGGTGAGCCAGTTCCGCGGTTTCCCACACCAGGGCGCGCACACCCTGTTCCGTCAAATAGGCCTGCGCGGGGTAAGCCGCGAAAAGCGACGAGCCCATCCCCGTGAAGACCACCGTCGGCGGCCAATGCCGCGCCAAACTGCGCAAGCCCTTCGCCGGAATGGCTCCCGGGCTGGCGTAGAATTTCCGCAACCCGGAAAGTGCCGCGGGTTGTTGGGAGATTTCCTCCAAAAGTTCCGTCATGGTGCATCCTGTTTGGAGCCTGCTTTTATGGACCGCCAAGCGCTTTGAGAATACTGTCGACTTGATTTTTGAGCTCTGGCAAACCGTGTTGGAGGATTTCCCAAATACGGACTAAGTTGATCCCCAGGTAGTCGTGCACCAGAATGTTCCGAAGCCCCGCAATCTTGCTCCATTCCACTTCCGGATGGGCCGCTTTCAGATTGAGGGATATGCGCTGCGTCGATTCCGCCAGGATCTGGAGATTTCGCAGGACTGCATCCTGCGTTTTGCCGTCCTTCAAGAACGCATCTTTGCCTTCGCTTGTATATTGTTGGATGCGGGTGGCACACTCAACGATATGGATAAGATAGAGTCGTTCGTCCTTCACAGTGGCACAGCCTCTTTCAATACTCGGTCCCGGATGTACCAGTGCAATCCCTCGGGTTCTGCGACGTCGACCTTACGAGCCAGTAATTCTTCCAGATCCTGCCATAACCCAGCCAAGTCAAGGACACTACGGCCCTCTTCAAACTCGACCAGGAAGTCCACATCGCTGGAAGGTCCCTCATCTCCTCGGGCTACGGAGCCGAAGATGCGCACATTACGAGCCCCGTGAAGAGCGGCAACCCGTAGAATATCCGCGCGCTTGGCTTGCAAAACATCGCGAGAGTTCATGACGGAAGCTTACCACAATATTAACCTACTGCAACTGGGGATGCGCCCACCCCTTGGCGCGTTCCACGGCGCGTTCCCAGCCCGCATACAACTCCTCGCGGCGCGACACATCCATGCTCGGCTCAAAGCGGCGGCCCAAGTGAAGATGCGCCGCAAGTTGCCCCTCATCCTGCCAGAACCACGTGGCGAGGCCTGCCAGGTAGGCGGCCCCCAAGGCTGTAGATTCCGTAGTCGACGGGCGTTCCACGGGGATTCCCAGAATGTCGGCTTGGAACTGGCAGAGAAAATCATTGCGCGCCGCACCGCCATCCACGCGCAGAACTTCCGGGCGCAAGCCGGAGTCGCGCGCCATGGCGTCCACCACGCCGCGCGTCTGATAGGCAATGGACTCCAGCGCCGCTCGCACCAGGTGTGCCCGGTTGGCTCCCCGCGTGATGCCCGCAATGGTCCCGCGCGCGTAGGCGTCCCAGTGCGGCGCCCCCAGGCCCACAAAAGCCGGAACCAGGTAAACTCCGTGCGTGTCGGGCACCGAGCGCGCCAAGCCTTCGCTCTCCGCCGCGTCGTTGATGAGCTTCATTTCATCGCGCAGCCATTGGATGGCCGCCCCGGCGATGAAGACGCTGCCCTCCAGTGCGTATTCCGTGCGCCCTTCCAGCCCCCACGCCACCGTTCCCAACAATCCGGATTCCGAATGCGGAATTTCCGTGCCCGTATTCATCAGCAGGAAGCAACCCGTCCCGTAAGTATTCTTCACCATGCCGTGGCGGAAGCATTGCTGCCCGAAAAGGGAAGCCTGCTGATCGCCGATCACTCCGGCGATGGGGACCGGGGCGCCGAACAGGTGCGTCTCGCCAAAGAGGGCGCTCGACGGTTTCACCTCCGGCAGGAGCGAAGCGGGAATGGCAAAGTAGTTCAGGATTTGCGGGTCCCAAGCCAACGTATGCAGGTTGAAGAGCAGTGTGCGCGAGGCATTGGAAACGTCCGTCGCATGCACGCGTCCGCGCGTGAGTTGCCAAATGAGCCACGTGTCGATGGTCCCGCAGGCAAGTTCGCCGCGCTGCGCCCTCTCGCGGGCGCCCGGGACGTTCTCCAGCAGCCACGCGATCTTGGTCCCGGAAAAGTACGCGTCGGTTACCAGGCCGGTTTTTTCGCGAAGAGTCTGGTCGAAGCCCTCGGCGCGGATGCGGTCGCAAATGGCCGCCGTCCGCCGGCATTGCCACACGATGGCGTTGTGCAGCGGCTCGCCCGTGGCGCGATCCCACAGCAGCACCGTCTCACGCTGATTGGTGATGCCGAGCGCCGCCAAATCCTGCGGGCCCGCCTGGGCTTCCGCCAGAACTTTTTCCGCCACCGCGAGCTGCGACTGCCATATTTCTTTGGCATCGTGTTCCACCCAACCCGGTTGGGGATAATGCTGTTTGAATTCCTGACTGGCGGAAAAGCGCGGGCGGCCGTCATGGTCAAACAGAATGGCCCGCGAACTCGTGGTTCCCTGATCCAGCGCCAAAACGTATTGGGGCATGGGCGATCCTCCCGTCCCAATTGTACAAGCAAACGCGCGCGGAGTGGCTATGTGGAGCGACACAAATGTTTGCGCATTCGGCTGTAGCGGCGGTCTCCGACCGCCGTCGTCGATCGGAGATCGACGCTACAATCCCGGCGCTCAGAGAGCGCCGTTCCAGGGAAATGCGCAACAACTTATATCGTTCTGTATAGCTCCAACAAAGGGGGAAACCGTAGGTCCCCAAGGCTAAGGTCTGCGCCAGCCACGGACCTCAGACTCGTAGGTTTATAAGTTAATATACGTTTATCATCTTAGGAACTCCAGGGTGGGAAAGGCACGCGCGCGGCAATACCCTGCAGTTTGGCGGGTCCGCGGCTTTTTGCCACTCGAGAAAGATCGCTGTCGGCTTTTGGATCAGATCACGGAAGGAGTTTTATTGAGGACGACAATATGTCCACTTTCGCTTTTCCTTCTATTTTCAGCTAACCGCCTTATTTTCTGTATGTTCCCAGGTTTGGTAAGGGAAAATCGCCTCTTGACGTCCTTTGTTTTCAATATGTTCCCAGGTTTGGCATTCTGCTGACATTGAGTCCGTTTGCGCTTGCTTCGGAAGGCCCAGAAACCTGGCACAGTGGTACGGGAGTGGGCAGAGAAAAACCACGTCTTTGCCTCTCTGATCTCTGCTGGCGCGGCGGTGAATCATTTCTTCTGAACCCATCGCAGAAAAGCTTGCTCAAAAACCAGAACCTCCACGGCGCGGGTGCAGGGCGCTGGGTTCCAATGTCCTCCCTGCGCACCGCGACCTCTTACATTGATAAGCTAGCACACCGGCGGGCGATTGTCAAGCAGAAAATATAGGCTATTTCGACTGGCGTACACCCCGCAGTGATATCGCACTGCTGGTAGGCCAAGTGCCGGGCCACCGAGTCACCCTGCTCGTCCAGGAACGCGGAATCAAATCGAGCCCGCGGATACCCTACCCGGCGTTCCGCAGGGTGAATACGGAGCGAGGGGGCGGCGAACCCTCCCCCTACACCGGCCCGCTGCTGCTTACGATGTGCAGCCAAGAGAGAAGCCCAGGGCAGCGCAGATTTCTTTCATTCGCTCCAGGCCGAGCACTGCCACGCGACGGCCCAGGTGGGCCTTCGATACGGTGACGAGGTTGTGCAGATTAACGGCGCACGCGCCCTTCATTCCATCCGCTTCGGTCAAGCGGATCTCCGAGGGCACGCCCCGGATGGTGGAAGTGATCGGCGCCACCGTGACGGCGGACAAGTAGGCGATCGCGCTCTCCCGCGTGAGCACCACCACGGGTCTCCGCTTGTCGGGGTGGGGGAATTGGTAGAGGCGAACTTCACCGCGTGCTATCGCTCCGGCCATGCCGCCACCTGTTCCCAATCCGCCGCCTCGGCGGAGACAGCGGGATGCTCCGCGTAGCCCGCGCGGTCGCGGGCCTCATGTTCTTGTGTCGCGAGACGTTTCAGGTATTCGCGCAGCGCCTCACGAACCAGCGCCGAACGGTTCACCCGCGCCCGCCGGGCGGCTCCATCGGTCGCGCGGAGGAGTGTCGAACCCAGTACAACTTGGATGGTTTCCATACTGTGGAGTATACTCCACACTGGACTCAACAGTCTATGGGGTCACAGTAGCCGCTGGCTGGCGCCGACCTTTTTCAAGGCCTGCGGCTCTTCCAGGGCGTGCCCGCCCGTTACCGACACGGCCAGGATGGCCGTGCCACGATTTGGTTGCAGTTCCGCGGTGAGCGGCTCTTTACTCACCGCGATAGGGTTGCAGGGGAGGGCTTACCAAGACCGACTCCGGCCGCACGCCCGGCCCCAGATCGACGGGCTTCTGCGAAGCCCGCAGGTCGTTGGTGGCGATGGAAATGTTTTCGGTCTGCTGGCCCTCCAGGCGAAGGTACACCTGGTTTCCTTGCGGGGCGCGGCTCGATTCCAGCCAGGCGTCTCGCACGTCGCGCAGGACCATCACGGGATTACTGTTAGGGGCGGCAAAATCCGCAATGCGCAGGCCGGCGACATCCTCGCACACGAGCGCGGGACGCAAATCCTCGCGCTCGAAGCTCACCTGCACATCGAGCAACCGCAGGTTCTTCACGTGGCGGCAGTAGAGCCCGTAGGCGGGCAGCGTTCCAAACATCCGGTATTCCGGGTAATGTTCCGGCACCTCCGGGATTTCCCGCGCGGCGTCCGCTGGCGTTCCACCGCCGGAAAATTGCAGCCGGATGTTCGAGAGCGTGACGTTCTCCATGGCGCGTTCCGGCAGGCCGGTGATGGAGCACCCGACCTTATCCGCTCCCACGGCCTGAACATCGCTGATCATGACGTTGCGAAATGAGCCCAAAGCGGGCGTGGGCGCGCCTTCGTAGGGTGGCCGCGCGCGGTTTCCCAACCGCAGGAAGATCGGGCAACTCACCTTGCGCATGACAATGTGGGAAACGTTCAGGTTCTCCAGCGCGCCTCCATCCACGCTCTCCAGGGCAATGCCCGCGAGATGCGTGTCATGAACCGCGCAGTTGCTGATGGTGACGTTTTCAAATCCTCCCACGCTTTCCGTGCCCAGCTTGATGGCGTTGCAATCCGTGCTGATGACGCAGTTCGTCACGGTCACGTCGCGGCAGGGACGGTCAATGGTGCTCTTGAGGGTAACGGAATCATCCAGCGAGGACATGAGGCAATCGGAAATGTGAACCCTTTCGCACCCATCGATATCGACTCCATCGTTGTTGGCGTTGCTTCGGCTATGAATGGTCAAACCGCGGATGGCCACGTCCTGGCAGGCCAGATAATGCTGAAGCCACATCGGCGGGTCCAAAAGCGTGAGGTTCTCAACCTGCACGTGGCGGCAGTTCACCATGCGGATCAAGAACGGCCGGTTGCCGTATTGCTGGACGCGCTTAAAGGAACCGCCCTGGCCGTTGATGGTTCCCCTTCCCAGCAAAGACACGTCTTCCAGGTTCTCGCCGTAAATCAGAAACTGGTTGGCATAGTTGTCCGTATAGCTGCGGATGGCCGGCTGGACGTGAGGATAGTCTTCAAGGTTCTTGCTCCCCAGCAGAACCGCTCCTGCTTCGAGGTGAAGGGACACGTGGCTCCGGAGCGTCAACGTTCCCGAGAGGTAAGTCCCGGGAGGGAAATAAACCACTCCCCCGGATTGGCCCGCGGCGTCGATGGCGGCTTGCAGGGGTTTTGTCGCCAGGACCTGGCCGGTGGCCGCCGCTCCGAAATCCTGTACATTGAAGAACCCTTGCGCGCGAGTGGCCGCCTGGGTTTTGGCCCCGGCACTCGCTGACGAAGCTAACGCCCCTCCCGCCAGACAAGCCCCGAGAAAGGAACGACGATTATCCGTGGCTTTCATAAAGCCTCCTTGCCAGCCGGCCTGCCTTGCCGACGTGGAACTTTCAGCGCGAGCCAGTGTAGCGCGTCCTGATGTGTCGGCCCGTGTTTTTTTGTCGTCAACAACGGACGAGCCGAGGTCGCCCCCGATGAGCCGGGTGAATGCCATCGCCTTTCCGGCTCGCTCTATGCTAAGGTGCGGCGCAGGAAGCGAAACGAATAGGAGGAGGATTATGAGACGACGGGAATTCATGGCGAAGACCACCGCGGGAGGCGTTCTTGCCACCACCGGTGCTCACGCTGCCGGGCCGCAACAGGCAAGCAGCCACATCGTATCGGAACTCACCCACCGCGAGGAGATTGTGGTGGAGCGTGCGGCGCCTGGCAAACCCCATGCCGGAAAGGTGCTGGCGGCGATCCAACCCCACGTCGACGATATTTCCATCTTCGCGGGCGGCACGGTGGCCAAGCTCATTGACGAGGGCTATACGGGTTATCTGATTCGAACCTCCAACGATGACATGGCGGGCGCAGGCACGCCGGGCGAGGCGATGTTGAACAACGAGCGCGACAATGACCGCGTTGCCCAGGTTCTCGGCCTCCGCAAAGTTTTCAGCCTCGGTTACCGGAATCACCGCATGGACGGTGTCTCGCGCGAAGATATGCGCGGGCGGATGATCTTCCTCTTTCGTGTGCTGAAAGTTGACACCATCCTCTGCTACGACCCGTGGGGCCTCTACGAAGAGAATCCCGATCACTACGTTACCGCGCAGGTGGTGGAATCGGCCTGTTGGATGGCGGGCGGTGACAAGGATTATCCCGAACACTTTGAAGCCGGATTGCAACCGCGGGCGGTGACCGAGAAGTACTACTTTGCGCGCGGTCCGCAGCTTGCCAACCGCATTGTCGAGATCACGCCCTATATCGACAAAAAGGTGGAGGCGAATCTGGTGAACGTGACGCAAGGTCCGGGCGGGCAAAACGGGTCACGCCTGCGCGCGCGCTTGGCCGCCCAGGGACGCCGCCTTCCCATTCTGGGTGAGAGCGATGACAGCGCCAATCGGCTTTATATCAAAAACATCGTTTTGGATTATGACTCGCTCAGCCTGCGCGGAGTCCCCTCCGACCGGGAAGTTGGCCGACCCTATGGACTGGAATGGGCGGAGGCGTTTCATTACATCGGGCCGCCGCACTCCCGGCTTGACCAATACATTTCCGAAAACGCCGTGGCGCTCTAACTCAAACGCGGAAGTAAGGTCTCAGCACCTCAAAGATCTCGTCGAGCTCGTGCAGGTCGCCCGCGTCCATGCTGAACTTCCGGGTGTTGCGCATAATGACGGTTTGGAACACGCCGCGCCGGCGCAGGATCTCCTTCTGCACCACGTACCCGGTATGTTGTTCCAGGACGGCCATCATCAGCATTTTCGCAAACAGGTCGCGGGACTCGCGCTTCTTCCCGGCCTGGTACCACTCCCAAATTTGCGCTTGAATATCGGCAAAGCCGGCGCCGGGCATGGTGCCGCGGGAGCCGCGCGCCATTTCGTTCAGGAAATTTCGCGAGCCGCCGCCCGTCATGGGGATGAGCAGGCCGCTTGCCTCCTTCACGTAGCGCGTGACCCGCTCGGGCACGGGGTCCATCTCCTCTTTCACGTAGCGGAAGGTGGGTAATTTGTGGGCCAAATCAATCAGGAAGTCCACAGTCAAAGCGGGGCTGGTAACCTGGATGCACAAGGGCAACTTCGATGCCGAAGCGATGGCGGTGAAATAGTCGGTGAGGATGGACGGATCGTTGGACCCATCGGTTTGGGAGAGTGCGAGCATGCCGTCCGCCCCCATGCGCTCCGCCTCACGGGCATACTCAGCCGCTTCGAATTTATTCGGCGCGTGCACCCCGATCAAAACGGGCGTGCGGCCGCGTGCGGCCTCCACAACGACTCGAGAGAATTTCACGCGCTCGTCGTGGGAAAGCTCGGCGGTCTCTCCCGCGCCGGCGGGCCAAACCATTCCCTGCACCCCGCAGCGCACCAGAAAGTCCGTTTCGCGTTTTAAGGAATCGCCGTCAATCTCCAGGCTCTCCAGAAACGGCGTCTGCATGATGATGAATGCGCCGGCCCACGGCTCCTTGACATTTGCCGCGGCCGGGATGGCGAGGGCACTGGCGGCTGCCAGCGTCCCCAAAAACTCACGACGGTTAAGATTAGGACTCATTCCGAATTCCCCCCTTTATTTGATACCGGACCATACCCTGCTGAGGCCGAAAGCACGCGGCATTATATCCTCGACGGCCTCGGCATACCACGAGTGAAGCTTTGCGTGCAGTGGGCCAGGCTTCAATGACGACGAAGCAATTCGTCAATCTCATCATATCCGGTGGGAATCTCGATGCCGGAGACCGAGGCCCCCGCCTTGAGCAGCGCCTCCACCGAATCAGGTGAGCGTCGATTGGTCCAGTAAGAATCGACACATGCCTTGACCGCCAGAGCCAAAGCCGTGCGACCCTTGGCATCCAGAGCATTCACGGGGGCGCCCCGCTGAATCAATTCCTTCACCGCTGATGGCCGCGCGCGCCATGCCGCCACGTGCAATGCCGTGCTGTCCTTCGGGATGTCGAAATAAGGGTCGCCCTCGCGGTAGAGAGCGGCGGCGCTGACGCCGAGGTCGAGAAGGCAGCGGAGACCGTCGACATTCCCGTTGCCGGCAAATTCCGCAAGCGGGGTTCCGCCCCCGGCAATGAGTTCCGGAGCGAGATGGGGTTCCCGCGCGACGACTGAACTTATCGTTTCCCGGTCCGCCCGGGCACAGGCCGCCAGCAACCGGTCAAAGCCGTGAAGGTCAAGGGACATGCCGCGCTGTTCAAGTAACGTGAGCACATCGCCGCGTCCCCGGCGCGCGGCCATCGCGGTGGCCGAGCGGCCTTCGCGGGTGTTGGGGAGCGCCGGATTGGCCCCATGGTCGAGTAGCAGTTCGATGGCGCTCAGGCCATTGTCGCGCCGCAGCGCATGGTGCAGGGCATTGTCCCCGAAATTTATCCGGGTATTAGGATCACCGCCATGCTCGAGCACCATCCGCAAGCCCTCTTCGTCGTGCCAGTCGGTTTTTCGCACCAGCATCCAGACAAGGCTCAGGTCAGTCAGCTTGCCGCTCTCTAGCACGATTTTCATCACCGTATTGTCGTACCCTTCGGGCACGTGATAGGGGGTCTCCTCGTCGTTCGGATCGGCCCCGCGCTCCAGCAGCAGGCGGGTCAGTTCGGGATGCCGGGCGATACCCGCGGCGCCGTAGATCGCGCTCTCAAACGTGGGCCGAGGATTGGGGTGGTCGATCATCTCGTACCAGCCGGTGTTCGCGCTGGCTCCGGCATCAAGCAGCGCGCGAGCCGTGCGCACAAACGCCTCCGAGCGCGCCCGATCGAGCCGGAGATATCGTGAAAAGCAGAGATAGGTCAACGCATCCCAGCCGTGTGGTCCTCCCTTGGCAGTGGCGTTTTTTGGATGGCGCGAGAGAAAACCGCGCGCCGCGGACTCATCCGCGAGAATCGCTGCGGTGTATACGTTACTGGTTGCCACCTGCGGGTATCGCGACAGGATCATCTCGGCGTGCTCCAGCGTGCCGGAGCCGTGAAATGAGTGCCGGGGGACGCAAGCCACTTCGATAAAAGCTCCAACTGGATCGGCGAGAGAAGCGACGGAACGAATCAGATGGAGAGTCTCGATGTGCTTCGCAAACTTCGGCCAGCTCTCAAAGCCATGTTCGCGTGCGATCACCAGTTGCGCATCGGTGAGGGTGAATCGTGCGCGCTGAATATGCGATTCCGGCAGCTTGTGTAATCGCGGATGGTGGCGCCCGATCCGACGGAGGGCGTCAGGAACACCGAGGCGGCAATTCCGGGCAAGATCCTTTGCCTGCTTTTTGTATTGTTCGAGGTTGGGGCGAGCGGGTAGGTCCCTGTCAGGCATACGAAGCTCCTTTCGTTGCTTGCCTGCAGTCCGCACGCGTCAGGCTGGAAAGAAGTTTCGTCAATTTGTCGAACAGGAGGTGGGCACGGCCCTTTCCGCGGACTGGAGGCGCCCTTCGCGCACAAATTCACCATAAGCAAATTCCGGTTTGAAGTCAATCGGCGGAGTGGATGCGTTGTGGAGGCACTGAGATGGGCGAAAAAGTGGGGCCCCGCCCCCGGCGTCGCTGCACCGGGGACGGGGTTTTTGGGGAGTGACTGACTTTTATGTTGGAGGGCGGCGGCCTCTCGCCGCCACCCTCGTCATATCCGGTAGTAACCTACTCAAGTTTATTGCTGTATCAAGTTAATGGAGGCCTGCATTACATCGTCGGCTGTCGTGATTGCCTTGGCATTGGCCTCATATCCGCGTTCGGCCTCGATGAGTTGGGTGAAGGCCGTGGCGATGTCCACATTGGATGCCTCCAGCGAGCCCCCATCCAAGGTTCCGCTGCCACCGGTCCCGGGCGCCGCCACACTGGCCGCCCCGGAAGCCAAACTCGCTTGGAAGTCGTTTGACCCGAGGTTTGTCAAGCCGTCGTAATTCGCAAAGGTGGCGAGCGCAATCTGGCCCAGGGCAACGGTTTGGCCGTTGGAAAGAACCCCGTCGATGACCCCGGAAGAATTTATCGAGTAACTCTGCAAGGTACCGGCGCTATAACCATTCTGAACTGTCCCCGAGGTGGCAGAAGGTTCAGCCGTCTGGGTGACGACGGCAGTCCCCGGTGAGCTGAAGAGTTGCCAATTGAGGCTCATGGTTTTTGCCCCATCCGCCAACCCACTGACACTAATTCCCTGCACATCTGCCGGGGGTGAAATCAAGTTGCCGTCCGGTCCAAACTGTAACGTTCCGGTTCCAACCACCTGGGGATTGCCCGTCGCGCCAACGTCAGCGGCGGGGATGGTGATCTGGTAATTCCAATCTCCCGACGAGGACTTGGTGAAATTGAAGGTCAGAACGTGGCTGTTGCCGAGGGAATCGTAGACGGTGATGGGGGTGCTGAACGTTCCCGCGTCGGTGCCTCCCGCCAGATCTCCGGCCCCGAAGGAAGCCCCGGTCCAATTGGTCGTGGTGGGAGTGGTATCGCCCACTGACCCACTTTGAATCGCCTGCATGGTGAGCGCAGTGGCCGTGGAACCCGTAACAGTCACGGCAGTGTTGGCGAGCGTGCCGGTGCCATAGGTCGTGCCTGCTGCTTGCCCGTCCGTAGAAGACCCGTTGATGGCGCCCGCCAGGTTGGCGAGGGTCGAGGCGACGTCAGGTCCGATCAGAACGGTGTCGGCCGCACTCAGGCCAGCGCTGCTTCCCACGAAGGTGTAGGCTGTTCCCCCCACGGTAACGGTCTGACCCGCGGTGGGGAGTGAAACCGGCACCGTGTAAGCCCCGGTCGCCGCTTGCGCAGTCACGCCGCCAGCGAGGTCTGCGGCCCCGAATGAACCCCCGGTCCAGTTGGTTGAGGTGGCGATGGAACCGTTCCCCGCGGCCCCAATGGGGATTGCCGTCAGGGTGAGCGAGGTGGCGGTTGGGTTCGAGGCCGTGACCGAGGTGTTGGCCGCAGTAGTGGCCGCGGAGTAGCTTGAGCCTTTTTTCGACGGGTCAAAGTTGACGGCGGCCATCAGGTTGGCAAGGGTATTCTCAACGCTGGTTGTGTCGATCTTAACGGTGTCGGCCGGGGCGTCCACGATGGAATTCTCAAAGGTGTAGGTGGTTCCCCCGACGACCACGGTTTGGCCCGCGACGGGCGTGGGAAGCTGCACGGAAAATGTCCCCGTCGCCGCCACGGCATCCACGCCTCCCGCCAAGGCTCCGCCCGCGAATAAAGCACCGGTCCAGTTGGTCGAGACGCCAGTGGAATTGCCCCCTGCCCCGGTATTAGCTGCGGTCAGGGTGAGTGAGTTGGCCGTAAGATTTGAAGCAGTCACCGGCGGGCCGAGGACGGTGAGAGAGGAATAGCCAGTTCCTCCCGTCAAGTTGATGGCTGCCGCCAGGTTGGCAAGGGTGTTCGCGACGCTGCCCGTTTGGTCGATCAGAACGGTGTCAGCCGGGGCGCCCACGATAGAGTTCTCGAAGGTGTAAGTGGTTCCACCGATGGCCAGGGTTTCGCCCGCGGTCGGGACAGTCGCCGTAGCCGGCACCGTGAGGACCGCACTCGCCTTCACCGCCGGCGCTCCTCCACTGAGGTCCGCGACCGCGAATACCCCCTGGGATGCCCCCCAACTGACCGAGGCGGCGGAAACAGTATCGCCTGCTGTACCACTATTCGCCGCTGTCGCGGTCAGGGTGAGCGAGGTAGCCGTAGGATTTGAGGCCGTAACTGAGGAGTTGGCAGTGGTGGTGGCCGAGGAGTAGGTTTGGCCTATTTGTGTCGGGTCCCCATTGACAGCAGCCATCAGGTTGGCCAGGGTTTTCTGGACGCTGCCGCCGGGGTCGATGAGAACGGTGTCTGCCGGACTATTGGAGTTGAGGGTGCCCTCGAAGGTGTAGGTGGTTCCACCCAGGGCAATGGTCTGACCCGCGGTGGGGACTATCCCCGCCGGCACCGTGAAAGTCGCGGTTGACTGTATAGCATTCTGGCCTCCACCCAGGTCTCCACCCCCCAATGCCGTCCACTGGGAAGTTGTGCCGTCCTGGTCGCCCGCCGCCCCGGCAGTAAGAGCTTTCAGGGTGAGGGATGTGGCTGTAGAACCTGTGGCCGTGACCGCGAGGTTCTGGGTGGTGGCCGAGGAGTAGGTCGTGCCTGCCGCCTGCCCATTGGTTGAAGAGAGGTTGATGGCGCCCGCCAGGTTGGCAAGCGTATTCGCAACGCTGCCCGTTGGGTCGATCAAAACCGTGTCGGCCGCGCTCTGGGCCGTGATGGCGGTCGCAAAGGTATAAGTCGTTCCACCGATGGCAACCGTCTGGCCGGCCGTAGGAAGCGGAGGGGGTACCGTGAGAGTTCCGGTCGCCTGCTGATCGTTCACGCCTCCCGTCAGGTCTGTGGCCCCGAATGTGCCGGCTGTCCAGGGTGTTGAAGTGGGCAGGGAATTCCCGGCCGCCCCGGCATTAATGGCTTGCAGGTTGAGGGTGGTGGCGTTCGATGTGGCAGTCACCGAGCCGTTGGCGGCGGTGCCCGTGCCATAGGTCGTGCCTGCCGCTTGCCCATTCGTAGAAGACGCGTTGATGGCGCCTGCCAGATTGGCAAGGGTTGAGGCAATATTGGCTCCGATCAAAATGGTGTTGGCCGCGGTCAGGCCTGCCGTGCTTTCCACGAAGGTGTAGATGGTTCCCCCGATGTCTGCGGACTGGCCCGCCGTGGGGAGAACCGGAGCCGGCACTGTCAGAGTCCCGGTTGCCGGCGCCAACGACGTGTCTGTGGCATCCAGGTTCATGTCCAGTTGCACGTTGGAGGTGGCGTTGGGAGCATAGGTCTGGCCGCTGGAGATGACGATGGGGGCAAGGGACTGGCTGGCGTTGATGGCGCCATTCACGGCAGCGTAACCCATCACGTTGTTTCCGTTGCTGTCGACAAGATTCCCTTGGGCATTCAAGGTAAAATTACCCGCGCGGGTGTATACCTGCGTCCCTCCCTGACTTAATACAAAGAGCCCGTTCCCCTGGATGGCGACGTCCGTTGATACGCCGGTGGTCGTGATACTGCCTTGCGTAAACGGCGAGTCGACGGAACTCATCGTGGAGCCAACCCCGACCTGCACCGGGTCACCGGCCCCGTCAGAGCCCAACATCTGGTAAAACAGGTCGCTGAAAACGGGTGTCCCTGTCTTGAATGCGGTGGTGTTCAGGTTGGACAAATCATTGGAAATAACCGAGAGGGCCTGTTCCTCGGCATCGAGACCGGAAAGCGATGTGGAAAAAGTTCCCATATTTCTCCTCCTAATTCCCTGCGGGCGTTGAACCCGTGGTCGTTGATGATGTGTTGTACTGCTGAATGACCTGATTGATCTGCGTCACTTGTTCGAGCTGGTTCAGGTCCACAAGCTGCGACATGAAAGTTGTCGGATCCATGGGCTGCGTCGGATCCTGGTTTTGGATCTCCGCCACCAGCAGGGACATGAAATCGTTGGGGTTCAGGCCATTGGCGGAAGCCATTGCACTGGCTGCTGCCGCTGCACTGCTGGCGCTGTTGGTGCCATTGGTGTTTGTTGCGTCTAACATGTGAAGACCATTGATCGTCATAGATATCATTCTCCTTCGGCTCCGGCTAAGCCCGAACGCTGAGGCCGGTTGCCGGATTTTCTAATTCCTCGTCCTCCGCAGAACCTCTTGCCGCGCGGCTGGGCTGCGGCAGGTTGTTCCACGGCAAAGCTTGGTGCTGCGCAGAAGGGTAAGAACTCGACTGCTGATTCTGCTTCTCTCCCCCGCTCAATCCGCCCCCCGTCTGATCCTGGTAAACGGCGATGTTTTCCACGCGCAGGTTTCGTTCTCCCAGCGCGCGTTCAAGTGAAGGCAGGCCCGCCGCCAGCAATGTGTGGGCTTCCTGACCCTGAACGTGAATCTCTGCTCCCAGCGTCCCTTCGTTCAAGACGGCGTGAACTTCCAGGGGACCCAAGGTGCCGGAGCGAAGCTCCACATGCATTTCCGCGCCGTTGGCCGTTTCATTGAGCGACGCCGCCCTAACAATTCTGCCGGCGCCGCCGTCGTAATTCTGCCAGGCGGAGAGCGTCGTGGGCGGTTGATTGGAAGGCGGCGGGGCCTGGGGTGCCGCGGTGTTGGTGTGGCTCGCGAGAACAATGGGTGCATGGGCCGTCAGGAGGCTTGCGGTTGAATCGGCGGCTGAGATGTTGGCGGGGCTGGGGGCGAAGGTTTTGACGCCTACGGGATCATCTGCCGGCGCGGGCCCGCTTTGCTGCCGGGATTTTCCTTGGCCACTTGTCGATGAATCCGCAAGATTGGTGTGGGCCGAGCTTTCGCCAGAGTCGGTAGACACCATGCCACTGGGCTGAATGCCGGTGGCTTCCGGAGGCGCGTCCTTTTGCCACGTCGTTACCGCAGTGGCCGGCTGCGAATTCGCGTCGAGTGGCTGAGGAGGAACCGGACTCGCGGAGGATGATAGCGGGGCTGAGGCGCTCGCGGCCTCCGGCTCACTGCCCTTCTGCCCAGCCACCTCCGCCGCCACGCTGGTGGAGACCAGTGCGGAGTGAAGCGTTCCCTTCGCCGGAATGTCCATCAGGTTCTCGGATTTGGATGCGGCAGGAACCGGAATTGAGGTCGGGGCAGGGCTCCACAAATCGCCGCGGAGGGGGCCTGCTGACACAGGTGTCCCTCTTGTTGTGGACTTTTCTGGCTCGGGAGCTTGCCGCGATTCCTTCTCGGGCACTTTGATGGTTATTTCTCCGCTTGCATACTTTCCCTCCTGGCTCGAGAATTCTGCTAGGGCTGGATGACCAATTGCGGAGGGCGGCGAGGGAGAATTGCTTGCCTCCGGGCCGGAGGCAACAGCAGCTTGTTCCGTTGGAACCAATGACACCGTGGGATTGGAGTCCGACTGCACTTCTGGTCCCGCAGATTCTCTCATCCAGCTCGAATATGCGGTCGACCCCGGCTGATCGGTTGCGGAGATAGGTGGGGAAGAATCGGGTCCCGCCGGGACAGACGCAGGCGCAGCTTGAGCCGTTGGGCCCGATGACAGTGTGAGATTGGAAGCAGTCCGCGCATCTGTTTCCGCAAACATCCCCACTCGGATCGAAACTTCGGCTAACTCCGAATAATCATTCGTTGAGACCGGCGTGGAAGAACCGCGTCCCTCCAGGGCCAACGCAGGAGCGGCTTGTTCCGTTGAGGCCGAGGACGGCGTGGAACCGGAAGCAACCTGAATATGCGCTCCTGCGAATATTCCCAGCCGGCTTGAGAATTCGGCCAGCGTCGGATGATCGGCGGTGGAGGCTGGTGTGGATGAATCACGTCCCACCGGGCGGGACGCAGGCGCAGTTTGTTTCGTTTGGCCCGACGACAACGGGGGATTGGAGGCAGTCCGCACATCTGTTGCCGCAAACATTCCCAGTCGACTCGAGAATTCCGCCAACGCCGGATGATCGACCGCGGAGGCAGGTGTGGATGAATCACGTCCCACCGGGCGGGACGCAGGCGCAGTTTGTTTCGTTTGGCCCGACGACAACGGGGGATTGGAGGCAGTCTGTACAACTGTTCCCGCAAACATTCCCAGTCGACTCGAGAATTCCGCCAACGCCGGATGATCGGCCGGGGAGGCAGGTGTGGATGAATCACGTCCCACCGGGCGGGACGCAGGCGCAGTTTGTTTCGTTTGGCCCGACGACAACAGGGGGTTGGAGGCAGTCCGCACATCTGTTGCCGCAAACATTCCCAGTCGACTCGAGAATTCCGCCAACGTCGGATGATCGGCCGGGAAGACCGGCGGTGAAAAATCACGCCCTTCCGTGGCCGACGCCGGAGCAGCTTGTTTCGTTGGGCGCAACGGCAACGTAGGTTGGGATGCAGCCTGCAAGCCCCGGTTCGATAGCGTCGGCAAAGCGGATTGCGCCTGCGCAAGTCCAGGTTCTGCCACTTGTGGCCTTGCAGCCATGAAGCGGTACGAAGTCTGCGATTCCTGACGCGGCTCGAGCTCTTGCGCTGACCCCGCACTCACGGCCGGCGCCGGTTCCGACACGGCAGGCGCGCCTCCCACTGGTTGTTCCACAGTCTGGCTGGGCAAGGGAGTGGTTTGCACTCCCGGGAGCCAAAACGCAGCGCTCACAGTCTGGGGAGCAGCCGCGTCTTCAGGCTGATTTTGTGCGGTTGTCGAGACAGGATCGCCGGGCTGAGCAGCCATTTGCGTGCGTTCGTGCCCCGCGGATTTGGGCGGCTCGGCCTTGGACGCTACTGCCGGTGCAACGCCTTTGCCCGCCCACGCCGACAATGCGGTGAGTGCCGTCACGCCCCCCATAGCGGCGGGGATCGCGGGTGTTACAGTGCTTGCGCTCGGCTGGCCCGCCGAAGTGTTGAGGCTGGAAGCGAAGCTGGGCGTTGAATCAGCGGTTGACGCTGCGGTGGAGTTCGGCGCGCTCGCCGTGGACGCCGGAGCCTCAGCACTCCGGGTGACGCTGGGCGCAGGTGGAAGGATATTGCTTACGAAGCAATTGATAAGGATGCCCGCCATCGCCGCGGGATCGGGGCTATCGCTGGCGGCCCCTTTTGCGCGCGGGGACGCTTGGGGCGCGATCGCCGACCCATCCGCCACTGGACTCGGCATGTTGGCAAGAATCCGGCCGAGGGTCAACGTGAAGGAGTCATCCGCGGTGGGCGCGCCACCGAGGGCGGATGAGGCGGGAAGCACGGATGCTAATGCGCCAGCGGATTGGACCGGAAGGGTTTCCATAAAGTCGTCGGCCTCTGAGCAGGGAGCATGAGCACCGCCAAACGACACCGGGACGCGCGGAAGGCGCGGAGTGCGCGGAAGTCTTTGGGAATTAAAGTTTTTCCGGGTTGTGCCGAACTAAGAGGAGAGGAAGCTTGGGGAGGGAAGAGTGTCGGGCCGGGAAAGGCTTGCCGAGTAACTGGGCAATTCCTGATGACCGGCGCAGAGAGGTGGAACGTCGTGACCCAACGCGCCCTTCCAGCCCCATGGCCGCCCTACTGCGATTATGGATAATCCGATACTTACCACCCTTGCCCGCGCCTATCCAGAACACTATGCTTGACAACCGATTGTATCTCATTTATTTTCATTAAATTAGACGCAAACCTAGACGTTCCACCCTCCCTTCTAATTTGTTTTCAACAAGTTACAGGCAAAGCCTGCCCTTTTGACATGCTCTTTGCCGGCACGCTCCCCCAGCGGACATTTCTTCATACGGACACAAAGTCCGACAACCCTCCATGCTCAAAGGTTGACGGATGGGGTGACCGCGCTTCGGAATCGGCCGGACAGGAAAAGGTCCCCAGGCGGGGGAGGAGCGAAAAAGAAACCTCCGGACGGCGCCACGACCTTGGGGCTGAGGAGTGGGCAAGCTGACGTTTTGCAGATTCGCGCGCCGCCGTTGCCGCCGTTGAGTCAAGGATGGGCATCAAGGAAGAGCCGGAAAGAACTCTGATCCACAGATGACGCAGATTTCACGGATTCGGCGAGCTTAGGACCACCAGAACCCCCGGAGGTAATACGGGCTGAGGATAGGGGCGGCGGAAGTGAATCGAGGATCAGCATGACGGCTTTCCAATATGCTGCTCCAGGTTTTTCTCTTCCTGGTGAATCCGTGTAATCTGTGAAATCTGCGGATCCACGAAGCGGTGCGGTTGGCGCGGGCGCGGCTGGGAGTGGCAAAAGACCGAGCACGCCCAATCGTAAACCACCCCTCCTGCTGACCTCAGAGTCCGCGCTACCGTAGGGCCGAACCGCGTTCGGCCCCCTGCGTCGTCAGGTTGTCGCGCGCGTCGGCCATGATCTTCCCGCTTCGCGAAGCGCCCCCCAACGTCGGGAACGCTGCGTGCTGGAAAAGCCCACGGACAGAAAAGCGCTGTCCGTGGCTACCCGCTACTTGCTCTGCGTCGCCTTGCCCTGTACATCTATACGCCAATGGCGTATGATCATGAGGAATGGAATTTATCGAGAGCCCGGCAGTCACCCGTCATCTTTCGCAGTATCTTGACGATGAGAGCAGAATGCGACCATGACCAAGCGCGACCTTTTTGGCGAACTGATGGAAGGCATGGCGGCCATGAAGAGCCATCGCGAGGGCAAACTGACCCTTCGCAGCTTCAAAGTAGAACCCGCGCCGTTGCCGAAAGTTGACGCAAAGCTCATTCGCGGCACGCGCCGGAAGCTAGGTTGCTCGCGCGCCGTGTTTGCCCGGCAACTTCGCATCAACCTGAGAACCCTCGAAAAGTGGGAGCAGGGCCGCTCCCAACCCAACCCCCAAGCCGCCGCGCTGGTGCTCCTCGTTCGCCAGTATCCCGATACGCTCGAACGCCTTGAGCAAGTCGCGCGCGGCGCGACCCGGGCGAAGCCAGTCTAGCGGACCTGCTTTGTATCCCCGCAGCCCTTGGGCACGAAAAACCCGGAGCGCTTGAACCGCGTTCGGCCCCCTGCGTCGTCAGGTTGTCGCGCGCGCCGGCCATGATTTTCCCGCTTCGCGAAGCGCCCCCCCACGAGGACACCGTACCCACTGGAAAAGCCCACGGACAGGAAGGCACTGTCCGTGGCTACCCCGCTACTCGATCTGGCGCGCCCACGGAGAGAAGGCAGCCGCCGCCAAACTGCTCGAGATCGCTCAGCTTCCCATCGAGGTTTTCGACGTGGACATGGAACTGGCCCAGCAGGCCGCCAGCCTCAAAGCTCAGTACAAGCTTCCCTACGCCGACTGCTTTGCCGCCACGCTCGCCCAAGCCCGCAAGGCAACCTTGGTCACGAGTGACAAAGACTTCGAGCGCGCCGGCACAGCCCTCAAAATCCTCTGGGTCTGAGGCGCGCAGCTTGTAGGGCCGAACAGCGTTCGGCCCTGCGGCGCGCGCACCGCCGGTGCCGCCATCATTGAGTCTAGGTCAGGCCTCAAGGGAAAAGCGCACCGTAGCGGCGAGTTTACCTCGCCATGGGCGAAGTTTCAGGCGCGGCGACTCCGTGGCTGCCTGCTCTCCCCAAGGCTTCATGTTTCAGTTCAGCCTTGAGGAGATGAAGTCTTTGATCTTGCAGTCGGTAAGAGCAAAAGGTGGAGGTAACGGCTGCCCCCTGAAGATTCACAACGGCCTGACCGCTGTCGCCGGTCCTGTACCGTTTGACATTAAACGCAAGGCGTTATAGACTTCAGGGTGTGATCAAAACCTTCCGGTGCGATGAGACGGAGCGGCTCTTTCATCGCGAGCCCTGCCGGAAGTTTCGCGCCATCGAACGTTCGGCGCTTCGCAAGCTCGACATGCTCGACGC
>Ga0326727_10003734_pt1 | contig 47907 bp, 33 predicted proteins | sample MB2enrmetagenome_FD_207643 | JGI IMG/M metagenome (GOLD analysis project Ga0326727, IMG submission 207643) | Lab enriched peat soil microbial communities from McLean, Ithaca, NY, United States - MB29MY | ecosystem: Environmental > Terrestrial > Soil > Wetlands > Peat | place: USA: New York... | reverse complement strand
GATTGGCGCCCGATTCTGAAGATTCACAAGCGCGCCGACGGCAAGGTCATCAAGTCGCCAACATACTCACCCGCGAATATACGGCGCGTGCTGGAGGAGCAGAGGCCCTAGCATGACTGGCCGGGGATCGCTCTGACCGCCTCGATCGGTACGGCGGATTCAAGTCTCGCCAGCCGCTCGCACGATATGTAGAAGAAGAGCGTTACACTATTGACGCGACTCAAAACCTGAGCCGAAAGAAGTTCCTTCAACCGGCTTGGGAAGGATGGTAACTTACACGATGAAAAACGCTTTTTCTACTTTTCTCATACTGTTGCTCGCGACTGGAGCAGCGCTTGCGTCGAACTCTATGCTTCCGGACGGAACGGAGTTTCCCGTCTGGGAGAAGGCGCTTCACTTCTCCAAGACCTACTACGTGGACGGGCAGGCGAAGAACGCCGATGACAAAGGGCCGGGCAGCAAGGAGCGCCCTTTCCGCACGATCAGCGCGGCGGCCCAGGTGTTGCAGCCGGGCGAGCGCGTCGTCATTGCCGAAGGCGTCTACCGCGAGTGCATCCGTCCGGCGCGCGGCGGAACGGGCCCCGATGCCATGATCAGCTACGAAGCCGCGCCGGGCGCAAAGGTGGTGGTGAAGGGCGCGGCAGTGGTGAAGGACTGGAAGCCCAGCGAGGGATGGAACTTTGGCTTCGACCCGGAGACGCACCAGCCGGTGAAGGCCTGGGAGCTGCGTCTGGATCCTGCGCTCTTCCCCGATGGCTACAACCCTTTCGAAGTGGACAACGTACTCGGCAATCACATGTGGCTCCGATATGCGCAAGACAATATGTCGACCTACTTCCGGCGGCGCGGGCTGGTTTTTGTGGACGGCAAGCCGCTGGAGCCGGTGGAAACTCCCTTCGAGCTGGCCGGGCCATCGCCGCGGTCGATGAATTACTTCACCGAGGTGCACTGGAAGCCTTTGTTCAAGGAGTTCTCGCCGGAAGCCGGCAAAGTGTGGATCGAAACCAACGGCATGACCCTGCACATTCGCCTAGCCAATGACGATGATCCCGCCAGGCACGTTATTGAAATCACAACGCAGGAGCAGATTTTTTCTCCGGCGGAGCGCTACCAGTCGTATATCCGCGTGAAGGGCATCACTTTCCAGTATGCGGGCAACGGCTTTCCGGTTCCGCAGCGCGGCATGGTTTCGACCAACCGCGGCAATCACTTCATCTTTGAAGACAACACATTCGAATGGGCCAACAGCGTCGGTCTCGACATTGGCAACGAGGACTGGGGCGCATCGCGGCCGCCGCAGCCGGTAGGCTTCGACGTTGTCCGCGGCAACACCTTCCGCTACTGCGGCATCGAGGGGCTGGGCGGAACGGGCGGTCCGCAATCGACGCTGGTCGAAAAGAATCTCTTCGAGTGGATTGGCTGGCAGGATGCGGCCATGATGTCGGAGTCGGGCGGGACCAAGATGCATAATGCGCGCAATCTTCTCTTCCGCAATAACGTGCTCCGGCATATCCGGCATGCCAACGGTATCTGGCTCGACATCGGCAACGTCAACGTGCGCCTTACCGGCAACATATTCGCCGACATTCCGGGCGATGTGAATCCCCATGCCATTCACATTGAAGGCAGCAACGCGCTGAACGAGATCGACAACAACATCTTCGATCACCTGACCGGCGGTATTCTCATCCGCGACACCAACAACGTGATCATCGCCTACAATCTGTTTCTCGATTGCACCGAGGTGTGCGTTGATACGGTCTCGGGCATCAATGGGCCCAGGCCGGTCGGCGGTCACACCAACGATGTGCACAATCTGATGGTGCACGACAACGTCTTCTTCAAGATTGGCCGCTCGGCGATAGAGTTCAACAACGCGCGCAACGAGGCCAATGGCAATGTATATCCTGCGGCAGCGTCGCCGTTCGGGGGTGCACCATATCTGCGCGTGAAGTTTCCCGAGCCGCAGGAATGGCACAACCTGGAGTCGTGGCGTGAAGAGTACGGTTGGGACAAGAATGGAGCCATGGCGGAGATTACCGCGGCTCTGGACCCGGACAAGCTTGTACTGACGCTGAGTGTGAAGGGCGATGTGAAACGCGCCCCTGCCTACAAGGGGATCGACACGGACTTCTTCGGCCACACGGTGACCGGTGACAGAATGCCGGGACCGTTCGCGGATGGCGGTACGGAGCCCGGAGCACGAAGCATCGATCCGAGATAAGCACTAAGATGTACGCAATGCCCATGATCGATTAATCGTACCCTGTGTGAAAGAAGGTCTCTTATGATTCGACTCAGGCTTCCGCTTCCGTTGCTGGCAGCCATCTGTGCTTCTGCGGTTGCCGGGGCGCAGGCGGTAAACTCGTGTGCTGATCTGGGCAACCTGAAAATCGAAGGTGTCGAGATCACGAAGACAGCCATGATTCCGGCTGGCACAACTCTTCCGCCCGCGTATCCCGGCGCTCCGGCCATCGGCCCATTGCCTTCCCACTGCCGCGTGGATGGCGTGATCAACCGGCGCAAGGGCGCGGGCGGCGAAGAGTTCGGTATCGGTTTCGCGCTGGCCTTGCCTGAAGCGGCGGCATGGAACGGCGATTTCATGATGCAGGGCGGCGGCGGCGGCAACGGCGTTGTCTCCTACCCGCTCGGAGCCTCATTCTCAGGCGACAAACCTGCTCTAGTCCGCGGATTCGCGGTGGCCAGCACCGATACGGGACACAAATCGAAGACGGGCCCGTTTGATTTCTCTTTTATGCGCGATCAGCAGGCGTATCTCGACTTCGCATATCAAGCCAATGCCAAAGTGGCGGGCGTGGCGAAGCAGATCGTCGCGCTTTACTACACAAAGACAGCGGCATATTCCTACTTCGTCGGCTGCTCGACGGGCGGACGCGAAGGCATGATTCTGTCACAGCGCTATCCCACGGTTTTTAACGGTATCGTCTCCGGCGATCCTGCGATACGCACTGGCCTATCCGATTTCACCATCAACCAATGGATTCCGGTGGCGTACAACCAGGCGGCGCCCAAAGACACGACGGGAAAGCCGCTCACAGACAAGTTCCTCACCGAGGTCGAACGCAAGCTCTTCATGGATGCGCTGATGAAGCGCTGCGACGCAAAGGATGGAGTGGCCGACGAAATGATCTCTGACCCGATGGGCTGCGATTTCGACCCCGCGGTGCTGGCTTGCAAGAGCGGCCAGAGCGACGGCTGCATTGCGCCGGAGAAGATAGCGGCCATCAAGAAGGCTTTTGCTGGACCAAAGAATTCATACGGCACGCAGGTGTACCCGGGGTTTCTCTATGACGCTGGCATCGCGGAGACCGGTATGATTCCGGGGCTGCTCGCTCTCGGCACCCGCGGCATCTTTGGTACCTATCCAACCGCAACGGAGATTGATGTAGACAAAGTAACTCTGCACGTCTCCGATCCGCTGGTCGAGCCGGCATCGACCAATCTGACGACGTTTTCCGCGAGTGGCGGAAAGATTCTCTTCTTCCATGGAGACAGCGATCCCTGGTTCTCGCCGCTGGATACGCTCGGGTACTATCAATCCCTCGCCAAGACGAACGGCGGCGCGGAGAAGGTGGCCGAGTGGAGCCGGATGTATCTGGTGCCGGGCATGCGCCACTGCGGAGGAGGGCCGGCGCTCGACCAGTTCGATATGCTCGGAGCCGTGGTGAACTGGGTTGAGAAAGGGAGTGCGCCGGAGTCCGTGATCGCCACGGGACATGCATTTCCGGGTCGAAGCCGGCCGCTATGCGCGTATCCCAAGCACGCCCAGTACTCGGGGCATGGAGACACAAACGACGCTCAGAACTTCACTTGTCAGTGAGCCCGGCCAGCCGCACCGCCGCGAGCCGCGGAAGCTGGTGATTCCGCAAGGCGAGCCTAGGCCAAATCAGCCGCTGGCCATGTTATGCAGCCGAACAGTATAAACTTGTTTGAGTGCAGGTCGATAAGCTCCTCGGGCACCCCTGCAAAATGGGACTGCCCGCAAAGAGGAAGGTAGTGCACTTTGGTGTATGAGACTTCAGTCAGTGATCGGGTTTGTTACGTTAAGCGCGGTCGGGATTTGGACACGGCACGGCGTCGCGGGATTGAACCGGTTTCGGCCTGCGCACGGCCAGGGCTGAAGTGCGCGCTGCCTCTTCGCTGGGCCGCTCTCACTGCGGCTCTGTTTTCGATTTGTCTATTGTCTGCAAGCCAAACGCAATCGGTTACTACTTCTCACCCAAAAGGCGAGCTCCCCACGCTCACTACAGCGCGCGAAGCGCACAGCCTCAGCAGCGAGGAGGCCAAGCGCGGCTATCCTGTCCATCTGCGCGGGGTCATCACCTACTTCGATCCCGACTTCGGCACCGGGCTTGCTGCCATCTTTATTCACGATGCCACCGGCAGCATCTTTGTCAGTCAGACGTCCAAGCTGGCCGCGTCGCTCTTCGCCGGAGCGTTGGTGGACGTGCGTGGTGTCACCAAACCAGGAGGCTTCGGGCCCATCGTTGACAACCCGCAGATTCTCATTCTCGGTCGCGCACCTCTCCCGCCAAACCCGCCGCGCGTCAGCCTTGCCATCCTCAAGGCAGGCGCCTACGACGCCCAGTGGGTAGAGGTTGAAGGCTCCGTCCATCGCGTCACCGAATATCCTCACGCCGTGGTGCTGAACCTGGAGTTGTCAGATGGACCCCTCCCCGTACTCATCATCAGGGAGCCGGGCGCAACGTACTCCAACCTGGTCGACGCCCAGGTCCGCCTTGATGCCAACGCCGCCCCCACGATGAATACCGACGGCCAGATGATCGGCGTCCACCTGCAGGCGCCGAATCTCTCCGCCCTGCAAGTTCTCGAACCCGCATCGAGCGATCCCTTTGCGAGCCTCCCCATACCCATCCAAGGGTTGTTACAGTGGGAGCATTTCTCCACTCCCATGCATCGCGTCCACCTGCGCGGAAATGTAACGCTGCAATGGCCCGGTTCCATGCTCTGCATTCACGACGCGACGCGCGGAATCTGCGCGCAGACAACGCAGGCTACTCCCGTCGCCGCGGGCGATCTGGTCGACGTGGCCGGATTCGTGGAGACCGACAATAACGCCCCGCTCGTCACCGATGCGGTCTTCCGAATCGCTGGGAACAAAAGCCCGGTGACGCCCCAACCAGCGACCGCCAACAAGATTCTGGACAGGGGTTTCGCCTCCGAACTGATTCAAATTGACGGCCAGTTGATTGGCTACGATCTGTCCTCTTCCGATGCCATCCTCCAGATATCCTCCGGCGACGTTGTCTTCCCAGCCATTCTGCCCAAGAGCCTCGTGGGCTCTGAAGCTAACGCATGGAAGGTCGGGAGCAGGTTGCGCGTCACCGGCATCTGCTTGGTCCGTATCGTCGATGTCCAGAGCAATGTGCGCGCAGGCGTGGCCAGGACCAAATCCTTCCGTGTCCTCATGCGCTCTCCGGCCGACGTAACCATTCTGGAACGTCCCTCCTGGTGGACCCCGTCCCATGCCCTGATCGTGCTCGGTTTGGTGCTCACCGTCACGCTTTGCGTCCTGGGCTGGGTCGTCATCCTCAGAAGGCGCATTGAGAAGCAGGCAGAGCTTCTCCGCGAGAGCGAGGAAATATTCCGCCATATGGCTTTGCACGATGCCTTGACCGGACTGGCGACCCGGCTGTTGCTGCAAGACCGTCTGAAAGTCGCATTGGATGGCGCCAGGCGTCGGCGCACCGGGTTGGCGGTCCTCATGGTGGATCTGGATAGGTTCAAGGAGATTAACGATACGTATGGCCACCAGGCCGGTGATGAGGTCCTGCGGGTTACCGCGATCCGACTCCTGGGGGTCGTTCGCAAAGTGGATACCGTCGCCAGATTGGGTGGAGACGAGTTCGTCGTGTTGCTTCCCGATCTGGCCGATCCACAATCGGGTGTGAGGATTGCTGCAACAATCGTGGAAAAATTGGCTGTTCCCATTCCATTTGAAGGACGTGAGATACCGGTTTCCGCCAGCGTCGGAGTTTGCGCAGCGGCCGCGGATAAGCTTGATGCGGATGACTTCCTGAGGAACGCGGATGCCGCCCTCTATCGCGCCAAGGAGAGTGGTCGGCATTGTCTCCAGATCTTCGCCGCCGGGCTGGACGAGAGCCTGAGGGAAAAGGAGCGGGAATGAAATGTCACGTAGGCCGCCGCGCCAAAGGCCTGATGGGGCAGTAGCGGAGAAGGAACCACTTCCCTGATTGTGCGGCGCAGATCAGCTCTGCTTCTTCGCGCTTTGCATCTGCCAGTAAACCGAATAGCGCTGATCGCTGATCCGGTACATGGGCATCATCGGATATTTCGCACCCTCTCCGGCCGCGGTGAAGCGCAATTCCGGCGCGAATTCAACCTGAATCCATTGCTTCGTCTTTGCATCCGGCGCCGCGACGGCCTTCGGCAGCGGAGACGCCGTGGGCAGATTTTTGGGAACCGTATCGCCGCTGTGGATCACTCTGTTAGGGGTGTCCGTCGGGCCCGCGCCGAGATCGGCGGCGAGCACGAGAGGCCCATAGAGCGCGGCAGTGACGGAGTCGTCGCCGGGCAGCGGCTCCTGGCGCAGTTGCATCGGAAGGCTGACGCTGATCGTGTCGCCGTCCTGCCAGACTCTCCGTATCGCAAGATACGATCCCGGATCGGCAACTGCCTCCAACAACCGGCCGTTCACCTTAATCGCCGCTTCTTCCGTTGTCCAGCCGGGAATGCGCACATGGATGTTACGGGCAACGGGGCGCGAGGATTTGATCTTGAGCGTCGTGCCTTGCTCTTGCGGGAATTGCGTGACCTGCTCAATCTGGAGGCCTTCGTCCTTCCAGTCGAGCGTCGCCGCGATGAACTGGTTCACATAAACGTCACCGCCGCGATGGAAGAAGATTGTGTCCGAGAACTTGGCGTACTCCTCAACGCCGGTTCCGGTGCAGCACCAGAACGACTCCTCTGGCGAGTTGTAGGCGCGCCAGTAGCCGGCGGCGAGCGGGAAGAAGTACTGCTTCAGACCCTGCGCGTTCTGTGTGCCCAGCCTGCAGTTGAAGAGAGCGCGCTCGTATGCATCCATCCAGCGCGCATCGGCTGTCCATCCGAAGACCAGCCTCTCCAGCTTCATCAGGTTGTAGGCCACACAGCACTCGGCGTTCGTCCAGCCCAGCGTTCCTCCCAGTTTTCCCGGCGCAGTTCTCCAATGCTCGTCGAGGCTGGTGTTTCCGATAACGTAGTTGCGCGCGGTGAGCACTTCTTCGAGGAAGTATTCGGCGATCTCGCGGTAGCGACGGTCGCCGGTGACTTCATACATGCGCGCCGCGCCGATGATCTTGGGAACGTGGGTGTTCGCGTGAAGGCCTTGCAGTTCATCGCGGCGCTCGGCCAGCGGGTCGAGGAAGCCGGGCTGCTCGAAGAGGTGAGCGGCATCGAGATAGCGGTCTTTTTTGGTGACGGCCGCAAGATTGACGAGCACCTCATTCATCCCGCCGTACTCGGTGCGCAGCATACGCTGGCGCTGATCGGCGCTGATGCCCCAGAAATACTCATGCGCCCATTGCCCCATGCCTTCGGCGATCTGAAGAGCGTCGGCGTTGCCGGTGAGGGTATACATATCCAGCAGGCCGGCCATGATCTTGTGGTAAGTGTAAAAGGGCGCCCAAACCGGCTTGCCCTGCGCCAGGTGTTCGAAGAGATCTGTGGGATAGGCGCTCAGGTAGCGGGTTCCGAGCTTCTTCTGGCAAGCGTCGAGACCGGCGACAAGTTCGTCACCGCGGCTTTTGAGAACGGCGTTGCCCGAAGCGGCTGAAGAGAGCGCCACGGCGGAGAGATAGTGCCCGCCTGAGAAGTGGCCGCGCAACTCGCAGGTGGGGTCCTCCCAGCCTTTATAGGGCGTGGCGCTGGAGGTAATGCCCGCCGTGATGCGGAAGGAATGCAGCAACCGGTCGACTGCCAGCGAGTCGAGGTAGCGGGAGTTGATCTCCGCCTGCTCCCGGAAGATGCCGGGTGCGAGACGGACCGAGGCAAGCGGGAAGGGCAAGAGCCTGCCCGCGGGATTCTCGGGTTCGGCTGCAGCCAAGGCCTGAATAGCTGCCGAGGGGCCGATCAAGCACAGGCCGGCGGCCCCGGCAGAAGTCTTAAGGAAGTTGCGGCGCGAACGATCCATCATGGCGATACTCCTTGCTCGAACTGCCTACTTGCAGCTCGCCTGGAAACAGAGATTCTTGCTGAAGAACGGCATAATGTGATTCTGAAAGCGGTCAGCCACACCGCTGGTATGCGTGCCCGGATAGATTTCAAAGCTGTTCGCGATTCCGTACTTGTCCAAAATATCGTGCAACTTGCCGGCATCAATCTTGGTCATGTCCTGATCGCCCGCCTCCATGGCAATGGCGCGATACTGCTTGAGATTCCCGATGTACTGATCGACGAAGACCAGGGGCGCGTTGGCCGTGAATTTTGCCTGTATCTCCGGCACCGGAACCCCGTCCTTCGTCGGCAGGTCAAGATACAGCGGCGGATTCTTGGGATCGGGCGCCCATGCGGCAGCCGTAGCAAGCTGCGCGGCGCCGAAGCCCGGCAGGAGAGCTGCGGCCTCGGCAGGAGATTTCGCCCCGGTAATCTTTTTTTCGTTGGCGATCGCCATCTCTTTCATCTTTTCTGGAGGTCCAAACCCTCCACCTCCCATTGGCGACAAGCAGCAGGGGCTCATGATGTAGAGCGCGCCGAATACGTCGGGATGCTTCATGCCGATGCGCGAGGCGCCATAGCCGCCCATCGAGTGACCAACCAGTCCACGGCTCGTGCGTTCGGGAATTGTCCGGTAGTGCGCATCGATGTACGCAACCACGTCGTTCGCGACGAACTTCTCAAAGTCACCCGTCGTCACCGAGCTCGAATACATCGAACCGTTATAGATGGTCTTCGAGTCGGGCAGCACGACAATCATCTCGTTTGAGCCCTGGGCAAAGGCTCCCTCAATCGTCTGCGGCACATGAATCTCATGCGTCCACTGTTCTGCCCCGATTGAATAGCCGTGCAGCGCATACACGACGGGATAGCGGCGATGCTTCTCTTTTTCGTAGCTGGGCGGCAAGAAGACGATCACGTCCCGATCGACGGCGTCGCCTTCCAGGTTGCCTTCCAGCGCCGCGCCGTGAATCTTGATGTGCTCGACCGCAACCGGCTTCGCGCCCGGAACCACCGGCGGCACCATCGTTTGAACCTGAGCAAAGAGCATGGTCACCAATGAAGCGGCCATCCCCAGTAACACTGCACAACAAAACTTCGAAATTTTCATCGTTGTCCTCATTCGAAAACTGGTTTCTACTGCATGCATTCTCTTGCAAAACAAATTACTGGATCGGATACGAATAGATGCTGACGCTGAAGGGAGGCGCATCGATCGTCTCCGGAAGCGCGCCGAGCACATGCTCGTCCACCGAGACCTCCGGCTTTTTGCCGAGCGCCACGACCGCGTCCAGCTTGGAGGGCGCCATCTGCCACATCTTGCCCGCGCTGGCCAGCTTCACGCCGTTGATTGAGAGCTTCATGCTGTGTTTGTCGTCCGATGGATTCAGCACGGCAAAAGTGAGCGTCTTGCGATCCTCGCTGAGCGCGGCGCTGACATCGAGTGGATAAGTATCGCTGCCCGGATTCACCGCCGGCTGGTCGCCGCCAACTGGGAAGGCCACCTTGGGCTGCGGCGAGTTGCCGGAGACCTCGACCGGAATGACGCCGAAGTGATCACGATACATCTTGAAGAGCATCCCGGTGGGATTGAGAATGGCTTCGGTGCGGTTCGAGCTCATCATCGCCGTCGCAAAAGTGAAGCAGCCCATTTGGAAGATATCCGAGTGGCGGAACATTTCATGGAAGGCCCACGCGTAGGCCGGCGTGGTCTTGTAGGAGCCGGGGCCGCCGCCAAAATACGCCCATTCGTCGATGGCAATCGGCACCGGCTTGTCTTTCAGGCCGGGAATGCGCTTCAGATACTCCTGGTAGTGCTCGTACTTCACGCGGACCTGAACGGCAGGAGCGCGCATCCATTCGATCTGCGACAACGGCGGATTGATCGGCATCTTTTTGCCGAGCTTCATGTCCGTGTGCTCCGTGCCGGACGCATAGTAGTGCTCGCTGAGCATATCGATATTGTCCAGGTCGTGCGCCAGCAGATAGCCGCTCCAGTCGGCCGGCGTTAGATAGTCGGGAACGTACTTGCCGCCGATGCGTTTGGACTGATCGGCGCCCTCCATCACGTCGGGCATGGCGCCGCCGGCGATGAGCTTGATCGTGGGATCAACCTGCTTCATCGCCTTGGCGAAGAGATTGTGCTTGAGGGCGAACTGCTCAGTTGACATCGAGCCCATCTGGTAGTCGCCCCAGGGCTCGTTGCCGACGCCCCACAGCTTGACGTTATAGGGCAGCGGATGGCCGTTGGCGGCGCGCCATTTGCCCATCGGCGTGGTGACTGCGCCGTTGGTGTATTCGACCAGCTCACGCGCCGACCAGGCGTCGCCGAAGCCGGCATTAACGGTGATGTAAGGATCGACGCCGAGCAGGCGGCAGAGGGTGAGGAACTCATCCGTGCCCACGTCGTTCGGCTGAACGGCATGCCATACCGGATCGAAGATGGGCGGGCGCTTGTCGCGCTCGCCAACACCGTAGCGCCATTCGTAGGCGGAGACGAAGTTGCCGCCGGGGAAGCGAAGGACGCCGAAGCGCAGTTGCTTGAGCGCGGCAATAATTTCCGCGCGGAAGCCCTCGATGTTGTCGGCGGGCATCAGCGAGACCGCGCCAACGTGGAAAGAACCCGTGCCGGTAGCGGTGATCTCGATGCGCGCGTCGTCCGTGTCGGCTTTGGCCTGAAAACTGAGCGGATACTTCCGGTATGCGGAGCCGAGAGTGTTAATGGTCTGCGTCTGGCGGTCGCCAGCTTCCTTGCCCCAGATCAGCGTGACCTTCACCACCGCACCGGGGCTGCCCGCCAGCACGATGCGGCCCGTGTACGTTTTTCCCTTGCGCACAACAATGCCCGACTCGGCAAGGCCGCGCGGCGTCTTCACATCGAGCTTCACCAGCGGCGTCTGGTCGCCCGTGTAGGGAGTTTTCTTATCCATGGTGACGACTCCGTCGCCGCCGATCGGCGCCCACCAGCGCGCGATAGGACGCCGGAACCGGGGATTGCCCGCCGCATTGCCCATCAGTTGCGGCGGCTGGGGAGCGGTTGCCGAGACCGCATAGAAGAACTTGCGGTCGGCCAGCAGTTCGGCCCAGACACCAGTATTGACGATGTCGCCGCCGTGCTCCAGAAACTGCCCGTAGATGTACTTCGAGATAGGCGCGCCGGTCTTCGTGGCGTCGATCGCGACATTCACTGGTGATGTTTGAGCGGCACAAACCATGGAAAGAAAAAACGCCGCCAGCAACAACGCCGGCATCTTCAAAGCGGATATTCTTATTGACGATTGCATGGAAAATAGCTCCTTAGCAGAAAACAGTAAATGATTGTTATGGCTCCAGCGATAAGACTGTCACCGACTTTGGCTCAACCGTCAGCGCCAGCCTGCCGCCTTTCACACTTGCGGAAATGGGCTTCGGCGTAACAGTGTTGGGCGCTGTAAATGTGTTCACGCTGTCAACGGCGGGTGCGGTCAGCGTCTCTCCCTTGGCCGTCTTGACTGTCATGCCGGTGATCTCCGTATCAATTTCCACCGGCTTTTCCGGATCGAGGTTCGTGATCTCGATCCAAAGATTGCCAGACCCGTCTTTGGCGGCGAGAGCATCGACGCGCGGCAACGTGATACCGTCGCGATGGAGCGTGCCTGGATCGAAATCGACCGGAACAAACGTCGCATCCTGGAAGGGTACATACATCTTGAAGACGTAATAGGTCGGCGTCAGGACCATTTTTTCTTTGTCGGTCAGAATCATGGCTTGAATCACGTTGATCATCTGGGCGATGTTGGCCATGCGCACTCGGTCGGCATGGCGGGCAAAGATGTTCAGGTTCAGCGACGCCAGAATCGCGTCTCGCAGGCTGTTCTGCTGGACAAGAAAATGCTCGTTCGTGCCGGGTAGCGCTTTATACCATCCGCCCCACTCATCGACGACAAGGGCTACCTTCTTCTGCGGGTCGTACCTGTCCATGACCTCCTCTTGCTTGCGCAGGAAATCATCCATAAAGAGCGTGGTCTTGAGAGTCTTGGCGTAATCGTAAACGCTGAAGCCTGTAGAAGGCATGGAGAGTGGCCAGCCGCCGGGCGTTGTATACCAGTGCACCGACAGGCCGTCGAAGTCCCAGGCCCAGTCGTGCTGCTTCCACGCCTTCATCACGGCCTCAGTCCAGTCGGTCTCGGGAAAACCGGGGCCAACGGCGATCTTGAGCATCTGGTTCTTGTCCTGCTGGGCTGGGTTCATGTTTCTGACGAAGTGGCTGTAGATCTTGAGCTGGCTCAGATAATAGTCCACCGTCATGTCGCCACCGCAACTCCAGCTCTCGTTGCCGATCCCTATCATGCCGACCTTGTACGGGTCGGGATGACCGTTGGCGGCGCGCTCTTTCTCCAGCGCCGTGGGAGCGGCGGCGGTCATGTACTCCAGCCACTCGGCCGCTTCCTGCGGAGTTCCGCTTCCGACGTTGACCGAGACGTAGGCCTGGCTGCCGATCTGCTGGATGAAATCCATGAATTCGTCGGTGCCGAAGGCATTGGTGTCGACCACGCCGCCCCATGTGGAGTTGAGCGTAGCCGGCCGCTGCCCGGCTGGGCCGACTCCTTTGCGCCAATGGTATTCGTCGGCAAAGCAGCCGCCCGGCCAGCGGACGACGGGCACTTTCAACGCTTGTAGGGCGGTCACAACATCCTTGCGGATCCCGCGCGTGTTGGGAATCGAGGAATCCGGACCAACCCAGATGCCCTCGTAAAGGCCGTGTCCCAGATTCTCCGCGAACTGGCCGAAGAGGTTGCGGTCGATCTTCGCTCCGGCCTTGGATACGTCGATGGACAAGTGAGCTGTTTGCGCAATCATCAGCGGCGCGGTGGAAACCAGGAGCATAAGGAGAGTAAGGCGGAGGATAAAGCGGCGCGCGGCGAGGTTCATGACGGCTCCCAGAGAGAATGCAACGAATCGGCACGGTAGTATTCTCGTCGCTCCGGATGGCGGAGATCCGCCGCGCCGCGCGATCGATTCATGAAAACGTTCTCTGAGAGTTGAACTATACAGAAGCGCTCATACAGCGGGCAAGTCAGAATTGTTCGCGCGATTCGGATCGAATTAGTCGATATATCTTCACCCGCGCCGGTATAGCTCAGAATCCGGCCCGGCAAGACAACAGCTCAAATAGCTTCCATTACGCGGTTAATTCCCAGCAGTTCCGCCAGGGCATTGACCTCGGAGCTGCTGGCGCTCATCTCTTTGCAGACGAGATTCAGCCTGAGTTCGCGCGTCCTGCCGGCGCTCAGAGGAAGCGCCACAAACTCACCGCTGTCGAGTTCTGCTTGGATACGGTACTCCGGCAGCCAGCCGAAACAAAGCCCGCTGCGCACCGCGGCGATCGCCGATTCGATTGAACCGACCGGAAGCATGGATTGCGCGGGATGCCGCGGCTGATGCTTCAATCCTCCGGAGGCAAGGCTTTCGATCACTACCAGCATATGCTGCATCAGGTCGGAGCGCGAGAGCCTGCGCCGGATCGAGAGGAGAGGATGATCGCGGCGTACGACGGCAAGCAATCGGATCATCAGGATGGGCTTGACGAAGAGTTCGCGCGTGATCAATCCGGTGATGCAGATTTGCGCTTTGTGGAGCGAGAACTCCGTGTCCGCGGAGAGAAAGGCGCCTTGCCGGAGGATCGTCCTCACATGCGGAAAAGCGCGCGAGAACGCCGTCAGGGCGGCGAAGAGGCGGTCTTCGGGATAGATGCAGTCCACCGAAAGCCTGACCTCGGACGCTCCGCCCGAGGCCATCAGCCGGGCGCGCTGCTCAAGCCGATTAAAACCGTCCAAAATCGGCTCCGCATCGGCCAGCAGAAGCCTGCCCACCTCCGTCAATCGCGCTTTCCTGCCGTGCATCTCGAAGAGGCGGAGCCCCAACTGCTCCTGCAGGCGTCCGATGGCGTAACTGATAGTTGACTGAGAGCGGTTGAGCTGTTTGGCGGCAGGAGCAAATCCTCCCAGTTGCACTACGGTCTGAAGGATGTGCCAGGCGTCGAGCGTTGTGTCCATGATTCAAGAATAAATCGAGGGAATCGATAGTCCCGGTGGAAAAAATGCGGCTATTCGAGGAGAAGCTCCGTCCCTTATCATGATGCTGGTTGAAGAGATTGTTGGAAGCGGATCGGTAAACGATTTCCGGTAAGCGCTTTCGACCGTGGCTCTGCTGGCCAGCTCCCTGGCTGCGAGCTTTCAAGACAGGAAATTCAAGTTGGAGAGGAATTTCGATGAAAAGAATTGGATTAGCACTATTTCTGCTATCAAGCTGCTGCTGGGCGCAGAACACGGACAGCTTCGTGCCCGCATCCACCAATGTACCCGGCGCGGCATATCCGCGTGTCGACAGTGGCTCCCGGGCCCAGTTCCGCTTGAAAGCTCCTGACGCCACGACAGTCAAGCTCAATTTCTGGAGCGGGCCGAAGCTGGACATGGAGAAGCAGCCGGACGGATTCTGGACCGTCACGACGCCGCCCCTCCCGCCAGGACTCCGCTACTACACATTGATCATCGACGGCGCGGAAGTCAGCGACCCCAGCAGCTATGCATTCTATGGCGGCAGCAAGGACGCAAGCATGATTGAGATTCCGGAAGCGGGAGCGACCTACTACTCGGCTCAAATGGTTCCCCACGGCCAGGTTCGCGAGGTCTGGTACCACTCAAGCGTGACCGGGGATTGGCGTCATGCGCTGGTGTATACGCCGCCGGGCTACGACGAGCAGGCGAAGATGCGCTATCCCGTGCTCTATTTGCAGCATGGCGGCGGCGAGGACGAAACCGGCTGGATCAGGCAGGGTCACGCCAACTTCATTCTCGACAACCTGATCGCCAGCAAGGCCGCCAAGCCGATGATCATCGTGATGGCGAGCGGTTACGCCAGACGCGCCGGTTATACCCCTCCCGATCTGACGGGGAAGCCCTTCGGCTCGCCCGAGATGATGAAGGCGATGCAGGAGATGTCGCAGACATTTGAAGACGATATGACGCAGGCGCTGATTCCCTTCATCGATTCGACCTTCAGAACCATCGCGGATCGCGACCATCGCGCCATGGCCGGCCTTTCGATGGGCGGCATGCAGACCTTCCAGGTCACCTTCGACCGTCTCGATCTCTTTTCTTTCATTGGCGGTTTCAGCGGGGCGGGCGGGATGTCGATGATGCGCGGCGATCAGAAGTTCGACACGAAGACGGCCTTCAACGGGGCGCTCGCCGATCCGGTGGCCTTCGCCAAGCGCGTGCATCTGCTGTGGATCGGTGTGGGCACCGAGGAGCCGGCGATGATGCATGCGGGCATCGTCAAGCTGCACACTGCGCTGGATGAGGCGAAGGTCGCCCACATCTTCTATGAATCGCCGGGCACCGCGCATGAGTGGCAGACCTGGCGTCGCGATCTGAAGGACTTCGCGCCCAGGCTCTTTCAGTAGAGCTCCTCTGAGCGCTAACGGCTATGATGATTCATGGAAAACCAAGGCAGGTTTTCCATGAATCCTGATCTTTTATCTGATCTGAAATAGATCAGTTCGGTCTTTTAGGAGCAGCCCAACTCGCCGCTGCACGTTACGCCAGCAATGAACCCGCTAACTCGCTAACTTGCGATCACCGCGAAGCGGTGGCTAACTGCTAAATGGTTAACCGGTTTTCGTGAGTTTTGGCGAAAGGGAAGAGAAGACCTAAGTCCAACCAGTTTTGCTCATGAGGAGAGACGTGCCAAAAGCTGCCTTCCGAATTCCTATTGCGATGATTGCCCTCTTGTGCGCCGGCAGTCTGTACTCCCAGAGCCTTGACAATCCAGCATATTTGAACCCCGCGCTCTCCGCGGAAGAGCGCGCCGCCGATCTTGTTCACCGCATGACGGTGCCGGAGAAGGTCTCGCAACTGGTGAATCAGTCGCGCGCTGTGCCGCGGCTGAATATTCCTGCATACGACTGGTGGAGCGAGGCCCTGCATGGCGTGCAAAGGCCCGGAGTCACCGAGTTTCCCGAGCCGATTGGTTTGGCCGCGACTTTCGATCCGGATTCAGTTCATCGCATGGGCGTGGCCATCGGGACCGAAGGAAGGATCAAGCACGCCCAGGCCGTCCGCGACGGGCATAGCGATGTCTTCGAAGGCCTGGATTTTTGGGCGCCGAACCTCAATCTCGTTCGCGATCCTCGCTGGGGACGCGGTCAGGAGTCTTACGGCGAAGATCCCTTCCTGTTGGCGCGCATGGGCGTCGCCTTTGTCACCGGGATGCAGGGGGACGATCCGAAATACTATCGCGTGATTTCAACGCCGAAACACTATGCGGTTCACAGCGGACCCGAGCCGATGCGGCACTTCATGGACGTGGACGTCAGCAAGCACGACGAAGTGGACTCCTATCTGCCGGCATTCCGCGCGGCGGTCACCGAGGGCAAGGCCGGCTCTGTGATGTGCGCCTACAACGCCATCAATGGGCAGCCCGCCTGTGCAAACGAGTTTCTGCTGCAAGATCAACTGCGCGGCAAGTGGAGCTTCCAGGGCTACGTGGTCTCCGATTGCGACGCCGTCGTCAACATCTTCCGCGATCATCACTATACGAAGACGCAGCCCGAGGCTTCCGCATTGGCCATTCAACGCGGCCTGGACAACGAGTGCATCGATTTCGCGAAGGTCAATGACGACCATGATTACAAAGCGTACTACGATGCCTACAAGCAAGGCCTCTTGAAGGAGAGCGAGATCGATACGGCGCTGATCCGGCTCTTCACCGCGCGAATGAAGCTGGGCATCTTCGATCCGCCGGAGATGGTTCCCTATTCGAAGATCGACGAGAAGGAACTTGACAGTGCCGAGCATCGCTCGCTGGCTCGCGCTCTTGCCAACGAGTCCATGGTGCTGCTCAAGAATGACGGCGCTCTTCCACTGAAGCAGGGCCCAATCAAGATCGTGGTGGTGGGGCCGCTGGCCGACCAGACGAAGTATCTGCTGGGCAATTACAACGGCTCTCCATCGCACACGGTATCGGTGCTGGAAGGACTCAAGGCTGAGTTCCCTCAGGCGCAAATCACGTTTGTGCCGGGAACGCAGTTTCTGCGCACCGATGGAGATATCGTTCCGGAGTCTGTACTGACCACGCCTGAAGGAAAACCGGGACTGACAGTCACGTTTTCCACCGGAGGCGGCTTCCGGGACAAGGGCACGGTGTATGCGACGAAGCAGGTGAGCACCGTCGATTTGAAGACCGAGGGCGTTCCTCCGGAGGCCGCGGGCAAGTTTCCGCTTACCGTTACGTGGGAGGGCTTTATTACCGCCCCCGAAACCGGCGAATACAGTATTGGCGTGCGCGCGAAGGGCAATTCCGCAATGGTCATGGCCGATGGCAAACCACTTGCGATGGAGTACCTCGACAACGAACACGCGCAGGCAAAGGCCGGCCACCTTCACCTGGAGCAGGGCAAAAAAACAGCCGTCAGAGTCCGCTATGAACTGAACGAGAAGGGGCCAGTCGAGGCGCAGATGTTCTGGGCAAAGTATGATCCCAGGCCGAGCCCTGAGGCGATTTCCACGGCGAAGAACGCGGATGTTGTTCTTGCGGTCCTCGGCATCACCAGCGATCTCGAAGGGGAGCAGATGCCGGTCAGTGAGGAGGGATTCAAGGGCGGCGACCGCACCAGTCTTGATCTTCCCAAACCCGAAGAGGAGTTGCTTGAAGCCGTGACGGCGGCGGGAAAGCCAGTGGTCCTGGTGCTGGCGAACGGAAGCGCGCTGGCCGTGAACTGGGCCAATGCGCATGTGAACGCGATTCTCGATTCATGGTACGCGGGCGAAGAAGGCGGCGCGGCCATTGCGGAGACTCTGTCGGGAAAGAATAATCCCGCGGGCCGGCTGCCGGTGACCTTCTACACCGGAATCGATCAGTTGCCGCAGTTCGAAGATTATTCGATGCAGAACCGCACCTATCGCTACTTCAAGGGCAAGCCTCTGTACCCGTTTGGTTATGGCCTGAGCTACACAACTTTCTCCTACACCAATTTGACGCTACCCAAGGCTGCGATCAATGCCGGCGACCCGCTGACGGCGGAAGTGACGGTGACAAATACGGGAAAGCGCGAGGGCGATGAAGTCGCGCAGCTTTACCTCCGCTTCCCCAGCGTGCCTGGAGCTCCGTTGCGCACTCTGCGCGGCTTCAAGCGCGTACACCTGAACCCAGGTGAATCGCGGAAGGTGAGCTTCGATCTGAAGGATCGCGATCTGAGCATGGTGAGCGAAATGGGCGAGCCGATCATTGCGGAGGGCTCCTATTCGGTATCAATTGGCGGTGGCCAGCCGGATACAGGTGCGCCGGCGGTGACAGGAACCTTTCAGGTAGTGGGGACGAAGACACTGCCTGAGTAGATTGCTTGATGATTGATCGACCTTGATCGAACATGTCAGTCCCATCGGCGTCGAGGGTAAGATGTCAATGTCGCGGGGACTATTCTCAGGTATTTCAAAAGAGATTGTTGAGTAGAAGGGATTTATCGTCATGATTTTCAAGTCGATTCGTTCTGTTATTGCCGCAACCGGCATCCTGCTTGCGCTGAGTTGTAGCGCTTCGGCCCAGAACACGCCGGGCGTGGCGCCGATTGTACCGCAGGCGCTCAAGCCTCTTCCCTTCATCAGCCCGATCTTCGGCGACAACATGGTCTTGCAGCGCGGCAAAGCCAATACCATCTGGGGTTGGTCAGAACCGGGCGACCACATTCAGGTGCAGATTGGCGATCAAGCCGCATCTGCCGTCGCGGGAGCCGACCGCCGCTGGCAGGTTACGATTCAGCCTCCTCCCGCTGGCCGCCCTTACACCATCAAGATCACCGGCCATGAGACCGTGGAACTGCGCAACGTTCTGGTCGGCGATGTGTGGCTGTGCGGCGGCCAGTCGAATATGGGCCTGCCGCTCCAGGTTACGCGCAACGGAGCGGAGGAAGCGAAGGCGGCCAACTACCCGGAGATTCGGTTTTTCTCCGTGGAAGGACATCCCGCCTACCGGCATAACGACGCGATCGCGGGAAGCTGGAAGGCTGTCTCCCCGGAGACCGCGGGCAGGCTCTCAGCCGTCGGATATTACTTCGCGCGCAAGGTTCAGAACGAGATCCACGTTCCCATCGGCCTGGTCGTCGATGCGCTGGGCGGAACACCCGCCGAGTCGTGGACAAGCGCCGAGGCTCTGCGTCCTCTTCACGATTTCGATATTCCGTTGGCGGAGTTGCAGAGGCTGGCCGATGAGGACGCGCCCGAATACGGCAACTACGTGATGCATTGGTATGACCGGTACGACATCGGGCTCAAGGGAAACTGGGCCGCTCCCGATCTGGACGATTCAAGCTGGACGCCCGTTGAGATTCCCGGCGGCTTCAAAGAACTTGGCGTGCCCAATACGCCCGCCTTGGCGTGGTTCCGCAGGGAGATTGTGTTGCCGGACAAGCTGCCCGCGGGGATGCCACTGCTCTTCCTCGGCTCCATCGAGCGGATGGATACGGTGTACATCAATGGCAAGTCGGTCGGCGCCAGCGCATGGGTGGAGAACCCGCGCGTCTATCCCCTCTTTGGCGCGGTGCTCAAGCCCGGAAAAAACGTCATCGCGATTCGCGTGCTGAAGACCAAGCCGGACGGCGGATTCCTTGGCAAGCCTGAAGAGCTGCACCTGACGCTGGGAGACAAGACGATCATTCCACTGGCAGGCAAATGGAAGGGCAAGCTCAGCCTGGATGCACGCCCGCCGCAGCCCTTGCCCATCGCCTACGAGAACTGGCCCGTCATGCCCGCCGTCCTCTACGAAGGAATGCTGAAGCCCATCGCGCCGCTCGCGATCACCGGCGCGCTCTGGTACCAGGGCGAACAGAACTCGCCACGCGGTTTTCAGTACCGCAGAATCCTTCCGGTGATGATCGCCGACTGGCGCAAGCTCTTTGGCCAGGGAGATTTTCCCTTCTACATCGTCAGCCTGCCGGCCTTCAAGCCGCGAAGCGCGACGCCGGTCAGCGGAGATGAGTGGACCGAGACGCGCGAGTCGCAGGCGATCACGGCAGCCAGCGTGCCCAACTCCTGCCTGGCTGTCACCATCGACACCGGCGACGCGGACAACATTCACGCCAAGGACAAGCAGCCCGTGGGCGAGCGCCTGGCCCTGTGCGCGCTGGCAAATCAATATGGCAAGAAGGTCGTTTATTCGGGTCCGACTCTGAAATCGGTCGACCGGCATCCCGGCGAAATCCGGCTGCGCTTCGCGCACACCGACGGCGGCCTGGTGGTGAAAGGAACGAAGCTGGAAGAGTTCGCCACCGCCGGAGAGGACCGCAAGTGGTACTGGGCCGATGCGCGAATCAAGGGCAAGACAATTATTGTCTCCTCTCCCTCGGTGCCCAACCCCAAAGAGGTTCGCTATGCCTGGCAATCGAATCCCGCTGCGACCCTGTTCAACGGAGCCGGACTGCCGGCCGCTCCCTTCCGGACCGATATATGGCCCGGCATCACAGAAAGTCAGAGACCCTACTGAATAGGTGGCTAACAGTCTGTAGTGAAAGTCAGGTTTTGAAAGGGCACGGCTTTAGCCGTGCCGTGAATGGTTCATAGGAAAAGACGGGCTTTAGCCCCTGAGGGATGGTTTCAGCATTTTCGACTTGTATCACGGGTGGCTAAGATGAGAAAGAAACGATTCGTAATAATGGGCGCGCTTGCAGGCATCACAATCCTGTTCGCGCACTTCGATCTGCTGGAGCAGGCGGCTGCTCAAAGCTCACGCAATGTGCTCTGGTACCGCTCTCCCGCTCCCATATGGGATCATGCTCTTCCCGTAGGAAACGGCCGCCTGGGCGCGATGGTCTTTGGCGGAGCAAACTCCGGCCCGATCAATGGTGACGAGCAGTTCTCCCGTCAGAACGCTCCGCTGCTGGATGGATCGCGGACCTCGGGCGCGGATGAACACCTGCAACTGAACGAAAGCTCTTTGTGGCAGGGCAGCCGCGCGAATCGCCTGAATCCGAGGGCTCACGATGCAGTGCCGGAGATTCGCAAGCTGCTGCTCGCGTCGCAAGGTCTGGACGGCGCGAAAATCTCTGCCGCTGAAAAGCTCGTCCAGGACGACATGATCGGCATCCCTCCGGGAATGCCCAGCTACAGCACCTTGGGCGACCTCTATCTGCGCGGCGCGAACAAGGTAGCCATCAGCGAGTACCGCCGCCAGCTTGACCTTGACACGGGCGTCGCGCGAGTGACCTACGCGATGAATGGTGTGGGCTATACGCGCGAGGTCTTCGCATCCGTACCCGACGAAGTAATTGTCGTGCACCTCAGCGCCGATAAGAAGGGCGCCATCAGTTACCGGCTCAGCATGGACCGGCCAGCGGACTTCAGCGTCCGCACGCGCGGGCAGGATACCCTTGTGCTGCGCGAAGGGCCGGATCACACGGACCAGATTCGCTTCGCCGGCGAAGCGCTCGTCTTGCCCACCGGAGGCAGCGTCCGTGCGGAAGGCTCCGAGCTTGTGATCTCCGCTGCTGATTCTGTCACAATCCTGATCGCGGCAGCCACCGACTTCAAAGGCGGACCCTTCGCGGGCGGCGATCCCGAGGCGCAATGCGAACGCGCGCTGGCGCAGGCGCGGAGCCGCGGCGCGGATCAGATTCTTGCGCGGCAGGAGGCCGTATATCAGCCGTTGTTCCGCAACATGGCGCTTCATCTTGGAGCGGCCTCCGGCGCAAATGAAGACCTTTCTACCGACGAGAGAGTCAAGCGTGTCAGTGATGGCGCTGACGACCTCGGCTTGCAGGAACTCTATTTTCAATTCGCACGCTACCTGCTCATCAGCTCCTCGCGTCCCGACGGATTACCCGCGAATCTACAGGGAATCTGGGCCGGTGGCATCAGCAATCCCTGGGGCTCGAAGTGGACCATCAACATCAACACCGAGATGAATTACTGGCTCGCGGAACCCGCCGGACTCGGGGAAACCATCTTGCCCCTGATCAATCTGATCGACGTGGTGCGCACGCCCGCGAGCGGCACGGGAATGAAAGTAGCGCAGGACTACTACGTCGCGCGCGGCTTTGTGATTCATCACAACACCGACCTGTGGGGCGACGCCGAACCGATCGACGGGTATCAATGGGGCATCTGGCCCATGGGCGGCGCGTGGCTGTCGCTCGATGCGTGGGACCACTACGCATTCACGCTGGACAGAAAGTTTCTGCGCGATCATGCATGGCCCATTCTACACGATGCTTCCCAGTTCTTTCTGGATTACCTCGTTGACGATGGCTCAGGGCATCTCGTCACCGGGCCGTCGATCTCGCCGGAAAACAGCTATCGCGTGCCGGATGGGAGCGTACATTCGGTGACTATGGCTCCCACGATGGATATCGAGATCCTGCGCGAGCTGTTCACGCGCACGCTCGATGCGGGAAAAATCCTCGGTGAAGATCCCGACTTCCTGAAGCAGGTGGAAAACGCGCGCGCCAAGCTGCCACCCTTTGAGATCGGCAAACTGGGCCAACTGCAGGAATGGCAGCGGGACTATGACGAACCTGAACCGGGGCACCGGCACATCTCACATCTCTGGGCGCTTTTTCCCGGCACTCAAATCTCCCTGAAACACACGCCCGACCTGGCCAAAGCGGCGCGAGTCTCTCTGGAGCGGCGGCTCGCAAACAGGGGTGGTCAAACAGGGTGGTCGCGCGCCTGGGTTGTGAATTACTGGGATCATCTGCACGATGGAAAGCAGGCATACGAAAGCCTGCAAGTGATGTTTCGGCAGTCCACATTTCCGAACCTGATGGATACGCATCCACCGGGCATCTTCCAGATCGACGGCAACCTGGGCGCGGCAAACGGAATGCTGGAAGCCCTGGTCGAGTCGCGTTGGATGCCGGATGCCGTTGAGGTCGAACTCCTCCCTGCCTTGCCCGAGCAGTGGTCCGAGGGCTCCATCGAAGGAGTCCATGTCCGCGGAGGCGCGACGATCGATATGCGATGGAAGGCGGGCAAGATTATCTCCATGGAAGTGCACGCCAAGAGCAGCGGAGCGATCCGGTTGATTCCACCGCAGGGGCAAGCTGTTGCCGGCATCCATACTCCGGCAGGCAAACCGTTGCTCGCCGGAAAAGACGGCGCGATCCGCCTTGTAAGCGGAACGTCGTATGCGATTGCTTTCCGCTGACTCTTCAACTATCTTTCATTTGGAGCAGCCCGGCTTGCTTATGCAGGTTCAACAGCAATGAACCCGCAAACTTGCTAACTCGCTAACACCGCGAAGCGGTGGCTAACCTGCTAAATAGTTAACCCATACTCGCGAGTGTTGCGAAAAATGGGGAAGACTTGAACCAGTTTGTTCATCGAGGAGTGCAGAAACTCGATGATCCAGAAGTCGAACTCCACGCATAACATCCGCGCAAAGAAAGGGGAAATACCCAGCCATGGTCCGTTTATTTGCTTTGCTTCCCACGCACTTTACGAAGCCTGCCGTCTTTCGCATCCTTTCCATCACAGTCCTGTTGGCTCTGTTCTCAGCCGCCTGCGGCGCCGTGGCTCAGATGCCTGGCCAGGAACGGCCCGGCTTGGCGCCCGTTACGGCGCAACAGTCCGAGCATGGATTTCATGCCACGGTGGGTTCCGAGGTGATTGACGTTACCGTTTGTGGCGCTTCGGTGATCCACGTACTGGCGAAGCCTGACGCGGCGGCGCAGGCCGGGCCGAAGCCCTGGATGCTCGATGAAAGCCAATCCTGCGCGGGCGCTCCCTTTCAATTCGCGCAGAATGCGAAGTCGGCAACACTTAAGACAGAAAAGCTTCAAATCTCCTTCGGACTGGAGCGCGGCAATCTATCTTTTCGCGCGGTGAATGGGGACGGACTGCTGCGGGAAGGAAACAGCTTGCCGCGAACCTACGAGCCTGTGCAACTGAATGGCGAGAGCACCTACAAGGTCACAGATCGATTCTCTCCCGTACCGACAGAAGCGGTCTATGGGCTGGGGCAGCATCAGAGCGGACTCTTCAACTATCGCGGCGCAACCGTCGAGTTGGGCCAAAACAACACAGACGTAGCGATTCCCTTGCTGCTCTCGAGCAAAGGCTATGCGCTGATGTGGAACACGGCCGCCCTTACTTACGTCGACAATCGCTTTCCGACGGATCTTATCTTCAGCGCCATCGCCGGCAAGTCGATTGACTATTACTTCATCTATGGCCCGGAGATCGATGAGATCATCCACGAATACCGGAGCATGACCGGGCACGCGCCGATGCTGCCCAAGTGGGCCTACGGCTTCTTTCAATCCAAGGACCGGTATATTTCGCTCGACGAGATTCAAAAGATCGCGCAACGCTATCGCGCCGAGCACATCCCGCTGGACGCCATGGTGCAGGACTGGTTCTGGTGGAAGAACGAGGGCGATCCGGATTTCAACGCCAACTTCCACGATGTGCCCAAAGACCTCGATGCCCTGCACAAAGAAAATGTGCACACCATGATCTCCGTCTGGGGCCTGCTTGATCCCAACTCTGAAACCTATAAGATTCTGGACGCGCAAAAACTCCTCATTCCCGGCGCGCATGTCTATGACCCCAGCAGCCGGCAGGCGCGCGACATCTATTGGAACCGGCTGCCCGGCAAGCTGCTGGCGCAGGGATGGGATGCCTTCTGGCTCGATAGCGCCGAGCCGGAAGAGTTTTGGCCGCACATGGGCGACGCCATCCTGCGCAACAAGCAGCTTGCCATCGGCAACGGCGCGGAGTACACCAATGTCTTTCCGCTGCTGCATACGCTCGGCGTGCAAAATCATTGGAAGGAAACCACCGACCGCAAGCGCGTTTTTTTGCTGACCCGGTCAGCGTTTTTTGGCCAGCAGCGTGTCGGCGCCACAGTGTGGTCTGGCGACGTGTACACCAGTTATTGGGCGCTCTCGCATCAAGTCCCCGCCGGGCTGAATTTCGCGCTCAGCGGCTATCCGTATTGGACAACCGATATCGGCGGCTACTGGCCTGCCTTCCCCGGCGTTCTCGAACAGCCTGCCTATCAGGAACTCTATGCGCGCTGGTTCGAGTTCGGAACATTCTGTCCCATCTTCCGCACCCACGGCCATCGCCCCAACAACGAGCTTTGGACCTACGACAAAGTTGAGCCCACGCTCATCCGCTACAACAAGCTCCGCTATCGCCTCATGCCGTATATCTACTCGCTGGCATGGATGGTATCGAGTGAGGATTACACCATCCAGCGCCCGCTGGTTATGGATTTTCGCTCCGACGAAAAAACGTGGAATGTCGGCGACGAGTTTATGTTCGGTCCCGCCATTCTGGTCAATCCGGTGCTGAAAGCCAACGCCACGCATCGCGGCGTCTATCTGCCGGCCTCGCCCGCATGGTACGACTTCTGGACCGGAGCGGCAACGCCCGGCGGAGAGGAAATCGAAGCGGAAGCGCCGCTGGATCGTATGCCGCTCTACGTGCGCGCTGGGTCCATCCTGCCCATGGGACCTGAAATCGAATATGCCGCGCAGAATCCCGACGGCCCCATCGAACTTCGCATCTATCGCGGAGCCGACGGCCAGTTCAATCTGTACGACGATGCGGGCGACAGCTACGACTACGAGAAGGGTCAGCATTCCGTGATTCCCCTTCGCTGGAACGACAGCGCTGGCGTCCTCACTATCGGCGCGCGCGAAGGCACTTATCCCGGAATGGCCGAGACGCGCGCCTTCCGGATTGTCCTGGTGGGAAGCGCGCACGGGACCGGCGTTGAAGTGACGGGCAAGGCTGACAAGGAGATCACCTACGATGGCAAGGAGACCAAGGTAAGCCTTCGTTAACCGTGAGGAATAGCCTGGGCTGACCCGCCACGATTCAGCCCAGGCCATTATTATTGCGCGCATCGTGGTCAGGCCGCTGGCTGGCGGATCGCTGGGAATCCGCCTCTTCCCGCTCATGCTTTTTTGCGTGGTCAGTGCAGAGATTCGGTCTTTGCACTAGAATATGACCATAGTCAGTGACTATAGGAGAAATTGCCATGCAAGCCACAATAGCCGCCGGGGAGTTCAAGTCGAAGTGCCTCAAACTGCTCGACCAGGTCGCCACCGAGCGCCAGACGCTGGTCATCACCAAGCATGGCCGCCCTGTAGCCCAGGTTGTGCCGATGCCGCCCGAGATCGATCCCTTCGGCTTCATGCGCGGCAGCGTTCTTTACGAAGGCGATATCATTTCGCCGTTGGAGAATGAGTGGGAGGCCGCGCAGTGATGGCCTCTACTGTACTATTTTCGGAGGAACAACCGCCGCTACTGCTTGACACACACGTTCTGGTTCGTTTGACCGACGGGAACCAAAAGTTGGGCGCACGGGCTAGAGATGTAATTCGCCTTGCCTATCGCGAGGATCGGGCCGCTGTCTCGGCGATTACTCCGTGGGAGATCGCCCTTCTTGTGAGCAAGAAACGCCTCACTCTGGACCAGGATGTGCTGTCATGGGTTCATACGGCGCTGGCCGTGCCAGGCGTGCGATTGATTCCTTTAGATCCTGAGATCGCCGTAGCCAGCACGCGGTTGCCGTGGGAAATGCATCCCGACCCCGCCGACCGCGTTCTGGTGGCCACGGCGCGGCATCTGGGCGCAACGCTGGTCACCGCCGATGAAGCCTTGCTGGAGTTTGCGCGCAAGGGACACTTCAAGGCGCTGGACGCAACGGTTTAAGCCGCAGGCTGCTTCCTCTTCTCTTTAGTCACCTCTTTGGCCGTGAGCAGCTTCCCGCCTTCAAAGTAAAGAAATGCGTCGATCTGTTTGTAGAAAAATCCTGGAGGCTGTACTGCTCCTTCAATCTGACGATGATTCTCTTAAGCACAGGGTAGTTCCATAGTACCTGTTGCTGAAATCGAGGAAGCCCACCCTTATTTCTGAGCTGCCAAAGGTATTCTTTCACGCGCGAATCGAAGATTGGGTAGGAATCAGGCCTGTGAAAACTGCAATACTTCGTCGCAAACGAGTAGTAGTAATGATTTCGACCCTCGATAATTATCTTTGAAATTATTTCGACCAGCGTATCGTCTCCACGGTTTAACATGGCATCGATCTTGTGCTTGACGATTTGTTGAACGACATCATAAACAGTGGGAGTATATTCACGATCAGAAGGGCGATACTTACTGTTTACTCGAATTCGCGTTGAATAAAGGGAGTTCAGAGTCACGACTTTTAGAAGAACATGGGATAAGTGAGTATTCTCTGGATACTGCGTAAAGAGTTTGAATAGCGCGAGATCGGGTTCATCCATGTCAGTGTTGAATCTTGCGCATGCTTTTCTCACTTCGTCCGCCGATGGAAGTGTCAGGGTTCCGTTTGTCATACAATTTTCTCCCAAGTGTTCACGAACAGGTTCCGGTCAATTGTGTCGACGACAAAGGATCACCCGCCCCGCCAAGGGAAAGAAAAACACGCATCCGGCGCTTAACCGCCGGATGCGTGATCTCGTGCATGACCGATGCCTTCGCGCCGTAGGCGAGTTGGCCGCACCGCAGGTGCTTACTTGTCCGTCAGCGCTTCCACGCCCGGCAGTTTCTTGCCTTCAAGAAACTCCAGTGAAGCGCCGCCGCCGGTGGAGATGTGGGTGATCTGGTCGGCTACGCCGGCCTGATTGATCGCACTCACCGAGTCGCCGCCGCCGATGATGGAGATGGCCGCGCGGTTCGCCGCTACGGCATGGGCGATGGCGTTGGTGCCCACGGCGAAGCGGGGAAACTCGAAGACGCCGGCAGGGCCATTCCAAACAATGGTCCGGGCCGTCGAGACCACCTCTTCAATCGCCGCGATGGACTTGGGACCTATGTCCAATCCCTGCCAGTCATCCGGGAAGTTGACCGAGCAGTCCCACTCCTGCGTGTTCGCGTCCGCAGCGAACTTATCGGCCAGAATGTTATCGACAGGCAGCAGCAGGCGAACACCCTTGGCCTTGGCCTTATCGAGCGCGTCCTTGGCCATGTCGATCTTGTCTTCCTCTACAAGCGACTTACCGGTCGTAACTCCCAGCGCGCGCTGAAAGGTATAAGCCATGCCGCCGACAATGACCAAGGTATCGACCTTGTCGAGCAAGTTATCGATGACATCGATTTTTCCGCTGATCTTGGAGCCGCCGATGATCGCCACAAATGGTTTTTCGGGGTTTTCCAGTGCTTTGCCGAGATAAGTAATCTCCTTTTCCATCAGCAGGCCGGCGACGGCGGGCGAGAGGAAATGAGTGATGCCCTCGGTGGAGGCGTGGGCGCGATGCGCGCTGCCGAAGGCGTCGTTGACATAGACGTCAGCCAGCGAAGCCAGCGCCTTGGAGAAGGCAGGATCGTTGGCCTCTTCCTCGGCGTGGAAGCGCAGGTTTTCCAGCAGCAGCACCTGGCCGGTCTCAAGCTGCTCGGCCATTTCGCTGGCGACTTCGCCAATGCAATCCGGCGCAAAGGCCACGTTCACGTCCTCGCCCAGCTCCTTATCGAGCAGCTCGCGCAGCCGTTTGACCACTGGGCGCAGCGAGTACTTGGGATTCGGCTTGCCCTTGGGGCGGCCCAGGTGCGAGGCCAGAATCACCTTGGCCTTGCGGCGCAGGGCGTAAATGATGGTGGGCAGTGTGGCCACAATGCGCGTGTCGTCGGTGATCGTTGCGCCGTCTTCGGTGAGCGGGACGTTGAAATCGACGCGGATGAAGAGCCGCTTGTTGGCCAGTTCGATGTCGCGAATGGAGAGCTTGGGCATGGTGCCTTCCTTGAGGGTCAGGTTATTTTACGTGCGTTTGGAATCCTGTATTGGAGAAAGATAGCGAATTGGGAGTCTCGTCTTGAACGACGGCTTCCATTTCGATCTCGGCGCACCATTTCGGATTGAGCAGCGCGGCGACGATCATGGTGGCCGCGGGGCGAGTCGTGCCGAAGAACTCGCCATGGACGCGGCCCACTGCCTCCCAGTCCTCGGCGTGCGCCAGATAGATTCTAGTGCGTACGACGTCCTGGAAGGAAGCGGCGGCTTCGGTGAGGGCCGCCGCTGCGATCTCGAAGATGCGGCGGGTCTGCCCGGCTGCGTCCAGATCGTCCGCGCCAACCGGGCCGGTTCCCGAGAGGTGAACGATGTTCCCCACGCGCACGGCGCGGGAGAAGCCGATGATGGGTTCGTAGGGCGAGGTGCCGGGAATGTTTTTGCGGGTCATACTGATCATTTTAGCTTTGCATCACAGTTTGGACAGTCGATTTGTTCCGAATGAAAATAACTGAGTTTTGTGTCACATACTGGGCAACGATAAATGGCTAACTTGAATGCAAAAGCAACTGAGACGATTGCAAGACCAATCATCTCGATCATGAATGATGTATCCTTAACCCATTCATCCTTAATAAGTGAAGAAAAAACATGAAAAATTGCGCCTGTGCAAAGCCAAGACAGTCCTGTAATGGACAAATACCTGCAAATGCGATAATGCAACTTCACGGAACGAATGATTCCTTCCGGTTGCATATTGAGACGCGCGCTTTGTTTGCTTTCATCTGGCATGAAGAAGTCTCGAAATTATGATCCATTTCAGAGATCAGTGGCCAGAAATCGAAAAACTGACCACTGACCACTGTCAACTGCTTACAGTCCCTTCTCGACCAGGAAGCCGATCAGATCGACGACGCGGCTGGAGTAGCCCCACTCGTTGTCGTACCAGCTCAGCACCTTGACGCTCTGCCCAACCACTTTGGTCAACGGCGCATCCACGATCGAGCTGCGTGCATCGCCTTTGTAGTCGGAGCTGACCAGCAGGTTGGAGTCAACGCCCAGAATCCCCTTGAGCTCGCCCTTGGAAGCTGCCGTGAAGGCGGCGTTCAGGGCTTCGGCAGTCGTCGGCTTCTCGCTGATGAAGGTCAGATCAACGATGGAGACGTTGGGCGTGGGAACGCGGATGGCGAAGCCGTCCAGCTTGCCGGCAGTCTCGGGAATGACCAGCTTGAGAGCCTTTGCGGCGCCGGTCGAGGTGGGAATCATGCTCAGCGCGGCGGCGCGGGCGCGGCGCAGGTCCTTGTGCGGGAAGTCCAGGATGACCTGGTCGTTGGTGTAGCTGTGGATGGTGGTCATGATGCCGCTGACGATGCCGCAGTGGGCCAGGATCACCTTGACCACCGGCGCCAGGCAGTTGGTGGTGCAACTGGCGTTGGAGAGGATGTGGTGCTTGGCCGCGTCGTACTTGTCCTGATTGACGCCCAGCACGATGGTCAGATCCTCGTTCGATGCCGGCGCGGAGATGATGACCTTCTTGACCGTCGCGCCCAGGTGCGCCTTTGCCTTGGCCCCGTCGGTAAAGTGGCCGGTGGATTCAATGACGATCTGCGCGCCCACGGAAGCCCAGTCCAGCTTGGCGGGGTCGCGCTCGGCCCAGACCTTGATCTTCTTGCCGTCCACGGAAATGAAATCTTCGCCCGCCGTGATCTCGTTCTTCAGGTTGCCCAGGATCGAGTCGTACTTGAGCAGGTGCGCCAGCGTCGCCGGGCTGGTCAAGTCGTTGACGGCGACAAAATCAATCTCCGGGTTGCCTAGCGCGGCGCGTAATACGTTGCGGCCAATCCGGCCGAAGCCGTTGATGCCAACCTTAACTGCCATGTCTGTGTTCTCCTTCGTAGCCGGTGCGGCTATGGTTTTGAGCTTGTTGAGGATTCTTCGAGTGGCGTCTTCGAGTCGCCGGCTGAAAACCGCACGGCGGGCAATTCCACCAAACTCATGATCGTAACATTGCGGGTACCCGAAGACGAAATCTAACGTGTTTCGCCCCGTTTTTTGCGGAACCTCTCGCATCGATAGTGTGCCCTTTCAGATACAGGATCGTATGTGACGCAGTGCACATCATTTGCCGCAACCTCGGCAACTGTGGTATCCCGGTAACAGAAAGTTACATTGAAGGGCTCATGAGCAGACGGTCAAGGCACTCTCCGAATACCTCCGAATCCACCGGTAAAATCGGCCAGGAACTCCCACAGAATCAACTGCGTCCCCTGGTTCCGCTTTATCCGGACGATGCCCCGGCGCAGCAGACGCGCGCGTCGCGGCCGGCGGAAGCCCGGCGTCAGCCCGCCCCTTCCGTGCAGTTGCAGGCGGAGGCGCGCCCCACCCGCCAGGAACGGCAGCCAAGGCCCGACGCTCCCGCCAAACAGCCGCGCCCCCGTCCGGAGTGGAATGAACCGGCCGGCTCCGGGCGCTTGGAGCTGGAGACCCAGCCGGATACCTCCTCCGCGATTCCTCCCGAGCCGGAGGCGGCCGAGCGCTCGCCCCTGGCTCCCAAAGGCTTCGTGGTGCTGGCCATCGGGCTGCCCGGCTCCGGCAAGACCACCTGGTTCCGGCGACGCGGCGTCACCCCGCTGTCGAGCGATCTGCTGCGCAACATTCTTTTCGACGATGTCGAGGAGCAGCGCTATCAGGGCCTGGTCTTTTCCACGCTGCGCTCGCTGCTGCGCGCCCGTCTCATTGCCCGCATGCCCTTGAACTACGTGGACGCTACCAACCTCAGCAGCCACGAGCGCAGCCAGTGGATCAAGATGGCCAAGAGCTTCGGCTACGAGGTGCAGGCGGTCTTCTTCGACGTGCCGCTGGAGGTCTGCCTGGAGCGCAATAGCAAGCGCGACCGCTCGGTCAGCGAGGACGTGATGCGCAAGATGGCGGAAAAGCTCAAGCCGCCGGTCTTCGAAGAAGGCTTCGCCAAGATCACCGTTGTGCGGGTGAAAAGCGCGGGGTGAGGGAACCTTCAGCTTTCCGCCGACACCGCATCATTAATGTGCCCCATCTTCTCCTGCTTGGTGCGCACGTACTCCGCGAAGCTCTCTTGCGGCTCAACCTCAGCCGAGACACGCTCCACCACCGCGATCCCGGCAGTCTCCAGCGCCGCCACCTTCTCCGGGTTGTTGGTGATCAGCCGGACCGCCTTCACGCCCATTAGCTTGAGCACCTCGGCGGGCAGCTCGTAGGCGCGGCAATCGGCGGCAAAGCCCAGCTCGACGTTGGCCTCGACCGTATCCATGCCCTGGTCCTGAAGTTCATAGGCGCGCAGCTTGGCCATCAGGCCGATGCCGCGCCCCTCCTGCTGCTCGTAGAGCAGAATGCCCGCGCCCTCGGCGGCGATCTGCCGCATGGCCTGCTCCAGTTGCAGCCGGCAGTCACAGCGCAGCGAGCCAAAAACATCCCCGGTCAGGCACTGCGAGTGGATGCGCACCAGCGGCGGCGCGGCGTGAATGTCGCCCATCACCAGCGCCACCAGCCCCTCGATCTCGCTGCTCTTGATCTCGTAGCTTGCCCCATTGGCCGGTGGGCCGTCCCCATTCCGCTCCGGCGGTGCGGTCTCGCCACCAGGAAGCGGCGCAGTCAGCACGCCCTCGAAGCCCAGAATGCGGAAGGCTCCCCAGCGGGTGGGAAAATCCGCCTCGGCAATCTTCTTCACGCTTGCAAATCCCATGCGTCTATTTTACTTGGCGCGGGGTTGCGGGCGGCGCAGACACAGACTGAGCCTGATCGCTTACCATAACTTTGCCGGAGTTTTATGCGCGACCACCTGGCTACACTGCTCGACGATTTCCGACGCTACGGCCGCCAGATCGCCGTGGTTCGCTTCCAGGGCAACCGGCGGCGAACGACCACCTACGGCGAGCTGGCGCGGCTGGCGGGGCGCTTTGCCGCGCTTCTCGCCCAGCGCGGCATCGGCTCGGGCGACCGGGTTCTGCTCTGGGGAGAAAACAGCGCCGAGTGGATCGCCGCCTTCCATGGCTGCCTGTTGCGCGGAGTGCTAGCGGTGCCGCTGGACGCTTATGGAAGCGTCGAGTTTGCCCAGCGCGTGGCTGCCGATGTGCGCCCCAAACTGGCCGTCGGAGATGCGTTGCTGCTGCATCAATTGCCCTCGGAATGGCCGTGCCTCGCCTTTGACGACTGGCTCACCGCGCTGCCTGCGGAAGAGGCCGGTCCCATTGCCGGGCTATCACGCCAGACTCCGCTGCAAATCTTGTTCACCTCCGGCACCACCGGCGACCCCAAGGGCGTGGTGCTGACCCACGGCAACGTGCTGGCCAGCGTGGAGCCGATCAAGAAGGGCGCGCAGCCCTATATGCGCTGGGAGCGGCTGCTGGCGCATCCGCTGCGCATCTTCGACACGCTGCCGTTGAGCCACGTCTTCGGCCAAACGATGGGCCTGTGGGTACCACCGATCTTTACCGCACAGGTTCACTTCGAGAGCCGTCTGGTGGCCGGACGGCTGATCGAGACCATTAAGCGCGAGCGCATTAGCGTGCTGGCCGCGGTGCCGCGCGTGATCGCGCTGCTCAAAGCGCATCTGGAAATCACTCTGCCCGGCCTGGCGGAGCGCGTGGCCGCGTCGCAGAAGAAGATGGGCGTGCCGCAACGCTGGTGGCTCTTCCGCGATGTGCACAGCGCCTTCGGCCTGAAGTTCTGGGCGGTGATCTCCGGCGGCGGCGCTCTGCCGGGGCCGCTGGAGCAGTTCTGGAACGCGCTGGGGCTGGTGGTGGTGCAGGGCTACGGAATGACCGAGACTTCAGCGCTGATCACGCTGAATCACCCCTTCCATGTGGCTCGCGGGACGATCGGCAAGCCGCTGCCGGGGCGCGAGGTGAAGCTGGGGCCGGACGGCGAAGTGCTGGTGCGCGGTGAGTCGATCTCGCGCGCGACCTGGTCCGGCGGGGCCATGCAGCCGCGCACGGGCGAGTGGCTGGCCACCGGCGACCTGGCCGAGAGCGATTCAGACGGCGATCTGCGCTTCCTGGGGCGCAAGAGCGAGGTGATCGTCACTTCATCGGGCGTGAACCTGCACCCCGAGGATCTGGAGGCGGCCATCGAACAGGAGCCGAATGTCGCGGCCTGCGCGGTGATGGCGATGGAGACGCCCTCCGGGCCGGAGCCCTGCGCGGTGCTGGCCATGCGCGGCCACGGCGATGGGGCGGCAGAGGCCATCGAGCGCGCCAACCACAGGCTGGCGGAATTTCAGCAGTTGCGCCGCTGGGTGCTGTGGCCGGAGCCGGACCTGCCGCGAACCTCGACCGGCAAGGTCAGGCGCAAGGCAGTCTCGGCGTGGCTGGCCGGAATCCAGGCTGCCACCGCAGCGTCCTACACCGGCGAGGCTGCGACAGCCGGCGCCTTTGGAGTCTCGTCGGACTGGCTGCTCAAGCTGATCGCCGAAATCTCCGGCGAAACTCCACGTGGCGTCGGAGACGAGCTGCGGCTGAGCGAAGATCTGCTCCTCGACAGCCTGGGCCGGGTGCAACTGGCGGCGGCTCTGGAAGAGCGGCTGGGGATTGCGCCGCAGGGCGGGCTGCTGGAAGAGGCGCGCACGCTGGGCGATCTGCGCAGCCTGGTGGCCGGCGAGGCTAAGGAAGCGATAAATGACGAACAAACCCGCTTAAAAGCGCCAGAAGTGAATTCCGGCGGCACTGTCGCGGCTACGAGTCAACGCGGCCCGGAGGAAGGCGAGGGTTTCAACCCTCGCAATATGCCCACCAAATCAGCGCGGGCTTTAGCCCTGGAGAAAGATTTCTCGCCAACTTTACCCGAATTGCAGATGGTTTCCGCTGCCAGCCAAACCGTGAATGAGCCCGAACACTGCCTCTACCCGCACTGGCCGTGGATCGCGCCCTTCCAATGGTTGCGCGTGGCCTTCATCGAAGCGGTTGTCCGGCCGCTGGTCTGGCTGCTCGCCGCACCGCGCGTCGTAACGCCGGAGTTGCCGGCGGACGCCGAGCCGCTGCTGATCGTCGCCAACCACGTGACAGCCTACGACGGGCCGCTCATCCAGTACGCTCTGCCCGGACCGCTCCGGCGGCGGATCGCCGTGGCCATGGCTGGCGATATGCTCGAGGACTACCGGCACTTCCGCAATCCCGAGCGCCCGCCCACCCGGCGTGGCTTCTATAAGCCCGGCCCGCTGATCTGGCTGCTGCTGACGGCGCTCTTCAATGTCTTCCCCCTGCCGCGGCGGCGCAACTTCCAGCGCAGCTTTGCCCACGCCGGCGCGGCGCTGGACCGCGGATACAACGTGCTGGTCTTCCCCGAGGGCACGCGCTCGGCCGAGGGCTCTCTGGCGCGCTTCCGTGGCGGCATCGGCCTTCTGGTGAAGCAGTCGGGAGCCCGCGTGCTGCCGGTCGGTCTGCGCGGGCTGGGCGAGCTGAAGGCGGGACGCCGGCGCTGGTTCCGCTCCGGCAGGATCGAGGTCCACGTAGGCCAGCCCATTCGCTTTGCGCCCGAGGAAACAGAAGCAGCCATCACCGAGCGCCTCCACGCCGAGGTCAACCGGTTGCTGAACGATTGAGCCTCCGCTAACTCTGCGAACCCCGCTAACTCCGCTGACAAGCTGCCCCGCCGAAGTGCTATCCTCACAGCGTAATGCACGGTCTCACTCTGCTCGAATTCGTCGCCGTGGGCCTGCTCATTCTGGCCAACGCCTTCTTTGTGGCCGCCGAGTTCGCCCTAGTCTCCATCCGCGACTCCCGCATTGAGCAGATGCTTGCCGCCGGCGCTCCCGGTGCGCGCGCCGTTCGCCGGCTGCAGCGCGACCTGGACGACTTTCTTCCCGCCGTGCAGCTCGGCGTCACGCTCTGCTCGCTGGCTCTGGGCTGGATCGGCGAGCCGCTGGCCGCCTCCGTCTTTCTCGGCTGGATTGACGCTCTGCCCCAGCCCCCGGTCCATGCCCTGGCCTATGCCCACGTGGCCTCCGTCGCCGCCGTCGCCCTTGGCTTCGCGCTCATCACCTACTTCCACGTGGTGATCGGCGAACTGGTGCCCAAATCGCTAGCCCTGCGCCGCGCCGAGGCCCTCGCCGTCGCCGTCGCCCCGGCGATGCTGATCTTCATGACGCTGGCCCGCCCCGCCGTGCGCCTGCTCAGAGGCTCGGCCGCCGTCATCCTGCGCGGCTTCGACATTCCCATGACCGAGCGCGCCCAGGTCCACTCGCCTGAGGAGCTCAAGCTGATCGCCACCGCCGCCCGCCGCCTCGGCGTGCTGCCCGCCTTCCAGGAGACGCTCATCCACCGCGCTCTCGAATTGGATGATGTGCCCGTCCGCGAGATCATGACCCCGCGCCAGAAGATCTTCTCCCTGCCTTCGAATCTGCCCATCGAAGCGGCCAGCGCCCAGGTCATCGAGCGCCTCCACTCCCGCGTTCCCGTCTACGACGAAAGCCGTGGCCCCGAGCACATTGTCGGCGTCGTCTACTCCAAAGACCTCGCCCGCCTGATCTTTTACCGCTCAACCGCACCTCACATCGATCTCAATCTCCGCCAGATCATGCGCGACGTGCTGGTCGTCCCGGAGACCAAAAGCGTCCTCGACCTGATCCGCGACCTCCAACAGCGCCGCCGCCAGATGGCTATCGTCGTTGACGAGTACGGCTCCACGGTCGGCCTGGTCACCGCCGAGGACGCCATCGAGCAGCTCACCGGCGAACTGGAAGACGAATTCGACTCGCCAGCGCTGCCCGTCCTCACCACCGCCAGCGGCGCGCTGCTGATGGACGGCGGCGTCAACCTGCGCGACCTGGAAACCCAGATGCAGTGGGACCTGCCCCGCGACGGCGGGGTGGAAACCCTGGCCGGCTTTGTCCTCATGCGCCTCGGCCACATCCCCCAAGTCGGCGAGAGTGTGGACTACGATGGCCGCCGCCTGACTGTTGTAGAAATGGACAACCGCCGTATCGCCAAAATCCGCGTCGAGCCGGTGGAGGAGGAGAAACCTGATGCTAACTGAATCCTCAAGCTACCCCTCCTAAGAAATCTCAAACAATTCGGCGAATTCAATAATCGGAACCGTATTAGAAAGGACGCACCTATAGTTGCGTCACTCCGAACCCCAAAGCCTCTAAGGCTTTTGCCTCTGAGAAGTCTTTTTTACTCATTAAATGATTCCCCACGCAGGTACATTGACTGCACCTTCGATCCGCGACTATAACCATCCCCCGTCAGCGCCGGGTTGCTGAGCGCACCTGCAGTAGAATGTTCATGAACTGACGATTTGTCAAAAGAAAGGTATCCCAAAGGATAGCGAGGGCCTCCCGCGCGTAATAATAAGTCCATCGGAGCACTCCGTTGGCTTGTTTTCCACTTTGCATCGGGCGTTTCTCGGTCGCAATCCCGAGGAATCGGAATAGCAACCTGCATCTAAAGACATGATACTCATCCGTGCATATGATTATTGGATGCAGATAGCGACGACTGCCAAGGAGCGCGGCACATTCATATACAGAAGAGAGCGTGTCATATGATTTTGGGTCAGAGATTATACGATTCGCCAAGACCCCAGCTTCTCGCAGCATGGACTCCATGACCTCTGCTTCCGGAGGACCGAATTTACCGCGTCCTCCGGTAACAATGTAATATGATTCGCTCGACCGTCCGCCCAAACTCAGCGCACTCTCTACTCTACGCCGCATTGCACCGCTCGGCGTTCCGTCCGGCCTGACCGCAGCCCCCATAATCACATAGCATTCCGAATTCATAATCAAGATTGAGGAGCTTTCGTTCCGCATGAGGACAGTTTACCGGCTCCGGATTCATTTGGCTTCATGGCGTAAGGGAACGGCAAACGAGGGAATGCACGATTCTTGGATAAATACATCTGTCTTGACCAGGCCAGCAGCTTGTTGGCAGTTGCAACATCAAACGTAAATTTAACCTGTCCAGATTGTTGACGGAGACCAATCACCACACCGTAGATCGGCCTGTCAAGGGGTGGGCGGAGAACGCCCACCACATCCATCCCGTTATATTTTAGAGGCACCTGGTCCAGAGATGCTTTATCCCGCATGGCCTCATAGAGGTCCGTAGTGGAGACCAGGAATACTTCCTCCCTGTCTTCAGTTAGGGGCTTTATGTATTTTCCTGTCCAAGCAAATTTGGCGCCGTCGGAGGAGGCAATCTCTTCCGGTGTTGCATCTCGCAGCGCTCCATAACGACGCGCGAGTTGCACTTCCTTGATGGGTAAGCCCCCGGCGAGAAATTCCAATTGAATAAAGATGTCTTCACAACCTTTGTCGGCGCCTGAAAAGCTCAGGTTTTCCATACCGAAGGAGAAATCAAGACCCTTTGACGCGTCGAATTCCGCAAGCATATATTCGGGCGGGCGGCCATCCACATATAGTGGCAATCCGTTTGCAAAGATCTCATATCTCAACGAATCAGCCTTCTGAACGCCCGGAATTGAGTCGCTCTTGATCGTGAACTCGGTAAAGCCCACGCGCTCCGAGTCTGTCATCTTACGCAATGTCATCAAGGAGGGAACTCTCCAACCGGGCTTTTTCACGGTCTCTTCCGTCGTCTGCGCACGAACTTCGGTCATCAAGCCGAAGAATGAATGGCTTTGCCCGGCATTCTCGCGACACTCGGCGGCTACGGCCCAGCCGTAGTCATCCAGATCAAACCCGCATTGGCCGCCCTCTACGCACTGCATATGAATCTCAGGCTCGGAAGTGTTCGTGGGAGGATTCGGACTTTGTTTGATGCAGAATGTCATGGGACGGTCAGGTTTATCAGTCTGAGTAGACACAAGCGAAGCCCGCGTGGCTGTAGCTACGAGCAATGGAGTGGCTGGCTGAGGCCACACCACGTTCTCAAAATAATGCAAGCCGCGATAATGTTCGTCGTTGTCTACAGCAACAGTGGGTGGAAAATCAGTAACTCTAGGCTGGCTCTGCGAGAAACTGAGAATCGGATTTTCGCCGTTTGGAAACCTAACCCGAAACTTCAGAAGCGCCAGGGGATGCACGGGTTGCGGAAACAAGTGTTTAGTCAACGCAATGCCGAATGCAAGTACGAGAAGTCCAAAGGTGACGGCAAAACTCCAGACCAGATAATTTGGCCGTTGCATCCCCGGTTTCTTGAGAACCATTAGCAACGTGGAACCACCGGCCCCTGTAAGGTAAGTCCAGATGTTGGAATATGCCCCTTGGATAAAGGAAGGCAAATTCAGATCAGTTCCACCAAAGTGCGATGCAATCCATAAGACAAATAGTGTGAGGGTGCAGCCTATCAGCAGAATAATAATGGAGTCGATCGGTTCCATCGACCCCCACCACCTCTGCGACACTCCATTGGTCATTACATCCTCCATCGATGCGGCACCCTATCGAGGATTGTTTTGCACGACCGTGTCTCACACGGTAATGGAACCTGGTTATACCGGGTTTTTTAATAGCATTGCGGGGTTCCGCGCCAGCATTCTCACCGAGGTCTCAACTGGGCAGCCTTTGCGCCCATTCAATTGCTTGGGGCCGGCATCTGTAAGGGGACGCCTTATCGCTAGTTAAGAGCAGTAATCCCACCGTTGTCAAGCCGTTTACTCAATTGCACAAACTGATCACTGACCCCTGAACCCTGATCCCTGATTTATCGTTGTACCAGCCCATGAAGCCGATCCTCACCCGCCTCGCGCTCACCCTTCCGGTCGTTTGGCTGGTGGTTTCGCTGGTCTTTCTTCTCATCCACCTGGTTCCCGGCGACCCCATCCAACAGATGCTCGGCGAGGGCGCAACTCCAACCGACACAGAGACTTTGCGCCACCAATACTTCCTCGACCTGCCCCTCCATCAGCAGTACTTGCGCTACTGGTCCGGCGTCCTCCATGGCGATCTGGGCAACTCCATTCGCCTGCACGACACGGTCGCCCATCTGATCGCCGCGCGCTACCCCTACACACTGGCTTTGACGATGACGGCATTGGGGTTAGGTCTGTTGCTGGCTCTGCCCGCTGGGATCCTGGCCGCCGTGAATCGGGGACGCTGGCTCGACCAACTGCTCTCGGTCGTCAGCCTCTTCGGCCTCTCCGTGCCCGGCCTGGCGCTGGGCCCGGTGCTGATTCTGGTCTTTTCGATCAGCCTCGGCTGGCTTCCTGTCTCCGGCGCAAACTCCGGCGGAAGCGCCTCAATCGATTGGCGTTATCTTGTGCTGCCTTCGATTGCGATGGGCGCATCGTTGGCCGCCATTCTCACCCGCATGGTGCGCACGGCGATGCTGGAAGAGCTGGGCCAGGACTACATCCGGACAGCCCGCGCCAAAGGCCTTTCCGAGACAGCCGTCGTCTGCCGCCATGCCCTGCCTAATGCGCTGGTTCCCATCATCACCGTCGTCGGCTTGCAATTCGGCGCGCTGCTGGCCGGGGCGATTGTGACCGAGACGATCTTCAGTTGGCCCGGCCTCGGGCGGCTCACAGTCAGTGCCATCTCCAATCGCGACTATGCTTTAGTGCAGGGCTGCCTGCTGTCGATCGGCCTGACTTACGTGCTCGTCAACCTGCTGACGGATGTGGTCTATCGCTGGGTAAATCCGCGGATGCGGTAAGACGGTTGCTACCCCGCCCCCAGCCTCGTCCGGGGCATCCTCGAACGGCGGTTGGGGGCGGAGTCTTGTGGTTGATTTGAGCAATTACTGTGTGTTCATTTCTTCACAGTGCTTTGCCCAGCAGCTTTTTCGGTCCGGCCAGAACGGTGTGGCCTGGATGGTGCTCCTTCGTGAACAGAATGATGGGGGAGCCCGGCTTGTTGATCGTCACCGTCTGGAAGTCGTAGGCGGAGATGACCGGGTAAGTGTAACCGTTGGTGGAGCGGGTGGTGGCATTGACCTGGAAGAGATAGGCGCAGGTAGTGGGAGGAACCCAGACGCCCGGGGACGGCTGGGTATTGGTCTGATAACCCTGCCAGTTGTGCGTGGGATTGGCGTGCGCGGCGTACGTGTCGTTGAAGATATAGGGATAGGGTGTGCTGTTCCCATGGCCCCACTCCGCAGTCACCCAGATCTCAAGAAGATCGCCCTCTGGATCGTAGGCCTCAAACTGGATCTGCACTCCATCGGTCGCCGAAGTCAGATTGACCTGCGCGCACGGCAACACCGGAGTGTTGTTGTGCAGCACATTGATCAAGTCCACAATCGGCGGCTGGTTGTCCAGCGCCAGCGTCAACCACTGCGGAACGACGCCCGTGGGCAGTGCGACAGGGTTGTTCGAGGCGTCGAAGAAGTTGAGTTGGAATTGGTGCACGCCATCCGGCTCCGCCGCTGTCGTCCACTGGAAGAGGAGGTTCTGGATGGTGTAGGGGACGGCAGGATTGACCATCGGATAGAAGCCGCCAGAGTCTGGACCAAAGGATTGCCAGACGTCGTTGACGCCCACAATCTCGAAGTTTGCCCAGGACTGAAGGATGAGGCTGGCGGGGGCGGTTGCAGCCAAAGCCGCGGTGGCGCCATAGCGGTGGCTGACCTGGTACTTGGTTGCTCCATGCCCATAGAGATAGATTAAGGTGGCGACGTTGCCGATCAGGTTCAGCGTGCCGCAGAATGCCGCGTGATCGGGGGTGAGATAGTAGGGAGGCGTGGTCGGCACGATGGTGCAGTAGCCGTCGGTTGCGATGTCGCCCGCGCCAACCAGGCCTACCGCCGCGATCACCGGGCCAACTATGCCGGACTGCTGGAAGCTGGGCGTACAGGCCAGCACAATCGAGTTGAGATCGGAGAAATTCGCAGCCGCATTGGCGGGCAATTCGTCCTCGACTCCCCCGACGCTCCCGAGCAGCAATCCAAAATCGACAACGGGGGCCGGGCCGGCCGGATCGATGGGGTCAACGCCCAGGTCAGATAAAGCAAACGAAATCTGCCACTGCCGGTGGTTGACGGCCGAGTTCAGTGAGGGTCCAAAGCCGCTTTGCAGCAGCGAGGGTATTACCTGGGTCAATTGCACCCCGGTCTCTTCACCCGGAGCGACCATGTAGAACTGGTAAAGGTGATTGAGATTGCCCTGTACGATCCCAAATCCGATATCGCGGTAGGGATCGATCAGGCCGTTGCCGTTAATATCAACGAGAAACTGAAAGTAATCGTTGGGGTTGGCTACGCCGGTTTGCGCCGTCATGTCGAGACCGACGTAAAGGTGGGTCGCATCGTTCTGAACCATCATGGTTCCGAGCGGGACAGGCATGGATGCGGCTGCCGACCATTCGGCCGCCGTGAGCAAACCGGTCAATGGCGGGGGAGTGGATAGAGTCCACGTGCTGCGAATCTGGGTCATATTGAATCTCCAATACTGCGTGTTCGGTCTTGCGTTTGGGGGAATCCGATCTCAAGCCCTGATCTTCGTGCTCTCAGGGGAGGGGAGGGACGGGGGAAGTTTGGGCCGCAAGCCACGACGAGTTAGCCCTGCCACGTTCGACGGCAGGGAATTGGCTAGCCCGAAGTAGGCCAATTATCTACAGATTGAACAGAGGTGGCAAGTTAATTTTCACGCTGCGGGAGTAAGCTTCGTCGACTGGCTTGAAGGGGCAAGCAAGCCTGAATCCCGCATCGCCTGATAGTGACGCCGCGGCGGGAATCGTTACACATCAAGCGGAATAATCCTGGCTTTGAACTCGCCGTCCTTGTTAACCTTGAGCAATCCCACCGTGACCGGCAGCTTGAAGCGACGGGGGCCGCAGGAGCCGGGATTGAAGTAGAGTACACCTTTGCGGCGGTCGTAGTTGGGTATATGCGTGTGGCCGAAGAGCACGGCGGCAAACTTTCCCGCTGCCGGGTCCAGGTGCAGCAGCTTCAGATCGTGCAGCATGTAGACGTAGCGGTTCGCGATGAGCACGACTTCGGTCTCCGGCAACTCACTCGCCGGGCCTTCGCGGTCCACGTTGCCGCGCACCGCTGTGACAGGCGCAATCTTGCCCAGCTCCTTGAGCACCGAAACGTCGCCCACGTCGCCCAGATGGAGGATGCGCTCAACGCCCTTCAGAGCGCGCTTGATCTCCGGGCGGAAGAGGCCGTGAGTGTCGCTGACTACGCCGATCTTCATTTATAACCCCATCTCCAGCCGTGTGCGCGGGTCGAGCTGGTCGCGCAGCGCGTCGCCGATGAAGTTGAAGCCCAACACCGCGCCGGCCACCGCGGCGGCGGGAAAGAGCACCATGTGGGGTGAGTCGAACAAGTGCAGCCGCGCGTCGTTCAGCATCGCTCCCCAACTGGGCGCGGGCGCGGGAATGCCCAGGCCGAGAAACGAGAGCGTCGCCTCGGCCAGGATCACGCCGGCCATGCCGATGGCGGCCTGCACCAGAATGGGCTGGACGATATTCGGTAGGATGTGGCGGAAGAAGATGCGCATCCCGCTTGCGCCCAGCGCTCGGGCCGCGTCCACGTACTCACGGTCGCGCACGGACATGACCTGCGCGCGCACCAGGCGGGCATAGCCGGCCCAGCCGCCGATGGCCAAAGCCAGCACCAGGTTGGAAAAGCCGGGCCCCAGGAAGGCGGCAAAGGCGATGGCCAGCAGAATACCGGGCAGCGCCAGAAAGGTGTTCATCGCAAAGGTGGTTAGAGCGATGTCGATCCAGCCGCCCAGGTAGCCGGCGAGGCCGCCGACAGCGAGGCCCAAAGCCAGCGAGATTGCGACTACGGTGACGGAGACGGCCAGCGAGAGCCGCGCGCCATAGAGCAGGCGCGAGAGCGTGTCGCGGCCCAGCTCATCGGTTCCGGCCCAGTGCGCGGCGGATGGGCCTTCCAGGCGATGCACGAGGTTGATGGCGGCGGGATTTGCGGGCGCAGTCCAGGGCGCGCTTAATCCGCCCAGCACAAAGGCCGCCAACAGCAGCACGCCCGCCACGGCCAGCGGCTGGCGGCGCACGCGGTTGCGGAGAGCGGAGAGTAGGCTGTTGGCGTAAAATCGCATCGGCATTGACAGAATACAGCGGTATGCCCGTTTCCATATCCGGCATACAGCACGACGGACAATATTGGCATGAAAGAGCAAGAATTGGGGAACTTTACCAGGGAGGATAGCGATGAGACATTCATTGTTACTCACATTGTTGGCTGCTTCAGCTCTGCCAATGGGTGCACAGGCAATCATCGAAGCTCCGCGCGCCCAAATTGAAGCCTTCAACCAGAAGTTCGAAGCGGCGACGCGGCACATGGACAACGCGGCCATCATGGACCTGTGGGCGGAAAACGGCATCACTCTTCTGCCTTCGGCCAAACCCGTGATCGGTAAAGCTGCAATCGCCGCCATGATGAATGCCGTGACTGAGCAGATCAAAGGCGCTCGCATGGACAAGTTTGAACTTCGCTGCTCGGCCATTGAAGTCTCTGGCGACCTGGCGACCGAGTGGTGCAGCGAACACCAGATCGTGATCCTGCCCAATGGCAAGCCGCCCTTCGACGGACGGGGTAAGATGCTTCTTGTGCTGAGGCGCGGCGCAGACAGAAAGTGGCGATTGCTGCGCGAAATGTGGAGCCAAAGCGATGCGGATTGATGCGGTTCGAGATTATGCAGGCCGCATAAGAAATCAGTTACAGTCGAGTCATGAAGGTTTTATGGCAGGTTTTAGTGTTGGCGTTCGTGCTGACTACGGCGGGGGGTTGGACGCCGGCGCAAATTGGCCATGAAGGCTCCAGAGCGATTCAAGCCGAAGCCTGGCAACTCGTTCAACTGGCTAATCAGGCGCGCGCTCAGACCGGGGCCGCTCCGCTTCGCTGGGACGCGGCTTTGGCCACGGCTGCCCGCCAGCACTGCCTGCGCATGGCCGCCGATCGGTCAATCTCGCATCAGTATGTGGGCGAGCCGGATGTGAGCGAGCGCGCCAAACAGGCCGGCGCGCACTTCAGTCTGGTCGAGGAGAACGTGGCCGTTGGTCCCGATCCGGCCACAATTCACAATGCTTGGATGCACTCGCCGCATCACCGCTCGAATATGCTGAATCTCGATGTGGACCACATAGGCGTGGCCGTTGTCGCCAGCGGCGGCACGCTCTATGCCGTAGCCGACTTTGAGCGCGCCGTGGCCATGTTGACGCAGGAGCAGGTAGAGGGTACCATTGCCGCGCTGTTGCAGTCCAGCGGAGTGGGTGTTCTGCGCGATGCGGGGCTTGCCCGCGCCGCCTGCGCGATGGACGACGGGATGCCGCACGCGGCCTCCGGCCCGCAGCCCCGCTTCGTGATGCGCTGGCTGAACGCTGATCTGACCCAACTGCCGCAGGCATTGGCGGAGCGGCTGGCCACGGGAAAGTATCATCAGGCGGCAGTGGGCAGTTGCTCTCCTCAAAGCGAGGAAGGCGCCTTCACGGCTTACCGGATGGCGGTGCTGCTCTACTGATGCCAGTATCGTTGCCGATTACGATGGGCTCCGAACGCGGTCCGCGCGGATGCGGCATACTATTTAGCATGAAGAGTGAGTGCCCTGCCTGGATTCTATGCCTGGTGCTGGCTGCCCCTTTAGGATGGGCGCAGGCTGGCTCCTCTTTGTCTACGCAGGAGGCGAAGCCGGATCATGTTTCGGCCAATGCATGGCAGCTTTTCTTGCTGGCCAATCAGGCTCGCGCCGCTGCCGGAATTGCGCCGCTGCAGTGGGATCCGGCGCTGGCCGAGACGGCCAGAAAACACTGCGAGCGGATGAGTTCTGAAGGGGAGATTTCCCACCGCGGTTCCAGCGAGTCGATGCTGGAACAACAGGCCGGGGACGGAGGCACTCACTTCAGCCTCATCAAGGAGAATGTGGCCCTCGCCTCCGATCCGGAGGGGATTCACGAAATATGGATGGACACCCCCTGGAGCCGGGACAACCTTCTCGATCCCGATTTTGACCGAGCGGGCGTTGCCGTGGTGGCCCTCCACGAGATGCTCTATGCGGTTGCCGTCTACTCGCACTCTATGAAGGCGCCGGCTCTTGCGAAAGTGCTGACTCAGGAGCAGGTCGAGGATACTGTTGCCGGTTTGTTGCGGGCTTATGGGCTCTCCATCGCCCTGGACAAGTCAGATGCGCGTAATCTATGCGCCGGTCGAACAATGGCCAATGTCGCGCCGAGCTTTGTGGAGATCTGGCAGAACTGGGACATGAGCAAACTTCCTGACGTACTCAAGCAACTTCTTCCGCAGGCGCATTTTCGCAAGGCTGCCGTAGGCAGTTGCCCGGCCAAGGATGTTGATGGAACCCTCAGACAATACCGCGTGGCCGCGCTCTTCTACAGCTCAGGGACGGGCGTGTATTGAAGACAGACCGGCTTGCTCTTAATGCTGTTCCACAACCTCCGGCTGGCGCAGCCGCGCCTTCTTCAGGAACTCCCATGCTTTGCCGTTCACCTCATCGGAGATCACATAGTAGTTATGGTCGTGATGGGGGATGATCGTGAGCTCGACTGAAAACCCGTTCTCCTTGAACTCCTTTACGGAGGCATTCACCCTATCAAGTGGAAAGAACGGATCTCGATCTCCTACCAAGATGGCGATGGGCATGCGCCGATCGGCATTCGCAAAGAATTTGAATTGATCGGGTTGCAGCGCACCGGCGTGCAATGCGATAGCCGCGAAATAATGGGAATCGAAGATGGCAAGCAGCAGGGAATACACGGCCCCCGCGGAATGACCAAACAGGTAGATGCGATTCCGATGGACGGCGTGTTTGGCTTCGACCTGGTCAACGACAGCGTGGAGGAACTCTAGTGTATCCATGTTTGGCTGCCAGAATGCGGGATCATACGCATCCGGCGCGGCCAGGATGAAGTGCTCCCTGGCGGCCAAATCCTTCCATGCATCGACCATTATCTGGCCGTTTCTTCCCGATCCATGCAGCAGAAGCATGAGCGGCAGCGGGCCTTCGTCGTTCGGCACAAAAGCGTAAAAAGTTCTCGTATGGCCGGCGAACTCGAAGGTGTTCCTGGTGGCCTTCGGATGGGACGAAGAGGAGGTTGTTGCATGACGCTTGAATTTCAGAGGCTGCGGTGAACCTTGATTCCAAGTTCCGGTGATCGTCTTGGCGTCGGCACTTACCTGGCCTTTGTAACTTCCGTGAACCACGGGAACTTCAAAGCTGAACTGCCTGCCTGACAGAGTCACGTGCCCGCAGGTTAGTCCGTATGCTTTCTGATCAACGCTGTCCAATGTTCCCGTCAACGTTCCCGCCGCATCCTGCTGTAGATGGAGCACAACGTGAAGATTCCCCAGCACTCCCGCGTAGTCGCCCGCAATTGAAGGCGAGGCCTGTTGCGCGTCCATCGATGCAGCCAAAAGAACACAGAGCAGGAACCCGAAGAGCACGCGGCGTTGGCAGAAATTTCTCATGGCGAAGTCCAGAATATCAACTCTTATCGGCGCGGGCATTGCATTGTTTTTATCCAAAACCCTGGTATTTCTTCCAGAATTCAGGCCAGGGAAGCCGTGGAACGCCGCAGACAAAAAAGACCGGATGATCCTGGCTCTCTTCATTCTTTAGGACTGCGAGGTTGCCGTTGTGCCCGGCCAGATGGCAGCCGGTAAAGACGCGGTCGGCATCTTCGCGAGAAAATCCCAGCACGATCAATGTCGTGGGCTGCGGCGTCGGATAGCCGCGCAGCCATGCGGAGTTGGTCAGGCTGATGGGAGGCGGCAGGTGGTAGGCCGGGCCGAGCATCTCGATTGCGCCCTGCTCACCGTAGTTGCCCGTTAGCACGCCAACGCTGGCCTGCTGCTCGGGGGTGAGTGAATCGCGAATACCGGCGACCGTCTTGACGAGTTCGGGCCAGCCGATCTCCTCGCGCAGGGCATTGTTGTTGTTCAACGCAAAATGCATCAGCGGGCCGGAGGACGCCAGCGGCAGCATCATCGCGCAACCATACGCGCCGGACACGGCAATTCCCTGGAAAAAGACAATCATCACCACCCAGCGCCACAGCTTCGACAGCCGTCCCACCCATCGCTCGCCCTCGGCCGCGCCCATCGCGATGAGCATCGGGTACGCG
>Ga0326727_10003732_pt1 | contig 47928 bp, 44 predicted proteins | sample MB2enrmetagenome_FD_207643 | JGI IMG/M metagenome (GOLD analysis project Ga0326727, IMG submission 207643) | Lab enriched peat soil microbial communities from McLean, Ithaca, NY, United States - MB29MY | ecosystem: Environmental > Terrestrial > Soil > Wetlands > Peat | place: USA: New York... | reverse complement strand
AAGCCGAAGCGCCCACCGAGGCTGAGGAGTTTCCATGGATCGCCGCAAGTTTCTCGTTAGCAGTGGCATTGTCGGTGCTGGCCTGCTCGGGGCGGGCAAGGCGGCGCCAGGTCTGTTGCAAGCGGAAACCAGGTCGGATTTCAATCTCAATCTAAATGTGGAGGACAAACCCGTGGCATTCACACTGCCCCCTTTGCCGTACTCGTTTGACGCACTGGAACCTTACATTGACGCCAAGACCATGCAGATCCATCACGACAAGCATCACGGCGCCTATGTCACCAATCTGAACAAGGCGCTGGAAGGTCACGCCGACCTGCAGGCCAAGTCCATCGATGACCTGCTCAAGGGCCTGGATAGCGTGCCGGAGAATATTCGCACTGCCGTCCGCAACAATGGCGGCGGCCACTGGAACCATTCGCTCTTCTGGCAGTTGATGAAGAAGGGCGGAGGCGGCGAGCCCAAAGGCGATCTGGCGGCAGCCATCACCACAGCCTTCGGTTCGTTCACCGGATTCAAGGATAAGTTCAAGGCCGCAGGTATGGGAAGATTCGGTTCCGGATGGGCCTGGCTGCTGGTGAAAGATGGCAAGCTGGCCATCGATTCCACGCCGAACCAGGACACGCAGTACTTTACCGGAGGCAAGGCGGTGCTGGGCCTGGACGTCTGGGAACACGCCTATTACCTGAAGTATCAAAATCTGCGCGGCGATTACATTGACGCCTGGTGGAACGTGGTGAACTGGGACAAGGCCGCGGAACTGTACAGCGCAGCCCGCAAGTAACCGCGAACCGCGGAGAGCGAAACTCGAAAAACGAAACGCGAAGAGCGGAATTGGGAAATGGCGCTGCCGGCCGGCGGTAAGAGGCACCATCCATCGTGCCCCCGAATCATGCTCGCCCCTGGTTCCGAATCGGGAAGGAACTGTTGTCACCGAAGTACCCTCCTCCCCCCGGGTATTTTTGTGAAGCGTGTCAAAACAAAGGGGTTGCAGGCGCGAGTGCGCGCAAGTGTGTGAAAACAGGGGAGTTAGAAACACACTGTTTTGATTGGCAAATCCTTTGTTTTGATATGCATGCGCACTGTTGGTGCAGAGGGTGAGTGTGCTGGGAATCTGCAGAGCGCGGGCGGGCTTGTGCCGAGTATTCAGAAGTTATTATACCGCCATAGTTACCACTTGTCAATATATATTGTGAGGTACTAGGTCCGAAGCTGGGACGAGGGTGTTGGCGGCACCAGAAAAGAAAAGTCAAAACCCGCACCCTAGAAGGTCACAAGGGTGCAGCACATGGAGTCGTATTCGGAAGTTAAGGCTGTGCCACCCGCCGCGTCTTCCACCACTAGAGATAGAGGCCGAGCAGGTGCAACAGTATAGCCGTATTCGCTCTCAGCACCTTCTTTGTCCAGGAGGAGAAGAGGGTCTTCAGGACAATCCCAGTCTTCGTGACTCCGCCGTTCGTCTTGTTCTGGTACATCAGATCATCTGCCCGCTTGATCAGTTTTTCGGGGGTGTCACCAAGGAGTGCGAGTGTGCTGCCAATCGAGACCGACACGGATACCCGACTGCCATCACTGCTTGGGAACGAGGTTTGCGCCACCATCGCGCAACATCGCACTGCCAATTGCGTGAGAATCTCATGGTTCACGTGATGGGCGACAGCGATGAACTCGTCACCGCCCCACCGCCCGATAATGTCCGTGGGGCGCAGCGTTCCCTTCAGGGTTTTCGCCACTTCCAGCAAGGCGTTGTCTCCGGTGGCGTGGCCGAAAGTGTCATTGATATCCTTGAACCGGTCGAGGTCAATAACCAGCACTCCAAAGGGCTCCTTGTGCATGTGGTATTCGCCCAACGCCGTCTGCAGCGACATCTCGACGAACCGGCGATTGGGCAGTTGGGTGACTTGGTCCAGAAAGGCCAGGCGCGCCATCTCCTCGATCTCGCGCCGCGAATCCTGCTCGGCTGTACCGTCGCTGAAGATCTGCACGGCACCGATGATTGAGCCGTCGGCTGCCCGAAGGGGCTGAACCCGCGCGGTCACCGGAACGCGCCGCCCCTGCTTATGCCGCAAGAAAATCTCCGCCTCGTGCGATCGTCCGTCGTTGAGGCTTGCTGTCAAAGGACAATTGTCACGGCACATTCTGTGCCCCGCAGTGTCCACGTGACACAGCCCATCCTCTGGACAGCGCCGGCCTACGATTTCATGTGCTTCGTAGCCGGTCTGGTGAAAGGCACCCTCGTTCCAGTACAGAATGCGCCGGCTCAGGTCCACGATGTACACGCCATCGCTCACGTGGTCCAACAGCGCTTTATAGACGTTGGGGTCGATCGGAGTCACAGCCATCCTTACCTCAAATCGCGCCCCCAGAAAAAGGGAGGGGGTTTTCCGAAGGCGGTGAAGTCTCTTGTGGCCGAAAGCTCCCCAGGTCACATAGGTATCATGCACAGCGCACAGGAGTCCATGACAGGCGTCACAATTGGGTCCGCCGTGTCCTATCCGCCAATGCGGTCGGATTACTGGAGTTGCGGTTTTGGGCCCATCCCACACGTACAATCTGCACGTTCCGCAGAAGGGGGTATCAAGAGGAAGCACCGCGCCCGGGAATGGGGGAGCGGAGAAATTCTTTCTAGGGTAGAGGGCGTGGGACGCGGCGCGGCGGGCTTAGCGGGGAACTTTTCCTGTCCAGCGGAGCCAGGCGCACATGCAGCGATGCGCGAAATCGACGGGCTCACAATACATCAGCGGGCATCCTCCCACGATGCAGGATATGCCAGCGCGCGCGCACTCCTGCGTTGCCGCCGCCGACACGCTCCCTTGGCCAAAGGAGCGGTGGAACCAAATGCGCCTGATGTTCCGGGCGACGGCCTGCCGAACGACTTGCTCCGAGACGTTGGGGTGCGTGGCGATGACGAGGCCATCCAGATCGCCGGGTATGCTGGCAAGGTCTGGATAGCATTTTACGCCTTCCACTTCGGAAGCGTTCGGGTTGACGGGAAACACTTCGTAACCGGAATTGCGGAGTTTGTCGTACACGCTGCTTGCGGCGGTATCTCGCCCGCGAGATACGCCCGCGACGGCGATACGCTTTCCGCTGAGAAAGTCGGCAATGAGCGCGGGCAGTGGCCGCATGGGGATCTCCTCCGTCAGATTCAACCATAGCACGCGTTCCGCAGCAAGCACACCGGTAGGAGGGTTGCAGGGTGGATGGCGCACCCTGCAGTTGTAGGTGTGGCGCTTTAGCCCCGCAGGAAGGCACGACGGAAAAGGCTGCGGGGAAACACCGAAAAGCCTTTCTTCAGGGGCTGAAGCCCTTTGGTCCTAGAGCTTTACGCCGGGGCTGAAGCCCCGGCCTCCTAAAGAGACAGACGGAGATTGGGGGAGTTCTTGTTTTTGGGGGCCTGCATGTCGGAGCTGAAGCTCCGACCCCCTAAGGAGAAAGAGGGATCCTGACGGGGCCGCGGGCATGATCCCGACGGGAGTCGGGACAGGTGTATCGTGCCCCTACGGGCGGGGGAAAGGCAGGATGCGGGGTCAAGATCGTGGGACTGTGCGGACATGGGGCGCAGCCCTTCGAAGCTCCCTTCAAGGCTCAGGGCAAGCAGGGTAAAGAGTCCTGCGCCCCTACGGGGATAAGAAAAACCCAAGAGCCGGTTCCGCACGGCGGGATCAGCCACTACGAAGAAGACTTAGGAACACAGTCAGGAGTGACTGTGCCACAGTGTGCTACATCGCGCTGAGGCATTGCGCGGCTAATTGCTCCAGCCGCCGTCAATGATGTGAACCGTGCCGGTGGTGTAGGAAGACTCGTCGGAGGCCAGGTAAACCGCCAGATGGGCGACTTCGTCTGCAGTGCCGATGCGGCCCATCGGCTGGCGCGCAATGAAGGCTGCCCGGGCCGCCACGGGATCCGCGTTCACATTGATGCGCTCTTCGAGGGAGGGCGTTTCCACGGTTCCGGGACAGATGGCGTTGACTTTGATGCCGTGCTGGGTGACATCGGCGGCCAGGCAGCGCGTCAAACCGATCACGGCGCCCTTGGTGGTGCCATACACAAAGCGGTTGGGCGCTCCCTTGATGCTGGAGGCGACCGAGGCCATGTTGATGATGCTGCCGCTGCGGCGCTGGATCATGGCGGGCAGAAACGCGCGAATGAGGCGGTACATCGAGCGCACGTTGAGGTCGAAGCTCTTTTCCCATGCTGCTTCGTCGCAATCGAGGATCGTGCCTTGATGCACCCAGCCGGCGCAATTAAACAGGATATCTGGCGCGGGATGATGGGCCGCGAATTGCCGGATGGCTTCCGCATCGGTGACATCCAATCGCGCGGTCTGAACGGCGGGCGATTCGGCCGCCAGTTTTGAGAGGGCCGATTCGCTGATATCGGTGGCCAGAACGCGCGCGCCTTCCGCGGCGAATTGCAGCGACGTGGCGCGGCCAATGCCCTGGCCCGCGGCGGTGATGATGGCGCTTTTACCGCTTAGCCTGGAACCCATGGTATTCCTCCTGAAGCCGTCTGGAGCGCCGCCCATTCTTCCTTCGGCGCACACGTTCATTACGCATACAGATACTACAAGAAAGATAGCGGTGTGAAACGCGCCGGCACAATAAAAGCGTGTTCACAGAGCGGGTGGTCTGCTGGTGGACGCGATGCGAATCAAATGGGTGTCGCCGAGGGTGTTGCCGGCGGGATCGAACGCGATGGCTCCGCTGACGCCAGGGAATCGATGGCCCGCGGCCAAATAGTCGCGCAGGCGGGAGCGGTTCGCACCCGCCACGCGCAACGCCTGGGCCACCAAATGCACGGCATCATACGTTTGCATGGCCGCGAAACTTGGCCAAGCGCCGGTTTTCGCACGATAGCGTTCCTGGAAGGCCAGCGTGTCGTTGCGCGTTGCGCCCGCGGCCGAAGTTGCTACCCAAGCGTCTTGCGAAAGGCCGCTCGGGGCAGGTATCGCGCCACTGTAAAGGTTAAACGCATTGCCCGCAACGGGCGCAGCCGCCTTTCGGCACAGATAAACCGGTCGCGCGAAGTTGTCTGCGCTGAGCAGTGGAAGAAGCTGTGCGGCCAACGGCGAGCTCGTCCAAAGAACAACCGCATCCGGAGCACTGGCCTGGGCCCGCGCGGCAATCGCTTCCAGATCCGGACTTGAGGAAGAAATGTCCCAGCGCTCGGGCGGAGTTCCGTGTAAACGTTTCACGGCTTTCTCGAATTCCTCACCGCCAACGCGGCCATCGTGATCCGTTTCCACAAGCAGCAAAACTTTTTTGGGGAGTCCGGCTTGATAAATCTGCGAAGCGATGGCGCGCGCCTGATCCTCATCGCTCGGTCCCAGGCGAAAAATCCAGGGGATGTTAATTTGCGTGGTCGTCGCGTCGCCGGCCAGCGTGATAATCGGAATGCCAATCTTGTTGGCGATCTGCTCCGCTTGATGCGCGATATTGCCGTCCGAAGAGGTGATCAGCGCCGCAACCCGCTCTTCGGCGATCAACTGGACCATCTCGCTGCTGGCCTGGCCCCATTGTTCCGCCTGGTTGCGCACCGCGAGCGCTAGGTAACGCCCGTCCGCAAGCGGCCCCGCGGCCCCTTCTTCCGCCAGCGCCATGTCCGCTGCCGCCAGCAAAGATCGGCCGTCCGCCGCACTTGCGCCCTGAAGCGGAAGGAGGAGTCCGATCTTCACCGTTGCGCCCTGAAGATTGGCAGCGTTGTCCCGCCCGGGCCCGCGATAAGCGACGCCATTGCGGTCAAGAGTTGCATAGGGAGTTTGCGGAGTGATTTCGTCCTGGGCCAGAGCGGAAATGGGAAGCGAAGCTATTCCCAGGAGCAACAAGGCTGCCCATTTCGGCAAATCGGTAAATGCCAGATGAAAGAGGGATTCATCGCACAAGAAACGTGCGATGGAAAACCGTGCCTCACTCCGCAGACTCCGTTCGGAATGACGGACTGGTGCTTTTTCCGCAAGCTGTGCCCTTCGCCGCTCTGGGTGAAAAGCCGTGCCCTCCGGAGAGCCTCTCATGAGATGGCTTTGAGTGTGGAAGCAGCGGCCCGGCGGTACGACCGCTGCCATCAGGGCGCTCCAGCCCCCGAGCGGGCGGCGCTGGACTCGCGGCGTTGCGCCGGAAGATAGACGAATTTTCCGCCTTCCACTTTGGCCAGCGCCAAGGGAGCGATGTTGTTCAGGGTGTAGTCGAACTCTTCGCGTTCACCGGCGCCGTCATAGGACTTGCCGTAATATTCGCGGAGGCCGTCCATGATCTTTCCGCGGTTGAGTCCCTTTTTCTCGATCGCACCGATGAGGATGTTCATTCCATCGTAAGCATACGCGGCGTACGCATCGGGCTCTTCCTTGAATTTCGCCTGATACTTTTTCCGGAATTCCTGCCACTGCGGGTCGGTGCGCGTAGGATCCAGGGGAGCGGTGGTAACGACGCCTTCCGCGGCGCTTCCGGCGATTTCGAGCAGCGCGGGATAGGCCATGCGGCTGGAGCCAAAAACGGGCTGCTTCATTCCCATGGAGCGCATCTGCTTCAGAATGCGCGCGGCATCGGGCGCTTCGCCCCAGATCACCAGGCCCTCGATGTGGGCGTTTTGCAACATGCGGAGTTGCGTGGAAAAATCCTGGTCGCCGCGCTCGAATTTCACTTCCAGCGGAGGCACGCGGCCCATGCGCTTGGCCTCGTCAAAGAATTTTTCGACGCCGATGCGCGCATACCGCGTTTGCGTGCGCAGCACACCGATTCTCTTGAGCTTCATCTTTTTGAAGACATAGTCCGCCAGCGTGTACCCCTGCTGCCGGTCGTCGGGAAACGTGTGCATCAGCCAGGGGATGCGCGTTTCCGTGACCGTCGGGTCGGTGGTGCCAGTATCCATGATGGGGAATTCCAGCTTGAGAGACGTGCGCAGCATGATGTGCGTGGATGCGCCGTCCACGCTCCCCAGCACCGCAAGCACGTGTTCGTCGAACACCATCTTCACCGCTTCCGTGGAGGAGGCGCCCCATTGCGCCGAGTCGTTATGAATTTTCAACGCGTAGGGCCTGCCAGGCGACATCCCGCTTGCGCCATAGCCGCCGCGCGCGTTGGCTTCCTCCAAGGCCATCTGCGCGCCGTGCAGCATGGCCTGCCCGTACGGCGCTTCATAGTTGTTTTCCAGGGGGCCAAGAAATCCGATGTTCACCGTCTTGGATGTATCGATCTCTTGCACAACTCGTTCGCGCGCCGCTCCGAAGTAATCGAGCGTGTCGTTGTCGACGTACCATTCCTTGTAAGGCTTGGTGAACTTCCCGTAAGGAACGGCTTCGTCCGGCATGTTGGCATAGCGATGTGTGGGCGGGGCTTCGCTGGCAGGTTTCTGCGGCTCAGGCGATTGCGGCAGCGCCGGGCAGGCCAACACAAAGAAGAAGGGAACTCCCGCGCACACGATTCTGCGCGCGATTTTCCTGGCGAGTTCAGACAGCATGGGCGGATACCTTCAGCGGCTCGACGCTGTGCGCAGCCACAAATTCGACAATCCTTGCCAACGTCGCCGGGCCAATGGCTTGCGCCGCATCGCACATCGGCTTGGGCGCGCCGGGCCGGTCGCTCGCTACTTCGATAATCAATCCGTGGCATCCAAATTCCACCGCCGCGCGGCTGGCCGGCTCGACCATGGCGGACACGCCGGTGGCGTGGCTCGGATCCACAATAATCGGCAGGAACGAGTATTCCTGCACCGCGGGAATGACGTTCAAGTCCAGGACGTAGCGCGAGTATTCACCGGCGGGATACGCTTTGATCCCCCGCTCACACAGCACGATATTGAAATTACCTTCCTTGGCGACGTATTCCGCCGCGCCGAGCCATTCGCAAAGGTTTGCGGCCATTCCGCGTTTCAACAGCACGGGCTTGCCGCTACGGCCGGCTTCCACAAGCAAGGTGTAATTCTGCATGTTGCGGGAACCGATTTGCAGCATGTCGGCGTGTTCGGACACTGGCTCGATCTGGCGGGCGTCCATCACTTCGGTGACCACCGGCAGCCCCGTCTGCCGGGACACTTCCCGCAGAATGCGCAGTCCCTCGAGGCCAAGCCCCTGAAAATCGTGCGGCGAAGTTCGTGGTTTGAATGCGCCGCCGCGCAGCATGTCTGCGCCAGCCGCTTTCACCGCGCGCGCCACTTCGAGCGTCTGCTCGAAGCTCTCGACCGAACACGGTCCCGCAATCACCACCGGCCGCGGCCCGCCGAAACAAACTGGTCCGACCTGCACCTTCCTGGTTTCCGCGCTTTCGCCGGCAAAGCTGTCGGTCCCGCGGCTGATCAACGGGCAGAGTCTGGAAATATCTTCTAGCCGAACAATTCCTGCGATCTTCATCGGAATCTACCTTTCCTCGACTTCTCGTTCTCCCGAAACAGGTGGGCCCTGGAGGATTCGGCTCGCCTGTCCGGCCAGTGGCCCGGGGTTGCCACGGGCAATCCTGAATCCAACGGCCGGTGTTACCGCTTGCTGGCGTCGAAGATGGCCATCGCTTCAATCTCGACGAGCAGCTCCGGCCGGCAGAGAATGGCCTGAATGCCGGTGGAAGCCGGCAACGGGTGCAATCCCTGTTCCTTGAAAAACTGGGTGCGGATTTCGTTGAAGGCGGCGTAGTCGCGCTCGATGTCCCGCAAGTAGCAGGTGGTGCGGACGACGTCCTTCCAGGTTGCGCCTTCCGACGCCAGCAGCCCGGTGATGTTCTGATACGTGCGCAGGGTCTGCGCGCGGAAATCGCCTTCATGAACGGTCTTGCCGTTCTCATCAATGCTGGCCGTGCCGGAGATCAAAAGGATGGTGACTCCCTTGATGTCCAGCCGCAACCCGCGCGAGAACGAAGACGGCTTCGCGTAATCGAAGGCCTCGTTCAACACGGAGTGGTTGGTGATGGCCTTCTTGGTGACGACTTCCGTATCCTCCTCGATCGGTTCAACGGCTAGCTGTGGTGTGCTCATGGACTTTCCCTTCCTTGTTGGATTCACGAGTGGTTTCGCGGATGCCGTGGCTCAGACCCGTCGCTGTGGCCACCCAAATGTCGTCGCCCTGGAAATCCATATTCAGGATGTAGTTGTGAGCGAGGGAAGTGGGCGTTTCCATCGTCGTCACTTTCTTGTCCGGCGCGGTAATGACGATCTCTCCGCGGCCGGTTTTTGCGTTGGGCCGGTACGTGACCCAGGTGTTGGTCTTGAAGTTCAGATAACTCAGGCCTTTGTCCGTGCAAGCCCAGACCTCATCGCCGCGAGACTTGGGGGCGTTGATGAAGTCGGAGGCCAGGCCGCTGTCCATGGACAGGTAGTTGTGCCAGTTCCGTCCGTCATATCCGCTGAGTCCAAAGTAGGTGGACGCCCAGAACATCTGAGTATCTTTGTTCCAGGCAATGTTGCTGACGATGATGTGAATCAATCCCTGGTTCTTGAACAGCACAATTTCCATTTCTCCGTCGGGGTCCGTGTACGGTTTCCAATAGCCGCCGGCAATGTCGTACTCCAGGATGCCGCCGCCCCAGATGGCCACGTACACTTTTTTCTCGGCGACAGCAACGCCGTAGGACCAGGGTTCAACAAAAGGTGCGTTCTTCTCGCTGAAGATGGACCATTCCCCTGTATGCGTATTGAAGCGGTTGGTGCCGGCCGTCGTCGCTATCCACACGTATTCATCCTGAATGGCCACGCCGTAAGTAATGTCGTTTGCCAATCCGCTGGTCAGGTTCGTGTAATTGTGGAAGTGCCCTCCCGAAAGGCGGCTCACGCCGCCGAACGTCGCGAGCCAAACATCGCCCGAGGCCGGGTCGACCGCGATACCCGTCACCACGCGGTTCGCGAGCCCGTCTTCCGGTTTGTAGATTTTCTGGATTTTGCCCTTCTCGATCAGAACCAGACCGTTCTCCGTTCCCGCCCAAACGCGGTCGCCATCCACCGCGACACTCAGGACCTTTTCGTCAGGCATGCCATTCGCCGTGGTGTAGTTTTCCCAACGTGTATAGAGGGGTGGGTTTTGAGCGCACGCGGGCGCCAGCAGTACCAGCGCTCCCACCGCTCCAAGGAACCAGCGCCACATCTGTTTGTCCTTCATGCTTGACTCCAAACTCACGTGCTCTCCATCCGCGCTAAAATCTGCTCGCTATAGTGACTTCAAAAACTCGACCAGATCGTTCAACTCCTCTTTCGACATGTCCGAAGTCACCCCGTGTTTGTCTTCCGGGTTGTAAATCGTCCAGAGTTCCTCGAGCGATTTCGCTTCTCCGCTGTGCATATAAGGAGGCCGCTGCTCGACGCGGTCGAGTTGGGGCACGTCAAAGAGACCTGACGTGTCGTATTTGGTGGCCGTGCCCACATCAAAACTCGTTTTTGCGGTGTAATGCGTTGCCGGTGGATGGCAGGTGTCGCAATTCTTCCGGAAAAAGATCGCTCGGCCGCGCTCCTGCGCCTGCGTCAACTCGCCGTTCGCCGCAAGATGGCGATTGGGCGGCAGCGGGATGGATTTGATGAACGCGACGAGATCCGCCAATTGCGTGGTGTTGAAGCCCTCGGAATGAAACAGGAATTTGGCAATGCGCGGCCCGCACTGCGTTTCCAGATCGGGATTGTGGCCGTTCCACTTGAATGGCGCTGTCTCCGCTATTCCTCGCAACGTGCGATTGGCCACGCGATCGCGCCCCAATTGCGGTGTTTCCAGATTCCACGCAACGCCATCGATGTGGTTGTCGGGGTGGCAAGTGGCGCAGGCAAACTGTCCCTGGAAACAGAAGCGCGCAGCATGAAACATCTGCTCGCCGCGGCGCAATTGGGTCAACTGCTTCGGGCCGCCGAGATCAATCGTTCCGCGCACCTGCAAGCGCGGAATGTCCACCACCGTCAAGCTATCGCTCAAGCGATTTACGACATAGGCAGAACGCCCGTCGGGAGAAATCGCAATGCCCGTGGGGTTCACTCCCGTTTCCAGCCGGCGCTCCACAATTTCTTTCGCGGAATCCAGGCGGTTCGCCAATTCCTCGGCGGGCACCTGGTGCAGCCGGCGTTCCAACTTTGCCGTATCGACCGCCGAAACCATGTCGGCTTCGGAAGAGGTCACCAGCACGTGCCGCCCATCCGGCGTGAACGCCACCCCGTTCGTTCCCGCATAGTAGGAATCCACATCGTCCAGCAGAATTTGGGTCACGCTGGATTTCGTTTGCGCGGCGCCCGAGGTTTCCGCGACCCGCACAACCGCCATCCCATGCGTCAAGATCCAGCCGCCCGCCACCTGAATCAGCGGGTTCAGATTCTTCGGCCGTATGAACGGCACCAGGAGATACCCGCCCTCGGGTCCCGGCGCCTCGGCGATGTGCCGCAACTCCAGCACTCCCGGAATTTCGATGCGCTCAGTGACGCGCTGCTTTGCGGTGTCAATCACCACCAATTCGGAAACCGGCGGCTCATTCGGCGAACCCAGGTGTCCCAGCAGGTTCGCAACGTAAACGCGGCGCCCGTCGAGTGACAACGACAAATTATGCGGCGAACGCCACGAAGCCAGCCGCTTGATCTCCGCTCCGCTGGTCAGATCCAGCAGCGACACGTCATTCCCCATGCTGTTGGCGACGTACAGAACCTTTCCCGCGCGATCGGTGGTCATGCCCACCGGGCCCCAACCTGTCGCAAATGTGCGGCGCTGCGTAAAGCTCGCGGCATCGATTTCGCTGACGGTGTCGTCCCACTCGTTGGAAACGTAAAGCGTGCGGCCGTCCGGAGACACGGCAACATCTTTCGGCTTGTGGCCCACCTTCACCTTCGCGAGCACGCGCCGCGTGGCCACGTCCACGGCCAGCAACGAATCGTCGTCTTCGCAAACCACGTAGAGCTTCGTGCCGTCATGGGAAAATTTCAGTTCCACCGGGGTGAGGTAATTCTCTTGTGAAGCACTTACTGCTGATGGCGTCACCGCCTGTGCGGCATGCAGCCGTGAAACTCCGGACGCCGCCGCAATGGCGCCAGCGAGAACCAGGGCGCCCGCCAGAGCGCCAAGCCTCCGCAGTCGAGTTGTGAGTTCCACGCTCACCGGCTGGAACCTCCAGGAGTCGCCGCTTGTCGTTCGCCCGGCTCGGTAACCTGCAAAATCTGGTCTGCTTTGACGTTTTCGAGTGTTTGCACGGTTCCACTTGGCCAGTGGATCGTCAGGCGATCCACTTGCGTGTGCGAACCCAAACCAAAATGGGGCCGCGGATCGTTTTGCGAGAGGTAACCCGCTTGCGGCACATTCTCCACCATTTGCCGGAGATCGCCCGCCACCGCTTCGATGCGCGCTCCAAAACCGTCGCGATTGCTCTTCGTGCCAGTCAGTTTTAGCGTTAGCCAGTGGTTTCGCGCGCTGCCCGCCGGAGGTTTCGCGTGCAGCAAAATACCCTTGCCGCCCAAAACGACGATGAACGCATCAACGTAGCCGTCGTTGTCATAGTCCGCGAAGCACGCGCCCCGTCCGACTTTCTTCGTCCTGAAATAGCTCCCGGATTCATCGGAAATGTCCGTAAACGTCCCATTGCCGTTATTGTGCAGCAGGGAATCTTCCATCGGGATGAGCCAGTGCAGTCCGCCATTGACGATGAACAGGTCCTTCCAGCCGTCATTATCGAAATCCAGGAAGGCGTCGCCCCAGCCCACATATTGGCCGGCGACACGCGCGATGCCCGCATCCGCCGTGGTGTCGATAAAGAATCCTTCCTTGGGGGAATTCCGGAACAGCCGGTGATAGCGCATGTCGGAGACGAAGAGATCCAGCGCGCCATGGTTGTCATAGTCCGCGAAGATGGGTCCCATGGCCGAGGGCGTGTCGCCGTTAGTGCCATAGGCGACGTTTTGTTCGATCGCCACGTTCGTGAAAGTCCCGTCTTGGTTGTTGTGGTAGAGGTAGCTTTCCATCTGGTCGTTAGCCACATAGATGTCCGGCCAGCCGTCGTTATCAAAATCGCCCACGGTCACGCCCATCGCTCTCCCAGGAGGATTCGCGATTCCCGCGCGTTCGGAAACATCCGTGAAGGTGCCGTCGCCGTTGTTGTGGAACAAGCGGTTCGAGTCTCCTTCGTAATCCAGGGGGCCGGCAAACGCGTCAGCCGTGTAATAAGGCTTTTTGACTTTCGGATCGTATTTCAGGTAATTGCCAACAAACAGGTCCAACTTGCCGTCGCGGTCGTAGTCCACAAACGCCGCGCCGATGCCCCAATGATTGTTCTGCACGCCCGCTTTTTCGGTTACATCGGTGAACGTGCCGTCGCCGTTGTTGTGATAGAGAATCGAGGAGTTCCAGTTGGTGACATAGATATCTTCGTAGCCGTCGTTGTCGTAATCCCCGACGGTCACGCCCATGGCAAAACCCTTGCCGGCCACGCCCGCTTCTTGCGTCACATCGGTGAATGTACCGTCGCCATTGTTGCGGTAAAGGTGATTTGTGGCGTCCTTGCCATCCGGTTTGGAGTGGTCTGTGACGCCGTCGATATAGCGGCCGTTCAAAACGTAGAGGTCCAGCAGGCCATCATTGTTGTAGTCGAACCAGGCGCAACCTTGTCCCGTCGCTTCCAGAACCGAGCTGAGTTTTTGTTCGCCAAACGAATTCACAAAGTTCAAGTGCGCTTTATCCGTCACATCTTCGTAAGTGGGGTACTTTGAACCATTGCTGGCAGGCACATTTGCCGGTGCGTCGGGCTTTTGGGCCCGCGCGAGCGGTCCGATGGCCAGTCCTGCCATCGCCACCAAGCCAAACAAACAAAGGCGGCGCGAAATGTTAGTGCGCATGTGCTGCTTCAGCCGCATCATTCTTCTCCAAAAGCGCAATCGGTGTGTCAAAACGCTTCAAGGTGAGTGGCCAACGGTTTTCCGGCGCCAGCGCCTTGTCCCCATGGCATCCGGGGCACCCGCGCTGCTCCCCGGGGCGCGTCCAGATCCAACTGCGTTCCGCCACAATGGTTTGGCCGTTGGCATCCAGGAGCTCGAAACGCACCGGTTGGTTGGCCGGCACTTCCACGTAAAACGATCCGTCCTTCTCAACCGGCGCTTCGCCCAGGCTGCGCTCCCCGGTTCCCGTGTTTTCCAAGGAGATCACGCGCACGCGCGCAATCGCTGCCGCCAGCCGCCCCTTTACGCCTTCCGATGAAACGTAGCTGTTCAAGGAAATGAAGTAGCCGGACTTGGAATCGCTATTCAACATGCTCCAGAATCGCTTGGGCACCGGATTGGCGATAAGAGGCACGGCCTGGATGCTCGACAGCTTTGCGTCGCTGTAGATGACGTCCCCGACCATTTGCTTTTTCAGATCGAACGCGTACAAATCGAATCTCGCTTGCGATGCCCCCTGCGGCGCGCTATTTCGGGAGACAATCAAGCTGCCGGTGGACAATGGCCGGGGCGAACGATAGCTCGCCGCGCGGCCGCCCACAGCAGACTCGCCGGGATCACCCTTTCGCACCTCGGCTAAGGCGCCGCCCGAGGTCTGGCCTGCGTTGCTTCTCCTCACAAAGATGACGGAACCATCTTCCAGTTCCGCAGCGTCGTCTCTAATTACGGCAGATTGGTGTTCGCAGCGAAGGGCTTCCAGCGCGGCGCCGTCCGGCCGCAAGGTATAGAGCAACCGCGTCTTACCCGCCGCGTCAGTCGCCTGCAAAGGAGAGGAAGCGGAAGCGAGCACGCGTCCATCGCGCAGAACCGTCTCCAACCAGAAATTGCCGGGGCCGAAAGTGATGCGATGCATCTGCGATCCATCGGTCTTGGAAACCGCCAGATAGGACTCGAGCCGTCCACTCCGCAGCCCCTCCACAGTGAAGACAATTTCCGCGTCCGGGAGATACGCAGCGCGCTGGCAGTCCTCGGTGCAGTTCGTGATTTGGCGTTTCTCCGAACCGTCGGCGTTCATCTCCCAGATCTGCCATTTCGCGCGGGCATTTTTCTGGGCCGAAAAGAGTATCTTCGCGCCGCTGAAATCGACTTGCGGGTCAGCCGCCGCGAAGAACTCAGGCGTCAGATCGACTGGCCGTTTGGATCCGGAGGGCAGGCGCACGATTCGGCTTCCGCTCGGAAAGCGCTGCGGCGCATTCCCGTCAAGAACTGTCCGCGCTTGGACAAAGAGAAGGTCGGGTCTTGGGAATACCCTGGCGCTCGTCTGAGGCTGTGCTGCTTCACTTGTGGACCCGGAAAGGAAGCTCATGGGAAACAGGCAAAGAACGATTGCGATCGTTTTAGGAAGGCAGGCGAAGAACTTCCCTTGGCACACCCCACGGACCACCGAAGCACCCCGAATCTGGATTCTTTCTGACCGCTTTCAAAAGTGACCAAAAAAAGCGGATGCGCCGGATGCCACTTTCCTACCCAACCCCAGTGCGGCGCGATGTTCTATCTGTAGCATCCACTTAACGCCATGGGTCGAGTGGGGACAATAATGCAAAACGATTAGAATGAGGGATTTGTGTTCGCCATCACAGCATACAGTGACACCCCTCACAATGTTGTCGCCACCTTCCAAACCCTTGCTCATTCTCTTGATGATCTTCGCGAGAATCCGGTCTCCGTCCCACACTAGTTGGGCACAACGCCTGTATTCTCAGCGGAAAGAGTGACGCGTGCCGTTGCAATGAAATGCGGGAAGGAGTATAGAAACTTGAGATGATACCGAAGTGAAGTTGCACGAGCGCCGGGCGCTCCAGCCCGGAGCAGTAGCGAGCGAGAATGACTCCCAAGGCTCCTCGATTTAACAATTGCGCTGTACTGAGCCCGCAGCAGTTGGACCAATTGCTTCAGGTTCTGATCAAACGGGATTACGAAGTCCTGGGTCCCACGATCCGCGAAGGCGCCGTGGTGTACGACCATGTGGGCTCGACGAAGGACCTCCCCGTTGGCTGGACCGACGAGCAGGCCGGCGGAAAGTACCGGCTGAAGCGCCGCGAGGACGACGCGCTGTTCGGATTCGTCGTCGGAGCGCATTCGTGGAAGAAATTTGTTTTCCCGCCGGCCATGCGACTGTGGCAGGCTCACCGCTCCGAGGGGCTTTTCCAAATCGTGCCGGAGACGCGCAAGGCCACCAAGTTCGCGTTCATCGGCGTGCGCGCGTGCGAGCTTCACGCCCTGAGCATCCAGGACAAAGTATTTCTGAAGGGCCCCTACGTCGATAGTGTGTACAAATTGCATCGCGAGAATATATTCATCGTCGCGGTGGATTGCGTTCAGGCCGGCGGCACGTGCTTCTGCACGTCCATGAACACGGGCCCCAAGGCCGCCGCGGGTTTCGACCTGGCACTCACCGAAGTGCTTCACGAGGGACGGCACCATTTCATCGTGCGCACGGGCACAAAGGCGGGGGCGGATGTGATGTCGCAGGTTGCGCATGAGGAAGCGACGGCGGCGGACGTGGAGTTTGCCGAAAACCTTGTTGCCGAAGCCGCCAAACATATGGGCCGCAGCCTCGACGTCAACGGCATCAAGGAACTGCTCTACCGCAATATCGAGCATGTGCGCTGGGATCAAGTGGCGGACCGGTGTCTGAGCTGCTCCAACTGCACCATGGTGTGTCCGACGTGTTTCTGTTCCACCGTCGAAGATCTCACCGACCTGTCCGGCCAGCAGGCGGAGCGCTGGCGCAAATGGGATTCCTGCTTTACCACCGATTTCTCCTATATCCATGGCAGCAGCGTGCGCTCGACGCCGCGATCCAAATATCGCCAGTGGATGATGCATAAGCTGGCTTATTGGATCGACCAGTTTGGCACTTCGGGGTGCGTGGGATGCGGACGTTGCATCACCTGGTGCCCCGTGGGGATTGATATCACCGAAGAGGCGCGCGTGATTCGCGAAGGTGAGACGCCCGCCAGCGCTGCCGGGTGAAGAGGGGTGCTAATGATTCACACGCTGGAGTCCGTCATCAGGGAACATCCATTCTTCCAGGACTTCCCTGAAGAACATCTGTCGTTCATCACCAGCTGCGCGAAAAACGTCCAGTTCCCGGAAAAGCATTTTATTTTTCTGGAAGGGGATCCCGCCGACGAGTTCTATTTCATCCGCGCAGGCATGGTTTCGGTGGAACTGGTGATTCCTCACCTTGGCCCGACCACGGTGCAGACCATAGGCGAAGGCGAAATCCTCGGGTGGTCGTGGGTTTCGCCGCCGTACCGCTGGCATTTCAACGCCAAGACACTGAAGCGCACGCGCGCGCTGGTCTTCGACGCCAAATGCCTCCGCGCCAAGTGCGAAGAAGACCACGACCTCGGGTACGAAATGTTGAAGCGTTTTGCCAGCATCATCACGGCGCGGCTCGATGCGACGCGCCTGCAGCTATTGGATATTTATGGCCACAATGATTGAACAAGACGTCCCCCAAGGGTTCAACGCGGACCCCATGATCCCGCAGCTTTACCGCATTGACCGGGTGCGGGATGAAACGGACGATACCTTCACGCTCAGCCTGGTCCCCGAAAACGGTGAGGCCAAAATCTCCTTCCTCCCCGGGCAGTTCAACATGCTCTATGTTTTCGGAACCGGCGAGGTGCCTATTTCCATCAGCGGCAATCCCGCGACTACCTCCGTGCTGGAGCACACCACGCGCAGCGTGGGCATCGTCACCAAGGCCATGTGCCTGCTGAAACCCGGGGACCAAATCGGCGTGCGCGGGCCGTTTGGCAGCCACTGGCCTCTGAACGAGGAAAATGGCCGCGATTTTGTGATCATTTCCGGGGGCATCGGGCTGGCGCCGTTGCGCCCCGTCCTGTATTTCCTGATGGCGCAGCGCGAAAAATACCGCAAGATCGTTTTGCTCTATGGCGCCCGCGCTCCCGAAGATATTCTTTTCAAGAAAGAGCTGGAGCGCTGGCGGGGCAAATTCGACCTGGAGGTACAGGTCACCGTGGATCGCGCCGCCAGCGGCTGGCGCGGCAACGTCGGCGTCGTCACGCCGCTGGTTGCCCGCGCCCCCTTCGATCCATCCAACACCGTGGCATTGCTCTGCGGCCCCGAAGTGATGATGCGCTTTGCGGTCATGGAGCTGCAGAAGCGCGGCGTGCCCCACGACCGGATGTATCTCTCGATGGAGCGGAACATGAGGTGCGCGCTGGGCTATTGCGGCCACTGCCAGTACGGCCCCGGCTTCGTCTGTAAGGATGGACCCGTTTATCGCTTTGACCAGATTGCCTCTGTTTTTGGCAAGTCGGAGGTCTGAAATGGCGCCCGTGCGCAAACCCAAGATAGCCGTTTGGAAGTTCGCTTCCTGCGACGGTTGCCAGTTGAGCCTGCTGGACTGCGAGGACGAGCTTCTTTCCGTCGTCGGCGCCGTCGAAATCGCCAATTTCCCCGAAGCTACCCGCGCCGTCGTCAAAGGCCCTTACGATATTTCTCTCGTCGAAGGCTCGATCACGACCCCGCACGACGAGGAGCGCATTCACACGATTCGCCGCTCTTCCAAGCTCCTGATCACCATCGGCGCGTGCGCCACTTCCGGCGGCATCCAGGCCTTGCGGAATTTCAAGAACGTCGCCGATTTCATTCCGATGGTGTACGCCAAGCCGCAGTACATTGAAACACTCAGCAAATCGACGCCGATTAACGACCACGTCTTCGTCGATTTTCAATTGCGCGGCTGCCCCATCAACAAACTGCAGCTCGTCGAAGTCCTAAACGCCTTCCTGAACCGCAGGAAGCCGGTGACTCCGGCGCATGGCGTGTGCATGGAGTGCAAGCGGCGCGGGACCGTCTGCGTCATGGTCGCGAACGGCACGCCGTGTCTGGGCCCCGTTACGCTGGCCGGGTGCGGCGCGCTTTGCCCGGCCTACGATCGCGGCTGCTACGGATGCTTCGGGCCAAAAGAAACGCCCAATACCACCTCGATGAGCGCGGGCTGGACGGCCCTGGGCGTCACCGAGCCGGAACTTGTGCGCGCCTTCCGTTCCTTCAATGCGTACGCCGAAGCTTTCCGGAAAGAGAGCGAAGCGCATGAACGCTAAGACCATCAAGGTCGATGTCCTGGCACGCGTCGAGGGCGAGGGCGGCTTGTTCGTCCGGGTACGCGACCAGCGCGTCACGGAAGTGAAGCTCAACATCTTCGAACCGCCGCGCTTCTTTGAGGCTTTCCTCCGGGGCCGCAAATTCAATGAAGCTCCCGATATCACCGCGCGCATCTGCGGCATCTGCCCGGTCGCCTATCAGATGAGCTCCTGCCACGCTGCCGAAGACGCTTTCGGAGTCCATATCGACGGTTCCATCCGCGAGCTGCGCCGGCTGCTGTACTGCGGCGAATGGATTGAAAGCCACGCGCTGCACATCTATCTGCTCCACGCCCCGGATTTTCTCGGCTACGAGGACGTCATCCAGATGGCCAAGGATCATCCCGAGGCCGTGCAGCGTGGCTTGCGCCTGAAGAAAATTGGCAACCAGATCATGACCTTGTTGGGCGGCCGCGAAATCCATCCCATCAACGTGCGCGTGGGCGGCTTCTATAAAGCGCCGTCCAAGCAGCAACTGAAAGGTCTGACCGAGGATCTGAAATGGGCGCGTGACGCCGCCGTGGAAACATGCCACTGGGTTTCCACTTTCACCTTTCCCGATTTTCAGCGCGATTACGAGTTTGTCGCCTTGCGTCACCCGGATGAGTATCCCTTGAGCGAAGGGCGCCTCGTTTCCAGCAAAGGACTCGATATTCCCATCCAGGAATACGAGCAGCACTTCGCCGAAGAGCACCACGAGCATTCCAACGCGTTGCATTCCGCTCTACTCGAGCGCGGCTCCTACTTCGTCGGCCCGCTGGCCCGCTTCAATTTGAATTTCGACAAGCTCACGCCCCTGGCGCAGAAAGCGGCGCGTACCGCGGGTCTCGCCGCCACATGCCGCAATCCCTTCCAGGGAATTGTTGTGCGCGCGGTGGAAACCGTGTATGCCTGCGACGAGGCCTTGCGCGTCATCGCCCATTACGAGGCGCCCGATAAGCCTTACGTGGAGGTCACTCCCCGCGTGTCCATTGGACATGGCTGCACCGAAGCGCCTCGCGGCATCCTCTATCACCGCTATCGTTACGACGATCGCGGCCTCATCTTGAACGCCAAGATCGTTCCTCCGACCTCGCAGAACTTGAAGGCCATCGAGGAAGATCTCTCCGAGTTTGTCAGCGCGCGGCTGCATCTCCCGAACGATCGCCTGCAATGGCAATGCGAACAAGCCATCCGCAACTACGATCCCTGCATCTCCTGCGCCACGCACTTCCTGAAACTCCGGGTAGAGCGCGAATGAGCGCCCCCCGCAGCAGCGCGCTGCTGATCGGGGTGGGCAACCCCTTCCGCGGCGACGATGGTGTGGGTGGTGTCGTCATTCGCCGTCTCCGCGGCCAGAATCTCCCGGGCTTCACTATCATGGAGGAAACTGGCGACGGTGCCGAATTGCTGGAAGCCTGGCAAGGCGCTTCGGCGGTCATTCTGGTGGATGCCGTGCAATCCGGCGTCGCCCCCGGCACCATCCACCGGCTCGATGCTGTCGCCGAAAAGCTGCCCAAGTGGTTTTCCCATTGTTCCACGCACGCCTTCGGGGTGGCCGAAGCCATCGAACTCGCGCGCACCCTGGGCGAATTGCCTCCTTCTCTGATTGTTTACGGAATCGAGGGCCTCGATTTTTCCGCGGGCACCTCGCTGTCTCCCGAAGTCGCCGCAAGCGTTCCGGGGGTGGTTTCCAGCATCCTCGCCGAAATCCGCGGGCTTGCCGGCTTTAAGTCCGCACGTATCGCCTGACCCCGCAATTTCTCCGCACTCAAGCGGAGCGTGACACCTACCTGCGCTCGTTCAGAATGATTGGTGACACTCGGTACAGTGTCAGGATGAGAACAATCAAGTGGGATGAGTTTCCCGAGGTGCGCCAGCCCGGATTTCGCACAAACTACGATTCATCCGTTGCCCCAGTTCAGCACGACCATTTTTTGCTGAACGTGAACAACGGAAAAACTGCAATTCGCAAGAAAGCCCGGCCAGCGCCGACCCTTAAAACAAAGGGTCACGAGCCAGTATGGCCACTGCCGAAAATGGCTGTGGCGGGGATACGCGCTCAGGTGTGAGCGGGAAGCACGGAGCGCAGGACGGCGAAGTAGTGGCAGGTGCTGCCGCCAAGGACGAAGAGGTGCCAAATGGCGTGGGCATAGGGGATGCGCTTGGAGGCGTAGAAAATGATCCCTCCGGTGTAGAACAGCCCACCGGCAAGCAGCAAAACCAATGTCGTCGCGGTGACGTGCGCAAACACGGGCTTGGCGGCAATCACCACCAACCATCCCATGCCCACGTAGACCGCAGTCGAGAGAAAGCCGAAGCGCTCGACAAACCAGAATTTGAAGACGATGCCGGCGACCGCAAGTCCCCAGACCACGCCGAAAAGAGACCAACCCCACGCACCGCGCAGGTTCACCAGCAGAAAAGGCGTGTACGTGCCTGCAATCAAGAGATAGATTGCCGAGTGATCGAAAATGCGCAGAGCGCGCTTGAAGCGCGGCGAAGGAACGGCATGGTACAACGTGGAAGCGGCGTACAGGCAAACCAGCGTGCTGCCGTAAATCGCGCAGGCCACGATGTGCCAGGGCGTGCCGCGCAGCGCCGCAAGCACCAGCAACACCACGAAACCCACGACGCTCAGCGCCAAGCCCAGGCCGTGTGTGACGGCGTTGGCTAACTCTTCGATGGTGATGTGCCGGCGCAGCCTGCGTACGAATTGCTTCATACCTATTAGAGTGCGCGAATGCGGGAAGCGTGACAAGCGCGGAGTGCGACGCAGGTGACATGCGCGAAATGCCCGGATTTCTTAGCAAATCGCGCTGGCGCTCTGGCCGTAAAATCGAAGAAAAACAAGGTGGTTTACCGTCCCCGGTTCAGACCCCTGGTGCAGGTTTCATCACCAACAAAGCGCCCGCCTCAGAAGGCGGCCGCTACTGCTTGTAGCGCTCCTTGTAGTAGTCGATCTGCTGTTGCAGCTCTTCCTTGGATAGACCGGCGGTCCATTTGTGGAAGTCGGACTTCATGACGTCGGCGGTGACTCCCGGCATGAGCTGCTCGGCCTCGGGAATAAATTCCGTGTAAAAGGTTTTCGCCACTTCGTAGAAGCCATGCCACTGCGTGTAATCCGGGCCCATCATGGCCGTGCCCATGCGCGCGCGGCGGCCCTGGTGATGCCACAGTTCGTAGTAGGTCCATTCGATCTTTTCGTCGAATGGTGTTGGCGTGAGTTTTTTCGCGGCGTACAGCTTGTCCATGATGGACTTGGCGGGCTTGGCGAATTTTTCGTTGTAGAGGTCGATGGTGGCCTCATACTGCGCGTAAAAATTGTTGATCCAGCCGGTGGCATGGCAGTTGGAACAGACGTCCTGCATGGCAATGCGGCGGCGCTCCCAATTATCCAGCTTGATGGAAATGGCGGGACGCAGCGTGATGCTGATGCGGTCGCCCACGTCGTGCGTCACGCCCTGATTCGGCGTGGCGGACATGTGGCAGGTGGCGCAAGTGGGTGCGGCGGAATAATCCTTGCCGACGATCCAGGATTTGGAGTCGAGATTCATCTTAGCGATGTTGGCGCGGTATTGAATGCCGTGCTTGGACTCGTTGTAAATCTCGATTTGCGGGTGATCGGGGCCGAGGTGGCATTTGCCGCAATTTTCCGGCTGGCGCGCCAGCGCGGAGCTGAAGGAATGCCGCCCGTGGCACGCGGCGCAAGTGCCTTTGCTGCCGTCGGGATTCACGCGGCCAATGCCGCTGTTCGGCCAGGTGGCGGGGTCGAAGCGGCCTTCGCCGAGATACTTCACTTCGCTGCCATGGCACTGACGGCAGCCGTTGTTCGCCGCGGGGCCTCCCTCCACAATTTCGCCGAGCATGTTGTCCAGCGAGCCGATGAATTGCGCGGCGGCGGCGTGATGGCTTTTTTCAAACTGCTTGGCTTCGGCGCTGTGGCAGCGCGCGCAATAGTTCGGCGTCACAATGACGGCGATTTTGTAGCCGTAGTGCTCGAACGTCGCGGGGTCTTTGGCGTCCGCCTGATGGCAGGAATAACAATCGACGCCCTTCTTGGCGTGCGCGCTCGACTGCCACTGCTCCACGACGCCGGGAGTGGAAGACGCGTGGCACTCGAGGCAGGCCTTGCCGGCTTCGGAGATTTGCGGAGTTTGCGCATGGAGGAAAGAGGCCGCAGGAAGAATCAGGAGGATGGGAAGAAGACGGATTGGCATGAAGCCTCCATGAAAAAGTTTCGTTTAGGAAGAAGCACCGAAGCGGATTGTATACCTGATGTGAAGCCCGCGAAATACGAAGCCCATGGAGAGGTTTCGTTAAATGGCGCGTGCGAGCCGCGATCCCTCCACTACGGCCCGCAAAAGGCGCAGGCCTCCGGTCGGGATGACAAAGCGGCTGACAGGTAGGCAAGACAGAGTCAAGCAGTGCAAGGCGCCAACAATTGGCGAGACTTGTTAATCGGCATTGTTAAAGAGTGTTGATGTTGCGCGAAATGATGGAGTGTGAAGGAGGGTAGCGAATTCGGTGGTGTGGTTGCAGTGGCGGACCGCCTAAGAAGGCGGTCGTTACACAGACGACAGGGGGCTAGAAGCCCGGAGCGCCGGTGGAGGCGGGGCGCATCTCCGGGGCGTTCACGCCAAAGCGCAGATGCGCGAACCAGGATTGGCTGAGAGACACAAAGCCGGTGTAGAGATAGCCCCAAACAAACAGCAGGAGAAACGGCACGGTGGCGTAGTTTTCGTTGCGGATGGCGTAGGCCACGGTGCAGGCGAAATACAGGCCGAGGGCGACCTCAAAATAGGGCATCCAGCCGGCCTTGTTTTTGTACTTTTTCGCGGCAAAGTCGCCGCTCTTGCCTTCAATTTTGAATTTCGGCGTGCGCGCAAAATCCGATTTCCTGCCGGCGAGGGCCTCGAGCACTGCCTGGGCGTTGCGCACGCTGATGCCGATGCCGGTGGCCATCACGAAGGGCATATACAGAAATGTGTTCAGCCACGTCTTGGGGTGCAATTCCTTTTGCGCTGCAAGATAAAAACTGGAGATGGAACAGGTGGAAGCGAGGAACAAGGGCAGATCGATCACCGCCATCTGAAACCAGCCTTGATAGAAACGCACGATCATGGCGGGCAAAAGCATGGTGGAGAGCAGAACCATCAGCGGGTAAGAAATATTCGCGGTCAAATGGAAAAACGCTTCGGATTTTACGTAAAAGGGCGCATCCGAGCGGAGCACCCTGGGCAGAATTTTCTTCGCGGTTTGGATCAGGCCCTTGGCCCAGCGCGCCTGCTGCGCCTTGAACCCGTTCATGTCCACGGGAAGTTCGGAAGCGCATTCGATGTCCGGCAGGTAAAGGAATCTCCAACCCTTCAACTGCGCGCGGTAGGAGAGGTCGGTGTCCTCGGTCAAGGTGTCGTGTTGCCAGCCGCCCGCGGCTTCAATGGCCGCGCGGCGCCACACGCCGGCGGTGCCATTGAAATTGAAGAAGGTGCCGCGGCGCGAGCGCCCGCCGTGTTCCATGACGAAGTGGCCATCGAGGAGAATCGTTTCGACGCGGGTGAGGAGGGAATAATCGGAGTTGAGATAAGTCCAGCGTGTTTGCACCATGCCGATGTTTTCGCCGCCGGGCGCCAGGAAATACGGAATCGTGCGGCGCAGGAAATCGGAAGTGGGGATGAAGTCCGCGTCGAAGATGGCGACAAACTCGCCAGGTGATGTCTTCAGGCCGTTCTCGAGCGCTCCGGCTTTGAAGCCTGCGCGGTTGGTGCGGTGAATGTAGACGATCGGCAGGCCCGCGGCGGCGTGGCGTTCCACGCAGGCCCGCGCCACTTCGCGGGTTTCGTCGGTGGAGTCGTCGAGCACCTGGATGTCCAGCAACTCGCGCGGATACTCGAACTGGGAAACGGCGTCGACCAGGCGCTCGATGACGTAGCGCTCATTGAAGATGGGAAGCTGTATGGTAACCTTGGGCCAGTTTTCCACGCACGGTGGAATGGCAGGAATGTTTTTGCGGTAGACGTAGTAATCGTAGATCAAGGCGTAACGGTGCAGGCCGTAAAACGCCAGAACGAACAGCACGATGAAGTAGGGAATCATCATCGCCAGATCGAAGGCGTTGGCGTTGTACACCCCGGTGAAGGTGCGGTCCGTGATTTTATGCCAGTAGTGGCTCAGCGGCCCTTGCTGCAACGCGGCAAATAGAAATGGAGCGAAGTTCAACAAAATCCGTGCCTCTCCAAATGCCCTCTGAAAAACATGCGAACCGCCGGCAAGCGCTCTGGCTGCTGGGGGCAGGTGTGCTGCTGGAAGCGTTTTACCTGCGGATGCACAGCCTCTACTACCTGAAAAATCACGCGATTGCGTTCATCGAACTGGCGCTGGCCGCGGGAGTAGTCTACTTGATTGCGCTGTACGGCATCGAGCGAACGCGCTCCTCGCGCGCTGCCACCATTCTACTGATTTTTGCGGCGATTGCATTTCGCGCGCCCCTCTGGCCGATGGAGCCGACGCTCTCCGACGATTTGCAGAGGTACCGCTGGGACGGCATGGTGCAAACGCTTGGCTGGAATCCGTACGCAGTCGCGCCAAAGGACCCGCGGCTAATCGGACTTTGGGACCAGCACTTCAGCGTGATGCCCGCGCGCGAAATGCCCTCGATCTACCCGCCGGCCTCGCAACTGGTGTTTCGCGCGACGTGGAAGCTGTTTCCCGGTCCCACGGCATTCAAGGTTCCGTTTGCCGCGGCGGATGTGCTGGCGCTGTTGTTGTTGGCGTGGATGTTTCGCAAGGAGCCCGGCCGCAATTTTCGCGTGGCGGTATATGCGTGGAATCCGCTGGTGATCGTGGAATTTGCCGGAAGCGGCCACAACGATGCGCTGGCGGTTTTGGGGGTGGTGTGCGGGCTGGCGCTGGTGAAGAACTGGAAAGTGTTGGCCAACGTGCCGATCGCGCTCGCCGCGATGGCGAAAGCGTTTCCGGCGTTACTGATTCCGGTGTGGATTCGCAACGCGGGATGGCCGGAGAAGCGCGCGGGTTGGTGGGCCGCGGCCGTGGCGGGCGGGACGATGCTGGCGGTGCTCGCGCCGTATGCGGGCGCGCTGGGAATGTTTCACGCCAACATGACCTATTACGAAGCGACCTGGAAGAATTATCACGCCAGTTTGTACACGGTAATCGACTGGCTCGCCGGCGGAAAGGCGAAGATCGCGCCGCTTGTGGGGATAGGCGCCTGCTGGGGACTGTCGCTCTGGCTGGCGTGGAGACGCGCGGAGCCCGCTCGCGCCGCCTATCTGCTGATCGGCACGATCCTGGCATTCAGCGCGAACGGATATTCGTGGTACTTCACGTGGATCGTGCCGATGCTGTGCTTCTATCCCAATCCGGCGTGGCTGCTGCTGACGGTGTTGCAATTCCTTTCCTACAACGTGCTGATTGGCTACGGCATTCTGGGCGTATTCAAGTTTGACCCGTTCCTGCAAGCGCTGGTGTACGTGCCGTTTTACGTTTTGCTCATCGGATCGTTTCTTTACGGGCGGTGGAAGCGGAAAACCAGCGCTGCCTAAGGACACATGGAAAAGCGGGGAACGTTGCGGGAAATTGCGCGCGAGTTTCTGCGCCTGGGCTTCGTGGCCTACGGCGGGCCCGCCGCGCACATCGCCATGATGGAAGAACGGTTTGTGCGACAACGCGCGTGGGTGACGCGGGAACGCTTTGTGGATCTGGTCGGCGCCGTGAATCTGTTGCCGGGACCTAGCTCGACGGAACTTGCCATCTATCTTGGAGAAATTCGCGGGGGAGTGGCAGGCCTGATCGTGGCGGGTGTTTGCTTCATCCTGCCGGCAGCGGTGCTTGTGGTGGCACTCGCGTGGGCGTATGTGCGGTTTGGCGCGGTGCCGCAGGTTGCAGGATTGCTGTTCGGAATCAAACCGGTGGTGCTGGCATTGATCGCGCAGGCGATCTGGAACCTAGGGCGCACGGCGTTGAAGAGCGCGGCGCTGGCGATATTGGCGATGTCCGTCGTCGCACTTGCCGCTTGGGGCGTCCACGCGCTGCTGTTGCTGATCGGTGCGGGAATTTTGTGGATGATCATCGGCGCGGGAAGGAGTCTCGCGAAAACCAGGGCGGCGGTTGTTGGGATGATTAGCACGGGTGCTGCTGGCGTGGGCGGTGCGGTAGGCGCCGTGCCCGTGTTCCTCTATTTCCTGAAAATTGGTGCGCTGCTATTCGGCAGCGGCTACGTGCTGCTGGCGGTGCTGCGCGCCGATCTTGTGGCCAAGCTGCACTGGTTGAGCGACGCGCAGTTGCTGGACGCGATCGCCGTGAGCCAGGCCACGCCAGGGCCGTTTTTCACCGTGGCGACTTTTATTGGTTACCTATTGGCGGGGTGGAGAGGCGCGGCGCTGGCGACGTTGGGAATGTTTTTGCCGGCGTTTGTGTACGTGGGCGCCACCGCGGGTTTCCTGCCTAAGTTGCGCAAATCGCCCGTGGCCAGCGCGTTTCTGGATGGCGTGAATGCCGCAGCCGTCGCCTTGATGGCGTTTGTGGGCTGGCAATTTGCCCGCGCAGCGCTGGTGAATGTGCCGGCTGTGGTTCTGGCCATCGCAAGCGTGGTGCTCGTCTTCCGCTACAAAACAAATTCCGCGTGGCTGGTGCTCGGCGGCGCTATCGCGGGAATTCTTCTTCACGCCCTCCGCATCATTTAATGCTGACGATCAGGGAATGAGCGCGATCTTGCCGAAGGCGCCGGGGGCCAGGACGTCGACGTGGGCTTGCGGCGCGTCTTTTAGCGGGAGCTCCTTGCCAACGATTGGGCGCAAGGTGCCGTTTTCGAGGCCGGCAGCGATGGCAGCGTGAATTTCGGCGGACTCCGCTTCTGTGGCCGCCCACAGCGTGAACCCGCGAACGGCAGCGCGCCGCGCCATCAATTCGCGAGGATTGATGGTGATTTCGCCGCGGTTGCCGATGACGATGACGCGCCCGCGGAAGGCCAGCAGCTTCAGGTCTGTGGCTAGATTCACGTTGGCCAGCATTTCGAGGATGAGATCGAGGCCGTGTCCGCCCGTGGCCTTCTCGATTTCTTCGGGGTATCCCGCCTTGCTGTGGTCGAAGACGTGATGCGCGCCTTCTTTTTTCACCAGCTCGAGGCCACGCGGAGTTCCCGCCGTGCCGATCACGGTCAAGCCCAAAGCGCGCGCCCACTGCACCGCGGCGATGCCGACTCCACCGCTGGCGCCGTGGACCAGGAGCGTTTCGCCGGCGCGTGCATCGGCGTGGTGGCGCAATGCCGTGTAGGCTGTTCCGTAGGGCACCCACAGCCCCGCGCCCTGGGGATAAGAAATTTTTCCGGGGAGCGGGTACACCTGGTTCTCGCGCGCCAAGGCATATTCGGCGTAAGCGCCGGTCAGCGTCGTCGCAGTGTACACGCGATCGCCGGGCTTCACTTTGGTGACACCTTCGCCGACGGCCTCGATCGTGCCCGCTGCGTCGGAGCCGGGGGTATAGGGCAGCGCGGGTTTCACCGGGTACGCGCCGTTGCGCATGTAGGTGTCGTACGGATTGACGCCCGCCGCGCGCACGCGCACGAGCACTTCGCCGGGCCCGGGCTTGGGCATGGGCACTTCATGGACCACTAGGACTTCTGGGCCGCCGAATTGGTAAACCTGAATCGCTCTCATAGATTGTCTCCCGTCAGCAAATCATAAATCCTAAATTGGATGCTTCCAGCGCAAATCTCACGACAACTAACAACGAAGAAATTCGTCCAAGCAGAAGCCGGGCAAGCCGCCGCGCTCCAAATCAAAAGTGGTCGTCGTGCAGCAATGATGCTTCTTCCTTTTCGATCGTGCCGGAGGTTTGCGCCCACGCCGTCGTCTGCCAGTTGTCCTTATGTTTCTTCGTGGGAATCCACGCCGGCAAGGGCTGGCTCAAATGGTTTGCGAGCGCGTAGACGTAGGGCTCGTACATCCCGCGCAACTCCGCAAGCTTGCGATCGGCTTCGAGGGTGGTGATGAGCTTGGTGCCGTTCTTGGCCAGTTTTTCGCGCAGATGCAGCAGCGTTTCCGCGGGCAAGCGATTTTGCGGCAAAGGACGCGGCGCGGCCGAGAAGACTTGGCAGAGATCGACCACGGCATGGCGTGCGATGGCAAATGTGAGTTCGGCTTGTTTCGCGCAGGAATCTTCGATGCCCGCGATGCTCAGCGCACAGGTATCCAGGATCGCGGTGAGAGAGCCAATCCAGGATTGGTTGTCGTGTTGCGAGCGGAAATAGGCGAGCACCGGATAGGAGAGGTGGCTCTCCAGCAATTCCGCGCACCAGCGCTCCCAGTCTTTCAGCAGGTCGCGAAGTGCTTCATGGCCGGTGGGGTAACTGTGGCGGCGAAGCAGTTCGCCAGCCGTGGGCGGGGTGCCGGCGCGCGCATCGAGCAACGCGATATTCGTTTCGCGGCGGCCGAACGCACCGAAAATAAACGGGAGATAGCCAATCACGCCGGCCAGAAAGGCGAAACCGAAGCCGGCTTCGGCAACTACCAGGAGACGCGCCAGTCCGGAGCGCGGCACAACGTCTCCCAGCCCCAGCGTGAAAAACGTCGTGCCGCTGAGATACATGTCGGTGAATATGCTTGGGCTGGAACCCGAAACATTGACAGCCGATCCTGCGCCGAATTGCATCATTCCGAAGCCAATGACCAGACCAACTGCCCAAACACCTACGAGAGCCAAAAGCGAGATTGGGCCGAAGTAGCCGAGGAAGGTCTCGCGCGCTTTGTGTGAAGAGAGCAGCCGGGCCGCTGCCTTCCAGGAAGCCCAGGTGGAGCGGAAGTAGAAGCGTGTCAGGCGGAATTTCCGGGTGACGCGGCGCGGGAGGATGATGGCTTCAAAAGCGTCCCACGCTACAACCAGAAAAACAGCGATACCTGCAAGAAAGACGCCCGGAACGGGAATCATGCGCAGCATTGTACTCGCTTTGTGGGGGAAAGCGCGGCGGCGATCAGGAGATCAGCCGCGCATTCACGGAGATTTCCGCCTTGTAGAGCTTGGAGACGGGGCAGCCGGTTTCCGCGGCTTTCACGGCGGTATCAAACTTGGCTTTATCCGCTCCGGGAATGTTCGCGACGAGATCGAGATGGCTCTTGGTGATGGAGAAGCCTTCGCCGACCTTTTCGAGAGAGATCGTACACGTGGTCTCCAGCCGCGTTGCAGTGATTCCCGCGCCGCCGAGTTGCGCGGAAAGCGCCATGGTAAAGCAGCCGGCGTGCGCGGCCGCAAGAAGCTCTTCGGGATTTGTGCCCACGCCATTTTCAAAGCGCGTGCCGAAGGAATATTGCGCATTCTTCAGCGTGCCGCTATCGGTGGAAATGGAGCCTTTGCCCGATTTCAGATCGCCTTGCCAGACTGCGGAAGCTTTGCGTTGCATGGAAGATTCTCCTGTCTCTGATTTGACCGTTCTTGACCTGTCCCTTGGATTCAAGTATCCGGCAAAAAGGTTCATGCCAAATTGAAGTGGGCGAGACGCCGGGGCGTCCGAAGCATCCTACCACCGGTGAAAAACAAAGAATACGGCCAGGGAGATGCAGGCGCATCCAGCCGCGTAGTCACATTTTAGCGGCTCGCAAAAGCGTCTATTGGATCTTGGAACCTTTCGAGAGGTTGTGCTTCGCGCAGAGGAGCCGGATATTCGCTGCAACCAGGGAGGAGCCGCCTTTGGAATAAGGTAGGTCATGGTCAAAGTGCAGATTTTCTCGGGCACCGCAAAGGACGCATTGTCCCTTGTCTCTGGTCCAAACTTCGAGCTTCACTGTGGAGGGGATGAGGCGTGAGTGGGGAAGTTCATCCTGTGTTTCAGTCCGCAATTCAGTGGCATCTTCAAACAGCTCCAGTCGGAACTTGAAAACTCGCCGCTGACCGTCGGATTCGGTCCAAGCATCTGTCAGTTTGAAGAACCCGTTGAAGGCCCAAATTCCCGCGTGGATTTTTTCGTACACGGCCACAAGCTCCGGCGAAGTCTTGCCCTTCTTCGCTTTCAGCGCCGCTTCTTCAAACATCCCGTTCTGTGTGAGTTTGCCGCCAGGCGTCTTGCGCGGCTGATCAACTAGCTTCGGATTCGGATTGAGAGCGGTTCGAGAAACATCATGACCTTCGTAAATGAGCGCCCGACCATCTTCGTCGATCCGGTCCTTGTACGGTGCGTTCGCACGGCGGCTCATGAGGATCACGCTGGAATCTGGCCTGAGTCGGAAATTCATTCCCCGCTGAAAACTCGTGCTCCACGCTTGGCACATCTGCAGGTAGGAAATAACCTCACCCGAGACGTGAGAAAGCTGGGGCATCAGACGTTAAGAGAAAGCGAGACCAGGCCGGGAGGTGTCGCAGAGACGATCGGAGGAAGTTTCGAGCGGTCGATGGGGCGGTACAGCGTGTCGCGCTCCACGGGGATGCGACCGGCGGCGCGGATCAGGCGCTCCAAGTCGGCGCGCGAAGTGAACTCGGCGGTTTTCGCGCCGGCGTCGTGGTAAATCTTTTCTTCCACGACGGTGCCGTCAATGTCGTTTGCGCCGAAGCGCAGCGCGATCTGCGCGACGGCCGGCGTCAGCATGACCCAGTAGGCCTTGATGTGGTCGAAATTATCCAGCAGCAGCCGCGAAATCGCGATGTTGCGCAGGTCGTCGTAGCCCGTGGGCTTCGGAATGTGCGCGAGGGGCGTGTTGTCCGGATGAAACGCCAGCGGAATGAAGGCGACGAAGCCGTGCGTTTCATCCTGAGCTTCGCGCAACTTCACCAGATGATCCACGCGCTCCTCGGCGCTTTCCACGTGGCCATAGAGCATCGTGGCGTTCGTCGGCAGGCCCAGGCGATGCGCCTTTTTCGCCATGCTCAGCCACATGCGCCCGCTGACCTTGTGATCGCAGATGATGCGGCGCACGCGCGGATGAAAAATCTCCGCGCCACCGCCGGGGCAGGAGTCCACGCCAGCTTCCTTCATTTTCCGGAGCGTTTCATCGACAGTGAGCTTGGCGATGCGCGCGAAATAGTGCACCTCCACCATGGTGAAGGCTTTTAGGTGCACGTGCGGATGGCGCTGCTTGAGGCCGCGAATCAGCTCGAGGAAGAAATCGAACGGCAGATCGGGATGCAGGCCGCCAACGATGTGGAATTCGGTGGCGCCTTCGCGCACGCCCTGCGCGGCGCGTTCGTACATTTCTTCGAGCGTGAAGGTGTACGCCCCGGGCGCGCCGGGATCGCGCCCAAACGCACAGAGCTTGCAGTGGGCGACGCAGACGTTGGTGGGATTGATGTGGCGATTGACGTTGTAATAGGTGATGTTGCCGTGGCGTTTTTCGCGGATGAAATTGGCCAGCCAGCCGACGGCCAGCAAATCGGGCGTGCGGTAGAGGGCCACGCCATCGTCAAAGGAGAGGCGTTCGCCGGCCAGCACCTTGTCAGCGATGGGTTTCAGGCTAGCGTCAGTGAGCGTCAGTTCGGCCACGATATTCTCTGCTTAGTAAGATGGCCACCCGGAGGCGGCCGCTACATCCATTTTGCGTTTCGGATCTTGCGAAGAGTTCAAACGCGCCAAACCGCCGCTGCGGCGCCCCAAAACAGCAGAAACAACATACTAATATAGCCGTTCACAGTGAAAAACGCAGCGTTCAGCTTGCTGAGATCATTTGCTTTCACCAGCGAATGTTCGTAGCCGAGCAACGAGGCTACCACGACGATTCCGGCCCAGGCGGGCCACGGCAAGCCGAAACTCGCCGCCAGCCAGCTCAACAGAAGCACCACGCCCGCGTGCATTACGCGCGCGATCATCAGCGCGGCGAGGATGCCGAAGCGCTGGGGCACGGAAAACAGCCCGGCCTGTTTGTCGAATGCGATGTCCTGGCAGGCGTACAGCACGTCAAAGCCGCCGACCCACAAGGTGACCGCGGCGCACAAAATCAACATGCGCCAATCGAGGCTCCCGGTGATGGCAATCCATGCCGCGGCCGGCGAAATTCCCAGCGCAAAGCCGAGGAAGAGGTGCGACCAGGTGGTGAAACGCTTCGTGTAGGAATAGAAAAACAGGATAGCGATAGCCAGAGGAGCTAGCTTCAGCGCGAGCGGATTCAATTGCCAGGCCGCCACAAAAAACAGTGCGACGGCGGCGAGCGTGAACATCCAGGCAAACGAAACGGAGAGCGCGCCGGTGGCCAACGCGCGCATTTTGGTGCGCGGGTTTTCCTTGTCGTAGCGGAGGTCGGCGATGCGATTGAGGGTCATGGCGGCGGACCGCGCGGCCACCATGGCGATCACGATCCACAGAGCCTGCCGCAGCGTGGGCCAGCCGTGCTGTTTGGCGCGCGCCGCGAGCAACGCGCCGGTGAGAGCAAACGGCAAGGCAAAGACCGAGTGCTCAAACTTGATCATTTCCAGGATGGTGCGGATGCGGCCAGCCATCTGTGCCTACGGCTCCGCCTTGTTTGCGCGCGCGCTGCCGGTCCAGCGATACATTTTTTCCTGCGGCAGCCCAACGTGCGCCAGGACACGGCAAACATATTGCGTCACGACATCGTCAATCGTTTTGGGCTGGTGATAAAACGCCGGCACCACGGGCATGATGACCGCGCCGGCTTGCTGCGCCCGCAGCATGTTTTTGAGGTGGATGCGGTTGAACGGAGTGTCGCGCACACAAAGAATGAGCTTACGGCCTTCCTTCAGCATCACGTCAGCGGAACGCGCGACGAGGTCGTCGCTGGTGCCGTTGGCGATGGCCGCCAACGCGCCCATGGTGCAAGGCACAACAATCATGGCGTCGACATCATAGCTGCCGGAAGCGATGGAGGCGCCGACATCTTTATTCGAGATGGTTGCGATTTTTTGCGGGGCGCGGCCCAGAATGCGGCTGGGAAGTTGACGCAAATCACCGGAGATGATTTCCAGCTCTTCGGCAAGGAGCCGCAGACCGGTTTCCGTCACGACCAAGTGCACGCGGGTGACGCGCGGATCGTCTTCCAGCAGCTCTAGTGTTTTTTGTGCGAAAATGGCGCCGCTCGCTCCGGTCACACCAACGGTGAGCGTTTGTGTTTGGGCTGAAGTCATGGGATTTGCGCGGGCACGAACAGTCTGGCAACGCCCCGGCGGCAAGTCAAGCTGGGGCGGGGGAAACTCCGCCAATGCCGGCTATGCTAGACTTTCGGAGGAAGCGAGGCCATTTTATGAGCAGCACCGCCCCGGTCGACGTTGTACTCGCCTTCATGGAACGCATTAACGCGGCGGATGTGGAGCAACTCTGCGCGCTGATGACGGAGGACCACGTATTCGTGGATGGACTGGGGAACCGCGTCCAGGGCCGGGAAGCGATGCGCAAGGGTTGGGCTGGTTACTTTCGCATGTTTCCGGATTACCGGGTGTCGCACGCGGAAGTTTTTTCGCACGGCGATGTAGTGGCGTCGTTTGGCACGGCGGAAGCGACTTACGCGGTGGAAGGGAAACTGCCGAAGGAAAATCACTGGAGCGTGCCAGCGGCGTGGAGAGCTGTCGTGCGCGACGGCTTGATCGCGGAATGGCAAGTGTACGCGGACAATCAAGCCGCTAGAAAGATTATGGGCTGGCCCAATCCATAGTATGGGCCACGAGAACCGTTCATGAACCAAGCCGACGTTCGCAAATTACTGGAAGCCGTGAGCAGGGGGAAGCTCTCGCCGGAAGCCGCGATTGAGCGGCTGAAGCATCTGCCGTTCGAGGACATCGGCTTTGCCAAGGTGGATCACCATCGAGCGCTGCGGCAGGGCTACGCCGAAGTGATTTTTGGCAAGGGCAAGACGCCCGCACAGGTGGCGGAAATTGCGCGCACCATGCTGAAGCACAAAGCGTCGCGGCACAATGTGCTGGTGACGCGTGCAGACGCGAAAATGTTTGCCGCGGTGAAGCGCGTCAGCCGCAGCGCGAAATTTCATCCCTTATCCGGCGTGATCACCATCGAACGCACGCGCGAGATTACCGGGAAGGGCACGATCCTGGTTGTTTCGGCGGGCACCAGCGACATTCCCGTGGCCGAAGAAGCGGTTTTGACCGCGCAGTTGATGGGCAACCGCGTGGAGCAACTCTTTGACGTTGGCGTGGCGGGGATTCACCGGCTGCTGGAACACCGGGAGCTCTTGACCAAAGCCCGCGTGATCATTTGCATCGCGGGCATGGAGGGAGCGCTGCCGAGCGTTGTGGGCGGGCTTGTCGGCGTGCCGGTGATTGCCGTGCCGACGAGCGCGGGCTATGGCGCGAGCTTCGGCGGCGTGGCGGCGCTGCTGGGGATGCTGAATTCGTGCGCGTCCAATGTGACCGTGGTGAATATCGATAACGGATTCGGTGCGGCCTGCGTGGCGTCGTGCATCAATCGGCTGTAAACGCGGGTACGACAACATTCCCTCGAAGCGCTTCCCAGGAGAAAAATCTGCGTTCAGATTGGCTTTTTGAGCCATCCCAGGAGGGAGTTCACGATCCCCTTCCGTTTCTTTGATGTGTGACGGCTGCCTGCATGCACGGTACGCGAGCGTGCGTGATTGAACCTCGACCACACGGGGCATTCGGGTTTGTACTCGCACCAATCGCAAAGTGGGCTCTTGTGAGGCTCGAATCGCTTTTTGCGCTCGACGTGCTCGATGAGTTTTAGCGTAGTTTCGCAAAGCTGCATCAATTCCTTCGGCTGTCGCGTGGATCGCAAGGTCCGATCATGTGCCAAGTAATGCCAGAAGAGTTCAACGCTTTGCGCTTCGGGCCGTCCCTGCTGCAAGGCAATCTGGTATAGGCCGAGCTGCCGGTCGGAGTTCACTGCTTCCTGTGTCGGCAGCGTTCGGCTCGTTTTGTAGTCGTGGATCTCGTAAGTGCCGTCCGTCCGCCGCCCCACCCGGTCGATGTAACCCTGCATCGCATAAAGGCCTTTTTCATCGAGGGGGAATTGGAAGTGCTCCTCCGTGGAGAGGGTTTCACTTTCTGCGAAGGGCGAGTACCGCCTGTAATAGTTCGTCAGGCAAGTCTCGCCGTAAATCAAATAGTCTAGCTGGGTCGTGCCACGACGGACGATCTTGATTCCGGGAGCCCACTGCTTCCGCCATTCCTCACGGTAGGATTTCAAAATCTCATCGAGCGAATGAACCTGGCCCTTGCGGAGGTCTTCATAAAGTATTTGTAGACCCTCGTGGACTCGCTTCCCGAGAAATGCCTCCACGCCTTGTTCGTCGGGCTTCTCGATTTTATCGATGTACTTAAAGCGATAACGGAGCGCGCACTTTTCAAACGTCTCGAGTCTCGAGTGAGAATAGACAAGCAAGGTCGTGACTCCGACAAGCACTACCTATAGCGCAGCAACGGCCTCGTCGCAAGTGCGGTGGCCGCAGCTTCCTGGGGGCGCAAGAGGACCTTCAGGACACCGGGTCGCTGCGCATACGCGATGGCCTGGGGCGCGTCTTTCAGCGGGAAAGTGCGCGAGATGAGCGGCGTGGGGTCGACCTTGCCGGAACGCAACAGGGCAATGGCCTTGGCGAAGGGACCGCAGCGCGAACCGACCACGGTGATTTCCTTTACCACGATGGGCCAGGTTTCCACGGGTGCCGCGCCGTGGAACGTGGACTTCAAAAGCAGCGTACCCCGCGGCTCGGTCATGTGTTGGGCGAGCGTCAAGCCGGTGGGTGCGCCGGTGGCTTCGACGACTAGACGATACTTTTCGTTCACACGCCGCAAGTCGCTGGCGTCGCCGCGGACTTTCTTTGTGGCGATACCTGCCTTGCGTGCATACGCCAGCTTGCTCGCATGTTTGCCGTAAAGAACGACGCGCGCGCCCGCGGCCTGCAATACGAGGGCGATGAGCTGCGCCAGCTTGCCGTCGCCAAGAACCGCCGCCGTGGAAAATTTGCGAATGTCCAACTGATCGAGGATCTGGCACGCGGCGGCGAGCGGTTCGATGAAGACGGCCTTCGCATCGCTCACGTTTTTCGGAACGACGTGGAGGTTTTCCAGCGGCAGGGCGAGGTATTCCGCAAACGCGCCGTCGTGCGCAACAATGCCAAGCACGGTGCGCCGGGCACAATGCGTCTTCAACCCGCGCCGGCAGAATGCGCACACTGGCTTGTAGCCATAGGCGGAGCAGGCCACATTGATTTCGCCCGCCACGCGCTTGCCCATCCACCGCTTTCGCGTTTTGGCGGAGACGCCCGCAACCTTCACGGCTTCGCCGACAAATTCGTGCCCCGGGGTGCCGCGAAACTGGTGATAGCCGCGCAGGATTTCCACGTCGGTATTGCAGATTCCCGCGAGCCGCACGCGGATCAGAGTCCAGTCGGGCTTTAATCTTGGGAGAGGTTTTCGAGCGGCAACAAGTTTGTGATTGTGTACGGTAAAACCGAGCATGGCATTCTACTTCTCGGATTTTTCGGGCAGGGAACGGCGGGCGGCGGGAGCGGCCATACGCTCGAGCAGTTCGAATTTCGCTTCCATCCGGACCAAGCGGCGATCCAAATCCTGGCAGTTGAGGGCGATCTGTTTCACCTGCTCCGTCAAAGTATCCATGCGGTGTTCAATCAGGACGATCTTGCGAATCCCCGCGAGTACTTCCCCGGCCCAACTCACTTTGTTTTCCTCATGCCCTTCAGGATCCGGTCAACGTACGTGATGGTTTCATCCAGTTTCTTGATCATGCGGCCAGCCGATTGATTGGCGGATCGGGCCAGGGCGCTTAATTCCTTTTCGTTCTCCACGGGCAAATCGAGGTAGAGGTCCACGGCATCACGCACTTCCTGGGAGAAAGATTTCCCGCGCAACTTGGCGCGCCGGGCGAGGCGTTTTTTCTGTTTGGGATCCAGATGGATGAGCGCGGTGGCCATACGGCCTCCTATATCACACCTATATCATAACATCGAATAAGCAGGGTCCGTTCAAGACAAAGCGGAAAGAAGGGATTGCAACAGCGCCGGTTCCTGCTCCGGAAAGACGGCGCGCAGGTCGAGCAGCAGGCGATCGTCCTCGATGCGCGCAATCACGGGAACTCCCGCGGGCGCTTGCCGCAAGCGGGCCTCGAGTTGAGCCGCCGAATGACGAGCGCTGGCGATACGGAGCACTTTCGTGGGCAACGATTGCGCGGGAGTGGAGCCGCCGCCGGCCAGCGAACGGCCATCCGCGATTTCGATTGTGGCATCCGACGCGGCGGCTTGCGGCTGCAGCGCGTCGTGGAATTTCCTGGTGCGCGCGGCAATTTCCTCGAGTGGCAACCGGATCATGCGTTGCGCGGGAATGTCGTTCCACGCGCCGCGGAGATACGCGCGCAGGGTCACCTCCAGCGCCGCAATGGTCAGCTTATCCACGCGCAAGGCACGGAAGAGCGGATGGCGCCGCACCTTGGCGACGAGCTCCTTTTTCCCGGCGATGATGCCGGCTTGCGGCCCGCCCAGCAATTTGTCTCCGCTGAAAAGCACCAGCGAAAATCCCGCCGCGATGCTTTCGCGCACGGTGGGCTCCGTGATGCCGCTGGCGGAAAGATCGACAAGACATCCCGAGCCCAAATCTTCGACGACGGGCAAACCGGTGCGCGCGCCGAGCGCGATCAAGTCCGCCATTTCCGGCTTTTCCGTGAATCCGGTCACGGTGAAATTCGAGGGATGCACGCGGAGAAGCAGGCGCGTTTTCTCGTTGATGGCGTTTTCGTAGTCGGCGAGGCGCGTGCGGTTCGTCGTGCCCACCTCGCGCAAGACCGCGCCGCTTTGCTCCATGATTTCCGGGATGCGGAAGCCGTCGCCGATTTCGATCAGTTCGCCGCGCGAGACGATGACCTCGCCGCCTCGCGCCAGCGCCGCGAGAATCAGCAGCACGGCCGCCGCGCAATTGTTCACCACAATCGCCGATTCCGCCCCGGTCAGGCGCTCGAGCAGCCGCGCCGTATGCACATCGCGTTTCCCGCGCGCTCCGGCCACCAGATCATATTCCAGATTCGAGTATTGCGTGGCCGCGCGGCGTATTTCATTCACAACCAGCACGGAAAGAGGGGCGCGGCCGAGATTCGTGTGCAGAATTACGCCAGAGGCGTTGATCACCGGCTGCAGGGACGGAGCGAATTCTTTCTGCACGGCATTCACGATGCGTTGTTCGATGGCGGCGGGGCGCAGAACTGCATCGGTTTGCGCTTCACCAGATGTGATCGAGCGCCGCAATCCTTCCAGAACCTCGCGGGCCGTTTCCACCACGAAGCTGCGCTCCACCTCGCGACAGAGGGATACAAGGCCGGGGCGGAGAAGGAGTTCATCCACCGAGGGCACGCGGCGGAGGAGCGCTGCCTGCTCGGAGGAAAGCTCAGGCTTGGTGCGCGAAGCCATGGCGACATTTGAGCACAGCGAGGATTGCGTCCGCAATCGGCCTTCTGCCCGCAAGGCCAGCCGGTTGCCCGGGCGCCCGGTGTTTCATGCGCAGCGCCCCCGTCCTTCCCGGTTGACGCTTGCGCGCTACGCACCTAGCATGGGGGTTCGAGGGAACTCGCTCCATGGCCACCATCGACGAAGATCTGGCGCAACTTGAGCGCGACATCCGGCAACTGAAGATCGAGTACGACGCTTTCTTCGGAGGCGGCCGCAAACGCCCGCCCACCGAAATCGAATGGCGCATCGAACTGCTGACGAAGCGCTACGCGGAGCGCGGCGGGGACTTGAAATACGGGCAGCGCTTCCGCTTCAACAACCTCGCGCAAACGTATGCGAAATACAAGGACGTTTTCCGGAAACGCTTGGCGCAGCGCGAAGAGGGGATAATCCAGCGCCACTTTGGCGCCGCCGCGAAGGCCATCGAGGCCGAACGCTCCAAGACGCATCCCGAATCAACGACGGCGGTTCCTGCTGCGGGCGCCGCGGAAACGCAACCGTTTCGCGTGGTCTGTTCGGAGCCGGATAAGGAAACCGAAAAAGTCGATCAACTCTACACGGCTTTTCTGCAGGCCAAGCAAAATGCCGGCGAAGAGACCTCTAAACTCAGCAAAACCGGCTTCAAGGAATTCTTGCGCAAGAAGACCAAGGACCTCCAGGAAAAGAAAAACTGCCGCGACGTCGAATACGTCGTGGAAGTGGTGGACGGCCAAGTTAAGCTGAAAGCCCTCGTGAAGTCGTAGTCCCGCGGCGTCAATCCCAGCTTGCGATAATCTTTCCCACTGGCGGCGGCCTTTCCGAAACTCCGTTCCTCCGCGTACACTAATAAGTTCTTTTCATCCGCGGAGGGACACATGGGAGTGGAGCGCGCGCTGCTTAGCGTATATGACAAGACCGGCATCGTGGGCCTCGCCAGGAGGCTGGCGGCGCTGAAGATTGAGCTGCTCTCGACCGGCGGCACGGCCAAGCTGCTGCGCGAAGAGGGTATTCCCGTCAAGGACGTCGCCGAGTTCACCGGCTGGCCCGAAATGCTGGGCGGGCGCGTGAAAACGCTGCATCCGAAGGTGCACGGCGGGCTGCTCTACCGGCGCCATCATGCGGAGGATCAGAAGCAGGCGAAGGAACACGGCATCGCGCCGATTGATCTCGTGGTGGTGAATCTTTATCCGTTTGAGGCCACGGCGGCGCGTGGATACATCACCGCCGAGGAACTTATCGAGAACATTGATATTGGCGGGCCGACAATGCTGCGCTCGGCGGCGAAAAACTTTGAAAGTGTGGCCGTGGTGACGGATCCCGCGGACTACGATCGCGTGGCCACGGAGCTTGAGACTTCGGGCGATACGACGCTGGCGACGCGAATCAAGCTGGCGCGGAAGGTGTTTGCCACGACTTCGCGTTACGATGGCTTGATCACCACGGAACTCGAGCGGCTCACGGACCTCGGCGGAAAACTGGAAGTCGCGCCCCGGGCCAAGCTGCCCGAACGTTTACACCTGGCGCTGCGGCGCAAGCAGGAGCTGCGCTACGGCGAAAACCCGCACCAGGCGGCGGCATTGTATGTGCCTGCCGGACGTCCGCCGGAAGGATTAGCCGCGGCGAAGCAACTGCAGGGCAAAGAGCTTTCCTACAACAACTACGTTGACCTGGAAGCGGCGCGCAGCCTGGTGGCGGAATTCGAGGGTCCCGCGGCGGTGATCATCAAGCACAACAATCCCTGCGGCGCGGCGGAACAGAAATCGCTGCTGGATGCTTACGTGAAGGCCTACGCCTGCGATCCCGTTTCGTCGTTTGGCGGGGTGCTGGCGTTCAATCACATCGTGGATGTGGTGACCGCGGAACAAGTGGCCAAGTTGTTCGTGGAGTGTATCGTCGCGCCAGGCTTTGCGAATCGCGCGCTGGAGATTTTCGCCGCCAAGAAAAACCTGCGCCTGCTGGTTTTGCCGCAGGGCGGGTTTGAGCCCGACAAGGAACTGCAATTGAAGCGCATTCTGGGCGGCGTGCTGGCGCAGCAGCCGGACCTGGGCAGCCTGCAGGACGGGGAATTGAAGGTGGCCACCAAGCGCGCTCCGACCGAAAAAGAGCTGGCGGATTTGCGATTCGCCTGGAAAGTTTGCAAGCACGTGAAGTCCAACGCGATTGTGTTTGCGAAAGAGGGCGCCACGCTGGGCGTGGGGGCGGGCCAGATGAGCCGCGTGGACTCCGTGAAAATCGCCACGGCGAAGGCGCAAAAATCGCTGCAGGGCAGCGTGGTGGCTTCCGATGCGTTCTTCCCGTTTCCCGACGGGGTGGAGGAAGCGGCCAAGGCGGGCGCCACGGCGGTGATTCAGCCAGGCGGTTCGATCAGGGATGTGGATGTGATTGCCGCGGCTGAGCGGCTGGGATTGGCGATGGTGTTTACCAGCATGCGGCACTTTTTGCACTGAGAGATGGCAGAGCGCCCGCTGAAGAATCTCAAGAGCTAAGCGAACGACCGAGAGTTCTATTGAGCGTCGCAATGTGCACGCGAGAAAGGTAGTTTCGCGGAGTAGTTTGCGCCGCAAAAGCGGCGGCGAGCCGCCGCACTCCAAGTCGCTCAGCCACGCAGAGGCGAATTCTGGGCAGTGATCTTGCCGTGATCCCTCCACTACGGCCCGCAAATGGCGCGGGCCTCCGGTCGGGATGACAACAGGTTGCGCGTTGCCGAGATGCGGTCGAGCCGTGCTCGACCCCTACAAAGAAGTCCCGGATGGCGCGGAAGGGCAACCAGTCTGAGTCATGATTCACGTCCGATGCGGGTGACTTCTTTTTTGATGGCGAGGGCGCTGAGGCTGGCGAGGGGCAGGCTCAGGAACAAGGCGATGCGGCGGTCCAGGGTTACAAAGGCATCGCGAAACGCGCGCTCCATCTGATCAATAGTGCCCACAACCGCAGCCGGGTCGGGAACACCCCAATGCGCGGTGACCGGCTGGCCCGGCCACACGGGACAAACTTCCGCCGCGGCATTATCGCAAACCGTGAAAACAAAATTCATTTGCGGGGCGCCGGGCTTCGCAAATTCGTCCCAGCTTTTGCTGCGCACACCGTGTACGGATAAACCGGCAGCTTCCAGTTGCTTCAGCGCAAACGGATTGACGCGACCTGTGGGATGGCTGCCAGCGCTGAAGGCATGAAAATTGGGCTTGCCCTTATGATTCAGGAGGGCCTCGGCCAGGATGGATCGGGCCGAATTTCCAGTGCAGAGAAACAGGACATTGTAGGGTGGGCGCATGGTGTCCAGCTCAGTTGGAAGCTTGTGCGGGTTTGCTGGCGCGGATGAAGGCGCTCATGAATTTATCATCAATCTTCGGCCCGACAACCGCGGGGTCCAGGCCCGCGGCGATCAGAAACTCGGAGGCTTCTTCCGCGCGATATACGCGTGTGGGCTCTACACTGATGGACTGAAACCCCGCTGCGGATAGCTTTTCGCGGTACTCTGATTCCTGCAGCGCGCCGGCCATGCAGCCCACCCACAATTCCATGCTCTTGCGGATTTCTGGAGGCACCTCGCCGCGAATGACCACATCGGAAACAGCGAGACGCCCGCCGGGTTTCAAGACGCGGAAGGCCTCGCGCAGAACGCGATCCTTGTCTCCGGAAAGATTGATCACACAGTTGGAGATGATGACGTCCACGGTGTCGTCCGGGAGCGGAATGTTTTCGATGGCGCCCTTCAGAAATTCGACGTTCTCCACGCCGGCCTTTTTCTGATTGGCGCGTGCCAGGGCGAGCATCTCGTCGGTCATGTCCAGACCATAGGCTTTGCCGGTGGATCCGACGCGCCGGGCCGAAAGCAACACATCAATGCCGCCGCCCGAGCCCAGATCCAGCACCGTTTCTCCCGGCTGCAACCGCGCCAGGGCGGTGGGATTGCCGCAGCCGAGCGAGGCTGCCACGGCGTCCGCGGGCAGCGTGGCTTTCTCCGAGGCGTCGTACAAATTGCGCGTAATGGGATCGCAGCCGCTCAGCTCCGCGCCACCGCCGCAGCAAGCGGTTTTACCCGCGGCCACCTGTTTCGCCGCCGCGCCATATTTTTGCTTCACCGCATCCTGAATATTGCTCACGACCTTGCCTTCCTTTTATCTCGAAATTTGCACGATCGATTCCGCGGGGACGGCGCGATTGCGCGTGCAGCATTCTTCATACAAGAATCCCAGGACCTCGCGAAGCGCATCCGTGTTCGCCGTGTACCAGAGGAAGGTACCGGCGCGGCGCGCGGAAACCAAACCGACTTGCCGCAGCTTTTCCAGGTGGTGCGACAGCGTGGACGCGGGAATCCCCAATTCCTCCTGCAATTCGCCGGCGACCATTCCGGCAGGGTGCGCGGAGAGAAGCAAACGCACAATCTGCAGGCGCGGCTCGGCGCCGAGAGCGGCAAAGCGGTCGGCGCAGCGGGTGACGAGCAGGGGGTCGGGCTTCCGCATATTTCGATTATTGCAGTAATATGGTAGGATGGCAATCCTCCTCAACCCTTTTTAGCCGCCGCGCATCTTACTTCCGGGTCCTGCTGCCGGCCATCGAAACGCCCGCCTTTTCGCTTTTGACCGCGTTTCTTCCGCATGGGATACTGACTTGTCCGGGACTTTCTATGAAGCTCAACCGAATTGTGTTCACCGTGATTGTCGCCGCGCTCGGCGGCGTGGCGGCGCTGGCGCAGTCACCCTCCCCATCGGCTCCGCCCGCCCAGGAGAAACTTTCTCCCCGCGCAGAGGCTTACTACAATTTTGCGCTCGGGCATATTTACGAGCAGCAGTTTGAACTGACCAGCCAAAACGAATTGGCCACTAAAGCCATCGAGGCTTATAAGAAGGCCTACGCCATCGACCCGCAATCCCCGATCATCGGGGAGCGCCTGGCGGAGATGTACTGGAAGGCGCAGCGCGTGCACGACGCCATGGTCGAAGCCAACGAAATCCTGAAGCGCGATCCGAACGATCTGGCCACGCACCGCCTGCTGGCGCGCATCTACCTGCGCAGCCTCGGCGATATCAACGGCTCCGGCGTACAAACGGAAATGGTGAGTAAGGCCATAGCGGAATACAGCGAGGTCCATCGCCTGGACCCGACGGATCAGGAAGCTGCTTTGTGGCTGGCGCGTCTCTACCGCCTGCACAACGAGCCGGACAAAGCCGAAAAGGTGCTGCTCGGCATGTTGAAGGATGATCCGGAGAATGAAGCGGCCGTCGAGCAGCTTACGCAGCTCTACCTGGACGAAAACAAATCCGAGGAGGCGATTGCGCTTCTGGAGGGCCTGATTGCCCGTTCGCCTTCCGCGACGCTCTATGATCTTCTCGGCGATGCGTACACGCAAACGCACGAATACGGCAAGGCCGAAAAGGCTTACCGGAGCGCGGTAGATCTCGCTCCCTCGGAGCTTGGGCATCTGCGCGGCCTGGGCCAGACGCTTCTTTCCGAGGAGAAATATCCCGATGCGCTCTCGGTGTATCAGAAGCTGGCCGACCTGATGCCCGATGACGCGGACGTGTACCTGCGGATGGCGCAGATTTACCGCGAACTGCACCAACTGGACAAGGCGGAAGAAAGCATCGTCAAGGCGCGGCAATACGCCCCCGGCACCGTCGAGGTGATGTACAACGAGGCGATGATCTACGAAGCGCAGGGCCGCTTTGAGGATGCGATCCGCGTGCTTTCCGATGCCGTAACCGGGGTCAAGACGCAGTCCACGGTGCTGCCTTCGCGGCGCCGCGAGCTGGCCATACTGTACCAGCAACTCGGCGGACTCTACCGCGACACGAATAACTATCAAGCGGCCATCTTCACCTTCCAGGAGCTGAGCCACCTGGGCGAAGAGGAAGACAGCCGCGCGCGCATGCTGATCATGGAAACCTACCGGCAGGCCAAGGATTTGCCGAAGGCGCTGCAGACGGGAAAAGAAGCGCTGGCGAAATATCCGAAGGACGCGGCCGTGCGGGCCACCTATGCGCTGCTGCTCGGCGAAAACCAGCAGGCCGACGAGGGCGCGAAGCTGCTGCAGGCGAATTTGAAGGGCACGGCCGCCGATCGCGAGCTGTATTTGAACATCGCGCAGATCTACGAACGCAGCCACCGCTACCAGGAAGCGGAAGAGATGGCGCACAAGGCCGAGGCGCTTCCGGGTGAGGCGCGCGAGAATGAAATGACGTGGTTCCTGCTGGGCGCGATTTATGAGCGCCAGAAGCAGTACGACAAGGCCGAAGAACAATTCAAGAAAGTACTGACGGTGAATCCCAAGAATGCGGAGGCGCTCAACTATTTCGGCTACATGCTGGCCGATCGCGGCCTGCGCCTCGATGAAGCACGCGACATGATCCAGCGCGCCCTGGATCAGGAGCCCTTCAACGGCGCGTATCTTGACAGCCTTGGGTGGACCTACTTCAAGCAGAACAAGATCGAGGATGCCGAGGCGGCGTTGCGCAAGGCTGCGGAGCGCGAGCCCCACGACCCCACGATCCGCACGCATCTCGGCGACGTTTACGCCAAACAGGGGCGCATGGATCTGGCGGCGGCGGAATGGGAGAAGTCGCTGGGCGAATGGCGGCGCTCGCTCCCCGCCGATCTGGAGAGCGACAAAGTCGCGGAACTCGAAAAGAAACTGGGCCAAGTGAAACACCGCGTGGCGCAAAAGTCGCCCCCGGCCGATTCGAAACCCTGAGACAATCGCATGCGCGAAGTCCGTGTTCCGGCGTACGCAAAGATCAATCTGCGCCTTGAAATCCTCGGCAAACGCGCCGATGGCTACCACGAACTGCGCACTGTTTTTCAGACGGTCTCCCTGCACGACACACTGCGCTTCCGGCCTTCCCGCCAGGCGGGAATTTCGCTGCTGATCCGCGGGAATGAAGCCCTTTCCCGGGAGGCCGCGGAGAAGAATCTGGTGTACCGCGCGGCGGATGCCCTGCGGCGGGAACTGAAGATCCGCCCGGGGGTGGAGATTACACTGCAGAAGAATATCCCCGCGGGCCGCGGGCTGGGCGGCGGGTCGAGCGACGCCGCGGCGGCGCTGCTCGGGTACCTGCAATTCACGCGCAAGCGGCTTGAGCCGGTGCGGCTGCTGAAAATCGCCGCGGAACTTGGCGCTGATGTGCCGTTCTTTCTGTTTGGCGGGCGTGCGCTGGGCGTGAGCAAGGGCGACGAAATCTATCCTCTGCCGGACCTGGAGAAGCGCGCGCTGCTGATTGTTTCGCCGAAAGAGATCCACGTGCCGACGTCGGATGCCTACCGCTGGCTGCATGCGCCGGAACTGGCTTCGTTGACAAAATCGGCGGCGAACCATAAACTGTTTAGGTTCTGTGCTCTGTGTTGGAGCGCGCAGGAAGAGAGCCTCTGGAACGATTTCGAGGCGGCGGTCTTCCGGCGTCATCCCCGGCTTGCGCAAATCAAGCGGGCCTTGCTCCGTGGAGGGGCGTCAGAAGCCTTGCTGGCTGGCAGCGGTTCGGCGGTGTTTGGAGTGTTCCCGAGCCCAGCAAAGGCGCGCCGAGCCGTTGTCGGGTTTCCGCACGACCAGGCCTTCGTCTGCGAGACACTCTCGCGGGCCAGGTATCAGCGCTTGACGAAAGGCGCCTGGGCCGGTTGATCCGCAGCGTTGCTCCGCTTTCTGACTTCCCGTTCCTCATTGCACATTGTCCAGTCCAGGCCATTTTACGTCTTAGGCGTCACCGCAGAGCGGTGACGGGAGCGCGGCGTGAACGACGAGCGATTCAAGATTTTTGCGGGGAGTGCCAATCCGGCGCTGGCCGAGTCGATCTGCAAGCATCTGGATGTGCCGCTGGGCAAGGCGCTGCTGGGCCGGTTCAGCGATGGCGAGATTTATTTTCAGGTGCTCGAGAATGTGCGGGGCGCCGATGTGTTTGTGGTGCAGCCGTGCTGTTACCCTGTGGACAACCACCTGCTCGAGCTGCTGCTGATGATTGATGCGTTCAAGCGCGCTTCGGCGTGGCGCATCACTGCGGTGCTGCCGTATTACTGCTACGCGCGCCAGGACCGCAAGGACAAGCCGCGCGTTCCGATATCCGCGAAGCTGGTGGCCGACCTGCTGGAAACGGCGGGAGCGAGCCGCGCGCTCACACTGGACCTGCACGCACCGCAGATCCAAGGCTATTTCGACGTGCCGGTAGATCACCTGTACGGCTCACCGGTGCTTGTGGAATATTTCCGCCACAAGAAACTTCCGAACTTGACGGTGGTCTCGCCCGACGCGGGCGGCGTGGAACGAGCCCGGGCGTTTGCGAAAAAGCTGGATGCGCCGCTGGCCATCGTGGACAAGCGCCGCGTGGACCTGGATGTCACTGAAGTGATGAACCTGATCGGCGACGTGAAAGGGCGCAGCGCCCTGATCGTGGATGACATCATCGATACCGGCGGTACGCTGGTAAAGACCGCCGAAGCGTTGCTGCGCGAAGGTGCGACGCAGGTTTTTGCGGCTTGCACGCATGCCATCTTTTCCGGCCCAGCCGCCGAACGCATCGAGAATTCGGGAATCACCGAAGTGGTGGCGACCGATTCCGTGCCGCTTTCGGAAGCCGCCAAGAAACTGAAGAACGTAACCATCCTGAGTGTCGCGGATCTGCTCGCGCGCG
>Ga0326727_10003731_pt1 | contig 47929 bp, 37 predicted proteins | sample MB2enrmetagenome_FD_207643 | JGI IMG/M metagenome (GOLD analysis project Ga0326727, IMG submission 207643) | Lab enriched peat soil microbial communities from McLean, Ithaca, NY, United States - MB29MY | ecosystem: Environmental > Terrestrial > Soil > Wetlands > Peat | place: USA: New York... | reverse complement strand
GACTATACCCAGTCGGATCTGGACAAAGTAGCGCGGCGCTTAAACCAACGCCCACGAAAGACTTTAGGTTTTCAGACTCCTGCGTGTAGACTTCAAGAAAGTGTTGCGGCGACCCATTGAGACCACCGCGCCAATCAGGCATGTGGTTTGCTTCCAAGTGCTCCGTCGTCCGGGAGGAACCAGATTCGACAACCTGTGCTTCATATACCCAACGCTCTAGAAAAGTGTAGTGTCTTGATTCGGCGCAATTGCGTTTCAAGCGTGGGGCATGCGAGTGGAAAAAAAAGCACGACGACGGGGGCCAAGCTGCTGCGTGCCGTAGGCATGTGCCGTTTCCGTTGAGAACCCGCACGCAGCAAGCTGACTACGGAGTGTGGGAGTGTCGAAGAGCCGCACTCGGTGGATTTCGCATCCACGTCTGTAGAACTGGTCAACCCGCCGGAACGTCTCGATATTCCTGACCAGCGTCCGCAAACTCTGGTCTTCTTCGGTCTCAACCAATACGGCCCAATCCTCGCCCGAGCTCCAATACCGACCAACTAGAGAAGGTCTGCCGATCTCGATTACATCGAAGATGAGCATCCCAGCCGTTGGCAGAATGTCAGACGCCGTTCGAAAGAAACTCTCGACTAGAGGGTCGGCGTCTGCATCTTCCGCGTGGTACGTTAGTGGCTCCCCTAACGCAACTATCGCCTCACAAGCAGGAACCTGTGTCTCATAAACTGACCCGTGTATGAAGTGCGCTTTCGGGACGGCGGTCCGCGCAATTGATAGGAGTTCAGCGGAACAATCGATCCCCGTCACTTCAAAACCGGCATCGACGAGCGCTGCACTTAAAGGCCCCGCTCCGCAGCCCACATCCACCACCCTCCGAATCCGAACCGGAGCATGCTTGAGCCTTCGAATGATTTCAGGCGCAGCGCCTTGTGCGAGCTTTCCGAACCCCGCCGCATGGATGTATGCCAGATCTTGCTTGTAAAGCGGCTCCATAGAAACGACAGTCTATCGCATTGACACGCCCTGCCGACATGTCCAGATAGTCAGCGGCCACGTGGACGTGTAGCCGCGTTATCGGACTAGCGGGACTTCCCGCGAGACGAGATCGCTTAGTCTTTCCGCCCGCACGACATCAACACTGTTTTCGCCGCAACGTACATTGCCATCGCACCCGTCACGCCTCGTCATCCTTCGTCCGCCGCGGCGGACGAAGGATCTCTCTTCGCCCTTGATCTTGCCTTTGCCTCTCGGTGTCATGCCGAGCGAGACCAGTTTGTGGTCGACGAGGCATCTGCACTTTCTTCTTCTTGCTGTTGCCCGAAGGAAGGTATTCCACACGCTGGCAACTGAACTTAGCGGCGGAAGCGACGGCGGAGGGCCAAGAGAAGAATCGCAAGCTGACCAGGAATAAGAATGGTTTCGAGTATCGCCGCCACTCTAGCAGAACGACTAGGGCACCATCGCGGGGGCTTTCTGATCCGTGGCAATTTCAAGGGATGCGAGCGACCCTGCCTTGAGGGTTCCCCAAAGTTGCCGCAGCCGCTGCGGATGATGCGCCGCGCACCGCCAGGAAACCACCGATGCTTTGGGCGTTCCTGGCACCGCGCAAGGACACACGGCCTGCACTTTGGAATCGGGGGACATACGCAAGCCAAATGCCGGCAGAAGGAGAGCGAACGCGATCAGCAATCCCGCCAGGACGCCCAGGGCGCGGCGGTAACTGCTCCCGTAATCGCTGACGATACGGTACAGATTCGTGATGCTGGCATGTTGACCCAACCAGCTTGCCCAGCGATGCTTTTCATAAAAGGTGCGTACGCCTTTCCAGCGCGCAAAAAGAAAATCTCGCGGGTTGAGCGGCGCATCGCCTTCGCGCAGCTTGCGGCACAATCGGCTTAACGAATCTTGTTCGCGCGCGGTTCCGAAAACGACGGCTGGCCGCCCATTCGAGCCGGGTCACGTAAAATGCTAATCCGCCTCCATAATGCTGGTGCCAAGGATGAATGAGGTGACGCCCGCGAACGTGTTGGTCTCCTTGGGACAGTTGACGTACGCTTGGTAGTTGTCCTGAATTCCGATGCTGCTGCAGTTGACAATGTCGAGCCGCCCGTCGGCCGCAGGAACTGCTTTGGTGATGATTCCCGAGTAGGCCTTGCGCACCACCGGCATGTATTCTTTACGGCTGATGTAGCCCTTGTTGGTCGACTTACGAATCAGATACGTGAACATCCCAGTACCGGACGTCTCGTTCCAGTTGCCTGCCTCGCGGGGTTTGTCGACCACCTGGCACCACATTCCCGTCTTCGGGTCCTGCACTTGCTTCAGCCCGGCGCACAGGCTTCGCAAAGCGCCAAGGAGGACAGTCCGGTCAGGATGATCCTTCGGCAGATAGTTGAAGACGTCGGCGATCAATACGGCGAACCAACCCAGTCCCTCGCTCCAGACATCTGATGACAGCCCGGTTTGCTTATTGGCCCACGAGGCGGAGCGCGACTCATCCCAGCCGTGCAGCAGCAATCCATTCGGCTTGCGGCAATGACCAAGCACGAGTTTCATCTGCTGCGTAACCTGATCGAACGCAGCAGGCTCGCTCATCATTGCTCCGTAGCGCGCCTCAAAGATCTGGCCCATGAACACACCATCGACCCACATCTGGTGCTTTGCCCAGCCAGCGTGCCAGAATCCGCCATCGGCGTTGCGGGGATAATGCGCAAAGGCCTCGTGGATCGTCCTGGCCGCGATCTTGTATTTCTCCTGTCTTGTGTGCTCGAACATGAACAGGATTGCGTAGCCGGGCAGGAAGTTATCGAGAGCCGCAGGCTGGAAATCCGGTATCCGGCCTCGATCATCCACCTGCTGATCGACATAATGCCGAATGAAGTCAAAGTAGCGTTTTTCTCCGGTTAGCCGCCACAGTTTTTCCATCGTGAACATCACGTAGCCGGCCTGCCAACTGAAGTGGTTATTGTCTCCCTGCCAATGGATCGCGTCGGGGTCGGGAAACCGCGCGATCAGCGTGTCTGCGACCGGCACGGACCACTTGAACTTCTTCGAGCCATTTAAAGTTCCAGCGCGCCCACCAAGCCCCATGACATCACGCGGTACACCCACAACTGCAGTCAACGCAGATGCGCCAGCGATCATCTTCAGGAACTGGCGGCGAGACGCGCCCTGCATTGTTCGTCCAGACATGGCAAAAATCTCTCAAAAGCTTCCTAACGCGCAATTTTTGCGATTTTTGAGTCACTTATACCAGCTAATAGGCACAAACACCATGCTACAGTTGCCGCGCCAAAAATACCCCTTCGTGCGCGCACGGCCGCCTGCCCGCCGCCGCGCCGCATCGTGATTTGCAGCGCGCACTCCGCCGCTATATAATCAAGCAAAGGTTAATCAAAACAAGAGGCAAGAGAGGGAGGAGATTCCATGGGCATTCGGCTGAATTGGACTTCGCGTGCGCAAGTTTTGGCGCTGCTAATTCTCCTGACGGGGGCCACCATGTTCGCTGCTTCGAGCATATACGATTTCGTTTTGCCGTCGATCGACGGGAAACCTTTGCCGCTTTCGGGTTTCAAGGGAAAGGTAATCCTGATCGTGAACGTGGCCAGCCGGTGCGGCTACACGCCGCAATACAGCGCGCTCGAGTCCATCTACGAAAAGTACAAGGACCAAGGCTTCGTCATTCTTGGTTTCCCGGCAAACAATTTTGGTGGGCAGGAGCCCGGCACGAACGCGGAGATCAAAACTTTTTGCTCGACGAAATATAATGTGACCTTCCCGATCTACTCGAAGGTCTCCGTGAAGGGCGATGACCAGACGCCGCTCTACGGCTACCTGACGGCACAAGCAAATCCATCGTTCGCGGGCGACATCAAATGGAATTTCACGAAGTTTCTTGTGGACCGCAGGGGCAAAGTGGTCGAGCGCTTCGAACCGGCGACGACTCCCGACTCTCCCGAAGTCATCGCGGCGATCGAGAAATACCTGAAGCAGTGAAACACGTCAAAAAGCCTATGGATAAAGGGCTTTTACATCGCTGACTCGGCGGATAGAGGTTCTTCGCGCTTGACCTTTTGCCCGGATCCGCGCTTCGTTCGCTCGTAAATCCAGGCGCCGAGTCTCGACGCCAGCAGGATTCCCACCATCGCGGCATACTGCAGCGGCTTGCGCACATCGGACTTCACGAGCCAGTAGTAGTGGATCACTCCCAAAATCGCGGTCACATAAATCGCGCGATGCAATAGTTGCCAGCGTTTTCCTCCGAGGCGCCGAATCCATCCGGCGGTGGACGTGATGGCAAGCGGAATCATCAGCACGAACCCGGTGAAGCCCACGGTGATGAAGCGCCGCTTCTCCACGTCCTTCCACATTTCAGTCCAGTCGAAGAATTTGTCGATGCCGATCCAAATCGAGAAATGCAAAAACGCGTAGAAAAATGCGAAAAGTCCCAGCATGCGGCGAAAACGAATGAGTTGCGGCATGCGGAGAATTTTGCGAAACGGCGTGATGGCAAGCGTGATGAGGATGAATCGCAGCGCCCAATCGCCGGTCGCGTGCGTGAGGAATTCGATTGGATTTGCGGTCAGCTCTCCCTGAAATGCGCGCCAGATTAGAATTCCCAGCGGCACAAGGCACAGCAGAAAGACAGCCACCTTCGACCATTTACTTGTCAGAAGCGAGTTTATCAAGAGGCCCTTTCGTCAGAAATACTTGCGCAGGTCCATGCCCGTGTACATGCTGGCAACCTGATCTCCATAACCATTGAACATCAGCGTGGGCCGCCGGAAAAACTCGCCGAGGCGACGCTCCTTTGCCTGACTCCAGCGCGGGTGATCCACATTGGGGTTTACGTTTGAATAGAAGCCGTATTCATGCGCGTTTGCGATGTTCCACGTCGTGGGAGGCATATTTTTAACAAAACGTATACTTACTAATGATTTTATACTTTTGAAACCATACTTCCAAGGTATCACCATGCGCACCGGCGCTCCGTCCTGATTGGGCAGGGTTTCTCCGTACATTCCCACGCAGAGCAGAGTCAATGGATTCATGGCTTCGTCCAGGCGCAAGCCTTCCACGTACGGCAATTCAATCCCCGCCGACCCACCAAGCGGCATCTGCCGTGGGTCGTAGAGACTTTGAAAAGCGACATATTGCGCTTTCGGACTCGGCTCAACCAGCTTGGCCAGAACATTGAATGAATAACCGATCCACGGCACCACGATCGACCATGCCTCCACGCAACGATGCCGGTAGATTCGCTCCTCCAGCGGCGCGAGTTTCATGATTTCATCCATCGTGAATTTCCGCGGCTTTTTCACTTCCCCTTCCACGGAAACACTCCAAGGAGACGTCTGAAAATTGCGGGCATTCTGCGCGGGATCTTCCTTGCCGGTGCCGAATTCGTAGAAGTTGTTGTAATGGGTCACGTCGTTGTAGGAGGTCTGCTTTTCGTCGGTGTTGTATGGTCCTTTGACGACCCCATTCAACTTCACGGGTACCGAACCAGTGGCCGGGCCTGACAAAAGCAAATTAACTTTCTTCCAGCCCGCCACGGCTCCGCCAGTCGCCAGCAATCCCAGCAAGAAACTCCGGCGATTTGTGTACACGGCCTTCGGCGTGATGTCCGCATAGGTCAAGTCAGGCTTGTGTTTGATGAGCATTTTTGACCTCCTGGGCCGTCGATGAATTCCAAGGACGCGTTACTGTTTATCTTAGATGCGGCGGCGCGCATTGGGAAGCGAAAATGGTTCCGGTCCTTGGAGGGAGTGACCGATTGAATTGCGACATGAGACCGGCAGACCCTATTTGCTTACAAGTTCCTCAAGCAATGTCGCGCGGACGCGGTTCTGATGTTCCGGCGTCAGTTTGGCGCCAGCGGATGTGAGGTAGAAAACGTCGATCGCCATTTGGCCCTCGGTTTCGATGAGGGCAATCTCGATGTTGCATTTCTCGCGAGAAAATGCCGAGCTGATGCGGTGAAGGAGACCCGGCTGGTCCTGGGCGATTACTTCGATCAAAGTGCTCTGGGCCGAGCACGCGTCGTCAAATTCAATCTGCGTTTTCACTTGCACCTTCGGCTTCACATTTTTTTCCGACCGCAACCGGTTGCGAAGCATTCGTTCCAGGTCCGCTTTTCCCATCAAGACATCGTGAATGCTTGCCTTGAAGCGTTCCCACTCGGGCAAATTCAATTCGAGGGTGCGAAAACGGTCGGTGAAGTAGAAGGTGTCCACCACGGTCCCCGCCTGGTTCGAGAACGCGGCAGCCTTCACGATATTCATTCCCCAGGCCGCGAGAACGCCCGCCACGGTCGCGAACAAAAAAGGCCGGTCCAAAGTGACGACGGTGAGTTCGTACCAGTGGCGTCCGCGCTCCAAGCCTAATTGGACCGGGTCTTCCCCAAGCCGGCCCGCCATCTGCATATGAGCGATCACATCACTGGCCGCGTACGCGCGCAGGTAGCGCCGTGGCAAACCGTCCAGGAAACGTTCCAATTTTTTTCCGGCCGCAGGCGCAAGCGTGCGGAGGTGATCCATTACTTCGTCATCCGCGTCCACGTGGAAACGCTCGTCGGCGCTGCGGTTCATGTAATTCGCAGTCCCTATATAAAGCTGCCAGATGTTTTCCGCCTTCCAGGGCGTCAGGGCTTCCGCGTTCACTGCCTTGATGTCCGCGTATGTCAGCAGGCAGAGCATTTTCAGCCGCTCCGGCGTTCCCACTTTTTCGGCAAACTGGCGGATACTTTCCGGGTCGAAAATATCCCGCCGCATGGCCATGCTCATCTCCAAGTGGCGTGCAACCAAGAAAAGCACCGTTTCCCGGTCGGGAGGATCCAAATCAAGCCGTTCCAGGCAGATCTCCGCGATGGAAGTGCTGGCCTGAACGTGGTTGTCCGTCGGCTCTCCCTTTCCTGTGTCGTGCAGTAATATGGCGAGATACAACAAGTCCGGCTGCTCTAGTTCCTCGAGTATCTCCGCGTAGCGCTGATCCCATTTGGATTGCGATTGGCGCAGGAGATGCAAATTCTCGATCGCCACGAGAGTATGTTCATCTACCGTAAAGCGATGCGAATAGTCGCGTATCACCAACGAATCGATCCCTTTCAACTCTGGCAGGAGCATCGTGAGCAATCCGAGAGAATGCATTTCGCGCAGAGCGTTTGCGGCGTGCGGAGCGAGCACGATCTCCTGCAGGTTGTGCCAGAGCACAGCGCCTGTGGGAGGATCTCCCGCCAAACGTGGCAAAACCTGCTCAATCTGGAATTCCATCGTCGAGCTAAGGTTCAACCCATGCCGGGCCATAAAACGGAACGCTCGCAGAAGCAATTCAGGATCGCTCAGCATCTCCGGGTCCTGCAGGAACATCACTCCATCCGCAACGGAAAACTCAGCGTTCGAGAGCCGCGAACGTAAATTCTGAAATTGCCGGTAAAGCGAAGGCCGAGCCGCGGGGATTTCTCCAAACAGGCGCGTGCAGATGCGATGAATCGACCGCGCACGACCGAAGTAGACGCGCATCCAATCGGAATCGCTCAGAGTTCCATTGCCCGGCGCGCCAATCCTGGCAGCGGCGGCTTCGCTCTGTGCTTCCCATGTGAGCGTATTGTCGTCGCGCGCATGACGAAAATGCAGAAAACAACGAACGGACATCAGGAAATCGAGGGCCGATTTCAGTTGCTTGCGCTGCGAGATGGGCAGGAGTGTGTCTTCGTCCGGCCACCCTCGCTGTTTCTTCATTGCTGAAATCAGCGAGAGCCAACTGGCCAGGTTGTAATCCCGCAGTCCCCCAGGGCCGTCTTTTACATTCGGCTCCAAATGAAAAACGCTGTCGCCGAACTTGTTGTAGCGTTCCCGCGAAAGGGCCGTGAGACGCTCAACGATGGGCTCGCACTCGCTCGATACGAGCTTGGGAATCAGGTTGTCGTGGAGGCGCGCGAAGAGGCTTTCATCGCCCGCAAGGTAGCGGCAATCCAGCAGCGAGATGGCGAACTCCACATTGTTTGGATCGAACCGTTCGCATTCGGCAAGCGTTCGCGTTGCGGGACTCAGTTTCAGGCGCAAGTCCCAGATCGCTTGCGAGAAATCGCGGATTTGGCTCTTCAGTTCCCTTTCGGTGTTGCCGCCGGAATGAAGGAAGAGGAGATCAATATCAGAGTATGGAAAAAGCCAGCGCCGGCCGAATCCACCCAGCGCGACGAGAACAAAATTGGATGGACCCTGCGCAACAGGCGAGATTAATTCTTTCCACAGCCGCAGGGCGATTGCATCGACCAGCGCGGTGCGCCCCAACACCGCGGAGCGCCCGTCCCCGCCGGCAACGAATTCTTTTTGAATGCGCGCGGATTGCTCCGCATAGAGGTCGCGGAGTTCAGCGGCCAGTGAGGGATTTAGGGGCATGGGAGTGGAGATGGGTCCCCAGCCCGCGAAATGCTGTTTTCCGTCGCGCGCATTCTGTGTGAACTTCCATGGTATCTCAGATTCGCCGGACCTTTTGCCGCTCCAGCTTGTTTAGCCAAGTCGCTGCGAGAGGCCCCTCTTGAAATTCATCGCGTCCTGCGAATTCAGGGATCCCTCCAAGCAGTTTAGAACGGCAAGACGTTAGAGGGCGCTTTCGCCGCGTTCGTCGTTGCGAATCCGAATAGCGTCGTCCACTTTCGTAAGGAATATTTTCCCGTCGCCGATTTTCCCCGTGCGAGCCGCCGTCATAATTGCCTGGATGGCTTTCTCCACCATTTCGTCGCTGAGGACCAACTCGATTTTGATCTTGGGGATGAGATCCACCGTATATTCGCGGCCGCGGTAGAACTCGGTGTGGCCCTTTTGTCGTCCATGCCCACGCGCTTCGAGGACCGTCATGCCCTCGACGCCAATTTCGTGAAGCGCGTCCTTCACCGCATCGAGCTTGGAAGTCTGAATAACTGCCTCAAGTTTTGTCATCTTCATCCGCCTCAACCACTTGATCCGCCCCGCATGGACGGCAAAAAATTCCGCCGAGATAATACCATCCGTTAGGCAGAAGTTTCCCAATAATATCCTTCCTCACCGTGCTGAGAAAGGTCCAAGCCCTCGTTCTCATGTTCGGGGGAAACGCGAAGGCCAATCGCCAAATCCACAACCTTCAGAATGACTAGCGTTCCCACAATCGCCAGCACCCAGGCAATCGCAATACCGGCAAGTTGGTTGAACACCTGGCGCCAATTCCCCTCCAGCAATCCCGACGGAAGCACGGCGCCACTTGCGCTCTTGAAGATCGGGTTGATGGCGCTCGAAGCGAAAACACCGGTGAGCAATGCACCGATCGTGCCACCCGCGCCATGGACGCCGAAGGCATCGAGGGAATCATCGTAGCCGAACTTCGATTTCACTTTCGTCACCATCCAGAAACAAAAGGCTCCGGCAATCAATCCGATAATCAAAGCCTGGATGGGTCCGACGAATCCGGCAGCCGGCGTAATCGCCACAAGTCCAGCCACACAGCCGGAGATTGCGCCAAGCGCGCTCGGCTTTCCGTTTCGCAACCATTCGGCGCCGCTCCATCCCACTGCGGCAGCCGCCGCGCCGAAGTGAGTCGCCACAAAGGCGCTTGTCGCCAGCCCGCCTGCCGATAGCGCACTGCCCGCATTGAATCCGAACCATCCCACCCACAATAGACATGCACCGATGAAGCTCAAGACAACGCTGTGCGGCGGCATGTTCTCCTTCGGGTATCCCAGGCGCTTCCCCAAGTACAGCGCACAGACCAGCGCGGACACACCCGAGGTAACGTGCACGACTGTGCCACCGGCAAAGTCCAGCGTCGGGAATATTCCTCCGAGCGACGCGTTCAGCAAGCCGCCCTTCCCCCAAACCATATGGGCCATGGGGCAATAGACGAACAGCGACCACAACGTCAGGAATGTCAGCATCGCGCTGAATTTCATACGTTCCGCAAAGGCCCCGGTAATCAGCGCCGGCGTGATGATGGCAAACATCAATTGGTACACCATGAATGTCTCGAGCGGGATTGTGGCCGCATAGTCAGCGTCGGGCTGCAACCCCACCCCGCGCAGGAAAACGTTGTGGAAGCCGCCGATGAAACTGTTCCCCGAACCAAACGCCAGGCTGAATCCGACAACCGCCCAAAGCACGGTGACGACCGCCATCATTCCGAAGCTCTGCATCATTGTGCCCAGCACATTCTTCTTGCGCACAAGCCCGCCATAAAAGAGAGCAAGCCCAGGGCCGGTCATCAGTAAGACGAGGGCCGAGCTTACGAGCATCCACGCATTGTCGGCCGAGCCTTTTGCCTCAGCAGCCGCCTTCTCGACGGCAGCGAGCCGATCCATTTCGATCGGCGGAGCAATCAGCGATGCAGTCGTCGAGGCGCCAGCGCCACGCACTTGCGCAGAGAGCGCCACCGGGAAAATGCAACAAACCAGAACCATAATTGACAAGCAAACGTTCAAATGTTTTCTCATGGAAGCCTTTATGTACCCGTCGGCAACGTTGGGATGAAAACCTATCACTTTAACTGCGTTGTTCTCACAATCATCATTCAAAATCCTGATGGATTGAATCAGTTATTCGTATGGCCCAAGAAGGCCGCCGACATTTACGGCTCGCAGTACGAGCCAGATGGCTGGCCCAGACCGGCGCCAAAGCCTAGCGCGGATTGGATTTGCTGCGCTCATCGTCCAGCCCAACGACACCTTGTGCATCGATCGGACGGCCAGGTGTTGAGTGGACATCGCGAATCCTGGCGCCCTCACCGCTTCGCAACCATATTGAGACAAAAGATGGTGAACTGGCCTCGCCTTGGAAACCGTCGATAACAAGATCCTTGAACCCGTCCGCCTGAATTGCGTGTTGGTAGAACGCCGGGAAGTTTCCATCCCAATGCACTTGAATGCCGGTGAAAGATAGTTTCGACACATTGTGAGCAAAAACCGCGGAAAGGTCCTGCCGCGTTAGACCCAATGACCTTGGGTCGGTTGGTTGAAGGTCGATGTTTCCGCCGAAGAGCGCCGTCAGCGGTCCTGACTTCATCGTGAGCGTCAAATCTCGAAAGCTGACGTCGGAAATGCGGTCAGGTTCCGTGCTGTACAAAATGACCGGCGATTCACTGTTCGCAATAATATTCGAGAAGCGCACGTGGCGGACCTCTCCGAGCGTGACAGGAGCACTCCACGACTGATAGTCCCAAATTGCGACCGAAATCGTGATCGGCTCGCCTGCTCCCCACCAGGGGCCGTCGATTAGCCGCGTTTCAATGGACACGTTGGAAAAAAGAATGTTCTCGATGATCTCGGAACTGCGTGCCTGAATGCCAATGCCGCGATTGCTGTCGCGAATGATGACGTTCTGAAACACAAGGGTCCGCACGTCCTTCGCTGCCGGGCCTATGCGAATCGCAGCGGAACGGCTGCGCAGTATGACATTGCTGACCGTAATGTTTTCCGTTGGCTGTTGGCACTATCCGTCGATGCACGGGCCGCCTACAACGAGCGCATCGTCGCCCGCTTCGATGTAGCTGTCGGAAACTGTCGCGTTACGAGAAGTCGAAATGTCCACACCGTCACTGTTTGGCACAAGCAGGCTATTTCGGACATCCAAACCGCTCACGACAATGTGATCACTACAGCCAATCTTGATACTCCAATTTGGGCTGTCAACAATATGGAAATCACGCAACAGGAGTCCGTCGACATGCAGCGCGAGAAAGAGAATCCCCGGCCTCGGCAACATGCGCACTGGCCCTTCGCGGACTTCCCGCATCCGCGCCACCAGAGCTTCGCCCTGCCGCGTCTGTGCGGGATCGAAAAAAGGTTCGAAATGCGCGTGCGCTGTGTCCGTGAATGCGCGGCCGTTCCCGTCGATGGTCCCTTCGCCAACGATCGCAACGTTGTGAACGTTTTCCGCAAACAACAACACTGTGTCGCGTTCCTCGGAGGCCTTCTCGAGTTGGGGATAGTCGTGGAGATCGGGGCTGCCCAAAATAATCGAACCCGGTTCGAGTTTCAGAGTAATGTTGTCCAGCAGATGGATCGTGCCGGTCCGGTAGGTGCCTGCCTCAAACACGACCGTGCCGCCACCGCGCGAATGACATGCCTGAATCGCGGCATTGATTGCCGCGGTATCCAGGTTTTGGCCGTCTCCCACAGCACCCAAAGCACGCACTGAACACGCGCTCGAGGATGCATCCGCGCGGAGGACTCCGTTCGCAGAAACCGCTATTCCCGCGGCGATCAGGATTTTGAACAGGTAGCCTGGAAAGTTATCTCGCGAAATCAAATGGAGTCCGCGTTTCTCAATGAGGAACATTTCCCTCCTCCTGCGCAGAGGATCTGAATGAACCTGAAACTTCGCTTGAACGAGCCGCGTCAGCAAATCACTCGGAGGCGTACCCTCGCGGATTGCGAACCTGCCATTGCCACTGTGACCTGATGATGGAGGCCAGATCGGACATTGCTGGCTTCCAGCCGAGGACCTTCTTCGCTTTCTCCGCGTCGGCCACCAGTCTGGCGGGATCTCCGGGACGCGGCCCCTCGATTCGAATGCGTATCGGTTTCCCCGTCACTTTCCTGGCAGTTTCAATCACTTCGAGCACGGAAAAGCCGGTGCCGCTTCCGAGGTTCATGAAATCCGATTTGCCGCCCTTGCGGAGGAAGTCGAGTGCAAGGATGTGGGCATCGGCCAGATCAACCACGTGCACATAGTCGCGAATGGGGGTTCCGTCGGGCGTGGGATACTTGTTCCCGAACACGGCCACTTCTGGCTCCTTCCCTACCGCAGCCGAAAGAACATTTGGAACGAGATGCGTTTCCGGATCATGATTCTCGCCATTCCGCTCCGTGGCGCCTGAAGCATTGAAGTACCGCAGCGAAACGAATTTCAAACCATACGCGTGATCATAGCTGGCCAGCAGCCGCTCCATGAAGAGCTTCGACCATCCATAGGGGTTGGTTGGCCACTGACGGCTTAGTTCGAGTATCGGTATTGTTTCCGGCTCGCCATAGGTTGCCGCCGTGGAGGAGAACACGATGCGACGAACGCCCGCGCCCACGAGCGTGCCGATGAACGCGATTCCCTGCTCGACATTGTTTTCGAAATATTTTGCCGGATCGGCGACGGATTCCCCCACAAATGCGAGCGCCGCGAAGTGCATGCAAGATTCGATTTGATGTTCTTTCAGGATGCGAGCGACGAGCGCGCGGTCGCCAATACGGCCCTGATAGAAAGGGATATCGCCGCCAAGCGCGGCGCGATGGCCTCGGTACAGATCATCCAGCACGACAACGCGTTCGCCTCTTGCCAGCAGCTGCTCTACTGTCACGCTGCCGATGTAGCCTGCTCCACCTGTCACAAGGATCGCCATTTGTCCCTCTTGTCTTCCCTATTAAGAAAAAGGTTCAGTGATTGCCCTTCTCATCTAAACCCGCGCGCGGCACGTCAGGAACTGCGCGCAGAGTTTCCGCTGCACTCTCGGGAGTGATGTCTCTCTGCGGCGTGCCGAGCATTTCGAACCCAACCATGAATTTTCGCACCGTCGCCGAGCGCAAGAGCGGCGGATAGAAGTGAGCGTGCAGGTGGCATTCCGGGTGCGTCACCTTGTCTGTCGGGCTCTGATGGAATCCCATCGAATATGGGAATGGAACGCTGAACAGATTGTCATACCGCGCGGTGAGTCGCTTCAATAAGTCTGCGAGATCATCCCGCTCATCCTCCGCGAGTTCGGCAAGTGTTGCAACGTGCCGTCGGGCAATCACCAAAGTCTCGAAGGGCCAGACTGCCCAGAACGGAACACACGCTGCAAAAGAACTATTGCTTCCGATCAAGCGCACTTGCGCTTTGTCTTCCTGTTTCAAGTAGTCGCAAATCAAGCATCGGTCTTTCGAACGGAGGTATTGGTCGAGCGAGGCGTGCTCCTTGGCGGGCTCGTTCGGAATGTGCGACGTGGCCCAGACCTGGCAGTGTGGGTGAGGATTGCTGCAACCCATCATGCTCCCGCGATTCTCGAATATCTGAACATGGCGCACATAGGGAAGCGTGCCCAACTGTTCGTATTCCCGCGCCCAAATGTCAACAACGCTTCGGATACTCGACGGCTCCATCTGCGAGAGAGTCAGGTCGTGCCGTGGCGAGAAGGAAATCACCCGGCAGATGCCCGACTCGCCGCGCGCTTCCAGCAGACCATCTGTGTATGCCAAATCGGGCGTACCCGACCGCACTGCCGGGAAATCATTATCGAAGACGAAAACATCTTTGTATTCGGGATTCTTCACGCCATTCGCGCGCGTGTTCCCGGGGCATATATAACATTTCGGGTCGTACGCAGGACGCCGCTCCGTCTCCGCGTCGTCAACTTGGCCTTGCCACGGGCGTTGAGTCCGATGAGGCGAGACGAGCACCCATTCTCGCGTGAGCGGATTGAAGCGCGTATGAGGATGTTCCTTAAGATTGAGAGGAGCCATATTAATTTTCTGAGCGGATAGAACTAAGACGCAGATCCCACGCCATCGGCCGCATCGCACACATAGATGTCGGGCTTCAACCCTGTGCGCCTTTCGTATTCCGTGGAGATCATTTTTCTAAAGGCATCCACCAAATCCGAGTGTACCAGATTGATTGTGCACCCGCCGAAGCCCGCGCCCGTCATGCGCGCGCCGTAGATCCCTTCCGCTTGCCCCGCCAGCTCGACCAACAGATCCAACTCGCGGCAGCTCACTTCATAATCCTCGCGCAAGCTGCGGTGCGATTCGGCCATCGCCTGGCGGAGCTCACCATAGCGTTTCTGCTCGAGTGCTGCCGCGGCTTCGAGCACGCGGTCGTCTTCCGTCACGACGTGGCGGCAACGGCGGTACACGATTTCCGGGAGGGCTTTTCGGCAACTCTCCAATTGATCGAGGGTCACGTCACGCAGAGCGCGCACTCCAGGGAATTTGGATGCAATCATGCGCACACCTTTCTCGCATTCGGAACGGCGCGTATTGTACGCACTATTGGAAAGTTCGCGGCGAACCATCGTGTTGCATATCACCAAGCGCACATGCTCCGGCAAGGGCAGCGTGCGATAAGCGAGTGACCTGCAATCCAAAAGCAGCGCTTGGCCTTTCACGCAGCAGCAGGAAGCCAATTGGTCCATGATGCCGCAGTGGGTTCCCGTGTATTCGTTTTCGGCCTTCTGGCAGAGTTGCGCCAGTTTCCGGCGCTCGATTTCAATTCCCGATGCTTTCAGCAGCGCCCAGCCGACGGCGGCTTCCAGGGAAGCGGAGGAGCTTACGCCTGCGCCGATCGGGACTTCTCCATGAATCAAGAGATTTGCACCGCGCAGCCTGTGACCGCTTTGTTCCAGCACTTGCGCGACACCGAGCACGTAGCTGCTCCAGTGGCGCGCCTGAATGGTCGCTGGAGCATCGAGGTCAAATTCGATTCCCTCGTTGAGATTGGTCGTGCGGGCCTTGATGCGTCGGTCGTCTCCCGGCGCGATTGCCACCCACGTCGAGAGGTTGATTGCCGCCGGGAAAACGAACCCGTCGTTATAATCCGTATGCTCGCCAATGATGTTCACCCGCCCAGGCGCTCGATAAACTTGCGGGTCTTTGCCGTATAAATCTTTGAATTCTTTTCGAAAACTGCTTGTGTCCATTCTCATGCCTCGAAGAATTGCAAATTAGTTAAGCACAGTACATTACGAAATCGCCAGTCAATTGGCAAACATACTTTGGACCGACGCCCTTTGAAGGCGAGGTGCGCCGGCATCTGAGCGGAGTCTTTGCCGGTGGTGTCCGAAATCAATGAGTTTCTTAATTTGCCCCTGGCCCCGCCATGCGCTGGGGATAATCCACACGAACCGAGACGATTTCGAACGGATGAACCGGCACGATGATTTGATTGTCCGAACTGACAGAGAGCGGCGCCCCCTGCGGCTGCTCCATGAGGTTGGTCAGGGTCGCGCCAGTGGCTCCGGCTGGTATGCGGATTTGGACGTCGCCACTCTTCCCTGCCCATTCGTAGAACCGGAGAAGCAGACCATCGCTATCCTCCGCCTTTTTCAAGGCAGTCACGACGACATTCTCCTGCTTCACGCCGACGAATGAATGCTGCGACGGCAATGATCCGTCATGCGCTTCCACTTGCAGCGCTTTCAATTTGTAGTTGAATTCATACCCGCGACGAATCGTCAGAGCCTTCTTCCAATCTCCGGCATGCGGGTAGAGTGAATAGCTGAAGTGATGGTGTCCACGATCCGCGTCCGGATCAGGCCAAACGGGAGAGCGCAAGAGCGAAAGCCGGAGCACATTGCCCTTGGCATCGTATCCATATTTCGATTCGTTGATCAGGCTGAAGCCGTGCATTCCATCGCCGAGATCGGCCCACCGCATCGCAGGGACTTCGAACTTGGCCGCTTCCCAGCTATTGTTGCGCGTTGTGGGCCGGTCGATTGCCCCATAGGGAATTTCGTAAGTCGCTTCCGCGCTGGAAGCGGCGAGCGGGAATGCAGCCTTCAGCAAAACATGCGTTTCGTGCCAGTCGATGTCGTTCGCAATATCAACTCGGTCCATGCCCGCGTATAACTGAATTTCCTGAACGAATTTCGAATTCTGCCAGGTTCGCGTAACGCGGATGGTCGCGCGCACCGGCCCTTGCTCCGTCAACTCGACCGAGTCCGCCTTGTCAAGTTTCGTGAATACTTTTTCAATGTCCGCGTCGATATTCCAGGCGTCATAGTCCTTCGGCGTGTCTTGGAAAGCCACCAGTTCGTTTCCGCATCCGCCGGCGGCAATCGATTCGAATTTCGTCCGCTTGTCATAGAGGCTCGTGATGCAACCTGTTTGCGCGTCAACGGTCACTCGCAGCAGCGAATTTTCCAGCGTGAGCCCTGCCTCCTTGAGATCCGTTTCGACCATCTTCTTCAACGGAACAACATGAACCACCTCATAGCCGAGCGACGGAACATCCTTCGCCAAAACAAGCAGCCGGTAGCTGTGGGTTGCCGCTTCAGAAGAGAGCATCTGGACCGGCAGCGCTTTGCCCTGCGAATCCAGCACGGAGATTCCATCCTTGGCTGGTCCCGGCATCTGCACATCCACCTTCACCAGGTCCGTTCTTGTCCATGCGAGTGGATTTTCAACCACTATCGGAACACCACCAGTTGTGGACTTGGTGTTTATCCGGGCAGCAACGGCCGTGAGCGATTTCGTTGCCGCATGGTCCGTAATCAAATGGACCAGATCGTAGTCGCGTTGCGCATCCTTATATATCGGACCAATCCCCGAGCCTGCCGCGAGGTCGTGGAACTGGTTGAACAGGACCTTTTTCCACGCCTCGGCCAGTTCCGCGCCCGGATACGGTGAGCCGTATAGCCAAGCTAGGGACGAGTATTTTTCAGCGTTGAGCATCCACTCTTCGCTCTCACGCATATTTCTCTTGTGATTTGACTGCGTCGTCATCACACCGCGGTGGTATTCGAAGTAGAGTTCGTCGTCCCAAATGGGAAGGCTGATTTTGCCCTCCGGTGGCGATGGCAGTTTGGTATCGCCTTGGGCCATCACTTTGTAATTCCAGACGGGTGCGTGATCCGTATCTAATCTTGTTTCCACGTCCGAAAAGAATCCCTTCGACACGCCGAAAAACATTTTCGGGACAGCCATCTTCGGATCGATCCAATGCATTCCGCTATCCAGCATCGCACGTGTGGGACCGCCGCCGTGGTCGCCTACTCCGAACAAGTGCAGCATCTCGGTCTGTCCCGGATTCAGCGTGCGAGCCTGCGCGACATCCTCGGAGATTCCCACGGGATTTATGTCGTTGCCATAATCATGCGGGAAGTACGATAGGATGCGGCTTCCATCCGGAGATTGCCACCAAAAAAGTTTGAGAGACAGTTTGTTGGTGTCGTTCCACGACATCTTTTGCGTGACAAAATAGTCCACGCCGGACTTTTTGTAGATTTGCGGCAATTGCCAGGTGTACCCGAATGAATCGGGATTCCAGCCGATGCGCACGTCCACGCCGAATTTCTCTTTGAAATATCTCTTCCCCATGAGCAACTGACGAACCAGCGATTCGCCGTCGGGCATGTTCAGGTCCGGCTCGACCCACATTCCGCCGACCATTTCCCATCGCCCTTCCTTCACTCGCTCGGCAATCTCCTTGTGCATCGAAGGATATTTGTCGAATACCCATTCGCTGTATTGAGCGGCGGATTGCGTGTAGGTGTATTGCGGATATTCGTGCATCAGTTGAAGCGCGGTTGAAAATGTGCGGCGCACTACGTCCACTGTTTCCGTCCACGGCCAGAGCCATGCAGCGTCGATGTGTGAATTGCCCGCGAGACGGACAGAACTCTGCTGCAAATGCGGCTGGATCGCTTCCAGCACGGCCTGAGTTTTTGCGAGGGATGCGTCGAAAGTTTTCTGATCCGCATTCTTGAGCGCGTCCAAATCCACTTGCGTAGCGGCACTATCGAGCTCTTTATTCACTTGCTGGGAGTCATCTCCCAACGAAGGCGCCAGTTTCGCGACGGACAGAATTTCCTGGAGAAAGTCGGCGGGACTGGGGCGCGCCTCCGCAAATTCAATCCGGAAATCTGTACCTCCAAAATACTTCTCGTCCTCCGTATGCTGGATCTTGACGGCAATCAGGACCTTTTCGCCAGGCTTTGCCTGATCAAAGAGGACGATAGGTTCGAGGTCATCTCCCATTGCCACTCGCCGGCCATTGAAGAAGACGATCTCCGGCATGGGCCCGTTGCCCCACACGTGGAGTTGGAACCATATTCGCGTCCCGGTCAGATCGTATCCGTTCAGGTTCTTGGGGACTTCAATCCGCTGGCGGTACCACACAGCCTCCCGGGGACCGCGGTCGCCCTTCTTCACAACCGGCCAACCTGAGTCGTCGAGATCAACCGCCTGGCCGTGAGCAATGTCGCCGGCATGGAATCGCCACTCGTGTGACGGCAGATTCGAAAAAGCCGACAATTGCTTTGCCACGCGCTGCACCGGAGCCGATAACGATTTGAATTGGTCGTCGTCTTGCGCTCTTGCATGTAAGGCAGTTAATGCGCAAGCAACGAAGAGGAAGGCGGCCCAGAGGCCCGTTAGGCTATGGGCGCGTGATTGCAGAGTGAGGCGGATTCGATGTGACATGAGAGGTTCTCCTTCCCATGAGTGGCGTGAAAGCCGGATTGGATTATTGCACTTTATGCAAGCGGTCGGTGCGTCATCATGACTCAAATCAAGCCCGCGGAATTATAGAGCAGTTAGGCTAACTCGTGTGTTGTGAGTCAGTTCTTTCCAAAACGCCGCACCGAATAGAACCGCCATTAGGAAGCATCGATGAAACTAATACTGAACGCTTCTCCTCCCTGTTCAAACTCATACTTCGACTGACAAGTTCTTGCCTCGGCTATTGGCGGAATGGCAATTCCACTGGTTTGGATAAGGCTTTCTTGTGGCCGTTGTACCAAACGAACTTGCAGGAGGCGCAATCCTTAGCCTCCTCCCAAGTCGTACCATCATCGAAAAGCACGCTCGTCAGCACAAACGCGCCGCCGCCCCCATGGTAGAAATCGACGTCTGCCGGATACCAAGACAGTGTCTTTGCCTTGCCATTATTGATTCCTTTGTTCCAGCCGAATTCACGGATCGGCCTGGCATCGTCAAAGTCCTAATGGAGCCACTTCCCATGTTCGGTGGCGTCCGCAAGCGCAATGTTGAAGACCAATCCCACGATTTTCTTGCCGCTTGTATTTCTTATGTGCGCTGTAACATCGGAAGGATTGAAACTTATGATTTGAATCGGGCAAGCTGCGGGTGCTGTGGCGCTGGACGGTGTGCTCTGTGCATGGGCGAGCGGGGAAAATACGAGGGCCGCTAAAACGAAACGTGAAACCAAACTCCGTGTGATACCCTTGCACCCTTTCGGCTGAGTGTTATTTGTACGTGGTTGGGAATCATCCATGGCGTTTACCTCCAGAAATGGGACGCCTTCCAATCCCGGCTGGTTATATATAAAGGTTTAAACTAATAAGTAAGACAACATTCCCGAAGGGGTTCTAACCGGTCCTTTTGACTTGGCCACCGTCGCAAATAGACGCAATTCCTTATCGGGTTGACTTTCACGGCCGCAAAAGCGCGCAAAATGTGACGCCGACAACGCATCATGGCGCCATGTTGTGACGGCGTTTGTTGTGCGGGGGAAGGCCTGGGTATATCATTTCGGCTTATACAAGAAGACGACTCGTAATGGAATCGTACTCCATAGGCGTTGATCTCGGCGGGACCAATCTACGCATAGCGGCCTATTCCCACCAAGCAGGACTCTTCGACCATGTTTCGATGCCCACGCGCCTCGATGCTGGCAGAGATGCCGTCGTTTCCGACATTTGCCAGGCGATCCGCCACCTGCTCGACCGATATTCGCCGAACAAGTCGCTGGCGGGGATCGGCATCGGCAGCCCGGGGCCAATCGAATTGCCTGAAGGGCGGCTGGGCCATCTCCCCAATTTCCCTGGTTGGGACGGTTTCGAATTGCGCGCGGCTGTCGGGCGAACGCTCGGAAAGCCCGTCATCGTGGAACACGACGCCAACCTTGCGGCTCTGGCTGAATGCAAGCTCGGCAAAGGGAAGGGGCTCGGACTCGACTCGCTCTGCATGTTGACGCTCGGGACAGGCGTCGGGGGCGGGATCGTCGTCTCCGGCGGAATCTGGGACGGCATGAATGGAATGGCCGGCGAGGCTGGACACATCACGATCTGGCCGGACGGTCATGCATGCGGATGCGGCAGTCATGGCTGCCTGGAGCAATACGCGTCGGCGCCTGCCATTCGCAGGATGGTCAAAGAGGCCATTGCGGAGCGAGGGGCCCCGGGGCTCGCGGCCATGGAGAAGGTTCATCCAAACTTTTCTTCAGAAGATGTCTTCGAAATCGCTACGGCGGGCGACCCAGATGCAATGAGGATTTTTGAGATTGTTGGGCGCGCGCTCGGCATCGGCGTGGGAACGCTGATCAACACGCTGAATCTTCCGCTCTACGTTTTAGGAGGAGGTTTGGCGAAGGCTTGGGACCTGTTCTCGCCGTCGCTTTTCGCGGAATTGCATCATCGCAGCTACGTTTACCGGCTGACAGGTGGCCAAGTCGATGAGCATGGGCATAAGGCGGCCACAACTCATGTCGAACCAGCGGCGCTGGGTTCGGACGCTGGAATCCTCGGCGCCTGCCTGCTCCCTTTCACACAGGCCCGCGAAGCATGAGTCTCCCAATCGATACGATCCGTCAGATGCCTTTCTCTCCGCTGAATGACAATCCTCCTACCCATAGGAGAGGCAATGAAACTCAATTCTTATCTTCTTAAGGCCGCAATCGTAGGCGCACTCGGCGGGTTGTTGTTTGGCTTCGACACGGCCGTCATTTCGGGCACGCTGCACTCGCTAAGGACGATTTACTCACTGACGAAATGGACGGAGGGCTTCACGGTTTTCATTGCGTTGGCCGGAACGGTCGTCGGCGCAATGTCAGCCGGACTCGTCGGCCAGAGATGGGGATCGCGGGAAACACTGCGTCTTCTCGCCGCGTTCTATGTGCTCTCAGCGCTCGGCTGCGCTTTCGCGTTGAACTGGCCCATGCTTATTGTGTCGCGTTTTATCGGAGGACTTGGCATTGGTGGTTCGTCGGTGCTTGGGCCGGTGTACATCGCGGAAATTTCTCCCGGAAAATGGCGCGGGCGGCTGGTCGGAATGTTCCAGATCAACATCGTCATCGGCATCCTGCTCGCGTACTTTTCGAATTTCTGCATCGCACAGCTTGGATTCGGCGCGGCCGATTGGCGATGGATGTTTGGCGTAGCGGCGCTCCCGGCGCTGCTGTTCTTGATTCTCCTCTTCGGCATTCCGCGCAGCCCGCGCTGGCTGGCCACGCAGAACCGCGTCGACGAGGCGCGCTCGGTGCTGCAATCGATTGGATCGGAAGACCCGGAGACCGAGCTTCGCGAGATCGTCGAGTCCATCCACCTGGAACGCTCGCAGAAGTCTGAGCCGCTCTTCTCCAGCAAGTACCGGCTGCCGATTTTCCTCGCGATCACAATCGGAATGTTCAACCAGCTCGCGGGAATAAACGCCATCCTTTATTATCTGAACGACATATTTGCCTACGCCGGCTTCAGCAAAGTATCGGGGGACTTGCAAGCAGTGGCCGTCGGCGCGATGAACTTGGTCGCCACCCTGCTTGCCATGACCTTGATCGACAAGCTTGGCCGCAAAACCCTTCTTCTGATCGGCATGGTCGGATGCCTTTCCGGCGTGTCGGCGGTTTTCTTCACAAACAGCCACCAGAAAGACCTTCTGTGGCTTCTGGTGGCTTACATCGGTTTCTTCGCCATCTCGCAAGGCGCGGTGATCTGGGTTTACATTGGCGAAGTTTTTCCCAACCGCGTTCGCGCAAAAGGACAAAGCCTGGGAAGTTCTTCTCACTGGATCATGAATGCGCTGATTTCACTGATTTTCCCCGTGATCGCGGCTTCATCCCGCGCTGACCCATTCGTTTTCTTCGCAGCCATGACGGCGATTCAGTTCTTCGTCGTGCTGTTCTTCTATCCGGAAACCAAGGGAGTCACGCTCGAACAGTTGCAACGCCGCCTGGGCATCGACTGATCCTTGCTTCAAGCATTGAGCCTGCAAAAGAAAGACGCGTGCGGAAGTGCCGGCGGCCTCCAACCCGCGAAATCTGCCGTCACGTGTTTCGCGCCTCATCCTAATATTCGACAGCCTTTGGTATAGTCCTACAGTTGTCGCAGAGGGGATTTCATCTTGTCTTTTCGACGGCTCATTCTGATTGCTCTCCTGGCGCTGCTTCCGACTTTGTCGTTGCGGCTCGAATCGCGCGACGGGACTTCCCTGCGCGCGCAGATGACCAGCTCTCAAGAAATGCAGAAGGGCGGCACGAGTACGGGCGGCTCGTTTGCTCCCGTTCTCGACGCGGAGAAACGTCCCATCACGGCCGGTGGCTTTGTCGATAGCGGCCCAGTCGTGTTCATGGACGTTACGGAGAAAGCCGGCCTCGCGAAATGGCGCCACAAGATGGGCACGCCGAAGAAGCTCTACATCCTCGAACCCGACGGCTCCGGCGTGGCGCTGCTGGATTACGACAACGATGGATGGCTCGACATTTACCTGGTGAACGGATCGACGTACGACGCTTTGTCGGGTAAGGCGACGCCTCCGCACGCAGCGCTGTTCCACAACAATCACGATGGGACGTTCACGGATGTTGCGGCGAAGGCGGGCGTAACGAACGATCGCTGGGGATTCGGCGTTGTCGTCGGAGATTTCGACAACGATGGCTGGCCCGATATTTATGTCAGCAACTTCGGGAAGAACCGTCTCTACCACAATAATCACGACGGCACGTTTACCGATGTCGCCGAAAAAGCGGGGGTGGCGCTGGGAATCTGGTCATCCGGCGCAACGTTTGGCGACTACGATGGCGACGGCTTTCTCGATCTGTTCGTCACGGGATACGTTCATTACGACATGAATCGACCGCCCGCTCCCGGCCAGGATTCCGAGACAGCCGACTACTGCCAGTTTCGCGGCGCGCCGGTCATGTGCGGCCCGCGCGGACTGAAGGGCGAGCACGATCATCTCTTCCACAACAATGGCAATGGAACTTTCACCGACGTCAGCGAGAAGGCCGGGGTCCACGGAGCGAATGCCTACTATGGACTCGCCGCCGTGTTTGCCGATTTGAACGACGATGGCAAGCCCGACCTGGCCGTGGCGGACGATTCCACGCCGAATTATCTTTACATCAACAAGGGCGACGGAACTTTCGAAGACGCCAGCTACGCATCCGGCTACGCTTTCAATCGTGACGGCCGTGAAACTGCCTCGATGGGAATTGGTGTTGGCGACTATCTGAATAACGGGCGCCTCGACTTGCTGAACTCGGATTTCTCGGATGATTACAAGGTTCTCTACCGCAACGACGGCGACGCAAATTTCACGGATGTAAGTTACGAGGCCGGCATCGCCTCGGTGACAATTCCTTTTCTGAGCTGGGGCAATGGATTCATCGACTACGACAATGACGGCTGGAAAGACATCTTCCTCGCTAACGGCCATATCTATCCGATTGTGGACGACCATCCGTGGGGCACGACCTTCGCCCAGCGGCCTTTGCTTTTCCACAATCTAAAGAATGGGAAATTCGATCTTGTGCCCGCCGTCAAGGGGACGGGGCTCGCCGTCGTCATCAACGGCCGCGGCGCGGCGTTTGGCGACATCTTCAACGACGGAAAGATCGACGTCATCATCAACAATGAAGACAGCCCACCGACGCTGTTACGAAATGTGAATCCCGACAGGCACCATTGGGTCGAACTCAGATTTGTCGGAGGCCCCAAGAGCCCAAGGGATGCCGTGGGCACGACGGTCTTCCTCACGGCAAATGGCCTACGCCAGCGCGGGGATGTACTGAGCGGCGGCAGTTACGCGTCATCGAACGATTTCCGCGTGCATTTTGGCCTGGGAGACGCCACGTCGGTCGAGAGCGTCGAAATCCACTGGCCGAGCGGCGCAAAGGAAAAAATCAGCCTCCCTTCCGTGGACCGGATTTTTACTATCGAGGAAAGCAAAGGCATTACCGGCGAATTGTGCGCCGCTTGCAATTCGCAAACTGGCACAAGTTCCGGTCGCCCATCGCAATCCGGAAATTCCCCACGTCATAATTGATAGGTACGCAAGTACGAAGTCGGAAAGCACCTGGTATTTTATGGCAAATTCAGACCCGGCGGTCAACGCTGAAGGATGAACCTGTAGTCTTCATCCTCAAAGTACGCTAGCTTTCCTGGAATACAGGAGATGATTGTCCCCATGCCGTATCCGATGGTCGCGCGGAGTGCAACCTCTAACTCTATCTCTTGAGCGTCAAGGTCTCGATTCTCTGAAATCACCCAACCCTTAGGACTAGCTCCCTTCGAAAAAAGCAATTTTGCAACGGAGAGCGGTCTCTTCTGGTCCGGAGGAATCTTAATGACCCACTTCGGGTCGAAGGCTTTGAAATGGGCCAGTGCAGAAATGAACTTTGCTCTGCCCTTCTTATTCGAGAGAAAACCGAGATAACGCTCCCGGCGTTGGGGAAGAATGAACGATCTGACCACTGCCTCTTGGTGGTTCATCAGCGCGAATGTTAAGCCTTTGGTGAGTCACCGGTCAAATCAACGACGCCGATCCACCCAGCGCTGGAAAGGAATTATCTGGCTCCCTGAAATGTTTCGCCGCCGGGAAGGTCGTCGTGGAGGCGCGCCAAGCTCGACTAACTTTCTAGCTTGTACTTCGTTGCCGCGAGGGCGTACAGCCGGCGCCAAACCGTGCGATTGATGGTGACGACGATCGCCGCCATCAGAATTGTGGCCGCCAGCAACACACGAAAGTTCCCACTGTCGGTCGCGCTGCTGATCACCGCGCCGAGCCCAACCGTCGAGAAGGTTTGTCCCTTGAAATGAAAATATTCGGCGATAATGCTCGCGTTCCACGCCCCTCCGGAAGCGGTGACGAATCCCGTGACCAAGTACGGGAAAATGCCCGGAAGATACAAGTCGCGCCATTGTTCCCCTGTGCCGAACCGGAAGACGCCGCAGACTTCTTTCAGATCTGTCGGGAGTGCGATTGCACCCGCGATGACGTTGAATAGGATGTACCACTGCGTGCCCAGAAGAAGCAGCACAATCGAGCCGATCCCCAATCCGCCTCCGGCCCGAATCAGCACGAGCAGCAGAATCGGAAACAGCGCCGTCGCCGGCACGGACGCTGCGATCTGAGCGATGGGCTGCGCGATGGCCGAAAGTTTTGGATGCAATCCTATGATTACCCCTGCCGGGATTGTCCAGAATCCCGCCAACAGCAATACGAATTCGACGCGAAGGAATGTCGCGCCGGCTCCCCGCAGGATCCCGCTAACTTCGTGCCAACTGAGGCCAGCAAGCACAAGGCACATCTTCACGAACGCGAAAACAATGCCGATCAGCGCCGCCGCGAGCAACGCGCGCACGAGCCACTTGGAAATCCTTCCTCTCGGGTGGTCCACCTGTTCCAGTTCATGCCTTCTTGCAAAAAACAAATTCAGAAACTCGCGCGCGGGTTTGATCGAATAGCGGGCGGCAAAGGGAAGGATTCTCGAATGCCTCACGAAATCCAAAACGGCTGAACGCGGCGCTTCAGCGGCCTCCACTTGCTCGAACTTGAATTTCTCGGCCCAGGCAATCACAGGGCGCCAGATCAATTGATCGATCAGGACGATCACTCCGATCATCGCGGCAAGCCCCAACACGATTGCCCGCGTGTCTCCGGCGTTCGCGGCCGTCTGCAGATACGACCCGAGGCCCGGAAGCCGAAGGTCACGATTGCCCAGCACGAACATCTCGCACGCCATCAGGAAAAACCATCCGCCCGCGACGGACATCATCGAATTCCACACCAGCCCGATCGTGGCATAAGGCAGTTCCATTTGCGTGAATCTCTGCCACCAACTCCAGCGGCACACCTGCGCGACCTCGTGCATTTCCGTCGGGATGCTTTTCAGGGAGGAGTAGAAGCTGAAGGTCATGTTCCACACCTGCCCCGTGAAAATGAGGATGATCGATCCCAGCTCCAGGCCTAATTGCCTGGTGGGAAAAATGGCGACCATCGCGAGCATCACGCCGGGAAGAAAACTCAAGACGGGGATGGACTGCAGCGTGTCGAGAATCGGAATCATGAACCGCTCGGCTTTCGCGTTGTACGCCGCAATGTATCCGTAAACGAATGTGAAGGCGAGACTCAGCAGGTACGCGACAGCGATCCGCAAAACGGAAAACATTGCGTACTTCGGCAACGCGGCAGGAGCGAGACTTATCTCCGCCTGCGCATTTGCGGGCGCCATCCAATAATGAGTCATCGCGAGGACGACATAAAACATCGCCAATGCGGCGAAAATGATGGGAAGGTCCGGGAAGATCGAAAATGCCTCCAGAGGGAGTCTCCCCCAGGCCAGGGCGATGCTAGCCGGTTTCGCAGTGGGTCGCGCCATCAGTGCAGGGCTTCGTCTTCCATGGGATGTAGAAGATGATCGGACAGGTGCAATCGCAGCATGTCGGTTGCCGGATTGTATGTCAGAATTTCGGCGTACCTGCCCCAATGCAGGGCCGTTTCGATTTGTTGTTGTTGTTCCTTCTCGGAGAAATGCTCGTCCAACAAATCGCGGAAGAACTCCAGTGGCATCGCGTGGTCGGATTTCTTTTCCAGTGCCGCATTCATCTGCTGAAGGAGAGACACGTGCTGCAATACGGCTTCGCGGAAAAGCCTCTTTCGCGTGGGGATGTCGGTCTCGGCGAAAGCTTTTCCTTCCGGAGTGATCTTGATATCGCCTTCGTGGACTTTGGCAAAGCCAAGCAACTCCGCGGCTTCCATGATCGGCAGCAAGTCGTTCACTTCCAGCAGGAGTTCCTCGGTCACGTGATACATGTCTTCCTCGCCCCCGCGGTCGATCAGAAGTTCGAGCAAACCCGCGATGCCCCCGGGGCGCGCGTGGGGCAACACCTGAACGGGCACCTCAGCGCGCTGCGCGTCCGGAGAAGGAGGCGCCAACTCAAGCTCAGGTTGCGTCATGACCTTGTAAATGTAATCGACGTACAGAAGAAACGAAGCGGACTTCCGGTCGCGCGGATATTTCAGATTCACTCTGAAATCCGCGCGAATCCTGGCAGGGCTCCGGCCGAGTACAATGACGCGATCCGCCAGAAGCACGGCTTCTTCGATATTGTGCGTCACCATGAAAATGCCGCGCGTGGGAATCTTTTTGGCATTCCAGAGTTCCAGCAATTCGCCGCGCAGGTTCTCCGCCGTGAGCACGTCCAGCGCGGAAAATGGCTCGTCCATGAACAGGATTTCGGGTTCCACGACCAGCGCCCGCGCAAACCCGACTCGCTGCTTCATGCCGCCGGAGAGTTCCTTGGGATACGCGTTTTCGAAGCCATGCAATCCCACGGAGTCGAGCGCGCGGAGCGCCCGGCGATGGCGGTCCACGTGCTCCATGCCGCGTGCCAGGAGAGGCGCTTCGACGTTGTCGAGGACCGTAAGCCAGGGGAACAGCGCAAAGCTTTGGAAAACGATTGCAACGTTCGGGCTGCAACGATCCATCGGCGCTCCATGCCACAAGACTTCGCCGGCGGAAGGCGCAGCCAGCCCCGAGAGGATTCGCAGCAGTGTCGATTTCCCCGAGCCCGAGGGCCCCAGGAGCGCAGTAATCGTGTCAGGTTCAATGTCCAAATCGACGGGAGCTATCACCTGAATCTGTCTCCCATCCGGCTGCCCGAAACTCTTTTCAATTTGCCGTGCCTCGATGATCGGCTGCACAGGCGCGGCGGGCGGCGCGATGGGGGGCGCTTCCTCACCTTCCGCCGGAACTGCAGCCGCGCCGGGAACCCCTCCTCGTTCCCCCGCGGCAAGCTCGTCCATCAAGCTCTGCCATGCCTCCTCCGGCAGCGCGTCCAGGAAAAGGTCGCGCTCGGCGGAATTCATCTTGTCCACGATGGCGCACATCTCTGCAGCAGGCCGCGAATGGAGAAGAACGTACGAGTGGTAATACGGGAAATGAGCGATCAGCGAAGCGGCAAATTCAGGCGTCAGCTTTCGAAACAGCGTTTGCTGCTCCTCAAAAGGCAGGCTCATCAGGAAATTCGCGGCGGCGGTCGGAGTGTGCTCCTGCAGCAATTCCAGGAGGGGTTGCCATTGTCCCTGGGCGAGGAGGGTCCGGAGTTTTTCGTTTGGCAAATGAGTCATAAGCGCACCCGACAGCCTACTACGCCTATTCGGTATCCGCGAGGGGCATGGGCAGTCTTCACCTCCCAGAGCCCACCATTATCTTATAGCCAGATTTATACGGAAGCCCTAAAGGTTCGCGGGCTCTTCGGACTACTTCAAGATGCGGAACAAACTGCTGTAGTCACCTATCCACAATTGCTCGTCAAGTCCGGGAGCGTGAATCCTCAGTGCGCAGGGATTATCGCTTGACCACCACCCAGTTGCCGCGAGCGTTTCCTGCTGCGTCGAAGGAATTCGCGCCGCTGATGCCATGAAACTGAACCTTCGCGGAAAGGGCGTCCCGCAAACGAGCGCGATTGGGACCGGAACGTCGCAGCGCTGAAACGATTAAGCGTACCGCGTCATATGTTTGCGCTGCCGCCGTGTCCGGCGTTGTTCCTGTACGCGAATGGAAGTGTTGTGCGAATTGATGCAGCGCTGCTTCTGAGTCGCTGGCGACGGGAGCGACCATCCAGGTCCCCCCATTTTCTTTCGGACCTTCCGATGCTGGAACGCCAGCCGTCGATTCTCCATGGTCCGACAAACCGAAGTCCGCAGCCTTACGACAAACGTAAATCGGAACATAAGGCTTCGCGTGCCGCACGAGCGGCACGAGCTTAGCCGCGGTCTCCGGCTCGGTCCAAAGGACGATCGCCTCGGCGCTTTGCCAGTCGATTTTCGACACCAGCAATTCAGCATCTTCGGCAGACGATGAGATTTCTGGACGCTTGGGCTGAGGCGCGCCAAATTCCCGCGCAGCCTTTTCAAATTCCTCGCCGCCCGTGCGCCCGTCATGACCCGCGTCGGAGATCAAGAGCACCTTGCGGAACCCTTGCACCCTGTAGATTTGTTGTGCGAACGCCCGCGCTTGGTCCACGTCGCTTGGCCCAAGCCGGAAGATCCATGGGATGTTGATCTCCGTAGTTGTGGCATCGCTCGCCAGCGTCAAAATCGGGATGCCGATCTTGTTGGACACCTGCTCGGCCTGATGCGCGATGTTTCCGTTCGTGGATGTGATGAGCGCCACAGCCTGGTTCTGCATGATCAGCCGCACGATCTCATTGCTTGCCTGTCCCCACTGCCCGCTCTCGTCGCCCACAGCGAGTTTCAGCTTACGGCCTTCGGGCAAAGGGTTCGCGGCTTCTTCTTCCAATGCCAACTGCGCCGCCTCAAGCATTGCCTTCCCTTCCGCCTCGTGACTCCCCTGGCGTGGCAGAAGTATGCCGATGGTCACGTTGCTTCCAGGAAGGTCGTTCGATTTTTCGCGGCCGGGGCCTGAGTAGCTGACGCTGTCTCGATTCATGACCGCGTAGGGTTTTGAAGGGGGCGTGTCCGTCCGGGCAGAGACAACCTGAACCGTCATGAGAATCACGAGGAGGACTAGCGCGATATGCAATGCCGTCAGACGATGAAATAGAGGGCGATGAGCCGCGGAAACTCGCCTGCGATAATCACGCGGATCGATGAGAGGCATCGGCGTTCTTCAACTCTTTACTTGGCTGCGGCAGGTTCACGGCCGGGCGTCCAGTAAACGAATTTGCCCCCTTCGACGCGCGCCAATGCAACGGGTGCGATGTTGTTCAGCGTGTAGTCGAATTGCGCGCGGCCGCTCGCGCCGTCGTACTCCTTCATTTCATATTCTCGAAGAACATCCATGATGCGCGCGCGGTTTAGCCCTGCCTTATCAATCGCTTTGATGAGAATCGTCATACCATCGTAGCCATAGGCGGCGTAGGGGTCCGGTGCTTCGTTGAATCTCCTCTGGTAAGTTTCCTGGAATTCCTTCCACTTCGCGTCGGTTCGTGTGGGATCCATTGCACAAGCCGTGACCAATCCTTCGGCAGCGGGTCCCGCCGCATCCAGAAGTTGGGGATAGGCAAGACGGCTCGATCCAAAGACGGGCTGCTTCATGCCCATGGCGCGCATCTGTTTGAGGATCAGAGCGACGTCCGGTGGCTCGCCCCAGATTGCCAGGCCCTCGATACGGGCGTTTTGCAGCATGCGAAGCTGAGTGGAAAAATCCGTATCGCCGCGGTTGAATTTCACTTCGAGGACCGGCTGATGACCCATGCGCCGCGCTTGATCGACGAATTTCTGCACGCCGATGCGCGCATAACGGGATTGAGTTCGCAACACGCCGATGCGTTTCAGCTTGCGCTCCTTGAAAACGTAGTTGGCGAGCGCGTAGCCCATCTGCCGGTCGTCGGGGAAATCGTGCATCAACCACTGGATGCGCGTCTCGGTGACGGTCGGGTCCGTCGTGCCTGTATCCATGATCGGGAATTCCAGCTTCAATGCGATGCGCAGCATGATGTGCGTCGAGGCGCCGTCCACCGAACCAAGAATCCCAACGACGTGCTCGTCAAAATCCATCTTCACCGCTTCGGTGGAAGATGCGCCCCACTGCGCCGAGTCGTTGTGAATCCTGAGCGCGTAAGGTTTGCCTTTCCCCGTGCTATCCGGCCGATAACCGCCGCGTGCATTTGCTTCTTCGATTGCCAATTGGGCGCCGTGCAGCATCGCAATTCCGTACGGAGATTCGTAATTATTCTCGATGGGGCCGAGAAAACCGATGTTGACACTCTCGGACTGGAGCACGTCGGGGAGAACACGCTCGCGAGCCGCGCCATTGTATTCAAGTGTATTCGGCTCGACGTACCACTCTTTGTACGGCTTCGTGAATTTGCGGAAAGGCACAGCTTCGTCGGGCATATTGGCATAGCGCTGGACGGAGGAGTTCTGAGTATCCATCGGCTCGCCATACTGCGGCCACGCCGGGGTCGCGCTGAAGACGATAAATAAAACTGCAGAGATGATTGCTATACGCATCGCCCTTCCCTTCCGATTGCCACGCGGCAAACGCCCGATTCGCTCTTCAGACGTAGCAGGCTTTTTTCTTTGCCACATACTCTTGCCGCGCTTCGATGAACTCGATGATTGCCTTCAACGTTGCCGGGCTAATGGCCTGTGCCGCATCGCATTTCGGCTTGACTGCGCCCGGTCGGTCGCTGGCCACCTCGATAATCAGCCCTTGACTCCCGAACTCGATGGCAGCGCGGCTAGCCGGCTCGACCATCGAGGCAACTCCCGTGGCGTGGCTTGGGTCAACAATCACCGGAAGGAATGTGTGGGCCTTCACGGCAGGAATCACATTCAAATCCAAAACGTATCGCGAGTATTCGCCCGACGGATAGGCCTTGATTCCGCGTTCGCAGAGAACGATATCCAGGTTTCCTTCCTTGGCGATGTACTCCGCAGCTCCCAGCCATTCGCACAGACTCGCAGCCATCCCGCGTTTCAGCAGGACAGGCTTCCGTGTGCGTCCAACCTCCGTCAGCAGCGGATAGTTCTGCATGTTCCGGGATCCAACCTGAATCATGTCGGCGTACTCGGCCACCTGCTCGATGCACCGGGTGTCCAGCACTTCGGTCACGGCGGGCAAACCGGTTTCGTCACTCGCTTCGCGCAAAATCTTTAGCCCCTCGAGGCCGAGACCCTGGAAATCGTGCGGTGAGGTGCGAGGCTTGAATGTACCGCCGCGAAGCATGTCGGCGCCGGAAGCCTTCACGGCGAGCGCCACTTCGAGCGTTTGCTCGCGACTCTCGACCGCGCACGGGCCAGCGATGACGACAGGACGGTCACCGCCAAAACATGCACGCCCGACTTTCACAACACGGGTCTCGTCTTCGCGGTACGCGGAGTCCGCACGCCGGCTCAATATGGGAAAAACCTTCGGTATGTCTTCGGGATAAATCTGACCCGCGATCTTCATAGCGACCTTCCTCGCTTGGCCGCCGCTCATTTTACCGGCGGCCAACAGTTGCTGCATCCGTCCCAGTACGTTTTCAGGGAGCGAAGGGCTGTGCGGTTGCGCAACCCTTCGCTCCTTCCCTACACCCCGCGATACAACGCCAAGACCGATTATCCTTTGCGATCGGAATCAAAGATCGCAATGGCTTCCATCTCGATCAGCAAATCAGGCCTGCAAAGAATTGCCTGAATGCCCGTGGAGGCAGGCAGGGGATCCAGTCCCTGCTCCTTGAAAAACTGCGTGCGAATTTCATTGAAATCCGCGTAGTCGCGCTCGATATCGCGCAGATAGCACGTGGTCCGCACGATATCTTTCCACGTTGCGCCCTCGGCCTTCAGGAGGGCGGTGATGTTGCGGTACGTCCGCCAAGTCTGAGCCTTGAAATCGCCGGCGTGGACGGTCGCGCCGTATTCGTCGACGCTGGCCGTGCCCGAAATCAGAAGAATCGTAATGCCCTTAATGTCGAGCCGCAGAGCTCGCGCGAAGGATGAAGGCTTCTGATAATCGTAGGCTTCGTTCAGCACTTCTGGCGCGCTGACAGCTCTCTTTCGCACCAGGCCCTCATCCTTGTTGTTTGCGACGAGATCAACGGTTGCTTGTGGAGTATTCATGTGGTTTCCCTTCGTTGTTGGATTCACGAATGCCATGGCTCAGTCCCAATGCGGTTGCTACCCAAATATCCTTGCCTTGAAAATCCATGCTCAAAATGTAGTTGTGGGCGAGAGAGGTCGGCGTTATGAGCTTGGTCACTTTCTTATCGGGCCGCGTAATCAAGATTTCGCCGCGGCCTGCTTCCTTGGCAGGCCTATACGTCACCCAGGTATTGGTTTTGAAGTTGAGGTAACTCAGGCCTTTGTCGGTGCAAGCCCAGACTTCGTCGCCGCGCGATTTCGGGGCATTGATGAAGTCTGAGGCCAGACCGCTGTCGGTCGAGAGATAGTTGTACCATTTGTGGCCGTCGTACCCGCTCAGGCCGAAATAGGTGGATGCCCAAAACATCTTCGTGTCCGTGTTGTAAACGACGTTGCTCACAATGATGTGAATCAACCCCTGATTCTTGAACAACACAATTTCCATTTCCTCGTCCGGGTCGGTATAAGGCTTCCAATATCCTCCGGCGATGTCGTATTCGAGGATGCCGCCGCCCCACACGGCAAAGTAAACCTTCTTTTCAGCCACGGCGATGCCGTACCCCCATGGTTCATGCATCGGCGCATTCTTCTCGCTGAAGATCAGCCATTCCCCCGTTCGCTTGTTCAAGCGGTTGATGCCGGCCGTGGTAGCCACCCAGATGTATTCACCTTGAACGGCGACGGCGTAAACGATGTCGTTCGCCAGACCGGTCGTGAGACTGGTGTAATTTGTGAATTTCCCGCCGGAGAGTTGGCTGAGCCCTCCGAATGTGGCGATCCAAACGTCGCCGGTCTCTTTGTCCACCGCGATTCCTGTCACAACGCGATTGGCCAGGCCGTCTTCCGGCTTGAACACTCGCGCAATCTTGCCCTTCTCAATCAGGACAAGACCGTTCTCGGTGCCTGCCCAAACCTTGTCGCCATCCACGGTGACCCAGAGGACCTTTTCATCCGGCATTCCATTCGCGGTCGTGAAGTTTTCCCACTTTGTGTAGAGCGGTAGCTCTTGCGCAGCCGCGCGTGGTAAAAACACCAGCATTATTGCGGCAGCCAGCAACCAACATTTCCTTCGTCCTGTCTTCAAGCTAGCCCTCCGTCCCGCGCAGTCCTTATCACCCGCCCTCACACAGACAATCGTCGCTACAGGGTCTTCAGATACTCGATCAAATCGTTCAACTGCTCCTTGGTCATGTCGGACGTCACACCGTGCTTATCCGTGGGGTTGTATTTCGTCCAGATTTCTTCCAGCGACAACGCCTGCCCGGTATGCATGTATGGCGCCCGCTCATAAACGCGGTCAAGTTGGGGAATATCAAAAACGCCCGAGGTGTCGTACTTGGTGGCTGTCCCCGCATCGACGCTGATCTTCGCCGTGTAATGCGTTTCCGGCGTGTGGCAGGTGTCGCAATTCTTCTTGAAGAATATCTCCTTGCCTCGCTCCTGCGGCGGCGTGAGTTGGCCGTCCGCCGCAAGGTGTCGATTCGGCGGCAGCGGGATCGACTTTACAAATGCCACCAAGTCTTCCAATTGGTCGTGGTTGAATCCTTCGGATCGAAACAGGAATTTGGCGGTTCGCGGGCCGCACTGGGTTTGAAGATCGGGATTGTGCCCATTCCATTTGTAGGGAGCGGTATCGGCAATGCCGCGTAGCGTTCTGTTCAGCACACGATCGCGGCCCAGTTGAGGCGTTTCCAAATTCCATGCGAGGCCGTCGGCGTGATTGTCCGGGTGGCACGTCGCGCACGCAAACTGCCCCTGGAAACAGAAATGAGCGTCGTGGAACATTCGCTCGCCTCGCCGCAAGGCTGTCAATTCCTTCGGCCCGCCCAAATCAATTTGCGATTTCACTTGCAGCCGGGAGATGTCCACGACCGTCAGGCTGTCGTCCAATCGATTGGCGATGTATGCCAACTGACCATCAGGCGAAACCACAACGGCCGTGGGCTCGGACCCTGTCGGCAAACGGCGTGAGACAAACTCGCGCGCTGAATCAAGGCGATTGGCAAGGTCGCCGTCGCGCTTCTGCCCGAGGAGGCGCTGGAGTTTGGCCGTGTCGATGATCGACACAATGTTCGCTTCGGACGAAGTCACCAGGGCGTAGCGGCCATCAGGAGTGAACGCGGCCCCATTTGTCCCTGCATAGTAATAGTCGATGTCATCGAGGAGAACCTGTGTCACTTCAGGGTGCACTGCGCGCTGCTGCGCACTCGCGCCAGGCCAAACGACTGCCACACCATGCGTGATAATCCAACCCTGAGCTACCTGAATCATGGGCCCGAGATTCTTTGGCCGCATAAACGGCACAAGCAGGTAAGACCCTTTTCCGGCGGGGGCCTCTGCAATATGGCGCAGCTCTATGACACCTTGCATCGGAATGCGCTCGACGACGATTTGCTTTGCCGTGTCGATTACGGTCAATTCAGAATCGGGCGGCTGGTCGGGCGGCCCCAGGTGGCCAAGCATGTTCGACACATATACGCGGCGCCCGTCGCGGGATAGCGCGATCTGATGCGGCGAGCGCCACGCAGCAAGGCGCTTGACTTCCTTCCCCTGTCTGAGGTCGAGAACCGAAACGTCGTTCCCGATGCTGTTCGCGACGTAGAGGAATCTGCCGGCGCGATCGGTCGTCAGACCTATCGGGCCCCAGCCAACCGGGAGAGTTCGGCGGATCTTAAATGAACTCGCGTCGATTTCGCTGACCGTGTCGTCCCATTCGTTCGAAACATAAAGCGACTGGCCATCGGGCGAGAGCGCGACATCCTTCGGCATATGTCCGACCTTCACTTTCCTCAAAACATGCCCGGTCCGCGCATCGACGGCCAGCAAAGAGTCGTCGTCTTCACAGACTACGTAGAGCTTCAGGCCGTCGGGTGAAATCTTAATCTCAACGGGAGTGAGGTAAGCGGGCTGAGCGACGGCGGGCGAATTTTTCTCCTGTGGCGCTGCATTCATCCGCGCGCCCAGGAACATGTTGCCGAGTGCGATGGCTACAAAAACGGCCAGCAAGGAAACATTGCCATGCCGGGTTCTTTTTGTGCCGCGTGTGCTCATCGGCTCTTGGCTCCTTGCGCCGCACCCGCCGATTCACTTGGTTCCGTGATGGTCAGAATCTGGTCCGCTTTGACGTGGTCGAGAGATTGTGTAATTCCACTTGGCCAATGAATCGTCAATTGATTCACTTCGTTGTGCTGCCCCAGACCGAAATGAGGCCGCGGGTCATTCTGCGAAAGGTAGCCGGACTGCGGCACATTCTCCACGGTCTGGCGCAAATCCCCCGCTACTGCTTCGATTCGAGCGCCGAATCCGTCGCGATTGCTCTTCGTGCCAATCAACCTGAGCGTGAGCCAGTGGTTTTTCTTGCTTCCCGCCGGCGGCGTTGCGTGAATCAGAATCCCTTTGCCGCCCAAGACGACGATAAAACCGTCGATCAGGCCATCATTGTCGTAGTCCGCGAAACAGGCTCCCCTGCCGACTTTCTTTGTCAGGAAATATTCCCCGGCCTGCGACGAGACATCGGTGAAAGTGCCATCACCGTTGTTGCGCATCAGCAAATCTTCCATCGGTATCATCCAGTGCAAGCCGCCATTTACGATGAATATGTCTTTCCAGCCGTCGTTATCGAAATCGAGCGCTCCGTCGCCCCAACCCACGTATTGGCCGGAAACCTGGGCGATTCCAGATGCTACGGTTTCGTCGGTGTAGAGGCCTTCCTTTCCCGCATTGCGAAACAGGCGGTGGTAGCGCATGTCGGAAACAAATAGGTCGAGCCAGCCCTGGTTGTGGAAGTCCGCGAAAATCGGCCCCATGGCGGAGGGCGTATCGCCATTCGTCCCGTATGCCACGTTCTGATCCAACGCGACGTTCGTGAAGGTTCCGTCGTGATTGTTGTGGTAGAGATAGCTTTCCATCTGGTCGTTGGCAACGTAGATGTCCGGCCATCCGTCATTGTCGAAGTCGCCGACCGTCACTCCCATCGCCCGCCCTGCGGGATTGGCAATTCCGGCGCGCTCGGAGACATCCGTAAAAGTCCCATCGCCGTTGTTGTGGAACAATCGATTGGCGTCGCCTTCGAAATCCAGCGGCCCCGCAAAAGCGTCCGCTGAGTAGAAAGGTTTGTTTGCGGTGGGATCGAACTTGAGGTAATTCCCGACAAACAAGTCCAGGCGCCCGTCCCGGTCGTAATCGACAAAAGCCGCACCGACTCCCCAGTGCTTATTTTCCACGCCGGCCTTCGCCGTTACGTCCGTGAAAGTTCCATCGCCGTTGTTGTGGTAGAGGATCGCGGAATTCCAGTTCGTCACATAGAGATCTTCGTAGCCGTCGTTGTCGTAGTCGCCGACGGTCACGCCCATGGCGAAATCCTTGCCCCCAACACCGGCCTGGGCTGTTACATCCGTGAACGTTCCGTCGCCATTGTTGCGGTAGAGATGATTGGTTGCATCTTTGCCGTCCATCTTCGAATGGTTGGTAACGCCATCAAGGTAGCGGCCACTCAACACGTACAGATCCATCAGGCCGTCGTTGTTGTAATCGAACCAGACACAGCCCGATCCGGTCGCTTCGAGGATGGAGCTCAGCTTCTGTTCCCCAAACGAATGCTGGAATTGAATCTTCGCTTTGTCCGTCACGTCTTCGTAGGTGGGATATTTCGAGGCAGGGAGAGCTTTCGTGGTGAGCTTTTGGGCAAGAACATCCGCGTTCCCCGCAAGCAGGATAAGGATCGCCAGAAGGGTTATCAGTTGCCGCCGAAGGTTCACCACAATCCGGTCATTTTGCTGTTGCTTCATTTTTCTCTCGTCCCCACTTGGGCGGGACTATCGAATCGTCTGAGCGTCATCGGCCAGCGATTTTCAGGCACGAGCGCCTTGTCCGCGTGACATCCTGGACAACCGTGTTCTTCACCCGGACGCGCCCAGATCCAACTCTTCTCCGCGTGGACCGTCTGACCACTGGAATCCAGCAACTCAAATCGCACGGGCCGGTCGGCTGGAACTGCAACGTAGAACGAACCATCTTTTTCCACGGGGGCCTCGCCCAGCGCGCGCTCACTGTCGGCCGCTTCTTCCAGCGCCATCACACGTACGCGCGCGATCGGCGTCGCAAACCAGTCCTTCGGGTCGTCCGCTGAAGCGTAGGCGTCCAAGCAGATGAAATAGCCTGACTTCTCTGCGGGTCTCAGCATGCTCCAAAGAATCCTTGGCACAGTTCGCGTCACCACTGGAACGGGCTGGATGCTCGACACCTGCGGAGCAGCGTAAATCCGTTCCCCGTACGCGCCGCTCATGAGATCGAAAGAGTAGAGGTCGAACTTCCCCGGCGCGCCTCGCAGCGCAGGAGTCCACCGCGCCACCACAAGCTTGTCCGCTGTCAACTGTCGCGGCGATGAAGAAATAACTCCGATTGGGCCGAGCAAGGCGTTGTGAGCGCTGCCGCGCGCGATTCGCGCCAAATTGCCGCCTGCTGTTGTCTCCGCACCAGCGCTCTTCACAAAGACCAGCGCGCCGTCATCCAGCTCCTCGGCTTCACTCCGCGTCGCAGGCGTTGGGTGATCGCAACGGAATGATTCGAGTCCCGTCCCGTCTGGCCGCAAGGTGTAGAAAAGCCGCGATGAAGCAACCTCCCCTTGTGCAACGAGAGGCCAGGAAGCCGAAGCGAGTATTCGTCCATCCCTCAGCACCAATTCCAATTCAAAATCCCCGGGACCAAAAGTGATGCGGTGCGTTTGCGAGCCGTCATTTTTTGCAACAGCAAGATATGAATGTGCGCGCCCCTGTTTTGTGCTGGCGACGGTGTACACAATCTCGCCTTCAGGAAGAAAACCTGCGCGTAGGCAATCTTCGGCGCAATTCGTAATCTGCGCCTTTTCCGATCCATCCGGATTCATTTCCCAAACCTGCCAGCGCCCTCCCGAGGTCTTCTGGCCTGAGAAGAGAACCTTTGCGCCGTCGAAGGAAACCCACGGGTCCGCAGCGGCGAAGAATTCTGGCGTCAGATTGTCCGCTGGATCGAGTTTCTTCGAAGACTGGAGTCGCGCGAGATAACTGCCCTGAGGAAATCGCTGTGTGAGGTTACCCGGTGTAACGAGCGGGGCTTCGACGAAGATGATGTCTGGTCGGGTTGCGGTCGCAACAGCCCCGCGCGCGAGCACATCCCTTCGCGGGATAGCCGCAATGAACCCGATTAGAACTAGCGTTAGACTGACTGCAACTGTACTTCTTACTGACACGCCGGGCCGCCTATGGCGAGGTTCGCCATGGACGTTCCCCACGCACCCTTCACCCTACCCCAACCATCCTACATCTACTCAAATCACGCAATGACAAATGTCACAATCAGAAGTGATGTTGGTCACATTTCGGACTTTGAGGCAGGTCGGTGAACACTTATCGGTCGGATTGCACTGATTGCGGGAGAGATGGCCCCTATCGGCTCGCGGCGCTGCTTTACCTTTGGGCCACCTTTGCCAACGCGTTTCGGTCGCGGATTGTGAGTCGACGGCCTCGCGCCTCGATCAGCCGCTCTCTTCGAAACGCGCTGAGGATGCGGCTGATGGTCTCCGGCGAAAGCTCCAGAATCTCGCTGATTTCCTGCCGGGAAAAGGGGAGCGTCATCGAGACTCCCTTGGCTGCGGGAGCCTGCTCGGAAGAAGAGACCGTCAGAAGGAATGTCGCCAATTTCATGCGAGCATCCTTGAAGCTCATGTCGGTAACCTGGCTCCGCACCTTTCCAATCTCGCTGACCAGGAACCGGACCAGATTCAGTGCAACCTCGGGATCGCGCCGGAGGAAGCTGAAGAACTCGTCGGGAGTTGTCACGCAAATCTCCGACTCGCTGAGAGTCACCGACGTCAGCCCGTAGTTTGACTCCTTGAGACCCTCGAGCCCAAACAGCTCGCCTGGAAAAACGATGCGGACAATTCGCTCTTTGCCGTTTTCGAGCAGCTTCACGAGCTTCACCAGACCGGAGCGCAACGCGAGTATCTGCTGCGCCGAACCCCCTTCAGCATAGATGATTTGGTTCTTGTGGTAACGTCCCAGCCGAAAAATGCACCCCAGCCGGGAGACCTGCTCTGCCGGCAATTTGGCGAAGAAAGTGTTCAGCAACAGCGGACAATTTCCGATGTCGCACGTCATGTGGCTGTCATCAGGCATGAAGCCCTTCCATCCGGAGACCTTCGCGGCGCTCGAACCTCCAGCTTACCTGAAGGCATCCACTCTGCCAATCAAACACGGCGGCAGATTGCTTTCGCGAGCAATAGAGATCTGCATCTAATGCTGGAACCTCCCCACGATTTCCGACTGCGCGAGAAAGTGGCCATTCATCGCGCGTTCGAGTTCCCTCTTGGTCACGCCTGCGGTGAGATTCGTTTTGATGTCGAGCGCGTAAAGCTTGAAAAAGTAGCGATGCGCCGAGCCGCGTGGCGGGCAAGGTCCGTTGTAGCCGATTCTGCGAAAATCATTTTGGCCCTGGCGCGAGCCGTCGGGAAGTTCGCGGCTCTTTGCCAACCCTTCGGGCAAGCTGCGCAGGCTTGGGGGCAGATCGTAAATAACCCAGTGGACCCACGTTCCCCCAGGAGCATCCGGATCGTCCACTACCAACGCGAAGCTCCGCGTTCCCGCGGGCGGCTCGTTCCATGCGAGCGCAGGCGAAACGTCGGGTCCATCACAAGTGAATTTCATTGGGATGAACCCATCTTTCTGAAAGGCCGTTGTCGTCAATTCAAAGGCCATGGCTGAACCTCCTTTTTCCGGGCAGCCCGCCGCAAGGATTGGAACAGACATGAGAAAAACAAACAGGACGATCGCAGTCCCATTGCGGGAAGGCTTTGCATCCATGGTGGGCTCCAAATGGAACAGAAGCGCGTATGCTACTCGTGCGCAGCGGTTGGGTCAAGGCGGCGGTACAACCTTCGAAGCGCTGTCTGTTTCTCGCCTCAATCAGCTCTTGAAGGATGAAAGCTCCTGAAGGCAATTGGCCCGTCGCCGATTTATTTAAGAGGCGCTCCTGGGTTTTGAAGCTCTGCACTAGCCCAAAATGACGTAACCTAAGATGTTCGACTCAACATCCAGGTGAGGAGGAACCGCCGTGCCAGAAATCCGATACAACGTTGTGACGCGCGAATGGGTGATCATTGCCACGGAACGTGCAAAACGCCCCGAACAATTCTCCCAGCAGAACATCAGGCGCTCCAAAGCCGAACCCTATGTGGCGACGTGCCCTTTTTGTCCGGGCAACGAGCAGATGACGCCGCCGGAAACGTTCCGCATCGCCGACAATGGAAAATGGCGTGTGCGCGTCGTGCCTAACAAATTCGCCGCGTTGGATCGAGACGCCAAGCTCACGCGCAGCAGCAACGGCCTGAAACGCATCATTTCAGGCACCGGCATCCACGAAGTGATCGTCGAAACTCCGGCGCACGACATTCATATGGCGCTGCTTTCGCAGCCGGATTTCGACCGTGTGATCCAAGCCTATTATCAGCGGTACGATGCCATCTCGAAAGACCCGCGCATCTCGCATACAACCCTGTTCCGCAACCACGGCGAGCGCGCCGGAACTTCCCTCGAACATCCGCATTCCCAAATTGTGGGCACTCCGATCGTTCCGCCGCAGGTGCGCGACCGCATGGAAACGGCGCTGCGTTACTACGACGATGAGGGCGAGTGCCTCTTCTGCAACATGATCGAGGATGAGATGCGCGACGCCATCCGTATTGTTACCTCCAATCCGCACTTCGTCGCATTCATTCCTTTCGCTGCTCTCAGCCCGTTTCAACTATGGCTCTTCCCGGTTCGCCACTGCGCCAACTTCGGCGAATCCACCGACGAGGAACTCGCCTCACTCTCGCAAACCCTGCGCCTCTTGCTGAGGAAGATTTGCTTCAGCCTCTCCAACCCGGATTACAACCTCTCCGTGCGATCGGTGACACGCGAAGCCGGCGGCTCCCGCTGCCAGCACTGGTACCTGAGCGTCATCCCGCGCGTAACGCGACTGGCAGGATTTGAACTCGGCTCCGGCATGTTCATCAACACGTCCCGTCCGGAAGATAGCGCCAAGTTCCTGCGCGAAGCCAGCCCCGACCCGGCTTAGCTCCACCCGCGGCAGCGACTTGCTCCTGTGCCCGAAACATCCGCAGCACACAGCAAAGGTTATGTAGCGGCCGCCTGTCCCGCCCGCCAGGCATATGGCAGGGCCCGGTCAGTTTCTGGCCGGGAAGGCGGGCCGGGTCGCGCTTGCGCCATTCCATCCAACAACGCTTAATACTTGTAAAAACCGCGGGAGGATTTGCGGCCAAGCCAGCCTGCGGCAACATATTTCCTCAGCAGAGGGCAGGCGCGGTATTTCGTGTCGCCGAAGCCCTTGAAGAGCACGTCGAGGATATCAACGCAAACATCGAGGCCGATGAAATCGGCGAGTTCGAGCGGGCCCATCGGATGGTTCATGCCGAGCTTCATCACGGCGTCCACGGCTTCGGGCGTGGCAACGCCTTCCATCACGCAGAACGCAGCTTCGTTGATCATCGGCATCAGCACACGGTTGGAAACGAACCCCGGCGAGTCGTTCACGGCTACCGGCTTCTTATCGAGTTTCTCACACAGCGACATCGTCTTCTCGAAAGTTTCGTCGCTCGTGGCAAGTCCACGGATCACTTCCACGAGCGCCATCACTGGCACAGGGTTCATGAAGTGCATGCCGATGAAACATTCAGGGCGGCTGGTTTGCGCAGCGAGTTGAGTGATCGAGATGGACGACGTGTTGCTCGCAAGGATCGCGCCCGGACCCAGGACCGCGTCCACATCCTCCAGCACGCGGGCTTTCAGGTCGAGCTGCTCGGGGACTGCTTCGATGGCAAAGTCGGCCGCCGCGAGCGCGGCCATGTCCGTGATGGGTTGGATGCGCGCGAGAATTGCGGACTTGTCGGCTTCCGTGATTTTCCCTTTTTTCACTTCGCGGTCGAGATTTTTGCCAATGGTTTCGAGGCCGCGATCGAGGAAGCGTTCTTCAACGTCGCGCAAGATGACGCGGTAGCCTGCGCGAGAGAAGACATGCGCAATGCCGTTGCCCATCGTCCCCGCGCCCAGCACGCCCACGGTTTTGATGTCCGTCGTTGTCATGATGAATTCACTCGATTATATGGAAGCGCAGCGTGCATGGGAAGCAAAGATGGCCGAGGAGACGCATGCTGCACGTTGCTATTGCGGCGGGGTGGCATCGACAACCTGGCGCACGATTTCCTTAGCCCGGAGTTCAGCGGCGGGCAGCACAACGACTTTCCGCTTGCCGCCATCCTCTGCAACAACGCAGCCGATTCCGTTTTCGTTCAGGCTCATTTTCAAATAGTCCGCCATCTGCTTATCTTCGCCTGACCACACTTCGAGCGTGGCGTCGTCCGGATGGAAATCCTCGACCCCATCGTCGGGAGGAGGTTCAGCGCCTAAATCTTCCTCTTCGAGTTCAGTCCCCTGGCCAGCGTTCTCGCCTTCCGCTCCCCGGCTGGAATCGTCAGCTCCCTCCGCATTGGAAGCATCGGCCTCTCCGCACACGTTGGCGAGAATTTCCCGCGCGGCTTCCTCATCCGTCTTCTCAATCCAGATAGCGAATGGGTAAAGAGAACCACCTCCCCAGAGACGCCCAGCGCCCTGCAAGTCCTCGTGGCGAATATTGGCCGCTTTCAGTTCAGCCCCAAGTGCCTCGAAAGCGCCGGCGTCGCTTCCCTCCCAAAGTTTGACCACGTTCGAAGCGTCAACGACTGCTCTAGCCTTGGCGTCCGCGCTGTCATCCGGCAACTTCTCGACGAGCGGGACTTGGCAATCGGAGCACTCGGTGAATCCGACGCGATATTCGGCTTTGCAGTTAGGGCAGAACATTTGCAGGGAGAAGTTGTACCGCAGAAATGCCTATTGCGCCAGAGCACGCTTTGGCGCGCGTTCAACAATTGCGAGAACGGTAGGCGTGACACTCGCCCTGCCTTCGAGGACAGGTTTCCCTGAGAAACATCGCACCGCACGTTCCTTGACCACCGCGTCAAGTCCAGATACCGTCTTTTCTATATCGACTTATGGCTGGAGATCCCTCATGAGAAGCTGCCGAGAGAGCGCACCATCCACATCCGTCGTTTTCAGCAAGGCCTGCTGCAGGCCCGGCCTCTCTCTTGTGGCTGTGTTGCTCTTGGTATTCTGGCCGGCGGCTTCGGCAACGGCACAGTCGGGGTCGGCGACGCCGCCCGCGCAGCTTTCCACGCCACCACAGAGCCAAACCCAGACGCAATCGCAACCGGTATCGCAATCGGAGACAGCTGCACAAACGGACTCGGGGGACAAACCGCAATCGCTCGCCGACGCAGCGCGCAAAGCGAACGCCCAAAAAGATAAACCCAAGGCGAAACGTGTGTTTACCGAGGATGATCTGTCGAGTGTGCGCGGGACGATTTCCGTAGTCGGCGACGGAACTGCAGGCCGCGGCTCTGAGCAGAACTGGAATTCAAACGCGGCCCACCAAGGAAACAATGGTGCCTCCTCCGCGGGAAAAGACGAAGCATATTGGCGCGGGAGGGCGCGCGCGATAAAGGATCAAATTGCAGACGTCGACCGACAAATCAGCGATAAGAAGGACGAGATCGCGAAATCAGGACCCAACGGGTTCGATCCCTCGACTGGCCTCTCGCAAAACGTCATCGTCGTCCACGACCGAAACGCGGAACTGAAACAACTCGAAGACCGCAAACAGAGTCTAGAAAGACAGTTGGACGACCTCGCTGACGAAGGCCGTAAAGCTGGCGCCGATTCAGGCTGGTTCCGCTGACGGGCTCACCGCGAAGTGACTAATTTCCGCACGATGTGAAATCGCGCGCGGACTTCCTTTCCCCTCAATCCCACCCTTTGTCGTAACCAATCAAAAGTAAATGTAAAGCCGAACCGCGCGCTATGGGCGCTCGATGGCGAGCGCCACGGCGTTGCCGCCGCCGAGGCAAAGCGCAGCGATGCCGCGCTTCAGGTTGCGGCGCTGCAATTCGTAAATCAGCTTGACGAGCATGGCTGCGCCCGACGCTCCAATAGGATGGCCGAGCGCCACAGCGCCGCCATTGACGTTCACTTTTTCGGGATTGAGCTTGAGGACGCGGGTGACGGCAACGGCGGCGACGGCGAATGCTTCATTCAATTCGTAAAGGTCCACATCCTTGTCGCGGTCCCAGCCGGTCTTTTGCAGCAACTTTTCGACCGCATCGACGGGCGCCAACATCACCCATTTCGGCTCGACGCCACTCGTGGCCTGGGCGACGATCCGCGCCATCATGGATTTTCCCATGCGTGCGGCGATGCGTTCGCTGGTGACGACCAGCGCGGCGGCTCCATCGTTCGTGCCGGGAGCGTTTCCCGCGGTCACGGTGCCGTCTTTCTTGAACGCGGGTTTGAGCTTCGCGAGCGCTTCGAGTGAAGTATCTTCGCGCGGCGATTCGTCCGTCTTGATCATCGTTGGATCGCCCTTTTTCTGCGGAATTTCAACGGAAACAATTTGCGCGTCGAAGAAGCCTGACTTGATCGCGCGCACGGCCTTGCGATGGCTATCGAGCGCGAATTGGTCCTGCTCCTGGCGCGAGATCGAGTATTTCTCGGCAACAAGTTCTGCGGTCTGCCCCATGTGGAAATTCTCGTACACGTCCCAAAGGCCATCGACGATCATCGAATCGAGAAGCTCCGCGTTGCCGATGCGGTAACCGGTGCGCGCGCCCTTGAGCAAGTAGGGGCAATTCGACATCGACTCCATGCCGCCCGCGACGACGATTTCCGATTCGCCAAGCGCCACGGCTTGTGCAGCCAGCGCCACGGCTTTCAATCCCGAACCGCAAACTTTGTTGATCGTCATTGCCGCGACACGCGAATCGAGTCCGCCTCGCAGCGCCGCTTGCCGCGCGGGATTTTGACCAAGCCCCGCCTGGACCACGTTGCCCATGATGACTTCGTCCACCTGCTTCGGGTCCATGCCAGCGCGGCGAACCGATTCCGCCACCACTTTTGCGCCCAGTTCCGGAGCGGTGAGCGGCGATAGTCCGCCGAGAAATTTTCCGATTGCCGTGCGGACGGCGCTCAAGATCACGGGCTGGTCCATGTGGGATTTCCTCCAATGTGAATGAGCAATGCCATCAGTATAATCGCGCGAATTTTTCAGGTCAATTTCGCCGCGGGGTTCTCTACGTGCACCCCCAATAACCACACACCTCAAGCACCCTTGCTTTGGGTACACCGAATCCGATCACTCGCCCAATATGGATATACGAAGTGCCGGAAGGATCGCCAGCCTTACCACTCTCTTTGATCTTGACCGGGCCGCGTTTTTATGTGGGTGACCCAGACATAAGAGAAATCCAGTTTGGAGAGTGGATGGTAGACTCCACTTTTTGTTCACCTTTGAGTTGCGGGGTATAGTGCCGGAAACCATCGATCGAGGACTTCTAGAGGAAACCCGAGACGAACACGCACTTTGGGAGTATCCGAGACCAAGAGCCTCCGAGCGATTAAACGTGAAACTACTGCACGGGCCATCCGCTCTCTATAGCCCGTTATGATATCAGCTTTGCCACGCTCAAACTCGCCGGAGAGCAATGCTTCCCTTAACAGATTGAAGCTTCCTTTCAGCAGACGTTTCGCTCGTACTTCTTCTTCCACATAAATCTCGATTCGGGGCAGTAGCTGCGTAGGTTCTAAAACTGATCGCATATAGGAAATTTGGTCGACGCACGTTTCCAGAAAGAAACGGCAGAAAGCGACCAACGCGTGTTGCGATAGTGCGCCCCTGCCATCGAGATCCGACTGACGGGGTTGGTCGGCCTCTGCGAGCAAATTCTTATATCGTGTTACGTTGCGGGCGAGCCCGCGCGCGACTGACCATAAACTACTGCCGATGCCCAGTCGATCCAACATTGCATGCGCCATGAGGCAAACAACTCTTCCATTTCCGTCGTAAAACGGATGAATCCAAACGAAACGGTGGTGTGCTGCAGCGGTCGCCACGATTTGGCGCATTTTCGAGAGGTGACTTGGATTGTAGGCCTCATCGAATCGATTGAGAAACCTCGGTAGCGCGGTCGCTGCAGGAGGAACGTGGCTCCCAACCTGGACCTCTCCATCGCGTAGAACTCCAGGCTGTACGCGAACCTTTCGATGAGAGGGAGGGTCTTCAACCCAAAGCATGGCTTCGGGTAGACGACTGCAAAACTCTCGATGAAGCCAAAGAGCGTATTTGCTCGTGAGCGGCACCGACTGGTCATCCTTGCCTTCATCGATAGCTTTCTGGACTTCGATGTGGGCAACTGCTTCAAGTTGGAGGTTTCGTCTTTCTGGTTGCTGTGCGAAGTCCTTCTGCAAGGCACGGTCGATGTCACGAGGGTGCGTGTTATGTCCCTCGATGGAATTCGAGTAATAGCAATTCATCGAGCGAACAAGATCCCCGATTGACCTTGTCACGATAGGGTGGATTTGACCAGTTAGGGAGTTTGCCTTTGCAATTAGATCAAACGCGATGTCTTCTAGGTCGCGGCAGTTCTCTTCAGGAAGTTGTCCCGCCTTTAGTTGAAACCTGAAAGAGAAAGCAGCGGCTCTCGACCCGAACTCGGATAGAGTTCGGGTTGGAAACTCTATTTTGAGAGGAGAGCCGCTGTGAAGAAAACCTATCAGG
>Ga0326727_10003730_pt1 | contig 47937 bp, 42 predicted proteins | sample MB2enrmetagenome_FD_207643 | JGI IMG/M metagenome (GOLD analysis project Ga0326727, IMG submission 207643) | Lab enriched peat soil microbial communities from McLean, Ithaca, NY, United States - MB29MY | ecosystem: Environmental > Terrestrial > Soil > Wetlands > Peat | place: USA: New York... | reverse complement strand
CGCTAAACTTTGTCCCACTCTCACCCTCGCCGCGCAGCCCGAGGCCGCCTGTGCTGCGTAACCCTTCCACCCTCTTCTTAGGAAGGTTTTGACTTTTTTGCTTGCAATTCAACAGAGAATCTAAAGCCCGCATTTTTTTTGGCCCTAGATGGCACGGCTGAAGCCGTGCCCTGCCCAAAACGAGTTATGAAACACGCTCTAATAAGTGAACAGGAAAGAATTCACTACACCGATTTGGCGTCAACAATCCCCGGTTCGGTGGTTGGCAGGTGGAAGAGGCGGTGCAGGGCTGTGGTCAGAAGTTCTTGTTCCGTTTTTTCTGGAAGGCCCTTGAGTTCGCGGGACAAAGACGCGGCGATGCGCTGGGTCATGCGCGACATCATGGCGGCCAGCATTTCGTCCTGGTTCTTGGAGAAGGGGCCGTTCTCCTGCCGGAAGGCATGCAACTCCTGGCGGCAAAGCTCGTCGAGGCGTTGGCGCAGGGCCACGATGGTGGGCACTGCGGTCTCCGCCATGAGCTTGCGGCGGAAGCCTTCGGCTTCGGCCTGCAAAATTTTCTGCGCTTCGCGCGCGGCCGCCTCGCGTTCGCTGGCGTTGCGGTCTTCGACGTTTTCCAAGTCGTCGAGGTCGTAGAGGTAAACCCCCTCGACCTCGCGCACGGCGGCGTCGATGTCGCGTGGCATGGCGATATCGACGATGACCAGCGGCAGGTCTTCGCTCTCGTTATTATTTTTGCGCACACGATTTCTGCGTTCGCGAATCACACTCTCGGCTTCTTCGCGGCTGAGAATGGTGTGCGGGCAGGAGGTCGAGCTGATAATGATGTCGGCCTTGGCCATGTGCTGCAATCGCTCTTCGAAGGGGAAGGCGACGCCAGCGAGTTTGTTGGCGAGTTCGCAGGCGTGTTCGAGGGTGCGGTTGACGACACGCACGCTGCCGGCGCCATGCTTAAGCAACTCGCGGGCCGACATCTCGCTCATCTTACCGGCGCCGACTAAGAGCACCTTCTTATGTTCGAGCTTGCCAAAGATTTGTCGAGTAAGTTCGACCGCGGCATAGGGAATGGAAACCGCGGCGTTGCCTATGGCCGTCTCGGCGCGCACGCGTTGCGAGACGGCGAGCGCCTTCTGTAGGACAGCATCGAGGAAGCGGCCGGTGGCGCCGATTTTCTGCGCCTGCTTCCAAGCCTCATTCACCTGGGAAACGACCTGGGGCTCGCCGACCACCATGGAGTCGAGGCTGGAGGCGACGCGGAAGATGTGGAGCAGCGCGCCTTCATCGAGCAAGCGATAGAAGTGCTTCCACTCGCAGAGCTTGAGGCCATATTCGGAGCCGAGGAAGCGCATGGCGGAGTTGGCGGCAAGGGTGACGTCGGTCGTCCACAGCCAAAACTCGGTGCGGTTGCAGGTGGCCATGACGATGACTTCTTCGATGCCCTCGGCGCGCGAGAGTTGGACCAGGGCTTCATAACGGCGGGTTTCGCCGATCCAGAAGCGCTCGCGCACCCCGACCGGGGCGGTGCGATAGTTCAGGCCAACCACCATGAGAGTGGGTTCCAACGCTTCTTCTCCTACCGACCCCACGGTTGGAAAAGCACCCAGCGTGCCAAACGGGGGCTCGCGGGAAAATGGATAAGACGTTATGTATCAGTTAGTTAGCTAAATTATGACGGGAAGGGAATCGGGTTCGGCAAGGCACTATTGCGGCATATCGCGCTGGGCTCGTGTCATTTGGCCCCGTAGGGCTCTTTGCCACGGAGGCACCCTTCGCTGCTCTCAGGGCAGGCTCCGGCACGGAGAAAAAGAAATGCGAAAGCTGGAGTTCGGCTTAATCCCGGAAGCTTCAAAAGGGTTTTCTTCGTGCCTCTGTGTCACCGTGGTGAAAGGTTCTTCGACAACAGAAATCGCACCGGCTAGTGTGCGGCTTCGGCTGGTGCAGTATCTTTCTCCTTTTTCAAGCCTTTGGCCTGCGGCTGGTAAACGCAAAACGGTTCCTCGTCGAGATAATTACCGGTGGCGGCGAAGGCGCGGGCGCGGCAACCCATGCATATATTGCGGAACTCGCAGCAGCCGCATTTTCCCTGGAGGTTGTTGGTGTCGCGCAGTTGGTTGAATACCACGGAATTTTCCCAGATCTCGGTGAACCGTTGCTTTCTCATATCTCCTGCCAAGGCCGGTAAATATCCGCAGGGATAGACTTCGCCTTGATGCGAGATGAAGCAGACGGCGGTCCCAGCGAGACAGCCTTTGGTCATGGCGTTCATGTCGGAGGGATGACTGCCGGGATGGCCGACAGCTTGCCCAACGGTTGTCTGTCCCATGCCTTGGGGCTTCAACTCCATGCCGGTGGAACCGGGCATGGTCATTTCGGTGGGGCCGATGCTTCTTCCGGCACTCTGCGAACCAGGCGCCGTTTGACGAACGGGTTGCGCAGCGAGAGCGGCCGCCGTGGCGGAGCGGTGCTCGGCGGCGCGGCGCTGGCGGACCACGCGGAAGTAGTGGGGCGCGCAGGTCGCCTTCATTTCGATGCCGCCTTCGAGCGAGCGATCGTAGAACCAATTCAACATGCGCTCGTACTCTTCCGGAGGGACCATTTGTTCGGCGGCGATATCGACTCCGCAGCCCACCGGCACCAGCAGGAAAGTGTGCAGCGCGTCGGCTCCGAGCGACTTCGCCAGTTCGAGCACCTGCGGAAGCTGATGGGCGTTGTGGCGGGCTATGGTGGTGTTGATTTGCACCGACATGCCGAGATATTTGAGATTGCGGAAGCCGGCGATGGCGGCGTCGAAGGCTCCGGGGATGCCGCGGAAAGTATCGTGGGTGAGGGCGTCGGCGCCGTCGAGGCTGATGGCCACGCGCTGCACGCCGCTATCGACGATCATGCGGGCGACTTGCTTGGTGACGAGGGTGCCATTGGTGGCGAGGGCGACGCGCAGACCCTTGTCCGTGCCGTAGCGGGCCAGTTGAAAAATGTCGGAACGGTAGAGCGGTTCGCCACCGCTCAACACCAGGATGGGCGTGCATACGGCGGCAATCTGATCGATGATGTCGCGGGCGGCTTCGGTCGAAAGATCGGAGGGGGCGCTGAGTTCGGTGGCGCTGGCGCGGCAATGGATGCAGTGCAGATTGCAGCCTTTGGTCAGCTCCCAGAAAATCAGGCGAGGCTTATTGGGTGCGTGACTGGAGTGCTGGGAGCTGGCAATTGGCGAAGACATGTGCGGTTTTCCTTCCGATACTTATGACCGTCCCACAGGGGCAACGATAGGAGAGAATACTACAGGCAGCGGTGACTATCATCACCGGGAATTGTGATCTTGGTCACGAGAGGGCCAAGCAACGCTTGATGACAAGGGAAAGGGGGAGCGGTGGGGACGGGAAGTCAAAACCCCAACCGCGTAACTCTTGTTGAATGTGTGGAATGCCTCATCCGGCCTGCGCTTGCGAGGCACGACCGAGCAATCTATGGACTACGTGTTTTGCCGTGTAGGAGTCTGATCCCTCGGGCAGGAAACGGCCAACTTCAGTCAAGTCATTGCCCGAGGTGACCAGGGCGCGCTCGGTGAAGTTTCCGTTGCGGACTTGCGGATGGCCGATATTCGCCAGCAGAGCGTTGCAGAGGCACTTTCGGCCCACGGTATTTTCCAGCTTTCCGCCCTTGGACTCATAGATGGTCAGGGGTTCGGCGGAGCAGCGGTAGTCGATCTCGCCCGCCGGCGTTCGGTAGGGTTCGCGCAAATAGCCGAGGTCGCAGATGCGGGGACGCGCCTGATAGACCTGTTTGTCAGACAGCGACCCTTCCAATTGCGCCACCTTAAAGGGAAAACTGGTGGGCGAAGCCATCACGTCGGTGCAGACTCGCGCCGTGCCGGCACGGGCCTTTTCCATGAGCGAGCGCTTGTAGCCGTTCTCCAAGTCCGATTCTTCGCAATAGGCGAAGGCGGTGCCGACTTGCACTCCGGTGGCTCCGGCAGCCAGGGCCGCGGTCAGCTTCTCGGGCGAGCCATATCCACCGGCGAGCCAGAAGGGAACGTTGAGTTCGCGAATTTTCTCCAGATCGACAACGTCGCGCTCGCCGTAGATGGCCTCTCCGGTGGCGTCAAGTTGGAGCTTGCCGCGGGGCGGGGCGTTGTGGCCACCAGCCGTGGCTCCTTCAATCACGAAGCCGTCGACCTTGCCGTCGGCCTTCTTGAGCATGGTGATGGCCAAGGTGTAGGAGGCGATGATGGCGAGGAACTTAGGCCGGGTAAGCGGCGGAAGATCGCGTCCCATGAACTCCCTCGGCGCGAATGCCATGATTCGGTCGTCCTCATCGTGCGCCCCCGCGACCTGGAGAAGATAAGTTGCGGGCTCGTGGTTGGCGAAGCGGTCGAGGATCCCCGGAATCTTGAGCGGAACGCCTGCCCCCATCAGAATGTATTCCACGCCGGCGAGCATAGCGCCATAAATGGAACACAAATGGGGGAGCTGGACTTTTTCCAGGTAATTGATTCCGACTGGATTGTCGTGGCCTTCGCGCGCCAGAATCACTTCGACGAAATTGGAGACGACGTAAAGTTCTTGGAGTTCGCGAGGAGGATGTTGCGCGGGCGCGGGCAGGGACTTATAGGGCGTTCTGTCCGCCTTGCCGCCGGGAATGTAATAATTGTCCCAAATACGCTCTGCGATTTCGGGAATAGGAAAGCGATCGAGACCGCGGCGCATGTGGCCGCCGGGATCGCCGTCTTGCAGGCGCCGGGCCAGGATCGAATCGAGCGCGGTCCCGGAAACTACGCCGAGTTGGCCGAGTTGAGAGACGGCATTGGCGAGCCGCCAACTGGAAACGCCCGCGCCCATTCCGCCCTGAATAATGAGTGGATAATTGCACATAAAAAACACAGACCACAAAAGGCCATTATGTCAGAGGCGCGCGCTCCCGATTGTCTGAGTTCTGTAATAAATGCTCTAGTGACCGGGAACGAAGTGACGTTCGGACGTAGCGGGACCGCGCAAGACAGGAAGTCGGCGGAGGACAACGAATTCGCGGACGCTGTATCAGTTGTGGTTGGCGAGTTCGCGCAGCGCCGCGGCGTTGCGAATCACCAGAGACGAGCCTTTCGACTGCAAGATCTGGCGCTTTCGCATTTCCGCAAACAGGCGGGTCACCGTCTCTCGCGAAGTTCCAATCATCTGCGCGATTTCCTCGTGGGTCAGTCGCAGCTTCAACTTGGGCTCCAACTTGTGGCCTTCTCCGTTCTTGGAACTCCATTCCAGAAGCAACTTGGCGAGCTTCTCGGCGGCGGAGTGGGAGAGGCCGAGCGCGCCCGCTTCCTTGCAGGCATTGTGATACTTTTCGCTCAACTGCTCGGCCACTTTGAAGCAGGCCTCGACGTCGTCTTTGAGGAAGCGAAGAAAGTCGTCGCGCTTGACGAAATTGACCTGGGTGGGGTCGATGGTCTCGGCGGTCACTTCATAAGGTTTGCCGGAGATGGCGGCGCTCAACCCGAGCACCTCGCCGGGCTCGGCCAGTTTCACAATGATTGTCCGGCCGCTGGGGGAGTTAATGGAGAGCTTAACGCTGCCTTTGCAGAGGACAAAAATGCCGCGCGGCAGTTGGCCTTCGACAAACAGCACCGCACCCTGGGGATAAGCGGTCGCGTACTTAATGTCTTCGAAAGCCTGGAGCGCGGCCGGAGGCAGATCGCAGAAGATGCGGTCGGCGCGCAGCTTGCAGGTAATACAGCTTTCGACAATTTCCATCCCGTAGGGCGACAGCATGAAGCGGCCTCCTGGTGCCACGCACCGATCGCGGCCCGGCTCGCTGGAGTGGGGCGCATTGGCAGCGGTCATTTTGCGCGGCCTTCTTGCGCAATCTCGAGTCAGTTGAGCCGGCCGCGTCTGACTGTCAGTGTCGATCGGTGGAAACCATTTGGCTGTGCTGTGAGACACATGGCATTGTGATGTTACTCACATGCTGGGCCGATCATAGTTGGTTGTTGACCGTTCGTCGTTGGCCGTTCGCCGTTCGCTTTTCGCGATACCTTAGGATTTCCCCGGGTTTATCTCCGGTAAAGCATTGGCCCGGCAGTTTCCCGAATGGAACATCATTGGAGGCATGAGGCGGCGGAGACAGGCCAATCCCCGTCGCTCAAGGCGGCTGGCGCTTCGGCGTTCGCTAACGCGTCGCGATTTTCCACCCTTCGTCGCCATGCACGAGCGCGAGCGTGGCCTTGGCCGGGTCCCCGTGATAGAAATCGGCCTGATACTTGTTGATCAGGGTTTGACGTTCCCAAACGCCGAATCCTTTTACCAGTGGGCCGCCGGCGTCAAACGCTTCTCCCACTTGATTGGGAATCCATTTCCAGGTGTATTCGACGACTACTGCGTTGGGGCTAATCCGGTGAATGGCTTCGATGGCCACCAGTTGCCGTTGCGCCAGCGGGACCCGATAGGAGAAGGTGCCATCGTCCTTTCCCGGCGACTTCTTGAAACCCGGCAGAGCGGTGACGATGCGCTCGCCATCGGCCGTGAGCGCGACCTGCGTGCCGCCCTTTTTCGCCTTCGTCAACTTCAGAATTCCGGCTTTTTCCAGCAAGCGATAATTCGGTCCGGATGGGTCGTCGTCGGCAGTGGTTCTGACGAGACCGGTGCTGAAGTGGATGACGGCGGGGCCGGGGCCCTGCAACGCCGCCGTCGCGATCGCGCGCGCTTCTTCCGCCGCCAGAGGCGTACCCCGGACTTGGAGCGCCACGAAGACGACCGTACCAACGATCAGCACCAGCAGCATCAGCATGAGGAGCATGGGCAGGAACGACGAGCGTTTTTCCATCGCGACTTCAGCTTCAAACATGGCAGTCCCTTTCTAGAGCAACCGGAAATTCATCCACCAAACTAACCCTCCTACTTAGTCCAGCTCTTTGCGAATTGCTGTGATCGAAGGCACGGGCGAGTGTGTTTTGTATCACCATGAAGGGGTATCTCGATAGCATTCCGGGAAAACCGGCACCAGGCGTCGCAGCCGCCTCTGTTTTAGGCGCGCGGCGGGGGCCCCATGCGCGTCACGTATAGACGTGATTTGTGTCACACCAACGCCAACCGCCTCACCGCATAATTACGGCAGCTTGCGTGGAGTGTACTGCCACCTTGAGCGTGGAGATTTCATGCCAAAAGGACGCGTTTCCATTGTCGTCGAGCGCTGCAAAGCCTGTGGCTTCTGTGTGGAGTTTTGTCCTACCCACGTGCTTGCGCTTTCTTCGGCTTTCAATTCGAAGGGTTACCATCCGCCGCATGTGGTGCATCCGGAAAAGTGCAGCGGCTGCGACTTGTGTGGGATGTACTGCCCGGACTTCGCCATCGCTGGCGCCAAGGTCGAAACCGCCAAGGGAGGTGACAAATGACGCCCGATCTTAATAGAGACGAACTTCATAAGAACGAGCGTCATACAGCCGACCCTCGCGGCGTGCTTACCGGCATACATTTCATGGACGGCGACCACGCCTGTTGCGAAGGCGCCCTCGCCGCCGGCAGCCGATTTGCCGCCGGATACCCCATCACTCCATCCACCGAAGTGGTCGAACGCTTCGCCGCTCGTGTGCCTACGGTAGGGGGAACCTTCATCCAGATGGAGGATGAACTGGCGGCCTCCATCACCCTGCAAGGCGCGGTGTGGGCGGGAGCCAAGGCGTTCACCGTGACCTCCGGCCCCGGTTTTTCGCTGATGATGGAGCATATCGGCTACGCCGCCATGACCGAGACTCCCTGCGTCTTCGTCGACGTGCAGCGCGGAGGGCCGTCGACCGGACTGCCCACGCTTCCCGCGCAAGCCGACATGATGCAGGCGCGTTGGGGATCGCATGGCGACTACGAAATCATCGCCCTTTGCCCCAATTCTCCGCAGGAGTGCTTCGACCTCACCGTCAAAGCCTTCAACCTGGCCGAAGAATTCCGTGTGCCAGTGATGTTCATGATGGACGAATGCGTAGGCCACATGACCGAGAAGGTCGTGATTCCTCCCGCCGATCAGATCGAAGTCGTGCCGCGCCGCCACACTCACAAGCCGGTGGCAGAGTATCTTCCCTATGGAACGAACGGCGACCTGGTCCCCGAGATGGCGCACGCCGGCGACGGCTACAAGTTTCATGTCACCGGCCTGACCCACGACGAGCGCGGCTATCCCAACATGACCCCTCCGGTGCAGGACAAGCTGGTGCGCCGCCTGCAAAATAAGATTCTTAACGCCGCCGACCGCATCGCCATGTTCGAGGAAGAGCAGATCGACGGCGCGGATGTGGTGGTGGTTTCCTACGGAATTACTTCGCGGGTGGCGCAGCGCGCTATCGAGACGGCCCGCAAGCAGGGTCTGCGCGTCGGCAAGCTGCGCCTGATCACGGCCTGGCCGTTCCCGGAAACGAAGATCCGCGAACAGGCGGCGAAGGTGAATGCCTTCGTCGTTCCCGAGCTCAACCTGGGCCAGATGGTGCGCGAAGTCGAGCGCGCCGCCGCAGGCCAAGCCAGGACGTTCCCCGTATCGCACGCCGGTGGCGGAGTGCACCGCCCCGAAGACATTCTCAAGGTAATTGTGGAGGCAGGGCGATGACCGACAGCGTAAACACCGATCTCCTCAATCCAGTGGTCAATCCGGTCGAGGCCTTTTTGCGCAGCGACCGCATGCCTCACATCTGGTGCCCAGGATGCGGCATCGGCACCACGGTCAATTCGTTCGCGCGCGCGCTCATCGATTCGAAAGTCGATTTGCAATCGCTGGCCTTGGTCTCGGGCATCGGCTGCACCGGCCGCGTGGCCGGCTACGTCAAGCTCGATTCTTTCCATACCACGCACGGGCGCGCCATTCCGTTCGCCACTGGAATGAAGCTGGCAAACCCCAAGCTCAATGTCGTGGTTTATTCCGGCGACGGCGATCTTTCGGCCATTGGCGGCAATCATTTGATCCACGCCGCGCGCCGCAATATCGATCTGAAAGTCATCTGCGTCAACAACCTGATCTACGCCATGACGGGCGGACAGAGTGCGCCCACTACGCCCGATGGTTCGACCACTTCCACTAATCCTTATGGTGTGTTCGAGCCGGCGTTCAACCTGCCCCACCTGGTCGAAGCCGCGGGCGCGGTCTACGTGGCGCGCTGGACCACGTTTCATGTGCGGCAACTGGCGCGCTCCATCAGCGAAGCGTTTCAGAAAAAGGGCTTCTCGTTTATCGAAGTCATCTCGCCCTGTCCCACCCTTTATCAGCGGCGTAACAAAATGGGCGATGGGCTCGACGCCATGAAGTTCTACAAAGAGAAGAGCAAAGTCCGCAACGGCGCGCCCACCAGCGAAGTCGGCCTGACCATGACCGGCGAGATCGTCGTCGGCAAATTCGTCGACCGCGAACGCCCCGATTACCAAACCTTGATGGGCGCACAATATACCCACGCGCTCGGCGACAAGTATGTGGAACAACCGCCCGTTGAACAGGAGACGGTATGCAGCTAACGGAAATTCGTATTGCGGGCTTTGGCGGCCAGGGCGTGATCCTTTCGGCCATCGTTTTGGGCAAGGCGGCTTCGATCCATCAGGGCGCTTTTGCCACCATGACCCAGAACTTCGGCCCGGAAGCCCGCGGTGGCGCTTGTAGCGCGCAGCTCGTTCTTGCCGAGACGCCCATCCTATACCCTTACGTCACCCGGCCCGACATCCTGGTCGTCATGTCGCAGGAAGCATACGTGCGCTTCGGCTCCGAGTTGAAAGACGGCGGCATCATGATTGTCGAGCAAGACATGGTGCGAGTTTCCGAGCTCAAGCAGGGAATCCAGGTCTACAGCGTTCCCGCCACTCGTATTGCCGAGGAGCTGGGCAAGCGCATGGTGCTGAATTCCGTAATGGTGGGATTCTTTACCGCAGTGACCAAGCTGCTCGAACCCGACGCCGTGCGCAAGGCCGTAGCCGATTCCGTTCCGCCGAGCTTCCGTGACCTAAACCTGAAGGCCTTCGAAAGAGGGTTCGAGTACGGAACCACGGCGCTGACCGCCAAACCGACCCCAGTTGGCGATGAACTGGAGGCAGAATACTCGCGAGAGTAGGTTTTCAATGTTGCATTTGCCAACTTTTATGTTGTGAAATTAAACCACGCCTTGCTTCTCCGTAAGTGATTGATCGCAAAGTGTTAATGTCTTCGTTTAACTCAAAACGCTGAAACACTAGACTCTAGCTGTTGCGATATTCATCATCGCGTCGTTTTTGAGTTCGTCGCTCGCGCCCGCGCCACGCAATTTTCATCCGTGTATATCGTTGATTTGGCAGGAGATTTTTGCCTTTAGTAATCTTTGTAGCGTTACGCTCCATCCTGGCATGGCGATTGCCTTAAGAAAAGTGCGGAGTGGCTCGCTAGACGTACCCCCCGACGAGGTGATTTATGACGGTTCTCTTGGTTCTTTTCACATTTGCGGCTTTCTTGCTGATCGACCATTTCCGCACCCGCCGGGCCGTTGCTCCCGAGCAGGTTGCCGCGCCGAAGCCTGACGCCGTGCCACGCTTGCAGCCAGCAATAGTCGGCGGCTTCGAGGTTCCAGAGAACCTGCGTTATCACCCAGGTCACACTTGGGCATTGAGCGAGAGCCCCAGCTTGGTGAGGGTCGGCATGGACGATTTTGCCTCCAAGCTGACCGGCAAGGTGGAGCGGATCGCACTGCCGCAGCGCGGCCAGTGGATTCGCCAGGGCCAGAAGTTGTGCACGATTTTCCGCGACGGCTGCTCGGTCGATATAGTTTCTCCCATCGAGGGCAGTGTGTCGGACATCAATCAGGCGCTGGTGGACAATCCAAAGTTGGCCCTGGACGATCCCTACGGCGAAGGCTGGATGGTGACCGTGCAGGCCCCCGACGCCAAGACCAGCTTCCGCAACCTGCTCGGCGGCGCGCTTGCCCGCTGGTGGACGGAAGAGTCGGCCAGCCGCCTGCAACGCCGCCTGCCGATGGCGCTGGAGATGAGTGGAGCGCTGGCCCAGGACGGCGGCGTGGCCGTGAACGACTTGGCAAGCCAGATCCCCGATCAGGAATGGCTGCCGCTGGCAAAAGAATTCTTCCTGTCATAAGTTGCAAGTCATAAGTCGGACTGCGAAGCTAACCACTTTCGCCGCCCGTCGAAACGAGTGCTGCTTGAAACACCAACCGCCCGGATCATGGCTGAAAAGCCAGGACGCCGGGCGGCTGGCGTTTTGGCTGGCGCAGCGCTCCAGGCGGTTGGCTCAATCTCTCGTATCCATTTGGAATTATGCGGGGACTCCGATTGAGGGGGAAACAGGGTACTCTGATCGGCTCTCAATGTGGTATAACTGTTATACCCATGCGATTCCATTTCGATGAGCGGAAGAGCGGGCGGTTACGGGCAAACCCGAAACGTGGCGTCGGATTTGAAGAGGCACAAGAAGTTTTCTCGCACCCTTACTACCTTGATCAGCGCTCGGATTGGCCCGAGCAGTTCCGGGCGATCGGCTGGGTGGGAGAGCAGTTATACGCTGTTATTTTTAGGTACGGGAGGACGAGGAAGGAGAATATTACCACCTTGTGACTTTTTGGAAAGCCACGAAGCAAGAGCAGGAACTTTATGAAGAGCATTCGTAAATCGCGAAAGCCAATATCGGCGGAAGCCATCGCTCGTCTTGCCGACGAGGGAAGTGATGTATCACGTTTCTTCAACAATAACGGCCGCATGATGATGCCCGGTACGATACAAAGGGTGAATGTTGACCTGGCCTCGGGCATGTTGGAAGAGTTGGATCGGGCCGCCAAAGAGTTGAACATCAGTCGGCAAGCTGTCATCAAGACGCTCATTCGCCAGGCGCTCGATCGGCAATATCGGGCACGAGCCGGTCGCCCCATGATGAAACGCAGGTAGAGTCATGCGCGGGACACATAAATCGCCACTATAATGGACATTACGAGTTATTCGCGAAGTTAGAATTCACCGAGTCCGGCGGAGTTCAGAAGTCTTGCGCTGACCCGGCTTGCGTGATCGGCGTTGCCACGGCTTGGCAGGTTGGACAAAGGGTGGATTCTTTTAGGTCGATCCACTCCACGGCGTGGGAGGGGGCCATAGCGCAGCGGTAATCTTCGCAGTGCGTTAAATCCAGGGTATGGCCGAGTTCATGGACCGCTTCCTTGATGACGCGCTGGCGAAAGAGTTGCGGGTCGGGCGGCAGGCCGTAGAATTCCTGGCGCAGGCGGTGGGCGGAGACGACGGCGCAAGGGCCTCCCATTTGCGCTTCGCCGAAAACGAAGGTGAGAATCGGAATGTAGAGATCGACGGCGGCGATGCCGAGCATTCGCCAGGAGTCTTCGTTGATGAAGGTCTTCATGCGGTGCAAGATTTCCGAGGAGTGATATTGCTGGCGCTCGCCGTGGTAGGCGAACTCGGGATCGAGGCGCGCGGGGAGCGCTTGGCAGGGGACGCGGAAAGCCGCTTCCATGGCGGGCCGGATGTCCTTCAGCAGCCCGTCATCGACGTTCCCGATCGGCAAGAGTTGCAGCAGCTTCATGCGGCAGTTCTCAGTTCCCAGTTCTCATTTCTCAGTCTCCGATCCAACTACTGAGAACTGAGAACTGGGAACTGAGAACTGGGATTTAGCCCTATCGCGCTTCGGCGGGAGTGCGCGTCCAGCCGTATTTTTTCAGCTTGTGGTAGAGAGTGACCCGGTCGATGCCGAGGGTTTCGGCGGCGCGGCTCTGATTGCCGCCGCATTCCTCGACCACGCGGAGGATGTGGGCGCGCTCCATTTCCTCCAGCTTCTGGCCGCCGCCGACGAGCGGGACGCTTTGCGGCTTGAAGATGAAATCCGCTTCGCGCAGCTCCGGTTCCTGGCCCACGACCATGGCGCGCTCGACGGCGTTCTCCAGTTCGCGGACGTTGCCCAGCCAGGGCTGCTGCTGCAATAGGTTCATGGCGTCGGGCGCAACGCGGGTGATGCGCTTGTTCATGGCCAGCGACAACTTGCGAATGAAGTGATCGACGAGCGCGGGAATGTCATCGCGGCGTTCGCGCAGCGGCGGCAGAAGTATGTGGAAGACGTTGAGGCGATAAAAAAGATCGGGACGGAATTTGCCTTCTTCGATCAGTTTTTCCAGGTCCTTGTTGGTGGCGGCGATGCAGCGGAAGTCCACCTTGATGGTTTGATTGCCGCCGACGCGGGTGATTTCTCGCTCTTGCAACACGCGCAGCAGGTCGGTCTGCGTCTTGAGGCTGATGTCGCCGATCTCGTCGAGGAAAACCGTTCCCCCCTCGGCAATTTCGAATTTGCCTTTCTTGCGGTACTGGGCGCCGGTGAACGCGCCTTTCTCGTGCCCAAACAGTTCGCTTTCGAGCAGGGTTTCGGTGAGCGCGCCGCAGTGAATGGCGACCAGGGGATGAAATCTGCGCGAGCTGGCTTGATGGATGGCGCGGGCCACGAGTTCCTTGCCAGTGCCGCTGTCGCCGGTGATGAGCACGGTGGCATCGGTGGGTCCGACGGTCTCAATGGCGTCGAAGACCTTGCGCATGGCCGCGCTCTGGCCGACGATGTCGCCGGGCCGCGCGACTTCGGCGACGGTCTCGCGCAAAAGGACGTTCTCCTGCGCGGTGCGCTTATGCGCCAGCGCTTTCTTCACCAGGTGCGCGATTTCGTCGGGGTCGAGCGGCTTGGTCACGTAATCGTAGGCGCCATTTTTCAGCGCCATGACGGCGGTGTCGACCGAGGCATAGCCGGTCATGATGATGACGATCAGTTCGGGATCGACTTCGTGCATGCGGCGCTGGAGCTCGATGCCATCGGTGCCGTGCATCTTGATATCGACCAGGGCCGCATCCCAGCGTTGTTCGGCCAGGCGGGTGAGCGCGTCGTTGGCGTTTTCCACCATGGTCACTTCGTAGCCTTCTTCGTGGAACCATTTACCGAGCGAATCGCGCACGCTGAGTTCGTCGTCCACGATCAGCAGTTTTCCCTGTGTGCTCACTTCAATCACCTCGTTCTTTTGGTTGCCGCATTCCCGCGCCGGAAGAGGGCAGGGAACCGGCATGTTCGTGGGTGGGCAGGGCAATGGTGAAAGTGGTGCCCTGGCCGAGTTGAGACGCGGCCTCGATGCGTCCATTGTGCCGGTCGATAATGCCGCGGCCGATGGCCAAGCCCAAGCCTACGCTGTGGCCGCTTTCCTTGGTGGTCAGAAAAGGTTCGAAGATCTGGGGCAGAATGTCGGGAGCGATGCCGGCGCCGTCGTCGCGCACCTGGACCACGATTTCCGCGGCATCGCTATTCAGCTTGGCGTCGATCCAAAGATTGCCGCCGTGGGGCATGGCATCGATGGCATTCATGATGAGCGCGATCAGGACTTGTTCCATCTGGGCGGGATCGCAGGGGACCAGCGGCAGGTCTTCGGCAAAGTTGAGTTGCAGATGGATGCCGGCGAGCTCGAGTTGATGGCGCACCAGCATGAGGCAGCGATCGATGACGGCGCGCAGGTCGGTGGACTGCACGTTCATGGGGGCGGTGCGCGAAAGAGTCAGAAGGTTTTTGACGAGATCGCCGCAGCGGCGGCTTTCGGCGGCGATCAGATCCAGGCATTGGATCGCTTCGTCGCGTTTTTCTTGCGCGGTCTGCCCCGATCCTACCCACTTACGAATTAGTTTGGCATAAGTAAGAATGCCAGAAAGGGGATTGTTGACCTCGTGGGCGACGACGGCAGCCATCTTTCCGATGGAAGCCATTCTTTCGACGTGCAGGACGTGATCGTGGGCGCGATTGAGTTCCTTGGTCTTCTGCGCGACGCGGTCCTCGAGCGTCTTTGCCCAAGTGACAAGCTCTTCGTTCGCCGCCTGCAACTGTAGGCTCATGTCGTTGAAGGAATGGGCGAGGTCGCCGACTTCGTCGCGCGATTGCACGTCGATTTGGTAACCAAGCTCGCCCTGAGAAAGATGTTCAGTGCCCTTCTTGAGGGCCTTGATGGGTTCGCCGACGACGCGCCACACGAACAACCAACTCAAGATCGCGACCAGTAACACAGCGCCAACGGTGTAAGAAAGCATGTGGGCGCTGCTGGACCGAAGTTGTTCGTCGGCTTTGGCCAGCGAAAGATTGGTATCGAGCACGCCTAAAACTTGCTGGCCGGCGGGGTGGGCGTGGCATTCGGCGTTGGAACAGGCGGGCTGGTTTTCCAGGGGAGTGATGATTCCGAGCACGCGCTGGCCGCTGGGATCGCGATAAGTGCGGAAGCGGTCGGGGCGATTGAGACGCGCCAGGGGCTGCGATTGGTTGTGGCAGCTATAACACGCCTCGGCGCGCTTATCGAGCACGCGGCTAACTTCGGCGGGATCGGTGGAGTAACTGATCCGGCCTTCGGGGTCGAGGATGCGCACCTTGACCATGCCGGGCTCGTCGGCCATGGTTTGGATGGCGTGATAGAGCCCTTCGCGGTCGTTGCGCAGCATGTAATAAGTGGTGCTGCGGCGGATCACATCGCTGACGCGTTCGGCGCTGACCAGTGTGCTCTGTTCCAAATGCTGGCGATGAAGGCGGACGTTGAGATAGCCCAACAGGCCCAAGACGAGGGTCATGGAAACGGCCAGCAGAAAGACGAGTTTGACGCTCAGGCTGTGCGCCCAGTTGGAGCGGCGTTCGGAGATCAACGCATTGAGATTACGATGCGACATCGGTAAATTCAGGCACAGCCGCCGGCAGGTCCGCGGCGGACGGCGCCACCACCCGCATCGGCGAGACCGCATGGGCGGCAGGGAAGACAGGGAGATACTTCACCGCGAGCCAGAAGACCGCAAATGCCGACGCGACCAGGCTCATGGTGATGGCGAGTTCGGTCCACTTGGGAAAGTAGTAAGTGCCGGAACTGGCTTCCATGCCTGTGATGGCGACGTTCATGCGGTTCGTAACAAATCCTAACAAGGTTAGCACGGAACAAAAATAAAGGGCGGTGGGATTTTCGTGGACTCGCCGGCGGAACAGAAGGAGCATGGGCGTCAACAGGAGCGCGATCTCCAGCAGGAAGAGATAGGTCTCGGTCCGCGGCAGAAGCAGGAGATGAAAAACGCCGCGATGCGCCAGGTCGATCAAGCGCAAGGTCAAATAAAACGACAACGCAACCGCCAAGACGCGGCCCAAACTGGCGAGTAAAGGCTGTTCCAACTGCTTGCCAAACGCCTTGCGGCTATGCCAGGACTCGAAAATGGTCATGGCCAAACCCGCGCAGAGAGCGGAGATAAAGAAGAACACGGGCTCGAGCGGAGAGTACCACAGCGGATAGAGCTTGCCGGGAACGATAAGGTAGAGACTGCCGAGTGAGGACTGGTGCAGAGTGGAAAGGATGACACCCATAATCACAACCGGGATCATGATGCCGCGAAGCCAGGCCAGGGCGCGGCGCCATTTCAGGCGCTCCAGCACGGCGGGCGCGAACTCCAGGGCAAGCACAGTGGTGTAGAGCATGACGCACCAGGCGATTTCGAACATGACCGAGTGGTCGTTCCACATCACCATGGGATGCCAGACGCGATATGGCCTACCCAGGTCGATGATGAGCGAGCAGATAAACATGGAGTATCCCAGGAATGCGGTGAGGATCATGGGCCGCAGCACGGGATGGTATCGCTCCAGGTTGAAGATATGGACGACCGCGGCGAGGGTGAATCCTCCACCGGCCAAGGCCACCGCGAACAACTTGAAGCCAACCCAGAGACCCCAGGGAAATTCGTCGCTAAGATTGGTCGAGGCGCCCAATCCGCGCGCGAACCGTAAGATCAGAGAATATGCGCCTGCCAGCAGAAATACCCAGAGAATGACACTCCAGAATCCGAACCTAGACTTACCCATTGTCGTCCTCGACTTGCTTCTGGTTTGCGGAGAAAGATAACTTTTCGCTTGACTCGGCGGCAGCGACTTCGGCGCGCCGGTTCGTGATCCACCATATGCCTCCCAGCAAGACGCCCCCGAGCGCGACTACGTCGGGAACTTTCGAGAGCACTCGCGAAGTTAGCAAAGGCATGGGTTCGGTGGACATGTTGGCGGGATAGCCGAACTGCTCGAACGGAATGCTGGAGAGCAGCAGCACCGAAGTTCCGCCGACTTCGTTCAGGCCGTAGATGTGCGGTAAGTATTGGCTGGGATTGTCGCGAATGCGCTTTTGCGCCTCGGCGATGAGGTCGTCGCGTTCGCCAAACTTGGTGGCTCCCGTCGGGCAAATCTCCGCGCAGGCCGTGGGCTTGCCCGCTGCGACTCGATCAGGACACAAGGTGCACTTACGCACCTTGGGCAGCACCTTGCCCCATTCGTACTTGGGGACCGAGAAGGGACAGGCCATCATGCAATAGCGGCAGCCCATGCAGCGGCTCTCTTCGTAAATCACAGGGCCGTCCGGCGTCTTGCGCAGGGCCGCGACCGGGCAAGCCGACGCGCACGCGGGATCCTGGCAATTCATGCACAAGCGGCGCATGTACTTATTGCCCTTGGCGAGGACGGCGGTGTACTTGTGCTCGGACTGTTTCGCCTCGGCAGCGATGGCTTCGGTGTAGGGCAGGCTGTTTTGCGTGGCGCACCCTTGCTCGCATTGCTTGCAATCGATACAGATGGTCGCGTCATACAGCAGGGACTTACTCATGGGGATAACTCCTGATTGCTCTAACTCCCGAGGGCTTCCGTTCCAGCGGTATGAAGTATGAGAGGAAGGCAGGCTTGGACGGCGCGGGCTTGGCAACCGTACGGAGCGGATTGGGCGGGTCAAGCAAAAAAAAAGCTCCGGGTGCGGGGAGGCGTGCGCCCGGACTCGGAGCGGCTGTTTCCTGGGGGAGAGCTAAACGGCGAGAAGCTTTCCGGCAAGCGTGGGAGCGGTTGGTTTTTCGTTCCGTTCGCCGAATTGAGCCGGGAATTTTCATTCTTGCCTTCACGCTTTCTTCCACCGCTGCCTGCCAACTTGGCAGCAGCGGCGATGCGCAAAGAGGCACAGCCTAAACACTGCGATTACTGCCAATCACTACTTCTGCAGGCTGCGAATGTACGCAACGACAGCTTTCACGTCGTCGTCAGCTAAATTCTTGACTGCGGGCGGGTGCTTCACCGTCGTCGCAACCGCCTTGGCCAGGTCGTCATCCGACTTCTTCTTGGCTTCGTCGGAAACCAGGCTCGGAATCTTAGCTGCGGGCTTGCCGGCTGCATCCGATCCGTGGCACATTGTGCATTTTGCTTTGTAGATTGCGGCACCGTCATCGGCGGCCCAGGACAGATTGGGGATCAGGATGAACAGGACAACCGCGATTGTCATTACCAGCAGCACCAGCTTTGTCGTCTTCATGATTTCGATTCTTCTCCTTTAATGTGAAGTATTGCAGCGCGATCAAGCCTGCGGTTCTTGTCGCAGTCATGTTCGTGTTGCGAAAGTAACCATCGATACAGCCCTGCAACAACTGGATGTAGCGAAAATCAGCAGCATGATCGCTGTCCAGTTGTAAGTTTCAACGTTGAGGATAATCCGCGCAGTGACCTAGATCACCTAGAGGTGTGACTGCCTGCAATAGGGAATGCCACGAGAGGTACGGTAAAATCGAGTTTCGGCACCCTGCATGTTAGGCAGCCCGTGGCCCAGGCACGATTTGTATCAGGGTATGCCTGGCGCTGACTTGGGGAGCTGGAGTTCCGCCACAGACTGCTAGAGCATTTCCCGAGTTGCTGTAGAGACGCGGCTTGCCGCGTCTTTGGCGGCGTGGGCGAGCGAGACGGGGCAAGCCCCGTCTCTACAGGAAGTAGAAGAGGTTCCAGGCTCCCTCTACATCAAATCTAGATCTCCGGTTGACGCTTTACCTCGGAAGATAGCATTTTTCCGCAAATTGTCATGTGGCGCCTTTACCAAGGCCGGTGTCGCTGGAAAGTTTATCCGCAGGCTGCAAAGGTGAACCTATCGGTCACTCCAATAGGTGATTTCGGTCACTGCGTTGCAAGCGAGCGGGAGAGAAAATCGCCCTCATCGAGGTGAAGCTATGCCGATTCCGACGATGGCTCCGCTCGCGTCGATGGTGTTGAGCCCGATCGGGAATCTGCCGACAGCGGCAGTTGTCCTGGAGCACCGTAAACACGAACATGCAACCAAAGGCGGCGGCGCAAACCTGGTGAGCAACGGCGCTGACGCTCCCCTTAACCTGAAACTTTCACTTCCATAGACCGAAGACCGCGCAGCGGCGGCGCGCATTACGTCCGCAAAGGAGAATATTGATGAGCACGCTTGTACAGGACAAGAGAGCTGACCTGGCTGGGCCGGGAATTGGCGATTACAAGGAACTAGAAAAGATTCTGCCCCACGATTACCGCTCGTTGCTGACCCCGAAAGAGACGCAGCAGGCCATCTTCCAGGTCAAACGCTATATCGAAGACAACCTGTGCAAGGAACTCAACCTGATGATGGTGGAAGTGCCGCTGATCGTCGATGTGGAGAGCGGCGTCAACGACATGCTCGATCGCGACGGCTCGCGCACGCCGATCCAGTTCCATATATCGAACGACCGCAACCTGCATCCCATCGACGCGCAGGTGGTGCAAGCGGCGACCAAGTGGAAACGCGCCGCGCTCAAGCAATTCGATTGCAAGGTTGGCGAAGGCATTTGCACCGACATGCGCGCCGTCCGCAAGGACTATTTCCTCGATCACGACCACTCCGCCTACGTCGATCAGTGGGATTGGGAGCGCGTGATGACCGCCGATCAGCGCAACCTCGAATTTCTCAAGGGCATCGTCACCAATATCTGGAAGGTGATCGTCGGAGCCGAGAAGTTTGCGCAATCGCTGTTCCCGCAGTTGAAGGACGCTCGTTATCCCAATCTGCCCGAGAAGCTTACCTTCTTACATGCCGAGGAAATTCTCGACATGTATCCCGACTTGCCGCGCAAGCAGCGCGAGACCGCGGTACTGCAAAAGTATCCGGCCGTGTTCATCGTAGGCATTGGCTGGCCGTTGAAGGACGGTTATCCGCACGAGATGCGCGCCGCCGATTACGACGATTGGGTCACCGACACTCACGATCAGACGGGCAAGGACACGCACGGGCTGAATGGCGACATTCTGGTGTGGAACTCGGTCACCAAGCGGCGTCATGAACTAACGTCGATGGGTATTCGAGTTACAGCCGAGACCCTGAAGACGCAGCTAACGATGGCGAAGCAGTTAGACTTCATGAAACTGCCCTATCACCAGGCGATCCTGAACGATAAGATCCCACTTTCGATCGGCGGTGGCATCGGACAGTCGCGGACGTTGATGCAGTTACTCCGCAAGGCGCATCTTGGGGAAGTCAGCGTTACGGTGTGGCCGAAGATCCTGAAAGACATGTGCGCCAGCAAGAAAATTTTCGTGCTGGAGTAGTCAGCCTGCTAGGAAGAAATTGGACGCCCACACATTCGCATATTTTGCGGGTGTGTGGGTGCGTTAGTAGTGCGACCGCGTGATAAGTCGTATGGGGGAAGGCTGGTACGCTTTACACCCACCCAGGTTAGCGCCCAAAGAACGGGCGCGAACCTGGGGCACCAACACCGGCCCAAAAAACGGGCGCGAACCCTTCGACAAGCTCAGGGCAGGATCTGCGGCACCTTCAACTTACTGAAGCACCTGGCGGCACGAATGAAGCCTTGCCCTTCCCCAAATCCAATCTCAACTTACAGTAACAATGAAACTGCTCGAAAATGGCACATTCGCCGGGCCACTTCTGGACAAGCGCGAGAAGTGGCGCGCCCACGCACCCCATACACCCATGCAAGCACCCATGCAAGCCCGAGATTCTAGACTTGGAGGGGCTGATCGGCGCGGAGTTTGGAGTTTGTCGGGTGTTTTTTTACGGCTTCGGAGAGGCGTCTTATGCCTTCTCTTATTAGTTCGGGAGTGGCGTTGGAGAAGTTGAGGCGCATGTGGCTGGAGCCTTCTTCGGGGTCGTTATTGCCGGCATCATGGGCATAGAAAGAATTGCCGGGGACGAAGGCCACGTTCTGTTCGAGAGCGGATTGGAAGACGGCTTCGATATCGAGTCCGGCGGGGAGAGTTACCCAGAGGAAAAGGCCGCCCTTGGGATGGGTCCAAGTTACGGTGGGCGGGAAGAAATCTTTAAGGGCCTGGAGCATGACGTCGCGGCGTTCGCTGTAAACCTTGCGGATTAATTTCACATGTTTGTCGAGATAGCCGTCGCAAGCCACTTCGTAAGCCACGAATTGGTTGAAGGTGGAAGTATGCAGGTCGGCCCCTTGCTTGAGTTGCGCGAGCTTACTGATAACTTCGGGAGGAGCGACGATCCATCCCAGGCGGAGGCCGGGAGCCAGAGTCTTGGAGAAAGTACTTAGATAAATGACGTTGCCAATGGAATAACCGTTGTCGCGGCGAAGGTTGGCGCGGTCGAGCATGACGAGGGGCGGAAGATGCTCGCCTTCATAGCGTAACTGGCCGTAAGGATCGTCTTCGACAATGGGAATGCCGTACTTATCGGCCAGCAGCACAAGTTCGTGGCGGCGGCCTTCGGACAAAGTGGTCCCGGCGGGATTTTGGAAGTTGGGCAGAACATACATGAACTTGGGACCGGCGCGCAGAGGTTTTTCCAATAAGTCGGTGCGGAGACCGTCGTCGTCGCTTAGGACAGACTCATATTCGGCGCCATAGATGTTGAAGGCTTGGAGGGCGCCGAGGTAAGTTGGGGCTTCTACGAGCACCTTGTCACCGGCGTTGATGAAGAGCTTGCCGATGAGGTCGAGGGCCTGCTGCGAGCCGGAGGTTATTAGGACGTTCTCAGTTTTGGCCTTGATGCCGTAGCGGTCCATATTGGAGGCAAGCATCTGGCGGAGGGGCTCGTAACCTTCGGTGGCGCTGTACTGCAGGGCGCCGGGCGCGTTCTCGGTAAGAACCTTATGGCAGGCTTCCTGAAAGCGCTGGACGGGGAAAACTTCGGGAGCGGGAAGTCCTCCGGCGAAGGAGATCATGCCGGGGCGCGCGATAACCTTGAGTAACTCGCGGATGCGGGAGCTGGTGATGCCTTTGGTGCGAAGGGCGTAACGGGCGGTCCATGCGGTTGACATTGGAAGTCCTCTTTACATTGTAATTCGTTGGGCGAAGGATGCGTAGTGGCGGCGAAAAGCAGGTCCTTCGCTTCGCTCAGGATGACAAACTTTATATTCAGGATGACAGACCTTAAGCATGTGACAGATCTTATATGAAATGACAAAGCATAAACAGCAGATCCCTCGCTTCGCTCGGGATGACAAAGTTGATGTGAAATGACAAACCATAAATAGCGACAACAAGCTTGACCGAGGGCGAGACGCCCCTTCGGCAAGCTCAGGGCAGGCTCTCGGGACAGCCGGCAAGATGCCGGCGCTACGCTCGCTCTAAGCGAAACCGTCGGGCTGACTAACGGCGCCGACATGGGCCTGCTCGTCGATAAAAAGGCGGCCGGCGGACAGGGCTTTACGGTCGAGTTCCAGGAGATCGAGTTTTTTCACTTTGTCTTCCAGAACGCTCAAGGCGGTGCCGGGAGCGAGGCACTCGGTTTCTTCAAGCAAGGCGCCCATGAGCACGATGTTGGCGACTTTGGTCGATCCGAGTTTGTCGGCGATTTCGGAAGCGGGAATGGCGACAACCTGAGCTTCGGGCGCGCTGAAGTTGGCGGGAAGGCTGGAGCCGTTGTAAAGAATGACGCCGCCGCTCGGGACCTCGTGGGCAAACTTGCGTAGAGAGAATTCGTTCATGGCAACGAGGACGTCGGGGTGCGCGATCAGCGGCGAGCCGATGCGTTCTTTGGACAAGCAGACATGGCAATGGGCGCTGCCGGAGCGCATCTCGGGGCCGTAAGAGGGAAGCCAGCTGACTTCGAGGCCTTCGCGCATGCCCATTTCGATGAGGAGCTGGCCGAGGAGGAGAACGCCTTGTCCGCCGAAGCCGGCGATTTTGATTTTGACATCTTTGAAGCGATGGGCGTGGCTCGAGGTGGCAACGCTGCGCGCTCCGGACTTGGCGGAGATGCCTAGCACATCGGCGACGGGGCGCTGGGGCGGGTCGGTTTCTTGAATCGCGAGCGGGTCGTGCTTGTGGTCGCGGAAGCAGTTGAGAGGGAAGACGGGGATCATCTTCTCGGCGATCCAGCGGCGGGCGACGACCGGGTCTTTGCCCCAGATGGTGGGGCAGGGCGAGAGGATTTCGACAAAGGAGAAGCCGGCGCCATCGCGCTGGATTTCGAGCGCCTTGCGGACGGCGCGGCGGGCTTTCATGATGTTCTTATTGTCGGAAAGAGCGACGCGCTCGATGTAAGTTGGAGCTTCGAGAGTGGCGAGGAGTTCGGCCATGTGAAGAGGGAAGCCTTCGTTGGAGGGACGGCGTCCCCAGGGAGAAGTGGTGCTTTTTTGGCCGACCATGGTGGTTGGGGCCATTTGGCCTCCGGTCATGCCGTAGATGCCGTTGTTGACGAAGAAGACGGTGATCTTTTCGCCGCGGTTGGCGGCGTGGACGATTTCGGCGGTGCCGATGGCGGCGAGGTCGCCGTCGCCTTGATAGGAGATGACGATGCGGCCGGGGCAGGAGCGCTTGATGGCGGTGGCGGAAGCGGGTGCGCGGCCGTGGGCGACTTGGACGTTGCCGACGTCAAAATAGTAGTAGGCGAAGACGGAGCAGCCGACGGGACTGACGAAGATGGTTTTGTCTTGCAGGCCGAGCTCCTGGAGGGCCTCGGCGATCAGCTTGTGGACAACGCCGTGTCCGCAGCCGGGGCAGTAGTGGGTCTGCTTTTGGAGTTCGGACTTGCGCTCGTAGAGGTCGTAGAAGAGCGGCGACTTGGAGTGGAGGGGCTCGTAGCCGTCGTTGGACGCGGCTCCGGGGTTCACTTCTGCATCGATTGTGCCGATATCGTTTTCGTTTGCCATATTCGTTGTCCTTTACGCAGCCCCTAAAGGGGCGTCAGGCTTTGCGGCTCTAGCGGCATCGCTAAAGCGATGCCCTGATACGAAACCTTGCAGCATCGCTAAAGCGATGCGTCGATACAAAACCCGAGTATTGCAACTTACTTGCGAGTGTTGCTACTTATTAGACCGATACCGCCATGCGCGACAAGACTTGTTCCTGAATTTCTTTGACCGAGGGGACGTTGCCGCCGACGCGGCCGTAGAACTCGACGGGCACCTTGCCGTTGAGCGTCAGGCGGACATCGTCGACCATTTGTCCGTTGCTCAATTCGACGACCAGAACTTTTTGAACCTTTGACGCCGCTTCGGCGAGAGCTTTCGAAGGATAGGGCCAGAGAGTGATGGGGCGGAACAGACCGGCTTTGACGCCATCCTTGCGGAGGGCTTCGACGGCGGACATCAAGATGCGGGAGACGATGCCATAGCCGACGAGCAAAATGTCGGCGTCCTCGGTGCGAGTGAGTTCCGAGCGCTGCTCGGCGGCTTGGGCGCGGAGATACTTGGCTTCCAGTTTGCGCTGGTGATCTTCGAGTTCGTCGGTTTCGAGGTAAATGGAACTGATCATGTTGGCGCGGGTCTCGGGCGTGCCCTTGACGGCCCAGGGTTTATCGGGCTGCGGGATCTCGCGATATTCGAGATCGAGGGGCTCCATCATTTGACCGATGAAACCATCGGTGAGCACGACGGCGGGATTGCGGTATTTGTCGGCGAGCTCAAAGGCGATAATGGTGAGGTCGGCCATTTCCTGCACGGAAGCGGGAGCGACAACGATATTGCGGTAGTTGCCGTGGCCTCCGCCTTTGACCATGGCGAAATAGTCGCTTTGTTCGGGAGCGATGTTGCCGAGGCCGGGACCTCCGCGCATGATATCGACGATGACGCAGGGCAGTTCGGCGCCGGCCAGATAGGACATGCCTTCTTGCATGAGGCTGAGGCCGGGGCCGGAGGAGCCGCTCATGGCGCGGACGCCAGCGGCGGCGGCTCCGTAGACCATGTTGACGGCGGCGGTTTCGCTTTCGGCCTGGATGAACGTGCCACCGACTTGGGGGAAGTAGAGGGCGGCGGCTTCGGCGATTTCGCTGGCGGGAGTGATGGGATATCCGTAGTAGCCGCGGCATCCAGCGAGGATCGCGCCTTTGATCACGGCCACGTTGCCTTTACACAATTGCCGCATGTTCTTCTCCTGGGACGGTGACAACCGCTTTTGGCTTGGCCTTGGCACGGTAGACCGTAATGGCGCCCGGTTCGGGGCAGCAATAGAAACAGATGCCACAGCCGGTGCAGCATTGCCCGATGTAGTGCGCCGGATGGGCACCGTACTCATTCAACTCGGGTCCGAGTTCCAGGCACTTGGGGGGACAGGACTCGACGCAGAGGCCGCATCCCTTGCATTCTTCGGTATCGATGGTAACTTTACCGCGCGGTTGGACTGCCATGCTTCACCTTTCGTTGCGACACTGTCCGTACAGTTTCGATTAGAAGCTCATGCCATACACCGGGCTGTGATCTTGAGCACCAGGTAATGTGAGGTGCGTCACATCACAGAGCCGTGGCGAATCTCTAACGTCAACGTCCAGCCCCTAAAGGGGCAATTGATTTCGAAAGACCTACGGCATCGCTAAAGCGATGCCCTGATACGAAACCTTTTGCAGGGCAAGAACTCTTCTTTCGCCCCGTTGGGGCTTGTTCGTTTTCCACTTAAACCCACGGCTTACGCCGTGGGCTGTATTCTTGCGCCGCTTCGCGGCTAAAAGCTGTGTAGACCCAACGATTATGACTCTGAAATCGTTGTTCTCATACATACTTTAACGTGCTTGTAACAGGGCCCACTCATCGCAAAGAACGCGATGAGTGGGGCACCCAACGAAACTTATACCAAGCGAAACTTTTGCCAAACGAAACTTATATCCAACTAAACTTTTGCCCAACGAAACTTATACCCACCGAAACTTATACCGGGCAAAACTTTTACCAGGGGCCGGGGGTGGTTAAAAACTCGTGGATCGACTTGGCGGCGCGGCGTCCGGCGCCCATGGCCAGGATCACGGTGGCGCTGCCGGTGACGATGTCGCCGCCGGCGAACACGCCTTTGCGAGACGTGCGCTGGGTCAGCGGATCGGCGTTGATGTAATTTCTCTTGTTGGTTTCGAGACCGGGCGTGGTGCTCTGGACGATTGGATTAGCACTCGTCCCGATGGCGATGACGGCGACCGCTAGAGGGATTTCGTACTCGGAGCCTTCGATCGGGATCGGACGGCGACGGCCGGAAGCATCGGGCTCGCCCAGGGCCATCTTCTGGCAGCGCGCGCCGGCCAACCAGCCCTTGCCGTCGTCGAGGAACTCGATCGGAGCGGCAAGCACCTGGAATTCGATGCCTTCCTGCTGGGCGTGCTTGACTTCCTCGATGCGGGCCGGCATTTCGGCCTCGCTGCGGCGATAGAGAATGAACGCCTTGCCCGCGCCGAGGCGCAAGGCCGAGCGGATGGCGTCGAGGGCGGTGTTGCCGCCGCCGATGACGGCAACGTTTTTGCCGCGGAAATCGACCATGGGCTCGTCGTATTTGGGAAACTCGTAGGCGTGCATCAGGTTGATGCGAGTCAGGAATTCGTTGGCCGAATAGACGCCGTTGAGATGCTCGCCGGGAATGCCCATGAACTGCGGGAGTCCGGCGCCGGTGCCGATAAAGACAGCGTCGTAGCCTTCGCCTTCCATGAGTTCGTCGATGGTAACGGTGCGTCCCACGACGACGTCGGTCTCGAAAACTACGCCCATGGCGCGCATGTAATCGACTTGCTGACGGATGATTTGCTTGGGCAGGCGGAATTCTGGAATGCCGTAGACGAGCACGCCGCCGATTTCGTGCAAGGCCTCGAAAACGTGGACCTGGTGGCCCTTCTGGATAAGATCGCCAGCGGCGGTGAGGCCGGAGGGGCCGCTGCCGACGATGGCAACTTTCTTTCCGGTGGGCGTTGCCTTGGGCAGATTGCCGGTGTCGAGATGGCGCTGCTCGTAGTCGGCGACGAAGCGTTCGAGATAGCCGATGCCGAGGGGCTGAACTTTTTTACCCATGAGGCAGCCGCCTTCGCAGTGGTCTTCTTGCGGACAGACGCGGCCGGTGATGGCGGGAAGGACGTTATCTTCGCGGATTTTGGCGGCGGCGGCGAGATAGTCGCCAGCGACGATGAGCTGCACGAATTCTTTCACCTTGACGCCCACGGGACAGTCGACCACGCAAACGGGCTTGGCGCATTCGAGGCAGCGGAGGGCTTCCTGGCGGGCGAGTTGCTCGGAATAGCCGAGGTTGACTTCGGTGAAATTGGTGGCGCGCACGAGAGGGGGCTGCTCCAGCATGTGCTGGCGGGGCAGCTTCATGCGTTCCTTTAAGGATAGAGGGTTAAGCGGGGGCTGTTTGGTGGTTTGCTTGGTGGGTTCGCTCACCGGCGGTCTCCTTGCGCCGAGCAAGCGCCTTTATTTTCGGCGCGCACGGCCTCGATCTGCGACGCGGTGTCGCGCTGGAAAGCTTCCATCGATTTTTGTTCGGCGGCGCGGTACATGGAATTGCGCTGCACGAGGACGGCGAAATCGACTTTGTGGGCATCGAACTCGGGGCCGTCGACGCAGGCGAACTCGCTTTTGCCATCGATCAGGACGCGGCAGCCGCCGCACATGCCGGTGCCGTCGATCATGATGGGGTTGAGGCTGACGACGGTGTGGATGCGCTCTTTGCGGGTCATCTCGGCCACGGCGCGCATCATGGGAATGGGGCCGATGGCGAGGACGAGATCGATGCGGACGCCGTTTTCGATCAACTGGCGGAGCTTGTCGGTGACGAAACCCTTGTCGGCATAGCTGCCGTCGTCGGTGGTGAGCATGAGGGAATCGCTGACGGCGCGCAGTTCTTTCTCGAGGATGACGAGTTCTTTGTTGCGCGCGCCGACGATGGAGATGACGCGATTGCCGGCCTGTTTGAAGGCGACGGCCGTGGGATAAGCCATGGCGGTACCGACGCCGCCGCCCATCACGACCACGGTGCCGAAGTTCTCGATGTGCGAAGGCTTGCCCAGGGGGCCGACCACATCGAGGATGGAATCGCCGGCGTTCAGGGAATTGAGCAGGTTGGTAGTTTTGCCGATCGACTGCACGACGATGCGAATGGTGCCGCGCTCGGGATCGGAGTGTTCGATGGTGACGGGAATGCGTTCGCCCTGCTCGTAAAGACGCAGGATGACGAATTGGCCTGGTTTTTGTTTGCGTGCAATGCGTGGGGCCTCGATCTCGAACCGCTTGATACCGGGGGCCAGGAACTCAGCAAGCAGAATTTTGAACATAGGTCCTTGCTAGCCTTACAAGATATTGTCCGCAATGCGAGAGAAGGTGGCTGTGACGCAAGTCACTGGTGAGGGCGAGCGCGGTCACGCACGGCAACCAACACGATTTATTGCGGATACCAGTCGAGCAGGCGGACTTCGATGCCGGTGCCTGCGAGCTTTTTCTGGAACACTGCAAGATCGGAGCCGTGGTAGTGATAGGGAATCACGACCTTGGGGTGGAAGGCTTTGACCGCGTCGGCCGCTTCTTCGGGAGGCATGGTGTAGGGGAGATTCATGCAGACGAAGGCGACGTCGATGTTCTTGAGGGCGCGCATTTCGGGAATGTTTTCGGTGTCGCCGGAGAAATAGAAGCGGACGCCGCCGAAGGAGAGGACGTATCCGTTGCCGCGGCCTTTGTCGTGGAAAAGTTTGCCGGGCGCAGGGCCACGGGTGAGGTTGTAGGCGGGAATGGCTTCGATGGTCCAGCCCTGCCAGGTTTTGGTTTCGCCATTGGCGATGGGCTTGGCCGTGTTGACGGTGGAGACGACGGCGGGGGCGGCCAGAATTTCGGTCCCGGGCTTGGCGATTTCGGCGATGGAAGCGGGATCCATGTGGTCGAAGTGAATGTCGGTAATGAGGATGAGATCGGCTTTGGGAAGACCCGCGAGCTTGGCGGGTTTGGCGGGGTCGAGGTAGATGGTCTTTCCGCCGGCTTCGATCAGGGTGCTGGCGTGATAGAGCGGAGTGATCTTGACGTCTCCAGCTTTGGTCCGGAAGATTTGCGGAGTGGCGGCGGAGTAGGCCAGGGAAGACATCACGGCGATGGAACAGGCAAGAAGCAGAAATAGTTTCATCTCGACCTCGCGTTGGAGTGCGATCGTTTCCGCACAGCAGGAGTTTACAACGAAGCGGACGTTTGTGGGCGCACAGACATGTTTACTACAAAGGGGTGCGGCAAAAGGCAAGAGCTTGAACCACGGGGGGCACGGGGGAGCACGGAGGAAACCGCGACTAGAGCGGGACGGGTGTAGAATTGCGGGTTTGCGAGGCTGAGAAGAAATTCTTGCTTCGATGTTTGACTTGGAGGTATTCCCGTGCGTTGGATCCATCTGTTCTTTCTATTGACGCTGTTGACGATTGGCGTGGCTGTGGCGCTGCCACTTGCAGCGCAGGAAAATTCGATGCAAAAATCTTCGACTACTCTCTCCGCAGGAAACGCCGGCTCTGGTTTGCAGCCGGTGTGGATGAAAGATGCGATGGCCAAGATGGAGCGCGAGCTGGTGGCGAAATATGGCGACGGGCAACGGGCGCGGACGGAGCGCGGGCTCGGCCAGGTGGGCGAGTTCTGGCGCGCCGAGGATGGCAATGCGGCAGCGTTTGAAAATTTTGTGCGGGAGAATTTCGCCGGCGATCAGGCGGCGCTCGACACCATGTTCGAGCGCTTTCAGCGGCTGCTGGAGCAGTTCGATGGGCACATGCACGAGATCAGCCGCGAGTTCAATCAGCAATCCGATCTCGATTTGGGGCCGGTGCTGCCGTATGACGAAGTTTTCGCGGGCTACGATCCATCGGCGCACGCGATCGACGATTTTTTTCAAAACAAGCTGGCGTTTACGGTGCTGCTGAATTTTCCGCTGGCCACGTTGGATGAAAGCTTGAAGGATGGCGGCGCGTGGAGCCGCAGACAGTGGGCGGAAGTCCGGCTGGCGCAGCGTTTCGGGAAGCGCATTCCGGCGGATGTGAATTTGGCCATCGCGCAGGCGGGGGCCGAGGCGTCGCAGTACATCGCGGAATACAACATCTGGATGTATCACTTGCTGGACGCGCAAGGGCAGAGGATTTTCCCGCCGAAGACGAGGCTGCTCACGCACTGGAATTTGCGCGACGAAATCAAGGCGGACTATGCCGACAAAGAAAACGGCCTGGCCAAGCAGCGCATGATCCAGCAGGTGATGGAGCGGATTGTTACACAGACGATTCCCGAGGTTGTGATTGACAATCCGGGCGTGGATTGGAATCCGTACACAAATGAGGTGAAGGCGGCAGCGGAGAAAGATGCGGATGCGGCGGCAGAGAAGAGCGGAATGAAGATCGGCAACGCGCGCGAACCCGACACGCGCTACGCCGTGCTGCTCAAGGATTTTCGGGCGGTGCGGCAGGCCGATCCATATTCTCCGACGGCGCGAACGTTTATCGACCGGCGCTTCAATGAAGACCGCGAGATTCCGGAAGCGCGGCTAAACGCGATGCTGGAGAAGATCCTGACCTCGCCGCTGGTTATGCAGACGGCGAAGCTGATAGAGGCGCGGCTGGGAAGGCCGCTCGAACCGTTCGACGTTTGGTACAACGGATTCCGGCCGGGCAGCGAATACCCGGAAGCGAAACTGGATGAGATGGTGGCGAAGAAATATCCCACCGCGGCGGCGTATCAGAAGGACATTCCCAATCTGCTGGTGAAACTCGGCTTTACGCCGGAGCGCGCGCAGTATGTGGCGAACAATATTATCGTCGATCCGTCGCGCGGTTCGGGACACGCCATGGGAGCGGAGATGCGCTCGGAGAAGGCGCACTTGCGCACGCGCGTGGGAAAAAACGGCATGAACTACAAGGGCTTCAACATTGCCGTGCACGAGATGGGACACAACGTGGAACAGACGTTCTCGCTGAACGAGGTCGATTACACGCTGCTCCAGGGAGTGCCGAACAACGCGTTTACCGAGGCGCTGGCGATGTTGCTGCAAGGGCACGACCTGGAAGCGCTCGGGCTGGCGGCTCCGGACGCGAAGAGTCAGGCGGAGAAAACACTGAGCGATTTCTGGGCCACGTACGAGATTGCCGGAGTGGCGCTGGTGGATACGGCGATATGGCACTGGATGTACGACCATCCCGAAGCCACGCCGCAGCAGCTCAACGAGGCCACGGTGCGGACCGCGAAAGATGTTTGGAACCGCTATTACGCTCCAGTGTTCCACAAGAAGGACGTGGTGCTGCTGGGAATTTATTCGCACATGATCAGCGACTTTTTGTATTTGCCGGATTATCCGATCGGGCACATGATCGCGTTTCAAGTGGAAGAGCAAATGAAGAAGGCGGGAGCGATAGGGCCGGAGTTCGAGCGCATGGCGAAGATGGGGCGGGTGAGTCCGGACCTGTGGATGGTGCAGGCGACGGGACGTCCGGTGGGGCCGGAAGCCTTACTGGAAGCGACGGAGAGGGCGCTGGCGGAAGCGGGGGCGAAGTGAGGGCGGCGGTTAAAACATTTTCATAGTTAGTGTAATGCGAGTCCGCCTCCCAGGTTAGCGCCCAAAGAACGGGCGCGAACCTGGGGCACCAACTCAGGGCAAAGAACGGGCGCGAACCCTTCGACAAGCTCAGGGCAGGCTCTGGGGCGCCTTGCTCCAATAAAGTCGCCGGGTTGCAACTTCTGGGAAGTTCATCACATTACATCTAGCGCCCACGCACGCACTTGAGTATTCTCTTGGAGATGGACACTGTCTCACTGAGCGAGTTGTTGGGAGCGACCGTCTATGACGCGTCTGGCGCCGCGAGCGGACGAGTGCGCGAGGTGGCGCTGGCCCCGCAGGAAGACCGCGTTCATGTTGCTCTGTTCATCGTCAAAACGGCGGCGGGAAATCGCGTATTGCCGATGACGGCCGTGGCTTCGATCAATGGCGGCATTCGCGCCGCCACGATGGCTGGAGAGTGGGCTTCGGCCGATGGCTCCGAAGGATTGTTGCTGCTCAGCCGCGATCTGCTCGATCAGCAGGTGATCGACGTACATGGGCGCAAAGTGGTGCGCGTGAACGACGTGGATTTTTTTCGCGAAGTGGCGCACGAGCGCGCCGTCTTGAAAGTTGGCGGCGTGGATGTGGGGACGCGGGGAGCGATCCGGCGGCTGCTGAAAGGGATGGTGCCGGCGGTGGCGCTGCGGGCGTTGTTGACGCGGATTCCTCCACGCGACATTCCGTGGGACTTCGTCGATTTGATCGAGACCGACCCGGCGCGGCGGGTCAAGCTGAAGATTTCGCATGAGCGGCTGGCCAAGCTGCATCCCGCCGACATTGCCGACATAGTGGAAGATCTGTCGCCCGACGAGCGGGAAGCGGTGTTCGAGACGCTGGACGAAGAAGTGGCCGCGGACGCGATGGAAGAGCTCGAACCGAAGGTGCAGAAAGCGGTGGTGGAATCGCTCGATTCGGACCGCGCCGCCGACATTGTCGAGGAGATGGAGCCGGACGCGGCGGCCGACCTGTTGGGAGATCTTTCCGATGAGCGGACGTCGGAAATCCTGGTGCAGATGCAACCGGAAGAGCGCCAGGAAGTGACGGAGCTGCTCGAGTTCAAAGAGAATACGGCGGCGGGACGGATGACGACCGAATACATCGCGCTGCCGGTGGGGGCGATGACGCAGGACGCGATCGAGGCCATGCGGGGTTTTGAAGGGCGCATGGAAACGATGAGCACGATTTACCTGACGGATTCGCATGGGACGCTGGCGGGCGCGGTGCCGCTGGTGAAGATCGTGCTGGCACCGGCGGCGACGCCGCTGCTGGCGTTGGCGCAGGAGCCGCTGATTTCCTGCCACGAAGACGCGAAAGAGAAGGAATTCGCCGAGCTTTTCGACAAGTACAACCTGCTGACGTTGCCGGTGATCGACAAGCACAATCAACTCACGGGCGTGATTACGCCGGACGATGTGATCGCGATGCTGCGGGCCAAGCTGTAGTTGGCTTGCAAGCGCCGACGCGAGTTGCTTCATTGGCAGGGATCGCTTCGTAGAGCGTATTTGGCTCTATTAACATACTTGGAGCGCGGCGTCTTGCCGGCTCACGAGTACCCATCCTGAACTTGCCGGAGAGGCATCTTGCCCTCACAAGTGGGGGGCGGGACGCCCCCGACGACAGCCGCCGAGACGGCGGCGCTACAAGGAATTCAACAGAACCAAACACACTCTATAAAAGTTTCGCGGTTTTTAACAGATTCAACTATCCAGACGGCGCGTTGAGCGTTTATTCTGGACATTCTGTTTTGCCAATCTAATCGAGACCGTGTCCTGTGCGAACGAGATTCCTGAGAAGTTGGAAATTCCGGCTGCTGTTGTTCTTTGCCGTGGTGGGTCCGGGCTTCATCACCGCGAATGTCGACAACGATGCCAATGGCATCTTCACGTATTCGCAGGGCGGCGCGCAGTTCGGCTACATACTGCTGTGGACGATGATCCCGACGACGATCGCGCTGATTGTGGTGCAGGAGATGTGTGCGCGGATGGGAGCGGTCACGGGTAAAGGGCTGAGCGATCTGATCCGCGAAGAATATGGGCTGCGCATCACGTTCGCGATGATGATCGTCATACTGTTTACGAATTTCGGGAACGTGGTAGGCGAGTTCATCGGGATTGCGGGGAGCCTGGAGCTGTTCGGGGTTTCGCGGTTCATCTCGGTGCCGGTCTGTGCTGTGATCGTTTGGCTGATTGCCGTCAAAGGGCAGTATAAGAGCGTAGAGAAAGTGTTTCTGTTGGCCTCGTTTTTCTACATCGCATACATCTTTGCCGGAGTGCTGGCGAAACCGGCGTGGATGGAGGCGATCAAGGCCACGGTAAAACCTCCAGGGATAGCGGCCTTCAAGCAGATCCCCTATGTCTATCTGATCATTGGCATAGTCGGAACCACGATCGCGCCGTGGATGCAGTTTTATTTGCAATCGTCGGTGGTGGAAAAAGGAATCACGCGACGGCAATATAAGGCGTCACGGCTGGACGTGATTGTGGGCTGCATTTTTACCGACGTGGTGGCGTGGTTCATCATTGTGGCCTGCGCCGCCACGCTCTACATGCATGGCATTCGCGACATTCGCGATGCGGCCGACGCGGCGCAGGCGTTGCGTCCATTGGCGGGCGACTGGGCCTACATACTGTTTGCGCTGGGACTTTTGAACGCGTCGGTGTTTGCGGCTTCGATTCTTCCGCTTTCGACGGCCTATACGGTTTGTGAAGGATTGGGTTTCGAATCGGGAGTCGAGCGAAACTTTTCCGAAGCGCCCGTGTTTTATTGGTTATATACGGCGCTGATTGTTGCCGGAGGAGCCGTGGTCCTAATCCCCGGACTCCCGTATTTGAAGATCGCTGTGTTTTCACAGGTGGTCAACGGCGCGGTGTTGCCCTTCGTGTTGATTTTCATGTTGCTACTGATCAATAAGAAAGAATTGATGGGCGATTTCGCGAACAAACCTATGTTCAACATAATCGCCTGGGCAACTACCGTAATTATGATTGTGTTGACGGTGTTCTTTGTGTACGGATACGTGGCGGGATGGGACAAAGCAGCTTGAACGTAATTGAAAACTGTTATCCCGAGCGAAGCGAAGGACCCATGTACTCCAGCGCTCAAATGCATAGGTCCTTCGCTACGCTCAGGATGACAAAATCTGGGTGAGTGTTGCTACGGCTTAGACGATTTTTCCCGCTGCCAAGTCCTTCACCAGTCCCAAGTCGGCGTCGAGGAAGTCCAGATCGAGCAATTCTTGGGGGGTGGCCCAGCGGATTTCGCGGAAGATGCGGTTTTCGAGTTCGCCGCGATAGTTGCGCACATCGAAGAAGCGGAGTTCAATCGCACCGCCGCCGGGGTACCGATGGACGATGCGTGCGACTTCGCGGCCGACTTCGGCCACGATGCCGAGTTCTTCCTCGAGCTCACGGCGCATGGCAGCGCGCGGCTGTTCGCCATCTTCGATCTTGCCGCCGGGAAATTCCCATTTGAGCGGCATGGCTTGGTGCCGCGTCCTCTGGCAGGCGAGGATGAGGCCGTTTTTGACGATCAGCGCGGCTACGACTTGTTTCATGGATGAAGAAGCGCCTCTGGCTTTTAGCTTCTGGCAGGGTACGATTACTTGTTTTCGAGCCGCTTGCCCACGAGCTCGGCGCAATATTCGACGAGTTGGCGGTCTTCTTCGCCGAATGCCGCTGCGAAGTGGCTGTCGATATCGAGTTCGCCCGCGACCTGGCCGCGCACAAAGATCGGGACCACGATCTCGGACTTGGTTTCGAGCGAGCAGGCAAGATAGCGCCGATCGGCCTTTACGTCATCGACCACCACCGTCTTGCCCGACGAAGCCGCGGCGCCGCAGATGCCCTGGTTCAGAGATATGCGGGTGTGCGGAGTCATCGCACCCTGGTAGTGTCCGAGGACGAGCGCGGGCGGATCGGCTCCGGGCTCGAGCATGTAGAAGCCGACCCAGTTGTACTTCAGCATTTCGCGGTTCAGCAGAAGCGTGATGTCTTGCATCAGTTGGTCCGCGGAGCGCGCTTGGGAATTCAGGTGGGCCGCTTGGTTGCGGACTTCGTCGATTTTCTGAGTATTGGATGTAAGGGCCATGACGATAATCCTAAACTAAGATGCCGGGGTATAGCATGGCGGTTCCATGACACGAATTTCCGCGACATTGCTTTAGCGATTCGACTGGGGCTGGTATATCGTCCAGCGGTTGGCGATGGCGATCTCTTTTAGATTCGAATTGGGATTGATGGCGAAGGGATGCTTGGACATGGCCAGCATCTCGCGGTCCCAGATGGCATTGCCGAAGGCGCAATCGGGCGGGGATGGGATCGAGGACCGGATGGCCTCGACTTTGCCGGGGCCGCACGGGACGCGCACGAGGCGATCGGTAATCACGCCGTTTTGAATGGCGCCGTCGCGAGCGTCGTCGATGGCGTCATCGATAATAACTTCGGCGGCGAGGATGCGATTTTGCGAGATGCCGAAGTAGCGCATGCCGGAACGGATGATCCATTGGTTGGAAGAGGAGACGGCCCAGACGTCGCAAGCGGAGGCGCTGAGGCGGCGCACTAATTCGCGCATCTCGGGGAAAATGTTGGGGACGACGGCCTGGGCGAAGTAGGCGTCGGCGGCCTGTTGCACGCGGGCTTCGGAGAGTCCGCGGTGGAGGGTGACCATTTCTCCGCACATGACATCTTCGGGGACTTGGCCGGCTTTATAGGCGGCGTAACGCGGGCGCGCCCAGAGCGCGATTTCAGGCGAGACGAGGGCGTGATCGAGTTCCCAGGAAAAGAAGCCTTCGCCGGCGTCGCCGGACCAGAGGGTGCCGTCGCAGTCGAAGGTGGCGACTTGCGCTTTGAGGGCGAGTACGGATTCGACGAATTCGGTTTGCCGAGATGAGAGACGCGTCATGAAATAGAGGGCCCTTGCAGATTAACTCAATGGTGGAAGCTGTGATGGCAAAGAAGCATATTGCTACGGCGTATCCACTTCGGTTTTTACCAACGGGTCGTTTACCGGAATGTAAGCGATCTCAGTTGAGTGCGCTTGCTCGACGGCGAGCACGGTGGAAGTTTCCGGCGCTTTTAGAAACGCTTCGATCAGATCGCGGGCAGCGAGAATTGGATAGCCGTGCTTTCCCTGGTATTCGGGGACGACGGCCCATTTTCTTTGGGTGGTGGCGTGAGCGAAGGCGGATTCGAGAGCAGCAAGCGTTTCCATACGGACGGGCGGGCGGTCCGCGAGAGTAATCATGGCGGCGTCGCGTCCGCGGTTGAGAACTTCGCGGAGGCCAATGCGCAACGAACTGAACTGGCTGAACGCGGGGTCGGGATTGACATCGGGATTCAGCACCAACGACGCGCCATTGGCATAGACGACGGGAGCCAGGGCGTCAGCATTCGCGCCGGCGACGACGAGCACGACATCGACGTGAGAGAAGAAGAGGCGTATGGCGGCGGAGAGGAACGTGTCTCCGGGCGCCGAAGCGGTGGTGCGCGGAGGCCAGGGCAGCTGGGCTATGTCGTCCGCCGCGAGAATGACTCCGCAAAAAGCTGGGGTGCGTCCCATGAAGGCACGATAGCAAAGTGCTGGCAGTTTGCCTAGCAGCCTGTGAAGCCATGCCCCCTCAGGGGCTGAAGCCCCTATCATTTTGCGTTCGTACGTACGGGCTGAAGCCCGTACCCTTCAAAGCCCAACAGTTATTGGAAAGGTTCTTAGAGTAATGCGAGGCATCCACCCTGGTTAGCGCCCAAAGGACGGGCGCGAACCTGGGGCACCTTTCGGCAAAATGCAGAGGTCCTCCGCTTCGCTCAGGATGACAGATGTAATTGGATGGCAAGCGAAAAGAGAAAGCGAAACGCTATTTTTCTCTGGCGACGACGAAGTCGGGGGCATGGAGGAGAGCGCGCTTGATCTCGGAGTCGGGAAACATGGAGAGGGCTTGGCGGGCCGACTCGGCGTAGCGGGCGGCCTCATTAGAGGCGTATTCGAGGGAGCCGTAGCGGTCGAGGATGGTGAGGATCTCGGCGTGAGAGACGCCGTTGAAGGCGCGATTGCGGAGGATGGTTTCGATTTGGCCGCGCTCGGCGGCGGTGCAACGCTCGAGCGCATGAATGACGGACATGGTGGCTTTGCCTTCGCGCAGATCGCTGGCCACTGGCTTGCCCAGGACGCTTTCGGAGGCGGTGAGGTCGAGGACATCGTCGACAATTTGGAAGGCCATGCCGAGATCGCGTCCGTATTGGCCGAGGCGCTCTTCCTGGGCTGCGGTGGCGCCGCCGAGAATGCCGCCAGCCCTCATGCAGACGGAGAACAGGCAGGCGGTTTTGCGATAGATCAGGTCGAGATACTCGTGCAGCGGGATTGGCCGACCGAGCTTCTCCATCTGGAGCAGTTCGCCCTCGACCATCTGCTGGGTGAGTTCGGTGAGCACGTCGAGGATGCGGAAATTGCGCTCCTGCACGGCGATGCGGAAGGCCTGCATATAGAGCCAGTCGCCGGCGAGGACACACATGGAGTTGCCCCACTGGGTGTTGGCGGCGGGACGGCCGCGGCGGGTTTGGGCGTCGTCGATGATATCGTCGTGGACGAGCGTGGCGGTGTGGATGATCTCGACGACGGAAGCGAGCTTCACCGCGCCATCGCCTCTATAGCCGAGGAGTTTGGCGGAGAGCAACAAGAGCGCGGGGCGGATGCGCTTGCCGCCGCCAGCGCGCAGATACTCGCCGATTTCGGTGATGGAGGCGACGTTGGAGACGGTGTCGCGCCCGAATTGCCCTTCGATGGCTGCGATGTCGTCGCGCAGAAGGTCGAAGATTTCTTTACCGTTGATGGACGTGGTTGTCGCCAATGCGCTCAGTTGCTCCGGTAATTCGTGAACTGCAGATCGATGCCAAAATCCTGCTGCTTGACCAGCGCGATGATTTCCTGCAGGGTGTCGCGGTCTTTACTGCTGATGCGGACCACATCGCCTTGGATCGAGGCTTGCGCTTTTTTCTTCGAGTTTTTGACGAGCTTGACGATCTCGCGCGCCTTTTCGATGGGGATGCCCTGCTGGATGGAGATCTTTTGCTTGACGGTGCCTCCGGCGGAGGGCTCGAGCGCGGCGTAGGTCAAGCCTTTTAGCGGTACGCCGCGTTTGACGAGCTTCTGCTGGAAAACGTCGTTGACCGCCTTGATCTTGAATTCATCGGCGGAGTGCAGCAGGATGGCGTCGGCGCCTTCCATGGCGATCTGGGACTTCGAGTCTTTCAGGTCGAAGCGGGTGTGGACTTCCTTCAGCGCCTGCTGAATGGCGTTGGCAACTTCCGCGAGGTCGATTTTGCTGACGATATCGAAACTGTTATCGGGCATGGGATGTCATCAAACGATTAGATTTGCCATGCCGGAGGACCGTCGCACGAACTTTGCAAATCCTAAGGAGCGCTCACCCCGAGCATGCACTACTGAGGGTAACAGAAGAGGCAATATCTGCGAAGGCCGTTATGCGCGAGTTTGCAAGTTTGGCGTTACAGGCGCGAGGCCGAAGAAGCTGTAGAAATTCTGGGCGGTGCGCGAGCCGATCTCTTCGGCGGGCAAGTTGCGGAGTTGGCCGATCTGGCGGGCGACTTCGGCAACAAACGCGGGTTCGTTACGCTGGCCGCGATGAGGGATGGGCGCGAGGTAGGGCGAGTCGGTCTCGATCAACATGCGGTCGAGGGGGACGATTTGCGCGGCGTCGCGAATGGGCTGCGCCTTGGGAAACGTGATGTTGCCGGCGAAGGAAATCATGAAGCCGAGATCGAGTGCGCGGCGCGCATGATCGACGCTGCCGGTGAAGCAGTGGAGGATGCCGCCGAGCGCGCTGGAACGCCAGTGCGCGGAGATCATCTTGAGGCAGTCGTCCCAGGCGTTTTCGCTGTTGTCGGAGGGGCGGCAGTGGATGACGATAGGCAGCTTCGCAGCTTTTGCCAACTCCATTTGTTGCAGGAAAACCGTTTTCTGCGTTTCACGGGGCGAGTGGTCGTAAAAATAGTCGAGGCCGATTTCTCCCCAGGCAATGACCTTGGGATGGCGCGCCCATTCGAGCATTTGGGAATCGGCGGCTTCGTTGGCGAGGCTGGTTTCGTGGGGATGAACGCCGACGGTGGCCCAGATGCGGGGATAGTCCGGATTGCCATCGTATTTTTCCACGAGCTGAATGGCGCAGTTGGCGGTCGCGGGGCCGTCGCCGTTGCCGATGGCGAGATAGGCTTCGATGCCGGTTTGTTTGGCGCGCGCGAGGACGGCTTCGCGATCGCTGTCGTAGCGCTTGCCTTCGAGATGGGCGTGAGAGTCGATCAACATGGGTCGTTGGTTTCGCTGCCGAGCTCGTTTTTTGTTTAACCGCCCCGTTTACGATTTTTTCTTTGCTTTGGGTCTGGTTTTGGAAGTTTTCTTTTTCAAGGCAGCAGCATTGAGCGCGACAGCCGAGCGGATGAGATTTTTCAAAGCGCGTTCATTGATCTCGTCGCCCTCATAGAAATCGATCGCGCGCCATTGGTTGCCTTCTAGTCCCGCGTTGAAGACCTTCTCGGGATCTGGAAGACTTGCGCCATGAGAAAAAGTCATTTTCACCTTGTCTTTATGCGCATTTGCCAGCACGAACATTCCATCATGCGACCAGGTTGGGGTTCCCATCCATTTCCATTCCTCGATCACTTCTGGATCAGCGTCATGGATGATTTTGCGAAGTTTGGCAAGCATATCGCCACGCCAATCTGTTAGTCTTGCGATCTGTTTGTCAATTTGTTCGGATGGGTTCATCGAAATAACTTTTCCTCGCGTTTTTCGGCGCGACCATTATCCTTATCCTTCACGTACGCCACCCGAGCTCTAATCGCTCGGCGTGAACGGGCCAGAGGCCCGTCACCACACAATCCTGCTACTTCAGGCGCGTCCCTACCGGTACATCTTCTATGAAGCTGGCCAGCACCGGCTTGCCGCCATCGGGCGAAGCGGCGACGATCATGCCGTTCGATTCCAGGCCGCGGAGCTTGCGAGGTGCTAGATTCGCCACGATCACGACTTTGCGTCCGAGCAGGGATTCGGGTTCGTAGGCTTCGGCGATTCCGGCCACGATTTGGCGGACTTCGGTCCCGAGATCGACTTCGAGGCGGAGCAATTTATCGGCGCCTTTGACGCGCTCGGCGATCTTTACTTGGGCTACGCGCAAATCGACTTTGACGAAGTCGTCGATGGCGATTTTGCCTTCGGGAATTGCGGCGGCGGGTTTGGCGGGTGCGGGTTCCGGCTTGGGCGGCGCGCTTGGGCTATCTGAAGGCGCGACCAACTGCCTCGCTTCGCTCGGCTGGACGGGCGGGACGCCCGCCGCTCCACTGGCATTTTGCTCTTCCATTTTCTGCATCCTCTCGACGGCGGATTTATCGGCGCGGGGAAATACGGCTTGCACATCGCCGAGCTTTGTGCCGGGCGGCAGTTGTCCCCACTGCAATTTGGTTAGATCAAATTTCTTGATGTCGCCGAGGCCCAGCTGGGCCCAGATTTTGGCGGTTGAGTCGGGCATGACGGGATGAGCTAGAGCGGTAACGATGCGCAGGGCCTCGGCGCTGGTGTAGAGCACGGTTGCAAGGCGGGCACGGCTGGCGTCGTCTGGTTTGGCGCCTAGAGACTTAGCTCCTAAAGACCAGGGTTCGTTTTCGACAATATATTTGTCCACAGCGCCGACCAGAGCCCAGGCGGTTTCGAGGGCGCGCGAGAACTGGAACTGGTCGAAGAGCGTGGCGTAATCGGCGATGGTTTTTTGCGCGGCATCGGCAATTGCAGCATCCGTGGGAGTGTGCGCCTGGTTCGAGGGGGATGGAATTTCTCCTTTGAAATAGCGATTGATCATGGTGAGGGTGCGGCTGGCGAGGTTGCCGAGACCGTTGGCGAGATCGGAGTTGTAGCGCTGCACGAGCGCATCGAAGCTAAACGATCCATCGTGGCCGAAGACGACTTCGCGGAGGAGGAAGTAGCGGAGGGCGTCGGCGCCGAGCACATCGACGATGGTTTCGGCGCGCACGATGTTGCCGCGAGACTTCGACATTTTGCTTTCTTCAAACAGCAGCCAGCCGTGGGCCATGATGCCCTTAGGCAATGGCAATCCGGCAGCGAGCAGGAACGCGGGCCAATAGACACAATGGAAGCGCACAATTTCTTTGGCGATCATGTGCACGTCAGCGGGCCAGTACTTGTCGAACTTACTCGCGTCATTCGAGCCATAGCCGAGTGCGGTGATGTAGTTGGCGAGCGCGTCGAGCCAGACGTAAACAACGTGCGTGGGATCGTCCGGCACCGGAACGCCCCAAGAGAACGTCGAGCGGCTGATGGAAAGATCGCGCAGGCCGCCGCGCACGAAGGAGAGCACTTCGTTGCGGCGGGTCTCGGGGCGGATGAAATCGGGTTGCTCGGTATAGAGGCGGACGAGTTGGTCTTGGAAGGCCGAGAGCTTGAAATAGTAATTTTCTTCGTGGACGGTTTCGGTGGGGCGGCCGCAATCGGGGCAGGGAGCGCCGGGTTCCGCATCGACGTAAAGTTCATCGGAGACGCAATATTGGCCGGTGTAGGTGCCTTTGTAGATGTAGCCGTTGTCGCGGATCTTGCGCCAGAGGGCCTGCACGCCGCGCTGGTGGCGCTCGGAGGTGGTGCGGATGAAATCGTCGTAGGTCAAACCCATGCGGTCCCAAAGGGCGCGGAATTGCCCCGAGACTTCATCGGTGAGCTGCTGCGGGGTTTTGCCGGCGGCCGCGGATGCGCGCTCGATCTTCTGGCCGTGCTCGTCGGTGCCGGTGAGGAACCAGGTGTCGTCACCCAACATGCGATGACGGCGGGCGATGGCGTCGCAGGCGATGGTGGTGTAGGCGTGTCCGATGTGCGGACGCGCGTTGACGTAGTAGATGGGGGTCGTGATGTAGAACGTTTTGGTCATTCCTGTGCCTTGCCCGAGAAAGTCTATTCTAGAGCGAATTTAGAATTGCTGTGTCCGCGGGAAGCTGCCGAGCTTGCGCTCGGCGGGCGGACAAGGGCGTCTGCCCCTACGCGAGTGGACTTCGGGGAAACTTAATCCGCGCTAGATCTGCGCGCTTACGCCGCGTTCGATCTAAAGTCGTCCACTTCGATTCCGATGTGTTGCAGGTGATGGAGCATGTGCGCGACATAGTCCTCGAATACGAACTGAAGCGTCAACGGTTCAGAACCGGCAACAGTCAGCGTCCGCGACCAGGCAGAGTCGGGCACGGCTTCGGTGGCTGCCAGCAATTGGCGGTTGAGCGCACGCCACAATTCTATCAACTCTCTCCAGTCGCGTTGTTGATAAGCGTGAACAGCCACCCAACGATTCTGCTCGTAGCCGGGCATGGCGGGGTTGTCTTCCAACTGCGCACGAACGATCCGCTGATGATTGTTGGCGGCGGAATCGAGCAGATGCCCCAGTTCCTCTTTCGGAGACCAGGCGGACGGCGTTGGCTTGCTTTCGGCCGTGTGCTGGGAAAGTTTTTCGAGGCGGCCTGGCACGCGTTGCAAAAGATCACGTAACGAAGTGAGCGCTGGCATGGATTCTCCTAACTATTTTTGCAGCTCGGCAAGCGCGGACAACACTTCGGCGCTGTGCCGATTAGGATTGACCTCGGTGAATACCTTCACGATCTTGCCCTCTGGATTGACGATGAAAGTGTGGCGGGAGGCGACCTTTACCAATCCGAAGTTAGTCAGCGAGTTATAGGCGCTCGACACTTTGTAATCGGTATCGGCGAGGAGCTTGAAATTCAGGCCTTCCTTGGCGCAAAACTGCTTGTGCGAGTCGGCGCTATCGACGCTGACGCCAAGGACCACGGCGTTTTTTTGTAAGTAGAGCGGCTGGTCGCGCTGAAAGTTGTGGGCCTCGATGGTGCAGCCGTTGGTGAAATCCTTGGGATAGAAATACAAGACCACCCACTTGCCGCGATAGTCCTTGAGGCTGACGGGAGTGCCTTCCTGCGAGTTGAGAGTGAATTCGGGAGCCATGCTGCCGACCGACGGAGTGGTTCCGGCGCGAAGGAGCGGACGGGTGAGCGTGAAGATGACAGCGCAGAGTGCAAACAGGACCAGATACTTCACCATAAAAACCTCGCGATTGAGATGTTTGAAGCGGGACCTCGATGTCCAACCCGTAATGGGCGTTTCATAGCAATTCTTGGCGACATCGCTAAAGCGATGCCCCGATACGAAACCGATGTTTCGATGCGAAACCGATTGGCCAATAAGAGAAGGATGCGCGGACTGGAAATTCGGTTCAAACTTTGTCGCCATGTCGCCTGTTTTGAATGTTTCATTCTTAAGAAAACATTAAACATATATTCGACGAAGAGCGTGAACCACGGGGTACACAGGGATGCACGGAGGAACGCCGGGGCGCAATCAGGGTACCCTTGGCATAATCTTTACCATCGCGATTGAATTCGTTATTTTGACGAGACGAATTTTAATCGTGTGTTTTCAGTGGATTATTTTGCGGAATTCATGCGCGCGCTTTGAAGATATTGCCGAATCGCTTCCTGCATGACGATGCGAAGGGGTACGCGATGCACTTCGGCCAGTTTGCGGCAATCTTCATATTCGGGCACGTAGTTCAGGACAGAATTCGAATCACAGTTTGCGTCCGCGCCGTTTCTGTTGGCGATTTTGATGCGCACGGGGCCCCAGGTGGTAGCGACCGTTTCCCAGTGTCGCGCGAGGGTTTGGCGGTGTTCGTCGTGGCGGCGCACGCCCAGAGTCGTGGTTTCGGCGAAGATGAGCTGGGTGAGACGATCGGCGTCTTCGATTTTTGCGAGGACGGTCAACAACGCGCCGGGGCGGCCCTTTTTCATTTGTGCGGGAACGGTGAAGACATCGAGCGCGCCTTCGGCGAGCAGACGCTCCATGGTGTAAGCCAGAACCTGCGGGCTGAGATCGTCGAGATTGGTTTCGAGCACGGCGATTTTGTCATCCCAAGTACTTGACGAAATATCTGGCGCGATACCTGGCGATGCGCTCGCGGCATTTGCGGGTACGGCATCGCCAATGGTCAGGCGCAGCAGGTTTGGGTGGTTGGGGAAATCGCGCGTGCCCGCGCCGTATCCGGCCTGCTCGACTTTCATCGCGGGGAAGGGCGCGAAGCGAGAGCACAACGTTTTGACGATGGCCGCGCCGGTTGGGGTCACGAGTTCGACTTGCGGGCCCGAGGAATAGACGGGCGCATCGCGCAGCAGCTTCAGCGTTGCGGGCGCGGGGACGGGAAGCGTGCCGTGGGCGCACTCGACGGTGCCGCCGCCGACGTTCAGCGGCGAGCAAATCCATTCGTCGATGTGGAGAGATTCGGCGCCGACGGCGGCGCAGACGATATCGACCAGGCAATCGACGGCGCCGACTTCGTGGAAGTGAACTTGCTCGACGGAAGTATTGTGGACCTCGGCTTCGGCCTGGGCCAGGGATTCGAAGATGCGAATTGCGGTCGCCTTCGCGGCGGCGGCGATCGCGGACTTCTCAATGATTGCGCGGATTTGCGTTAGGCCGCGGGCGTGGGTGTGGCGATGGTGTGTAGGGAAGGGTTCCTCGTGATTGTGGGGCTTGTCCTTTTCGCCATCGGCGTGGACATTGACATTGACTTTGGTGGCGGAAATTCCAGCCCGCTCGACGCGCGAAATATCGAGGTGCGCGCCGAGATCGAGGGCCGCGACCGTGTCTTCGAGAAGCTTTGGAGACACTCCAGCATCGAGCAGAGCGCCGAGAAACATGTCGCCGCCGATGCCGGAAAAACAGTCGAGGTAGGCTAGGCGCATAAAGTCAAAAGCTTGAACCACAGAGGACACAGGGGTTCACGGAGGAAATCAAATGAAAAACCTTGATTAGTTTTTCTCCGTGTCTCCGTGCCTCCGTGGTAGTTTCACCTTTTATCGAATTTTCATCATAGGGAAGCCGGCCATCTCCGTCAAACTCGCGGGCGGCAGCGAGTTTGTTAGAATCACAGTTCATTCAATAAGTTAGAGGGCAATCTTGTATCGACACTTGGAACGGCGGCTGGTGGAGCATTTGCGCGAGTTTTTGCGCCGCGCTTACGGACTGGAAATCGCGAATGTAGTTGTCGAACAGCCGCCGAAAATCGAATTTGGCGAGTACGCGCTGCCGCTGGCTTTTGAACTCGCGAAAAAACTGCGCAAGGCACCGCACAAGATTGCGGAAGAAATTGTCGCCGGAGTGGGCGCGATTCCCGGCTTTGAGAAATTCGAAGTGGCTGGCGGCGGATATATCAACGTGCGCGTAAGCCGCGCCGAACTGGCCTGCGCTCTTGCCGCCGATGAATGCCCGGCCGCGGATGTTCCCGCTGGTAAGGTGCTGGTCGAGCATTCGAGCATCAATCCCAACAAGGCGGCGCATATTGGGCACCTGCGCAACGCCATATTGGGCGATACGTTCGTCCGGCTGCTGAGGTTCGCGGGCAGGGAAGTGGACGTTCAGAACTACATCGACAACACGGGAGTGCAGGTTGCGGATGTGGTGGTGGGGTTCATGCACATCGAGAAGAAGTCGCGGGCGGAGATCGAAGCGCTCGCGGTCGCGCCTCGGTTCGATTTTGTGTGCTGGGACCTCTACGCGCGCGTGTCGCAGTGGTATGAGGAGGACAAGGCGAACTTGCAGGCGCGATTGGCCACGCTCCATGCGATTGAGGAAGGGAACAACGAGACGGCGGCGATTGCGGATTTGATTTCGGTTGCCGTGCTTCGGCGGCACCTCGAAACCATGGAGCGGCTTGGCATTGAGTACGACTTTCTGCCGCGGGAGAGCGAGATTCTTCACCTGCATTTCTGGGATGCGGCGTTTGCGAAGCTGAAGGACGCGGGTGTGCTTAGTTACGAGAACGACGGGAAGAATAAAGGTTGTTGGATCATGCGGCGCGCGGGGACTGCGGCGAAAATCTTAACCACGGAGGACACAGGGGACACAGAGGAAAGCGAGATCAACGAGGAAGATCAGAAAGTAATTGTGCGTTCCAACGGCACGGTTGGTTACGTGGGCAAGGACATCGCGTATCACATGTGGAAGTTCGGGTTGCTGGGGCGCGATTTCGGCTACCGAAAATTCTTTCGCTATCCCAACGGCCACGACTGCTGGATCTCGACTAGCGATGGGGAAAAAGAGCATCCGCATTTTGGCGATGTGGCGGAGATTTATAACGTGATCGATGCGCGGCAAGCGGAGGCGCAGAACACGGTGATCGACGCTTTGCGCGGGCTTGGACATGGAGAGGCCGCCGACCGCTACACGCATTTTTCCTACGAGATGGTGGCGCTGACGCCACGCTGCGCCGCCGAACTTGGATACACGTTGAGCGAAGAGGACAAGGCGAGGCCGTGGATCGAGGTTTCGGGGCGCAAGGGTTTTGGGGTGAAGGCGGACGATTTGTTGGACGCGCTGATCGCGGCGGCGGGCAAGGAAGTGGATGAGCGGCATCCGGAGTTGAGCGCGGAGGAGCGCGGCGGGATTGCCCGGCAGATCGCCATAGGGGCGCTGCGCTACTTCATGCTGAAGTTCACCAAGCAGTCGGTGATCGCGTTCGACTTTAACGAGGCGCTGAGTTTCGAGGGCGACACGGGGCCGTACGCGCAATATGCGGTGGTGCGGGCTTCCAATATTTTTCGTAAGGGGGGATTGGACGCAGAGGCGTTCTGCAACTCCGGCGCGGTGGGAGACGCGGCAAGCCGCGTCTCTACGGAAAGTTTCGCCAAGGAATATTTCGCCAAATATCTGGCGGGCGAATCGGGCAACGAGATTTGGGAGATGTGGTTGGCGGCGGCAAAAACGTCTTATGTTGTGGGCCAGTGCATTGCGACGAGCGAGCCGGCTTATCTGGCCAAGCATACGTTCCAACTGGCGCAGCTTTTCAATTCTTTCTATCACCGCTATCCAATCTTGAGCGAGGCGGACGAGGGGCGGAAAAGATTTCTGCTGACGACGGCGGCGGTGGTCCGGCGCGAACTGAATCGCGTGCTTGCGGCCATGGGGATCGGCGTACCGCAAGTAATGTAAGAGGAGTTGCATTACGGGTAGTTGCATAAGTGCCTTTCCGCTTGGGAAGCACGTCCCTCAGGGGCTTGTATGTTCGATTTGTGGTAAAGAGACATGGGGCACAAGGCAGCCATGTTCCGGGGAAGGCCGATCAGGTGCGAGGCCCGATTTTGTATCGGAAGCCTGAGCTTTAGATAGGCCCCCCGCCCTCTTCTCCAAGGTCGAGGAGAATCTGAGGCGTCGTTTCGACGACAGCCTGCATAGACAAGCTCTACCGCTTTGCAACTGCTGGGCGAACTGGTGTTGATCCCCGCCAACTGTGACGTGCGGCAGTGGGTCGCTTATGCGGGACTGGATCCCCGGCACCATGAGTCGGGCACCTCGGTGCATCAAAAAGCGCGC